>Ga0209777_10006266_pt1 | contig 13424 bp, 12 predicted proteins | sample FrelakmetHBP12HB_FD_187147 | JGI IMG/M metagenome (GOLD analysis project Ga0209777, IMG submission 187147) | Freshwater lake sediment microbial communities from the University of Notre Dame, USA, for methane emissions studies -HBP12 HB (SPAdes)... | ecosystem: Environmental > Aquatic >...
GCCCTTCGCAAAGTGAACCGGCACCTGCTGCAGATGAACGCCTCCGGGATGTTCGTCACCCTGGTGTATGGCATCCTGGATTACACCAGCGGGGATTTCCATTTTGCGCGCGCCGCTCACCCCTCCCCCTATCTCCTGGACGGGGTAGGCCGAATCGTGGATGTGCCGGTCTCACCCGGGCAGCCTCTGGGCCTGTTCAATGCCTTGCCCATCGACGAACAATGCATCAACCTGCCTCCAGGTGGCACGCTGCTGCTCTACAGCGACGGGGTCAGCGAGACCAAGGATGTCAACGGCACTGATTTCGCACCTGATTCCCTCTACAAGAGCTTGGCGGCCAACCGCGCCCGTCCGGCCCAGGCGATCTGTAAACGATTATGGCGGGATGTCCAGGCGCACGGCCGGGGCCTGCCCCAGCAAGATGATTTCACCTGCCTGGTCGTGAAAAGACATATGAACAAATAAGAATGAAACCTATTGCCGATCCGCCATCGGAAGCCAGGGCTTTTCTGAGGAGTGTGCCATTCTTCGCCGACCTGGGCGAACCTTCCATTCTAGCCCTGGTGCGTGCCGGTAAATTCATGCGGGTTGAAAAAGGACAGTTCGTTTTCTTTCAATCCGATCCTTCCGAGAAGGTTTATATTGTCCGGTCAGGCTTGGTGTGCATTGTTTTGGAGGGTCCCGACGGCCGGGAAATGGTCATTAACGAGATGCACCCGGGTGATTTCTTCGGCGAAGTGGGGGTGCTGACCAGGCAATCCCGTTCGACCAGCGCCATTGCCCGGTCGGAAAGTGAACTGCTGGTCCTGCCCCGCCCGGCATTCCTGAACATCCTCGAAGCCGAACCGGCACTGGCGCGCCGGATCCTGGAAATGACCGCCAACCGGCTGCGCGGCAGCAGTGAACGCGAAAGTGCGCTGGCATTCCTGGACGCCCAGGCCCGCTTGGCGCGTCTTCTTTTGCAATTGGAACAGCAGGCGCCTGAGAAAGGCTATGTCACCATTTCACAGGAGGAACTGGCTCAACGCGCCGGCCAGACCCGCCAGACGGTCGCGAAAGCCCTGGGTCGCTGGCGGCGCGCCGGCTGGCTCATCACTGGCCGGGGTCACATCATGCTGCTAAAACGCGAAGCCTTTATGCAACTGGAACAGGAATGGCTGATCTGAAGTCGTTATATCGCCATGTCTTACTTTAAGTCGAGAAATATTCTTTCTTTTTGGCCGTTCCTGCCCCTTTTTCGCATTCATCTCCCCTCCCCGATGGGGGGATCGCGAAGCATACGCATAGGGCAGGGAGGGGGGTGGAATTGAAACCTCGTGTTGAGAAAGCCCCGTTATGTCGCCCAGGTGACAGACAGTCATAAAGAAAAGTGATATATTCTAATCAGAATAAACAAAACCATTCAAGAAAAGGAGAAGCAAAAATGGACATCAAACAGGAACAGGCATTCAAAAGGTTGCTAAAGAAACTGTCTGCACTGCGCGCAACCCTGAAGAACGACGAGCGCAGCTTGCTGGATGGGCTGATGTCCGCCTCTGCGGACGAAGTAGAAGCCCACTCAATGATGGTCACCCCCATTAGCCCGGCTGCCACCCCCCGGACAACCCCTCGGGCGACTCCCAGGACGACCCCCAGGCAGACCCCCGCGGCCAGCGAAGTGGAAGCCCACTCGATGACGACTTCTGCTACCCCCAGGACGACTCCCCGGGCGACCCCCCGGGCAACCCCCCGAGCGACCCCCCGGGCGACTCCCAGGGCAACCCCCCGGATTATCTTTGACCCTGACAAGGAAGAATATCGGAGTGTCCCATAGAACAATGCACCAAATGATCATTGGGAGATCATCCGCTCGAGGCAAGATATGGGTATGTTGGGCGGCTATAGGCCGCCCAATACCCTGTCTACCCCCACCAACCCTATTTCCAAAGAACCTGATCAATAAAGTGGAATTCCTGCAATGGCTTGAATTGCAGAAATTCCACTTTGTCTGCGTATAGTCGGAGGTGGAAGTCGATGCCTAAAAAGAAGAATCCGCCTGAAGAAAAAATCTCAGAACAACTGCCACGTCTGCTGGCTGCGATTGAAGCCAGCGGGTGGGCGGTAAACCCCAGACCAAAGAATGCCTTGCTGCAATCTATTGTGGAAGCCGCCGGTCGCATCTTCGGGGCTGCGGCCGCATCGATCCTACTGGTGAACGAGCAGGAACGCCTCCTGGAATTCAAAGTTGCTTATGGCGCCTCCGACCATGACCTGGTGGGCACTAAATTTCCTCTTGACAAGGGCATCGCCGGCTATGTCTTGATGACCGGCCAACCTATGGCCATTTCCAATGTGCGCCAGGATCCACGCTTCAACCAGGATTTTGCCCGCAGCACCGGGTACATACCCACCTCCATTATGGCAACCCCCCTGCTCGCCGGAGAGCATGTCATCGGTGTGATGGAAGTCCTCGATAAGATCGATGCAGCTTCCTTCGGCATGCAGGACATGGCCTTGCTGGGACTGTTCGCAAACCAGGCCGCCCTTGCAATCGAGCAATCCCAGCAAATGGATCAGATCAGGGAAACGCTGGTACTGGGCCTGAAAAGACTGGTTTCGGCCGATCCGTCCCAGCCGCTGGCAGAACTCCTGGCAGTCCTGCAAAAGGGTCTGGACGACCAACAGGTGGTCTCAGACCTGCTGGCATTGGCGGATGCTTTCAATGAGATCAGTGCGCTCGGCGAGCTGGAACGCAAGGCCTGCCTGCAGATCTTGAAAACCTTTGCAGAGTACCGCCGTTCGGCCCGTAGGCTGCACGCATGACCGAGAACGCCAATCTGCCCGCCTGGTCCGAGCAGTTTATCGAGCAGGCCATCCAGCAATTGACTGCCTCCGGCCCGATCGCGGACCTAACCCCGCAGTGGGCCTGGGGAGGCAGCACCGGAAAAGGCGTGCGGGTGGCCGTGGTGGACAGTGGTGTCGAACACGATCACCCGGCTCTGGATGACTGTGTGTGCGGCGGCGTAGTGGTGGAATACGACGAAGCCGCCGAAAATAATGTGCGCATCGAGCCGGATGAGAGACCGAGTGATTTTGCGGGTCATGGAACCGCCTGCGCAGGGATCATCCATTCGATCGCCCCACAGGCGGAGATCTACAGCGTGCGTGTCCTGGGAAAGGATCTGCATGGGCGCGCCATCCAGTTCGCCGCCGGGCTGGAATGGGCCACCGAACATGCCATGCAGGTGGTTAATCTCAGCCTGAGCACCTCCAAAGAGGAATACTTCGGCCTTTTCCACGACCTGGCTGATCAGGCCTATTTCAAGAACGTCAACCTGGTCTCGGCGGTGAACAACAACCCTGCACCCAGTTATCCCTCCATGTATTCATCTGTCATCTCGGTGGCAGCACATGCCGGCCATGATCCCTTCGTATATTATTACAATCCCTCTCCGCCAGTGGAATTTGGCGCTCCCGGAATCGATGTGGAAGTGGCCTGGAACAACAAGCAGTACGTGACAAGTACCGGTAACAGCCTTGCCGCCCCGCACATCGCCGGGATTGTCGCTCTCATTCGGGCCAAGCATCCCGGGCTAACTCCGTTTCAGGTCAAGACGGTCCTTCTCTCCTGTGCGGCCAATATGCACCGCGAAAGAAAATCAAACACCAAGGGCACCAAGGATCACAAAGCAGGTAAAGACCCTTAATCTTCAATTCTTTTTTTCTTTAGTCCCTTTGTGTTGAAAACCTTCCTTCAATTACGGGAGAATCGGAAAGAGAAAACCATGTCATCTCCTGAAGCCCTTACCCACTGGAGTTTGAACGATCTACTGCCCGACCCGGTCGAACCGGCGGTGGAAGCTCTGGTATTAAAGCTGGAAGGCCACGTCTCAGACCTGGAAGCCCTGCGCCCAACCCTGACCCAGCAGATTTCCACCGAAGAATTTGCCAGGGTCCTCGCCACGCTCGAGTCGATTCATATATCGATGAAACGTCTGCAGGCCTATTCCTTCCTGTGGTTTGCCGAAGATACCCAGAATGAGGCCGCCCTGAACTTGCGCGACCGCCTGGACCGTTCCCTGATCGACTTTGGCAACCGTATTTTATTTTTCGAGATCTGGTTCAAAGATCTGCCTGACGATGCCGCTGAAAAGCTCATTGCCGAGAGTGGCGATATGAAATATGCACTTGTATCCGCCCGGCGCTTCAAACCCTACACATTGAGCGAAGTGGAGGAAAAACTGCTCAACCTCAAGGATGTCAACGGGATCGACGCCCTTGTCAATCTTTATGAAATGCTGACCAACCATTTCACCTTTACGCTGGAGGTGGAAGGGGAGAAAAAGACTCTCACACGTGACCAGTTGACCGGTTATTTTTTCAATGCCTCCGCCGATATCCGCCGCGCCGCCTATCAGGAACTCTACCGGGTTTACAGCGATAATTCCACCATCCTGGCCCAGATCTACAGCCATCGCGTGTGTGACTGGCACGTCGAAGGCGTGGAACTGCGCGGCTATGCCTCCCCCATCTCCGCCCGCAATGTGGGTAACGACCTGCCCGATCAGGTGGTGGATACCCTGCTTTCCGTCTGCCGGGAAAATGCCATCCTCTTCCAGCGCTGGTTCCGCCTCAAGGCTGGTTGGCTTGGACTCGAAAAATTGCGCCGTTATGACATCTACGCCCCCCTGGCCCAATCCGACAAGCAATACCCCTTCACCCGGGCCAAGGAAATGGTACTGGAAAGCTATCGGGAGTTTTCCCCCCGGATGGCCGGATTGGCCTCCCGGGTTTTCGATGAAAACCACCTCGACTCGCAGGCCCGTCCCGGGAAACGCGGTGGTGCTTTCTGTTACGCCGCCCTCCCCGGACTCACTCCCTGGGTGCTGGTCAACTACGCTGGCCACCCGCACGACGTGGCCACCCTGGCGCATGAGCTCGGTCATGCCGTCCATGCCATGCTGGCGGGGCAGCACTCGGTCATGACCTTTCAAGCCGCCCTGCCACTCGCCGAGACCGCCTCAGTCTTTGCTGAGATGCAGTTGACCCAGCGTCTGCTCAGCCAGGAACACGACCCCGCCGTCCGGCGCGACCTGCTCGCCCATGCCATCGACGATGCCTACGTGACAGTAATCCGCCAGACCTATTTCACCCTTTTTGAGTGCGAGGCCCACCGCATGATCGTCGCGGGCAAATCCTTTGAGGCAGTCGCCGCCGCCTATATGTCCAACCTGGTCGAACAGTTTGGGGATTCAGTCGAGTTGACCGACGAGTTCAAATGGGAATGGCTTACCATCCCTCACATTTACAACGATCCGTTTTATACCTATGCTTACAGCTTCGGGCAATTACTGGTGCTGGCTTTGTACCGGCAGTACCGTCTCGAAGGCGCACCTTTCATCCCCAGATACCTGAAGATCCTCTCCCATGGCGGTTCGGAAGCCCCCACCAAAATACTGCGGGAAGCCGGCCTGGAGATCGATACTGCCGCCTTCTGGCAGGGCGGCTTTGATGTACTCGAGGAAATGATCACGGAACTCGTTGACCTGGCTTGACCGACATACACACAAAGCCCATCCGCGAATCTACGTCCTGCGCGGAGTGCACATTTCGAAGTCGCAGGGTCTCCTGTTTTTTCTTATTAATTAGAGGTTATTCGTGTAGACATGTGCCAAAATGCCCCGTCCGGGTACAAATTGGTAATAGTGGATAATGAAGGAGCCTCACCATGACAACTGCCCCTGCCCCTGCACAATCTTTATCCCCTTTCACGGTTTTCCGCAACCGGGACTTTTCCCGCATGTGGACCGGCGAACTTGTCTCGACGATTGGTTCCGCCCTGACCTCCTTGGCCGCCTCCATCCTCGTCTTCCGCCTGACCAACTCGGCCATGAGCGTCGGCTTAATGCTGATGGCCACCGCCGCCCCCAGCCTAGTGGTGGGACTCTTTGCCGGCGTTCTGGTGGACCGCTTCAACCGCAAATGGATCATGATCGCCGCCGATTTGATCCGCGCCGTGCTGGTCTTCCTGATCCCCTTCCTCGTCCCGCACAACATTATCTGGCTCTACGTCATCGTGCTGCTCTCCAGCGCCATCGGGCAATTCTTTGACCCGGCTCATGAAAGCGTCCTACCCGAGGTTGCCTCAGAGCAGGAACTGGCCGCCGCCAACTCGCTCATGGCCATCAGCGCCTTTGGCTCGACCGCCATCGGTTTCGCCGCCTCCGGCCTGATCGCCTCTGCTATGGATATCCGCTGGGCTTTTTTCTTGGATGCGGCTTCGTTTGTGTTTTCGGCTGCATGCATTTTCCTGATCCGTATCAAGCCTCTCCAGGCCGAGGAAGAAACCAGTGCGGCCGTGGTGGTCAGGAATCTGCGGGCCGGGCTGCGCCAGCTTTTTGATACGCCCATTCTGCGCTCCCTCTTCACCGCCCAAGTTCCCACCCTGATCGCTTTCGGCCTGTCGAATGCCTTATTGTTGCCCTTCGCCTTGCGGGCTCTCAAAGCCACAACATTTGAGTATGGTCTGCAGGAGGGCCTCACCTCAATCGGCTTTGTGCTCGCCAGCCTACTGCTGGCCGGCCTCTTTGACCGCATGCGCGAGGGCGCCTGGATCGCCTCCGGCTACCTCGGCATGGCCCTGGCCGGCATCGCCTATTCCTTCACGCATTCGATCCCCCTGGCGATCGCCATAGTGTTCATATCCGGCTTCTTTAATGCTCCTTCTTCCATTGGACGCCGCCTGGTGATCCAGCGCAACACGCCCCGTGAAATGCGCGGGCGTGTCAACAGCGTCTTCTTTGTTTCCCGGGATGTCTTCTTCCTGATCGGCATGGCCCTGGCCGGACTGGCCGATTTCATGGATGTGCGCCTCTTGTATTTGATCAGTTCCGTCTTGCTGTTAGGGGGAGCGTTCCTGGTGCTGGTCCTGCCGGGCCTGCGCCAGAACCGCTCGGAATGGCGTCGGGCACTCAGCCTGCTCAAGGCTGCCCCCGGTGCCTCCGCTTTGGGCGTTGGCCGCCTGGCCATCCCGGCCGATTGGGATACCCTGGCCGGGCTGTTGCCCTCGCTTGCCAACCTGTCTGCCAGGGAACGCGCTGATTTCCTCCGGGATGCCCACGTTCTGGAAACCTCTGTCGGTTCGACCATTCTCCGGGCTGGCGAGACGGGTGATCAGGCCTATTTCATCCTATCCGGGCGTGCCGTGGCCGGCTTTGCCCCCGAGCCCGGCAACTACCGCTCCCTTTCCAGCATGTTCCCCGGTGATTATTTCGGCGAGATTGCCGCCCTCACCGGTGCCCCCCGTACCGCCGATGTCGTTGCCGAAGAAAACATCACCCTGCTCCAGGTCCATGCACAGGCCCTCCGTAAACTGATGGGCAATCCCGCCCTGGGTGCTCTCATCCTTGCCCGCATGACCGAGCGCCTCAGCCGCACCAGCCTCAACGAACTGCCTCGTTTCGCCGGCCTTGACCAGCAGGATGCCCGCAACCTGCGCACCGCTCCGACGGAAGAATAGATTTTCGATTTTCGCAATTGAAATTAGAGAATCAACGCACATCTGCATCATCCGTTCTGGTGCGCTAACTTTCTTCCCGGAAAGGAAGATAGCCGAAGGAGACCGCCATAACTGCACAAACCGATCAACCCGGCCAGATCATCACCATCGACCGGCACATCCTCGAGGAGCAGAACTTTTTCCACGAGGCCACCGGCACTCTAGCCAACCCGTTATATGATATCGCCCTGGCAAGCAAGGTCATCGCCGGCAAGACCAACTGCACCGATTTAGCCGAAATCCTTGGCCGCACCGGCGAGACCAACGTCCAGGGCGAGCAGGTCCAGAAGCTCGACCAGCTCGCCGATGCGCTTCTTCAATATCCAGATTGAAGATGGTCACAATTTAGGGATTGAGGAAGCGCAGAGCAGGAAAGAAGAGAAACCGTGACGGTAGGGGGACCGTCACGGTTTTTGGATGGAGAGGAGGGAGAGCGGGAGCGAGAGACGGAGCTGCTGCCTGCAATAAGCGAAGAGAATATGTCCGTCTTGAGTAGAGTTAGTTGTCAATAAAATGATGTGATTTACATCCATGTCGCATATAAGCGTATATTCCGTTTCAGTCGGTAAACAACGCCGCTTCAATTTTAAGCAAATCCTTGCTAAACAATTCCAAGTCAATTTTTGCGGTTTCGGGATCTCTTCCCAAGCCTGAAACGATTAGACTGAGACGTTGCGGCATGCTTTGGGCCAGACCAGTGTCAAAATTGGCAATGCGCGGAACCAGTTTTTCCAGTCGCTGCTGGGTATTGGAAAGGGCAGCTTTAGCTCCCTCAACATCGTTCAAGGAGAGTGCGAGGCGCGCATTGCTCACATCCACCTGCACTTGCAAGAGTGTTAAATGCGCCGTGGTTGTGTTCAATTCATCTTGCAAAGGCTTATAGCGTAGGAAATAGTCTGTGGCGATACCTGCAAGGAAAAAAATAGCGAGAACGACCAGCCAGATAAGCGCCTTGCGAAAGGAACGTTGCAGGCGGTTAGGCAGCGTTTTTTCTGCCTTTATGGAGGCGGCGACAAGATCGGGTGAGATGGGTGGTTGAGATCCGTCAAGAGTTTCAGGGATTTGCCGCTCTGGTTGGTTATCAGCATTCTTCTGGTTCATGGTTTATCCTTTCTTTGGCATTTTGGCATCCGTACTTTATGCCAAGGGAATATTATGATGTGAGAATGAAGCGCATAAAAATTGCTCAGTTGCTATTTGACGTACTAATGATTTGACTCAACGGCAGCGAGGGATGGACAAATCTCTCTCTTGATTATCGCGCCATTTCTGGCAAAACGCACCTGCGCGTGAACGGTGGAGTCGCTGTCCGACTGGAGCTGGTGTTGGACAGCCAGAGCCAATATAGCAAATATCTATTTAAGGAGAAGTGGCTTCCCAAGTCCCAGAACATTTGCTGCCATGTGAGATTTCGCTCCAAGTTCCAGAAAATTTCTGGTCCGTTGCGCTATATGTTCCACTGAAGTTCATGGTCTGATTTCCGTTAGAGTCAAAGCTTTCATCAATTGAAAATTTTCTATCGGTGATCTGCCATTCTGCGCTTACCTCAATCGTACCTGAAACGGTTCCGGGGCCACATGTCCAGTTTGAAAATTGATAACTCATCTTTGTTATCTTCGTGCCAGAAGTGTCCACTGTGAATACAAGTTTGCCAAAATCAGTATTCGCAACCCATTCGCCAGCTGCAGGAGGCTTTGCAACAGCAGGGGCATTTGTTGCGGCAGGGGCATTTGCTATTGCCCCCAACCCGCATCCAAACAGAAGGAATGCGGCGAGGATTAGAAAGAATATCCATCGATATAGTTTTTTGTTGTTCATTCAATTGCTCCTTTCGAATAGTACGATCTCCCAATGAAGAAAAATATACGCCTGTAGAAAGATTAATAAATCTTCCAAAACTGCTATCAATACTCCCGCGACTGAAAAGGTCAATCATCAGGTAGATAAGATACCCGCTGAATAGACCTATCACACCGAAGTAAAAAGGCTCTTCCATATTTTTTCCTACGCTATAACAGACACCCACGACAACAGCTCAAAGGGAGTCACATAACTTTATAATCGGGCCTTATTCACCCAACGGGTGGACTGATTCTCTCCAAAGGAGGCAGCCCCAGCGGCAGGAAGGGCAAGCCTCCAAATTCATAATAGCACGATATTTGGCCAATCGCGCAGGTCAGTTCCGCCTCGAGGGCGGTCTGCTGTGTCCATTCCTCTACTCATGCTAGGGGACTCGTCGAATAGCTTCTTCGGTATTCTGACGTAAAATGCTTTTTTTGATAAGATTACGCTAAATATTTACAGCTACAATTTTTTAAACCCCGATGTTTATCTACCAAACTCACGCATTGGGCGTAACCATCTCTTGGTAATCTCCAGTGCGTTTGGATTGTTATCTGCACGGGCAGGCATTCTTCATATTAATAATGAAAAGGCCATCCCTCCTTATCGGACAGCATCTTCCATGATGCATATTGCTTTTGATCTGAGTAATTGTGAACATGCGATCATTCATTTCCTTTTCGTCTTCTAAGATAGACTATATATCCATGCAACCAATAAATTTGAAGTTTCTTTCTCAAAAGTGCCCACCATTATCCATAAAGATTCCCCATTGGCAATTTAAGCAGATTCCGAAATCTTCAAATGCATCTCTAGAAATTGAATCGGGTAATTCGTCTACTATTACTTCCGCACCACAATAACGACAATATTCCACTTGAGATCTAGTTAAATCGGGCTTCCATACGCCCTTATCCTTTTCAACCTCCTCATCTGTATTATCATCTTCCTCTTCTTCGTCCTCTACATCAAAATCATCCTCCGAAGGTTCATCCTCAAAGTAATCCATCACGCCATCATCAAAACCATCACCATTCAGACCTTCGTCATAGTCATCCATATTTATTTCTCCATTAGAAAAAGCCAAGTATATTTCCTATTGGTAATACGCATAATCTTCATAGAAGATCTCAACTCAAGTTCTCATCAAAAAAACGTGATTATTGGAACGCCTGTGCAATTAGGTAAATTGATTATTTCCTAACTAGGAAATAATGTAAATTACCTATATATTGACCGAACATAAGGATCAAAAGAATCACCTATTCCAAATCTCAATCCTAACATTATCCACCGGACCTGCCCGATGACGAGCTTCTACGGTATCCTGGTTAGTTTGCTTCAAATAGCGTTACAAAACGCTGATCACTGGCCGGCATGACTGGATTCAATGGACGATTTCACCGCGATGCGAAGTAATCCCCTGGAGCATGCAACATGCTCCTGTTTTACTATGTGATATCCCCAAAATATACACACTTATGTTTGTCTCTCCGACAAGTTGCTAGCCGATTCGTTTTATATCATAAGAATTCGTTTAGTTAGAATTTGTACTCTTTCATCATCCCATTGAATAAATTCACCACTCCATTCATGGGGTGCGTACAAAGCTAAAATGGCAACTGCCTTTCCAGGCAATTCAGGAGCTAGAAGTTTACCTTGGTCAAATTGATTGATAAACTTCTAGTAGACAGGTCCCGGCATGCCAGTTTTTCCTTTCTCTCTGATAATTTCTTGCATATAGGTATTAATGGAACCTGGTCTTAATGCAATTGCAGTAATTTCAGGCTCTTCATCTGCTAAGACCTTGATAAAGTGGGTCATAGCGGCTTTTGCAGAACTATATGCACCCAGACCCCAAGTAACAGTTACTGCTGCACCGCTTGTGACATTTATTATCCGACCATGCTGCATTTGGAGATAAGGTAAAGATACCTTTATTAATTTCACAGGACCAAATACATTTACTGCGAAATTAGTCTCCCAGTCTTCAATATACCCTTCAGCAATTGATGCAATCGGTTCAACGCTCCCCTCATTATTTACTAAAGCATCTATTCGGCCGAACCTCTGTATGGTCTCTACGACAATTTTTTCACAGGTCTGATAATTCCTAATATCTCCCGGAACGGATATTGCCCTACCACCAGTATCTCGGATTGTTTTCTCTGTTCGGGATAAATCCGTTGAGGTGCGAGCTGATAGTACAACACATGCTCCTAATTTTGCCACCCACTGAGCAATTGCAACGCCCAGACCGCGCGATGCTCCGGTTACTATAACCACAGGTTTAGGCATATTTGACGTGTCGATCCAACCTTGGATTTAGCTTATTCGTATTCCAGATATGTCGAATCGACAATCCCCACAATAACCGAAATGACACAAGCATCCGGGTTTTTGAGCACCTGGCGAGCGCCGCCGCCCTCCCGGTTTATCAGCACAGTATCGCCGATACCGGCTTGAGTGCTGTCCAGGGCAATGAAGGACTCCTCCGGTGACTCACCTTCCAATCCCAGCGGTTGGATAACCAGCAAACGCCGGTTTTTATAATCCCGGTGGCTGATTGTTGTCACTACAGTGCCGACCACTTTTCCCAAGATCATTGTCTCATTCCTTTGTTTCCTTTATGGCCTCATAGCCTCGGTCATTAGGGGTGATATGCAACTTTAATTAACTACCTTTGATGCGAATTGGATATGTCTTTGACGACAAGAGGGAATGTCCCACCGCAAATGATCTTTTGCATATGAGATCGGAAGATATTGGTTTCTAAAAGCTCTTGAAAAGAATTCAATATAGGAATGGACCTTTCTATATTATGAAATGTCCCATAACCGTATTGAAGTCCAATAAAAGCTATCCCACATGCCTTTGCAGAAGACAAATCATCTGGCGAATCACCAATATAGATGGATTCATCCGCATTCAGGTTGCATCTGTTGAGCAAATATTGCAAACTTTCTGTTTTATTTTTAAATGTAGGGATATGTGAATCGGGGCAGGCAATCTCTAAAAAAAATGGAGCCAATCCAAAATATGACAGGATCAGGCCAGTCGGGAGTCTCAATTTGTTCGTAACAAGGTAGATATGGATATCGCGCTGTGTTAACTCGCCTAGCGTTTCTCTGACCTGGGGATAAAGTGCAGCCATTTTCCAGCCTTCGCTAGAGTATACTCTGTCAAAGGTCACTTCAAGTTCATTCAATTCCTGCTCGGTAACTCCCCTGATTGCCTTACTCATAATCTCGCGTGGAAAGGGACCAATTTTAAGATCCAAAGTACCCGGATCGATATCAAGAAACACTTGTCTTATAGTCAGGTCCAAGGAATAGTATATTCCTAGGGCCGAATCGATTAAAGTTCCATCCAAATCAAAAATAAAATTCATTAATTAGTCTTCCCAAACTGGGCAAAAACAATTGAAAATACATTACTCTTCCATGAACAGCTGCACATCATAAACAGGACTCCGACCAAGTTTCCTATCACAAAGATATTGTATACTAAAGTACACTCAAGCCCAGATAAGGATCGATTGCTTCCTCCCACAAGATCGGGCACGACCTCTCAAATACTTTCCAGAATTCTGTTTAAGCAATGTCCGGGGATTCATCAAAGGTGTCTTTCATGAAATCCAGGATGCTGATGGACATGTCGAACGGTTGTAAGAACTAGCCATGGTTTGTCTCCGAACTCCTATCATTCGCAAGATGATCAAGCAACTCTTTCGTCGCTTATGGCTGTTCGGTTCCGGTATTAACTTTCAAACCTTTGAAGTGACCCCTACCTTCAAGACTAGGTTCAAGTATGAGATTAACTATATTGATGCCAACCTTTGCGTAACGTTAAATCGAACTCGCCATCCGGGCGGACTTCCAGTTCATCGACGATACCGACCAGCGCCAGGTCGATCGGCACGAACTTGACCTCCGGCATAGCCAGGGCCGCCTCGCGCGAGCGCACCATGACGCAGACATCACCAAAACCAGCCTCGACCACATCTGCAGCCACCTGCAGCAGCCCGGTTGGCTCCAGCTTCTTG
>Ga0209777_10006267_pt1 | contig 13423 bp, 7 predicted proteins | sample FrelakmetHBP12HB_FD_187147 | JGI IMG/M metagenome (GOLD analysis project Ga0209777, IMG submission 187147) | Freshwater lake sediment microbial communities from the University of Notre Dame, USA, for methane emissions studies -HBP12 HB (SPAdes)... | ecosystem: Environmental > Aquatic >...
TCCGATCTGAACCCCAACGGCGCGATGCCCAGCGCCCGCATCAGGTCCTGGCAGAAGAACGAGTGGTGGCCGCACGTTCCGATGGTCCGGCCGCGCTTCTTGATCTGGGCCAGCAACGTGGCGGAGTGCGACAGGCGGAACTCCGAGACGGGCTTTCCGTGGAACAGGCCGACGATATCGGCGTTTTTCTCGCGTTCCTGGGCCGTGGCGATCCGCTTCTCCAGTTGCTCTTCCTCCTTCGGGTCCTCCGTGCGATTCAGTTCCCGCTCCAGCGAGTCCGGCGAGCGGGTGTAGGACTGCTTCAGAAGCACCCAGGCGTCGATGCGTTTGGCCGTCTCGGCGAGCGAGGCCTTCACCAGTTGCTCCTGGAGGGCCAGCGTCCGCAGGTCGCGCAGCGTCTCGACGCCGGTGGACGACCAGTAGTAGTTCTCGCGGTCGTTGAGCGACTGCTTGGGGTCGCGGCCGAGCTCAAAGTACAGCCTGTTGCGCGGCGTGCGCCAGGCCCACGCGAGCTGGGCCTCCAGCGGATAGTCTTTCAGGCGATATGGGGTCTTCTGGTCCGCCTGCCACTGGTTGATTTCGCGGGCCAGCGCCAGGAATGCGGTGTTGTCCGTGCGAAGCCGGCGGCGCACGTCGGCGTTGCCGGACTGGTACGTCAGGGCCGACATGATTGCGATGGCTGCGGCGGTGCGGTCGGGGTCTTCGATCCGGGCGTCGGCGCAGAGCATGAGGAACGTCCGCACATAGGGCATGGCGGCCACCCCCGCGGCGGCGCTCTCGTTGAAGACCGGCAGAAAGCGGCTGACGATCCACTTCTCGCTCTGGCCGTCCTTCTGCCGCGCCGAGACCGTGAGCGTCCACGTCGGCTTGGCCTTGTCGGGCGGGGCGAAATCGCGGATGTCGACGGCCAGTTCCGTCGCCTTGCCGACGGCCCCGGTGACGGCCGCCGGCGGCATGACCTTCGCGTGCGAACTGCCGTACTCGGCCCACGTGCCGCGCCATCGCCCCTGGCTGCGGGTGATCGAGAGCCGCACGTCCCACGGCGGGCCGTCGGCGCAATCGAGCGTCACGTGAATCGCGTTGGCGGGGTCGTCGAAGTACGCCGCGCCGAGGCCGACCATCAGGTACAGCCGGCCGTCGCGCACGACGGCGGCGACGCCGCCGGATGACTCCTCGCGCGAACTGCCTTCCTGGAGATGCAGCCGGACGTAATCCGGCGGCGGCAGTGCGCTGGCCCACTCCGCCGGGTCGCCGTCCACCGCGATCGCGCCAACGGGGGCTTTGGTGCGCGGCAGGGTGTCGCTGATGATGCGCAGGGCCTCCTGGCAATCAGCGTCCTTGCTCTGGGCGAACCTGGCGAGTTGGGCGAGGGCCTGGGGCCATTTCTCCGGGCCGACCTCGGCGGCGAGGCCCGCATCCCGGCGAATCGCCTCCGCCAGGACCGGGGCGGAGCGCGCAATTGCGGCCAGCGACTCTTCCGCCGTCGGCTCTGCCGCCTGGCCGTACGCACAGGCGGCGCAGAGCCACGCCGCAAGCAGCGAAACGCCGAGCGTCGTGGGTCTGGCGATCATGCTCTTCAAGGCGCCTCTCCGCTTTTCCGCCGCAAGCCGCGGTCATCGTACAACGCGGCCGGCGGGAAGTCCAGCCTTGCGGATTCCTGCGGATGCCTGAAGGGTAATGCGGAACTCAGGCGGCGCTCGCGCGGCGGGCAGTCTTGCCCGCCGCGCGTACAGGCGTGTACGGCGCGCGCGGCAGGCAAGACTGCCCGGCGCGCGAAAAGACGCAAACAAAACCCCGTCTCGCACGTTCAACTCTACGAAGCCGCGGCCTGGATGGCTGCCGCGCCTGCACAAGCGACCCACTGACCTGAAGGGGAAGGCCCATGAACCGGCGAGACTTCTGCGCGAGTATGGCTGTCTGGGGCGCGGCACTGGCGATGCCGCGGTGGCTGCCAGGTGCCGCCGATGCGACGAAGCCGGCCAAGCCCAATATCATCCTCATTCTCATCGATGACTTCGGCTACGAGTGCGTCACGGCCAATGGCGGTGAGAGTTATAAGACGCCCGTGATGGACAATCTCGCCGCGACGGGCGTGCGTTTCGAGCAATGCCACGCGCAGCCGGTCTGCACGCCCACGCGCGTGCAGTTGATGACCGGCATGAGCAACCGCCGCAACTATACGCACTTTGGCCATCTCGATCCGTCGCAGACGACGTTCGGCAATCTGCTGAAGAATGCCGGATACGCGACGTGCATTGCCGGCAAGTGGCAGTTGGAGAACGGTTCCGAAGGCCCAAAGCATTTTGGCTTCGACGAATACTGCCTCTGGGAACTTGACAGCAAAGGTAGCCGCTACAAAAATCCCAATCTTCTTACCAACGGCAAGCGAACTTACTACACGAAGAACGAATACGGGCCGGACGTCGTGAGCGATTACGCGCTCGACTTCATCACCCGCAAGAAGGACGCGCCGTTTTTCCTCTACTACACGATGATGCTCACGCACTCGCCGTTTGACGCCACACCGGACAGTCCGGACTACCTTGAACAGAGCAAGGGCAAAGGCAAGAGCAAGGGCGAGGGCAAGGGTCATTTCGCCGACATGACCGCCTACACCGACAAGCTCATCGGCAAACTCGTAGCAAAGCTCGAAGAACTGAGCCTGCGGAAGAACACACTCATCCTTATTCTGGGCGACAACGGCACAGCCAAAAGCGTTACATCGCGGTTCATGGGGCGCGAGGTGAGCGGCGGCAAGCACTCGTCCACGGTTTGGGGCACGCACGTGCCGGGCATCGGCAACTGGCCCGGCCACTGCCCCAGCGGCAAGGTCTGTAACGACTTGATCGACACCACGGATTTTCTGCCGACCATTTGCGAGGCGACGGGTACGGCGGTTCCTGCGGAGTTGAAAATTGACGGTCGCAGCTTCCTGCCGCAACTGCGCGGCGAGAAAGGCAACCCGCGCGACTGGCTCTACGCCTGGTATGGTCCGGCAGGCGGCGCGAAGCCGGAAACCGAGTTTGCCCACGATGCGAACTACTGGCTCTTCAGCGACGGCTGGTTCTACGACGTGCAGAAGGATGATAGGAATAAATCCCCGATCGCCGACAGCTCGCTCGACGCCAAGGCCAAAGCCGCGAAGGCGAAGCTGCAGGCGGCGCTCAAACAATACGAGGGACCGCGCCTAGACTACTTCGTCAGGCAAGCTCAACCGAGTAAAGGAGATAAAGAAGAAGGTGAAGAATCCAGCGAGGGCACCCCGGACAATAACAATGCCAAGAGCAAGAAGTAACCGATCCCGGCAGTTGGAATAAAATGAAATAGAACCTATCCTGGCCTTTCGCAGGTTTTTCCGGTCCCCCCGGGGTGCCAGCAACGGTTTTCCGGCGGTTTTGCGGCCTGGCGTTGCCCGGTTTGAATTTCATCGTGAGCCTATGTCGCGTTGGATCGCCGCGTAATTCCGTAACTCGTTGTCAGACAAGACGTTAGGGCTTGAAAAACCTGCGAAAGGCCAGAACCTATCCCAAAACCTCTAATTCGGGTGACACAATACTAATTTTCAAGGGACTGGGGCCATGAGAAAATCTGTATTATGTCCCCAGATTTATGCAGCCGCAGGCGGCGGCGAGGAGAGGGCGGCAATGCGTAACGGGACCACCAGGCGCGAGTTTCTCAAGGCGGGGGCCGCCGGCCTCTGCGTGCTGACGTTGGGCGGGCAGTGGGCGGCGGCGGAAGCCACGAAGCGCCCCAATGTGCTCCAAGCCAAACCCAACATCCTTGTCATCCTGGTGGATGACATGGGCTATTCGGACATCGGCTGTTTCGGCGGGGAGATCCACACGCCGAACATCGACCGGCTCGCCGCGAGTGGGATGAAGTTTTCCGAGATGTATAACACGGCCAAGTGTTATCCCACGCGTACCAGTTTGCTGACTGGTGTTTATTATCAGCGGACAGATAAAGGTTCATTTCCGAACACCGCGACTTTAGGAGAGGTGCTGCGGACCGCCGGTTACCACACCTGGTGGGCGGGCAAGCACCACGCGTCATTCAATCCGGTGACGCGGGGTTTTGAGCACTTCTATGGGTTGATCGGACCCGCCGAAAATCACTTCAATCCATTTGGGAAGGCCGTTCCGTGGCAGCCTGCTCCGCCTCCCGGGACCAAAACGAGAGCCACCTGGCATGACGACTTGAAACCTGTCACCCCACTGCATCCCAAGTTCTACGATACCGATGCGTTAACTGATCAGGCGCTGAAGTGGCTGGATGAATATGAGAAAGATGGCAAGCCGTTCCTGCTCTATGTGGCCTACTTTGCTCCACACTCGCCTTTGCAGGCCTGGCCGGAGGACATCGCCAAATACAGGGGCGTCTATGACAGCGGCTTTGAGGCCATGCGCCAGGCCCGCTACCAGCGTCAGGTGAAGATGGGTCTCGTTGATCCGAAGACCTCGCCGCTGCCGCCGCTGGAGGAGGGCATGGATAAAAAGCAGAAGAAGAAATCCAAAGGAGCCGAACCTTCGACGGACGAACTCCGGAAAGAAACGACGGCCATGGAGATCTATGCCGCGATGATTGATCGAGTTGACCAGAATATTGGTCGGATGATCAAAAAATTGGAGGAGCAGGGAAAACTGGATAACACGCTGATTATGTTTCTCTCCGATAACGGTGCTAGTGCGCAGCTTCCCAATAAAGGTCATGAGATTCCTATTGCGCTGATGGGCAGCGTGTGGGGTGGTGTGGACCAAGGCCCCCACTGGGCGACGGTGAGCAACACGCCCTTGCGCAAATGGAAAACCGACAGCTTCGAGGGCGGAGTTTGCACGCCACTGATCGTTCACTGGCCGGCGGCCATCAAGCCGCAGACCGGGTGGTACCGCGAACCCGCGCATCTGATTGACATCATGCCCACGGTGGTCGTGGTCAGCGGGGCGGAATATCCGGGCGCATCGAAGGAAGCCAACATTCCCCCGATGGACGGCGTGAGCCTGCTGCCCGCATTCAAGGGCGAGGCGATTGCGCGCCCGAAGCCGCTGTTTTTTCAGTTTGGTCATGGCTCCGCGATGCGCGATGGGCAGTGGAAACTTGTGCGGAGCGACGGTGATGCCTGGGAACTCTATGACATGACCGCCGATCGCACGGAGACACGTAACCTGGCGGCGAAGTTCCCCGAATTGGTTAAGAAAATGGATGCTCAGTGGCTGGCCTGGTGGAAGGATTGCACAGGCAGCGAGTGGACGGGCAAGGCTCCAAAAGAGGAGAAGGATGAGTGACCGGAGCGAAGGCCTTCGACCCCGAGAAAGAGATCGTTAATATGAAAAACTCAATTATATGTTTAGCAGGGGTTTTCCTGTTCGGTGCTTCCGTGCAGGCGGCAACGTTATCGGATCATGGCGGTCTGAAACTGGAGCTGGAGGACAATGGGAATATTGCCGGGGTCGAATTGAGCGGAGAAAAACTGCCGAAGGGGATGGCTGGCGGTTTCTATCTGCGGGAACCCAACAGTGCCAAAAAAGTTTCAATGGTTGGAAACGCAGTTTCCAAAGACGGGAAACTTCAACTGACACTGACGAGCCCCCTCCAGGCCAAAGTGCGTGCGGTGCTGACCGAGGGGGAGGGCTTTATCGAGGTGGTGGGGGAGCTGGAAGATCTGACGGGCAAGGATCGCGGCTTGTGGCTGGGCTTTAATGTGCCAGTGAATACGACGGGCTGGAAATGGGGCCAAACGCTCAGCACCAGCCCGGTCATCAAAAAAGAAAATCCGGCCTATGCGGAGGGCAATAATCTGGTTCCGATTCCCGCAGTGTGGACCGACAAAGGCGGAATTGCACTGTGTATCCCGCCGATGAATCCGTGCGTGTTTGAGTTGGGTGCCGATGCCGATGGCATCCGTATCCAGATGGCTTTCGGCCTGTCGAAGGCCACGACTAAATTCCCCTCGAAGGCTCCCTTCCGTTTCCGCATCTACTCCATCGACAGCACGTGGGGCTTCCGCGACGCACTGGCGAAATACTATGACTGGTATCCCGAATACTACCGCATCGAGCCGCGGGTTATGACGGCGCTCGGCCATCACCACGACTGGATTAATATGAATTATGTGGGCGAGACTTTTAAGACCGACCGCCAGATCGATCCTAACGTGACAGAGTACATGGCCTACACCAAAACCTCCGCACGCATCCAGGGATTGGAAAATGCGAAAGAGCTCAAGACGAATGAGCAGTTCCTCGATGCCATTGCAAAGGCCGATACGATTCAGCACTACGAGAAAAAGGGTGCCGCAAACTCCCCGCTGCTGATTGAGGGACGAGCCGCCCTCATAAACAGCATCTGTTATAACCCAGACGGAACGTTCGGCCGTTTTAAAGAGTCGGATGGCGGCATTGATTTTCCTCACAACTGCGATCCCGACCTTTTTGCGGATAAAAAAATTCCGGTTTACGCAAATATGTATCTGCGCAAGGCCGAAGATCTCCGGAAACTCGGGAAGTTTATCAGCATCCACTGGGACCGCCTCGGGGGGTGGAGCAACTTTCTCAACTACCGTCGCGAGCATTTTGCCTACATCGACCATCCCCTCACCTTCGATCAGGAGGGTCGCGTCTGCATCCACACCCAGTTTACGAACTACGAGCTGTTTGACGCCTACCGGTTGCAGATCAAGCAGGGCGGCTTGTTTCATGAGGCAGCGGGCATGAAGGAGTTCGGCTGGGGCAAAACCCCCAACCGGCCGGCTGGGCATATGAGTAGCGGTATGTTCTTCCTCGCCTCGGTGGTGGCCGGCGGCTGGCAGGAGGGCAGTTTCAAGCCGATCGGGCTGGGTGGTTTTGATTTCGAGCGCATGGAGGTGGGGCGCAAATCCTATCGGATCTCTTCTGGAAATATTGTTGATCATAAGGAGGCCCCGACGTTGGAGGTCATCAAGAACGCCCTCGCCAAGACCACGGCGTACGGCTTTGCCTGCCCGGTGCAGGTTCAATATTTTTACCCACCAGGGCATCCCGGCTACCTCAAGGATTATTCATGGTACACCAAGCCGGAGCATAAGGCACTGTGGGACAAGTATGAACCGGCCAGCCTCGCCATCCGCCTCGCCGGCTGGGAGCCGGTCACCCACGCCTATGTCAATTCCCCCGCGGTTCAGCTTCAGCGCTTCGGTCGCGGGGAAACTACCTATCTGACTGTCTGGGGGCCGGAACCACCCGCATCGGTCGAGATCGAAGTCGATGGCGCCAAGCTGGGGCTGAAGGAAAAGCCCTCGTTCAGTGAGATGGTCTCGGGCACCCCGATGAAGATTACCCAAAGTCCCAGAGGCTGGACGCTTACAGTCCCGATGGAAAAGAACATGACTCGCGTCATAAAAATCAACTAGCAAAGTGAATGAAACTCCTCTCCCCCCAGGCTCCCCATGCTCCGGCCGCGTCCCCGCCGCCAAATCAAAATTCCTATCAGTAAGTTTCGGAGGGGAGGGGGACGCTACCCAGATTGTTTCCGGCGGCCGGACACAGGCGTGAGCCTTTGGCTAACGGTGCCCCCCCGTATCGTGACTGCGCAATACCTCGTGAGCATGCGGCATTTTCTCGCGGCGGGTACCCGCCTAGGCGGGTAAACTCCGACCCGGCGCGCTAATCGTTCGCGTTTATCGGCTGTCCTTCGCCGCAAGGGCCTGGGCCACCGTCACTGCGCCGAGTGCCTCGCGGGCCTTGCTGCGGACCGCTTCGACGCCCACTGCCACCGCGGGCGAGAAGGCGTGGGCCGCACCTTCCTGGCCTTGCGCGGCGGCGGCCTGGAGCACGTCGAACACGGCGGTCTGCTCGGGCGGACGCCTGAGGACGTAACCCGTCGCGGGCTCCTGGCCGGCCTCGCAGAGTATCCCCGCCGACACGAGTTGCGCGAGGAGCGGCTGCACCAGCACCGGCGGCAGCCGCAGGTCCTCCGCCACGCGCAGCGAGGGCACGGGGCCGATGCCTTCCTGGTACAGCCGCGCCACCGAAAGCGTTGCCGCCAGGAGGTCCCACGGGCCGGGCACCGCGCGGTTGGCCGCCTTCATCGACTGGAGTCGCCTCAGGTTCATCGCGGTGTGGGCCAGTTGCGCGCCCAGCAGGAACACCAGCCACGAGACGTACAGCCACAGGAGGAACAGCGGGAAGAGGCCGAGCGTGCCGTACAGGTGCCCCTTGGCCACGAGCGATTTGACGTACAGTGCGAAGCCCCACTTGGCGGCCATCCAGATCGGCACGACGAAGAGCGCCCCTCCGATGGCCGGCCACAGGCCGACGAACGTGTTCGGCATCAGCTTGTAAAGCGCCGCCAGCAGCGCGATTCCCACCATGCCCGGCACGGCCCAGCCGAGGGCCTGCATCGCCCAACCCGCGCCCGGCACGTTCGCGACGACGGCGTCGGACGCCTGCCCGATGGTGAAGATCGTGACGACGAGCACGACGGGGCCGAGTGTCATGGCGGACCAGTAGAGGAGCGTCCGCCGCCCGACCGACCGGCTCCGTCCGGCCTCGAAGATGCGATTCAGCGACCGTTCGGTCGTGGTCATCAGCGACAGGCTGGTCCAGATCAGTAGGAGGGCGCCGATGGGGCCGAGTTTGCCGAGGGTCAGTTGCTTCTCCGCATTCGTGATGAGCTCCTCGATGCGGAGGCCGACGTTCTCCTCTTTCGGCGCTGCGGCGGGCTTGGCCGGCGCGGCGGCGGCGGGCGCAGCGGTCACCGTGCCGGGAGGCGCCGTGACCCACTCTTCCCACTGCGCATCGAAATCTTCCGACGTGTCCTGGAGGTAGATCTGCCGGAACCCCGCGTATTCCATGACGTACCGCAGGCTGTTCTGTGCGTCGCCGAGGACGCCGACGGACTTCAGGATGAGAAACGCCAGGACCAGCACGGGAATCAGGGCGAAGATCGTGCGGTACGACAGGGCCGCCCCCATGGTCGTGGCGTTGATCTCCTTCAGGCGCAGCAGCGAGAATCGCCACACGTCAAACTGGTTACGCAGGAACCTTGCGGCCCGGCCGAGTTGTTCGGGCGGGCCGTTGAGGAGCCGGACGGCCAGACCTTTCATTTGTGATGGAAAGCCCATGGCTTCTCCTTGGCGCGGTGTGCATTCGAGGTGCGCGGCACAACCAGTATTTGACCCTCCGGCGCTCGCTTATGCAAGATGCCGCCGGCCGCCGGCGCGCCTGGCCGCCTGCCGGCCGCCTTGACGGGCGCCGGAATCTCTGCTAAGTAGAACCCCTTGGAATGCCAATGCCGTAAGGAGTGAGCCGTGCCGCTGCGAGTGTCATTGACGATGATCGTCAAGAACGAGGAAGCGAACCTGCCGGCCTGCCTTGACTCTGTCGCCGGTCTTTTTCGCGAAATCATTGTTGTGGACACCGGCTCCACGGACCGCTCCAAGGAGATCGCCGCTCGCTATGGGGCAAAGGTCTTCGACTTCCCATGGTGCGACGACTTTGCCGCCGCCCGCAATGCCAGCCTGGATCACGCCACCGGAAACTGGATTTTCTGGCTCGACGCCGATGACCGCCTTGACGAGGAGAACCGTCGCAAGCTTAAAGCGTTATTCGCCGGCCTGAAGGACGAGAATGTTGCATACGTGATGCAGAGCGTGAGCAAGCAGTGTGTCGGCGATGATTCGGTTGTGGCTGTGGATTATGCCCGATTATTCAGGAATCACCCTGAGATTCGTTGGCAGTATCGGGTTCACGAACAGATATTGCCGTCGGTACGACGATTGGGCGGTTCCGTGCGGTCAACGGACATCTTCACCTGCCACATGGGCTATCAGGACAAGGCGCTGCATCGTCGGAAACTGGATCGCAATTTGCGCCTCTTGGAATTGGCCGGTGCGGAGCACCCCAAGGATCCATTCATTCTCTACCAACTGGGCCGAACTCAGCTTGCGACAGGGCGAACAACTGAGGCGGTGCAGCATTTGCGTCACGCTTTGGACCTGTCGCAACCCACGGATTTCTTTGTCCGCCAGTTGTACGGTCAGTTGGCCCGAGGCTATTGCCAATTGGGCTGGCCGGCTGAAGCATTGGATGTCTGCCGCGCTGCCCGGGTGAATTATGATGATTACGCAGAATTGGCTTTTTTGGAAGGCCAGTTGCTCGATGCGCAGGGAGACCTCGCCGGCGCCGAGGCGTGCTTTCTCCGATTACTACAGCCGGGCGCACGTTTTGTAGGCGACGATTCAGGACTGTGCGGCTACAAGGCACGGCAGAACCTGGCGGTGATCTATTACCGACAGCGCCGTTACAAAGACGCTGAGTCGCAGTGGCGTGCCGTGGTGGCCGATCGGCCCGATTTCGTACCCGCATGGCTGTCGTTGGCAAACCTGTGGTTGGCTCAAGATCGCCTGGCGGAGGTCGAGGAGGCCGCGACGCGGTTGCAGGGGAAAGCCGCAGGAACTGCGGCGGCGGCATTGCTTCGCGCGCTGGCACACATGTTTCGCCGGGATTTCCCCGCAGCAAAGCAAATACTTATTGAGATGATCGCGCGTGACCAGCGGGCCTTCTGGCCACGCGCGTTGTTGGGCGACTTGTTGTTGCAGGAAGGCAGAGATTTGGCGGGGGCCGAACAGGCTTTAAGGGAAGCGTCATCGCTGAACCCCGACCATCTGCCGACCCTCCGGAAACTGAAGTTGTTGCTGGAACAACGGGGACCCGGCAGAAAGTGATTGGCTGAGAAATGAGACAAACCGCGATTTGCGCGGCGGGTCTCCTGACCCGCCGCGCAAGAGTGCAGCGTGATCGCACCGGCTAGTGGGAATTCGCGCGGCGGTTCAGGAGAACCGCCGCGCACAATACGGAAGTAACGCTGTCATATTGGTTCAGCGTACACTTCCGGTCGCACGCCGCGCGACACCGGGCGCGGAATGCGGCATCGGAAAAGAGGGCGGCATGCTCGAGCGACTGCGGCATCGCATCTTCCAGGTCCTGGAGGAACCCGCGTCCGGCGACTACGTCGGCCGCTTTGTCCAGGGCTTCCTGATTACGATCATCTGCGTAAACGTCGGCGCCATGATGCTGAGCACCGTGGAGGGCGTCGCGAAGGCGTACGCGCCGTGGTTCCGGGCGATCGAGATCTTCTCCGTCATCGTGTTCTCGGTGGAGTATATTCTCAGGCTCTGGGTGATTACGCAGCGGCCGCGCTTTTGCCGCCCAATCCTGGGGCGGCTCCGCTACTGCGTCACGCCGCTGGCCCTCGTGGACTTGGCGGCGGTGCTGCCGTTCTACCTGCCGATGCTTCTGCCGGTGAACCTGCTCTTTATCCGCGTGCTGCGGCTGATGAGGTTGGTGCGGTTGCTCAAGATCGGGCGTTACTCGGAATCTCTCCAGACGCTCGGCTGGGTCCTGCGTGAGCGCAAGGGCGAACTCGTGGCCGCGCTGATGATCCTGCTGGTCTTGCTGGTCGTCACGTCGAGCCTGATGTACCAGGTGGAGCACGAAACTCAGCCGCAGGTCTTCTCGAGCGTGTTTGCGGCGATGTGGTGGTCCGTTTCCACACTCACCACCGTGGGTTACGGCGATGCGTACCCGATCACGCCGCTGGGCAAGGTCTTGGGCGGCGCCATCGCCATCATGGGGATCGGCCTTTTCGCGCTGCCGGCTGGCATTCTCGGTTCAGGTTTCATCGAGAGGCTGAACCAGAAGAAACGCCGCCGCCTGTGCCCTCATTGCGGCAAGGACCCCGACGAACCTCCCGCGAAGTAGCCTTGCCGCCTCGGCATGTTTGCCAAATGGCGCGGCTCCTGGCGATTGCCAAGAGCCGCATCTGGTGACCCTGACGGGACTCGAACCCGTGTCTTAGCCTTGAGAGGGCTATGTCCTAACCGCTGGACGACAGGGCCACGGTCACATTCTTAAGTATTCGGTTTTGTGTACAGCCGCCGGCAAATCCAAAATCCAAAATGCCAAGTGGTGACCCTGACGGGACTCGAACCCGTGTCGCGGCCTTGAAAGGGCCGTGTCCTAACCGCTGGACGACAGGGCCACACTGTTTCAATCGCAGCCGGGCAGGCCCTGGGCCATCCCGCGATCGAGGCCGCCCGATGCGTCAAAATACACGAAAGCGGTCCGCAAATCAAGTGAGGGCGGCGGGACTCGAACCCGCGACCCACAGCTTAAAAGGCTGTTGCTCTACCGACTGAGCTACGCCCCCACCCTGAAACGGTGCATTATAGCCGCCGCCCCAAGCGGCTGCAAGCGCGCGATCCGGAAGACAGCGGCGTTTCTCCTTGACGCCGACAGGCCCGAAGCATAAAGTTTTCGGCGTCGGTTGGGGTGCACGGGAACGGTCCGGGCGCCGGCGGAGGCTGCCATGCGGCCTCGGCGAGCGGCGTCCGGCCGCAGGCCTCGGACACCGGGGCGCCATACGAGCGCCTCCTGAGCGCTTGCGCCCGTAGCTCAGCAGGATAGAGCGGCGGTTTCCTAAACCGCAGGTCGGCTGTTCGAGTCAGCCCGGGCGCACCATTTATTTATCGCCGGCATGCTGCGGGCATGTACGTCTTTAGCGTGCCAGGCAAGACTTGTCATTCTGAGCGAGCGAGAGCGAGCGAAGAATCTCGGCCGTCCGAACGGCGAGATTCTTCGGCCCCGTAAACGGGGCCTCAGAATGACAGCGCTAAACTCGAACGTGGGTATGCCGAGCACGACGGCTGGAAGTCGGCGGACAGGGGCTTGCACGATGTTGCGACTGTTCCTATGATTGACCTGCACACACACACGATTCTGAGCGACGGCGACCTGATTCCGACGGAATTGGCCCGCCGCGCCGAGGTCATCGGCTATCGTGCCCTCGGCATCGCCGACCACGTGGACACGGCGATGGTCGACACGGTGGTTTCGCTCTTGGTGCGGGCCGCGGCCGACCTGGCGCCCGTGATGAAGATGAAGGTGATTCCGGGCGTCGAGGTCACGCACTGCCGCTTGGAGCACATAGGGCGTGTGGTTGACCGCGCGCGGCAGTTGGGCGCTCGCGTCGTGGTGGTCCACGGTGAGACGCCCGCCGAGCCGGTGATTGAGGGCACGAATCGGGCCGCCATCGAGGCTGGGTGCGATATCCTGGCCCATCCGGGCCTCTTGACGGAGGCGGACGCGCGGCTGGCGGCCGAGCGTGGCGTTCTTTTGGAGATCAGCGGCCGGGCGGGGCATTGCCTGGCCAACGGACACGTGGCCCAGATGGCGCGGCGGGCCGGGGCGAAGGTCATCTTCGGCTCCGACAGCCACGCGCCGGAAGACCTGCGGCCGCGGCGGGAGGCCGAGAAGGTGCTGGCGTGCGCGGGCCTCGGGCCGGACGAAATTGCAGCGGCCTTTGCGGCCGCGGAGCAGTTTGTCGCCCGCGCCACGCTATAGTGCTTTAACGTTTGCGCCATGTGAGCCCGCCGCGGGAGCGGCGGGGG
>Ga0209777_10006268_pt1 | contig 13423 bp, 1 predicted proteins | sample FrelakmetHBP12HB_FD_187147 | JGI IMG/M metagenome (GOLD analysis project Ga0209777, IMG submission 187147) | Freshwater lake sediment microbial communities from the University of Notre Dame, USA, for methane emissions studies -HBP12 HB (SPAdes)... | ecosystem: Environmental > Aquatic >...
TTTCTGAGAAGCCGCCGATTTTAGCAGCCCCTGGGCTATCTGCAGCGCCGATTCCTGAACGGTGACCGCGGCTTTCGCATCATCGACTTGTTGGGTGGAGACAAACCCTTTTGCGTATAGAGCGTTGATGCGATTGTACGTGGTTCGGGCATTATCGAGGTTAGCCTGGGCGCCGTTGATCGACGCCTGGGCGTTTTCTACCTTGGAGGCGGCATCGTTGAGATTGGCCAGCGCGGCGGCGATCTGTGATTCGGAGGTCTGTTTGATCTGAGTGTAGTCGGCTTTGGCGCTTGCCGCCGCCGCGATCTGCTGACGGACCTGGGTCTGGACGGAGACATCGTTGGGGTTTTGGGTCAGGCGGGCTTGCGCGAGCTTGTATTCGGCCTGGGCCACATTGGCCTTCTCTTGCTGCACCTGAGCTTCGACCGCCGACGAGTCTATTCGAACCAGCACCTGGCCTTTCTTGACCCTATCGCCTTCGTGAACTTCGAGATACTCGATGCGTCCCGTGATCTTGGGGGCGATCTTCACGCTCAGAGGCGCTTCCACGGAGCCCGTGGCTTCATAAGTATGGACGATATTTCTTCTTTCCACGGCGGCGAGCGAGGCCCTGGCCGGGGCCTTCGTCCTGGACGTCCGCTGCTGTACCTGGTCGGCGGCATCGGAGCGTTTCTGATTGATTCTCCATCCGATCAGAGCGGCCAGAAGAAAAATGGGGAGCAATATAGTAAGCCAGCGCTTCACGCAAGCACCTCCTGGGAATTAGAAGTTAGAGGTTAGACGTAAGAGGTTAGAACTCTGACCGCGAAACCTCGGCACGTTGTTTCGGGAAAGCCTTTTCCCAAAACCGTTGGAAAATAAGACACGCCCGCTGGGCGTTTGGTTCCAACGCCCGGCATTCGGAGCACATGCTTAATATACATAAACTATTGTCGAGCGTCAACATGGGTGCAGACAGGGAGACTGTTCAGTCTTGCGGGAAAAGTTCTTCGTGCGACCGCGAAAGCAGGGACAGTCCACCCCGCTGACGCTCTGGGACAGTCCCCGTTTTCGCTGGTGCAGTTGCAATTCCCGCAGAACTGAACTCTCCCCGGAAAGGGTGTCAGTTCAGTCTTGCGGGAACAGTTCTTCGTGCGACCGCGAAAGCAGGGACAGTCCACCCCGCTGACGCTCTGGGACAGTCCCTGTTTTCGCTGGTGCAGTTGCAATTCCCGCAAAAGTGAACTATCTCCGGAAAGGCCCAAAATGGCTGTGTAAGGACCTCATGTAGCGAATAGTGCTCAAAATTGTGCAAAAGATGCCATTGCATATTTCGCAGTTTCATGTCAATAATAAAGAACAGGACTGAACAGATAGTTCCGAGCTACCTCGCAGGGCTGTCGAGGTTCTTAATGACGGGGGCGTTAGATCCCCGGTTTTGTAGTGGCAAGACTTTCCGGATTTGCGACCGGCTCCGCGGTTCGTGGGGCTGGTGGGCAGGTCGCGGCGCGTAAGCGTTTCCGTGCCGCGAGTGATTAGTTGTCGGCCATGGCGTCGGCGATCGTGCCGGCGTCCTCCGTGTGGGTAAGGTTTTGCTTCCACGCAGGAGCCCTGTGGTGGCCAGGTTGTAAGTAGCGCCACGTCGCCACGTGAGGTATCCGAGCACATGGGAGTCCGGCGGTTGTTTGTCTTTTACTGTCGGGTTTCCAGGGTGGTTGGCGCTTCGAGGCGATAGGCGCTGTTTCGGTTTCCCCGCCGTGCGAGCGGCGGAACATTCTTCCTGTGAAACAGGAAAGGAGAGACTTCGAATGAAGAGAGTATTACTGCTTCTGTTCGTCCTGGCGGTCGTTGGGTCCGCAAGCTCGGTGTTTGCGTACACAGTGCCCGACACGGCGGACCTGCTGTTCCAGTTCAACACAGACCGGTTCACCAGCGGCAACACCGGCAACTGGACAGCGGAGGTTCCAGTTGGTGGAGTAGCGAACACCATCGGAACTCCCACGGTAGATCTCGTGGGCACTACTCCCGTGAAGTGGGAGAAGAACGTTGCTAACAGTTGCGGTTACTACAGCAATTGGACGCAGACCACACCCGTGGCCATCAACGGCCTCACTGCTGTAGCGGTTGTGAAACCAGTGAGCGGGCACACAAATGACCGCAACTGGACTCCCGTCATTGACATTCTGTTTGGTGCTTTCAGGCTGGGTGTCCGCAACGACACTCGCGTGGTTATCATCACGGTTTCAAAGGCGGACGGCACCGGCCAGCAGCAGACCAACTCCACCTACACCATTCCTGACGGCCAGAGTACTGTCCTGAGCGCTGTCGTCCAGCCTTCCGGTGCTTGGGCCGTGTATGCCAACGGCACATCGATTATGACAGGGGCGGGCGTTGGAGTTTCCACTGCTCTAGTTAATGGGACCAGACGATGGCTTTGCATTGGCACCTCGTATGATGACCAGTCGGCAACACTCAATGGTGACATCGGCGATGTAATGATGTGGAAGGTAGCATTGGCCAATGCTGACCGCACAGCTCTGGAAAGTGACCTGATGGCCAAGTTCCATTGCGGCGCGAGCTATCCCTCGCATACCATCACCGCGTCGGCCTTTGGTGCAGGCGGCACGATGAGCCCGACTAGCGTTACAACCGTCCAGTATGAGGCTGACCAGAAATATACAATCACCACGAACTACGGTTATTCTCTTAGTCTGTCGGTTGATGGATCCCCGGCTACTCCCGTGGTGGTCTCCTATCCGGCTGCGGGGAGTGTGGTTAGCCAATACACGTTTAATGACGTGATCGACAATCATACGATCGCGGCCACCTTCGCCCCGATTCCGACGCACACGCTGTCCGGTAACGTGACGGCCGCGCCTGGTGGTGGGGCGACTGTTTCGGTTAAGCCGACTGGTTCGCTATATCCAGCGCAGCAGGCGACGACCGACGGCTCCGGCAACTACTCGATGACCGTTCCCGAGGGCACATACAATGTATGCGCTTCTCAGACCGGTTATATAGCTTCCGCCGATTCGCCGGTTACAATGACCAGCGATCAGATCGCCAACTTCACGCTTACACAAAAGCTGCACCTGAATGGCGCCGCCCGCCAGATCCCGAAGATGGAGTATTTGCTGTTTGCGGCTGACGCCAACGACATCGGTGATGTGGGCACTTCGAACCCGTGGCCGCTTCTCTACAACACATACCCGGTGACCCCCGCGCTGACGCAGCTCACGTTCTTCGGCAGTGCGACGACTCCGCAGGTCGCCAAGGTTAGAGGTCTCAAGTATGACCACAACCTGCGCAGTGAGTACGACGGCTACAGACTCAATACCGTGACCGCGACGTCTTCCATCACGACTAGCGGCGCGACCATCGTCGCGCTTGTAAAGCCTGTCCGTAACACGGCTGGTGATAGCTGGGACTCTGTCGTTGACATCTTCAGGGACAACCTCGTCCTTGGCTTGTATAACGGCGGCACCAACGCAGGCAAGGTGTGGATTAGCCGCAATGGCAGTACGTACGCCAGCACCAACACCGTTACTGATGGCCAGATCACGATTCTGAGCCTGGTTGTTCAGCCTGACGGCACCTTCAAGGTGTGGTCGAGGGCATGGAACAACACGACCCGTACGTTCGATGCGGCCACCGCCCTCTACACCAGCACGGCGACAAGCGCTTTCGGCGCGTTCATTCCCGCTCAGGTTAACAATCAGGATTGGGCGAAGTGGATCGACGTCGGCCGCAACGACAATGACGGTTGGTCGACTTTCAACGGCTACATCGGCGACGTGTTCGTATACAAGAGCGCGCTGTCCGATGCTGACCGGGGTGTTCTGGAGGCTGACCTCCAGACCAAGATGAACAGCATCGCCACCCATGACATCACGTCGTCTGCTGGAGCCAATGGCACTATTAGCCCGCTTGGCGTGACCGCTGTTGGCGATGGTGACGTGCAGACCTACACCATCACCCCGAACTTCGGCTACAATGTTGCCGACGTGAGTGTGACTGAAAATGGTGTCACTTCATCGAAGGGTGCCGTCACCACCTACACGTTCAACAATGTAATTGCGGTTGGATCTATCTCTGCCACGTTTGTTGCCAAGACGACGTATGCTGTTTCGGGTCAGGTGACTGATTCGGTCAGCGGCAACCCGATTGTCGGCGCCAAGGTCTATGCGTCGACGACGGCAAACGCTTCTGTGAACCCGAGTTACATCGTAACCACAGATGCAAGCGGCAACTACAGCGTGCCTTTGTTTAATGGCACGTGGTATTTGTGCGCTTCGCATGACACTCACGCAACGTCGGCGGACTGCAGTCCCGCCGTTACTGTTGCCGGCGCGGCTGTTTCGGGCATCAACTTCTCGTTGGTCGCCAACGGCAGGAACATTCCGGCCAAGGATCAGATGTGGTTCTCTGTACTTACAGAGTCACTGCCGGCATCGGGACTCACGGGGCCATGGGCTGTTAACCATCCCTTGGGTCTTGCGGCGCTTACACCCATGAGTAGCAATGCCGCGGGCATGCCCACGGTAGAGACTGTCGGAGGGCAGACTTGGGAACTGAACACCGCCATAGGCGTCGGCGGGGTCCAACCCCCGTATGCTAGTGGTTACCGACAAGCGTATTACACTCCGCCTGTTGCCGTCAACGGCGTTACCGCTGTTGCAGTAGTAATACCGAAGCGGGGCGGACATAACCGTGGTTGGGACCCCATTGTTGACATTCTCTTTGGTGAGTTCAGGTTGGGTGTCCGTAATGATACCGGCCAAGTGGTTGTCGCGCGCAAGGAGGCGTCGACAGACGCCCCGCTGGCGACGGCCCTTCCTGAAGGCCAGAAGACCGTCCTGAGTATGACTGTCCAGAACGACGGTTCATACAAGGTGTGGGCCAACGGCGTCCAGATCATGACCGGCGCGGCCACGGGCTCATACACCTCTCTGATCAATGGGGGCTACAACGAGGTTACCATTGGCACCTCTGATGAGGACAAGTCGGCAGCCTTCAATGGCGATATCGGTGATGTATTCGTCTACAAGGCGGCGATCAGCGACATGCAGCGCAGCGTGTTGGAGACCGATCTCGGTACCAAGTTCGGTATCAGCATCGTCTACCATACGATCACCGCATCGGCTGGAGTGGGTGGAACCATCACCCCGTCCGGCAGCATACCCGTGCTGGATGGCGGCAGCCAGACATTCACCATCGCGCCGAACGTCGGCTACAGGATCTCGGACGTTACACTCGATGGCCTGTCACAGGGCGCCGTAACCAGCGTCCCGCTTACCGGCATCACTACCGATCATGCGATCGTTGCTTCGTTTGCCGTAGTGCCGCAGCACACGCTTTCCGGCAGGGTCACCGACAAGGCGACCGGCTCCGGAATCGTTGGCGCGACGGTCAACTTCTCAACGACGCCGAATGCGTTCATTAGCCCGTTTGACACGGCTACCACGGGTACGGGCGGCAACTACACCAAGACGCTCTACGAAGGCAGCTACTATGTGAACGCTTCGGCGACCAACTACTACAACTCCGCCGACACGCCGGTCAATCTGACTGCGGACGTGACAGGCGTCAACTTCAAGCTGGTTTCCAGCATTAGGCACACTCCGGTTCCGGAGTCGTTACTGTTCTCCGCTCTGACGGACGTGTTCCCGAATAGCGGCCCGACAGGCGCCTGGCCGACCGATGTTCCTATCGGCGGTTCTCTTGCGCAGATCAACAATCCCGCTGTCGCCATTATCGATGGCCGGAAGTGGGATAACAACCTCTACGCTTCAGGCAATGGGTATCGTTTCAACAGCACGCCGTACACTGACCCGATTCCGTGCACCGGCGCCACGATTGTTGCCGTCGTCAAGCCGACCGAAAATGCGATTGGCACATCCTGGACCTCGGTCGTGGACATCTTCTACGACAGGTTGGTCTTTGGTGTCAAGAACGACACGGGCCTTGCGTTCGTAAGGCGCAACGGAACCGCGACGACCGCTGCCGGCCAGGCAATTCCTGATGGCCAGAAGACGATCATAAGCCTTGTTGTCCAGCCCGACGGCTCCTACAAGGTCTATGCCAACGGCTCGGAGATAACCTTCACCAACAACGCCGCCATCACCGGTGGATTCACCTCGATAGTTCCGCAGACGTATGGCGACAACAACGGTCAGCTTAATGGCTACGCAAGGTGGGTCAACGTTGGCCGCAACAACCCTGACGGTTGGACGGTCTTCAACGGCAACATCGGCGACGTGTTCGTCTACACGACCGCACTGACCGATGCTCAGCGCAACACATTGGAGTGGGATCTGTATGACAAGTTCGGAATCGGAGGCGATGCCGTCACGATCTCCGGCAAGATCAGAGACACTAACAACGGTCTTGCGGGTGTCGCGGGCGCCACGATTACCGTTCAGGTCGGTGGCGTGGACATTCCAGCGATAATCACGTCCTACGTCCAAAGCGGACCCGACACGGGCAACTACACCCTCAAGGCTCGCCTAAACATCGGCGATGAGTTCACGGTTCATGCCACCAAGGCGAACTTCGTGGACGGTGATTCCTCTGCTGTCCCTTATGATGGCAGCGTGAACAGCTTCTTCGACGTCTTCTGTGACATGACGTCGATCACCACGGTGAACATCAGTGGTACGGTTACCGACCAGTTGACCGGTCTTGGCGCTGGCGGGGTCAAGCTGATTGTCCACGCTCCCGACATTGCCACGGACTATCCAGTCACGGCAGGGCCTGACGGCACGTATTCGGTGGATGTGCAGGCGGGTCTGCTCACGCTGGTTCTCGACGTTGACCCGGCACAGAGTCCTCTGCCGGTGATGCTCACCGACCTGGCCTCCAGGACGATAGACGCGTCAGGTACCGAGGGCCTGTGGACGAACGTGACGGGCGAGGACCTGCTGGTTGCTTACCCGAGCACCATATCGGGCACGATAACGACCAGCGATGCTTCATCGCCTGCCGGCTTTGCCATAGCAGCCACCGATGAAATGGGTGCGGTCACCAAGACTACAACCGCCGCGGGCGGCACTTACAGCATGACCGTGATGCCCGCGACGGGCGGTATGCACTATACCGTCACGGCCAAGAAGTCCGGCTATGTGACAACGCCCGGACCGCAGGTTGTCAACGTCGCTCTCGGCAACCATGCCTACACCGGCGTTGACTTCGGTGCTGATCCGACTACCATCAGCGGTGTCCTCAAGGATGCCGCTACCAACCTGCCGATCTACAACGGCGTTGTCCAGAGTGGAACGGGTACCGTGAGCACTGCTGTCGTAACCGACAGTACCGGCGCGTTCAGCCTAGCGGCAGTCGGTTGCGGTGCTGTTGAGCTCTTCGGTGATGCTCTTGGCTATCACTGCAAGAACCTGCTGGTTACCCCACTTCCGGGCAGCGGCGGTGTCGTGAAGAAGACTATCCTGCTCAACGCCGAGGCGGAGACGGGCGTAATTGTCAACGGCGGCATGGAGACCGTGGTTGCCGGCCAGCCGGCTGACTGGGGTGAGAAGTGGGTCGATCCCGGCCTGACTTTCTCGTCATCGACTGACGCATTCAGCGGAACATACTCCGTCTGGTATACCGGCACTGCATCTTACAGTGCTCTGGCGCAGTATGTTGCGCTTCAGCCCAACAGCCTGTATACCTTCTACTTCAAGGCTAAGGCTGATCCTGAAGTAACTCAGTGGTTCCCGATGGTCTCGTTCAGGGCCACCTACACTGATCCTGTGACTCATGAAGTCACTACAGATAACGAGTACAAGGGCTGGATCTCCGGGGAGACAGGTTACGATGGTTGGATACACAATCCGCCGAAGACGTGGATGCAGTATCTGAAGTTCCACACCTACAGCGGTGATGCTACCCAGCCGTTCGTTCGCGTGGCTCCGCCTCCGGTTACCTCCGTGTGGACCAGCGTGGACAACATAGCTGCATCGTTCTGCTATGCCGATCTGCCTCCGGAAGGCAAAGGCTGCTACGTTGATGACGTGGTCATCGACAGAGTCGCTGCCGACGAGCCTCTGGTGACGGTCGATGCAGATCCCAACACACCTCCGGCCACCGATGTGGCCAGCCTGCGCGAACTCAAGGGCATGGTCGGTTCGGTTGTCCGTCTGACGGAGGCTGTGACAGTGACGTTGGTTGACCGAAACCTTGATGGTACGAGGACCAACAACTACTTCTATGTCGGCGAGGAAGAGGCTCGGCCTTGTCTGAGAGTCGTTGACAAGGTTGGCGGAAGCGACAACCTCCACTTCGCGGACAGCGTGACGAATCTCACCGGTACGGTCAGGAGTGATGCTGACGGGGCCTACCTCGAGCTCAATACTGATCCGGTCGGAACTCCCGGCACGGCTATCAAACCGGTCGGTGTGAATAACAGGAGCGCTGCTACCGATTCAAACCTCATGTGTTACTATGCCAGGGTTTGGGGTAGTCATGCCCACGTTACCAAGACCGATTCCAGGGGCAACGTCATCGAGTTCACGATCAGCGATGGTTTCGACAGTGACAAGGGACCAATCACGGTCCATGATCCCTGTGGGAACCTTGGTACGCCTTCGGAGGTCGAGGGTGGTTTCTTCCTGCTCAACGGGATCTTGATCGACGGTGAGGTCTGGATTTCCACTTGGCAGCTCCTTTAACCCCTAATCGATCACCCAAAGAGGTGACAGACTAAAGCAATGGGGCTGCATCCGCAAGGATGCAGCCCCATTTTCAGTTGTTCGGCGGGCGCGGTTCTTAACGCTCAGAGCGGTCGCTCCCATGATCCTTGGCAGTGGCAATCCGTCGGCCACCAATCCGACCGATACCGCGCTACTTTCCTTTGGCTGATTCCGCGATTTCCTCGGCGGTGCGAGGATAATCGAAGACGCTGACTTCCGAGATGGCTCCCTTGAAGAGACCGGTCTCGGCCAGCGCGGGGTTCATTATCCCGCCGATGCTCATCGGATAGCCACCGATCGCGTCCAGCGTCTTGTAGTCATATTCGGCGTTGAGTTTGCCGTCTCGGTAGAGGTGGACCCTGGAGTACTCGCCGCCATCATAGACCCAGGCCAGATGCACCCACTGCTTGGGCTGTTCGGCCCCGTCCACTCTCCAATCGCAGTTGCAGAACGTGCGGTAGATGGCCTTGGAATCAGCCGTGCTGCCAAAACCGAACGAGACCGGCCTCTCGCTGATATCCTGCGAAAACGCCAGCAGCCTCGCGTTGCCCGTGGGCTCGTCCTGCAGTGCCCACATCTCGACCGTGAACGGCCTTGCGTCGGAAATGACGCTTGGCAGGATGAAGTCCGAAGTCATCATCGCCGTGCCATTGAACGCAACGGCGTTCCTGCCGTTGACCTGGGCCACGGTCGGCTTGCGGTCTATCTCAGCCTCGGATATGAACGAACCCTTGATCGAGCCCGAGTTCTTGAGCGAGGCCACTCTGGCACCGTCCTTGAGATCGTCGGTCGAGACCCTGACTACAGGAGCCGCGCCCTTGACGTCCTTGCCGGCTGCCAGCCCAGCGATGTCCGCGTCCTTGAGCGCCTTGTCGTAAACCCGCAGGTCCTTGAGCAGGACGTTGCCGTTGCTGTCGGTGTTCCAGCCGAGCGTCAGATCGCCGACGTCGGCCATCGACAGATCAGCCTTCTGGCTGCCGATGTGGTGCATGTTGTACCAGATCTCGGCGTTGCCGTCGGTGTATGATATAGTGATCGTCTTCCAGATGTAGGCCATCTGCGCGTTCTTGAGCGCCGGGTAGGTCACCTTGGGCTGATCCGCGATGGTCAGCAGCCTGTCAGAGTGGGTCCCGAGCCAGAGAGCGGCCATCGATCCCTTCTGACCCCAACTGAAGAACGGGGCCGGATCGGTGTAAACGTCGCTGGCGATGCGGAAGCTGACCGTGAACGGACCCTTGGCCAGCGCGGTCGCGGTCTTGCCATCGGGCTTGAACGTCAGCTTCTTCCCCTTGATAATCCGCAGGCCCTTTTCACCATTGAACGTGTTGACGTCCAGACCCAGGAGGCTGCCCCTGTCGGCCGGGACGAACTTGCCGCCGGCTGTTCCGGTGTTCTTCCAGGAAGCCAGCGGACCCTGTGCGAGGCCGTCAGCGGTCAGGTGGATCAGTTCGCCCTGGGTTGTCTCGAACGACCACACCGGGCCGTTTCCGACTTTCCAGAAATAGCGCTTGCCACCCGCCAGTTCGGGTTTGAACTCGCCGGGCTTGAACGTGCCGGCTGAAGCCATCTTCGCGGGGTTCTCGCCTATGGAGACCGGCTCGGCTGCCCCGGCCATGCCGGACACCCAGCCCAGAGTGGGCTTGCGGGCCACGACCACACGGGAATCATCCGCCGGATTCGGCGTGTGAGCGGCAAACACCGGCGATTGCTTGGCATTGGCCGCAATCTGTTCCGGGGTGAGCGCGTCCTCGTGAACCTTGATCTGGGCGATTGCCCCATTGAAGTAATTGTACCAGCTCTCGCGCCGTCTATCGTAGTGGGCGCCCAGGTTCAGGTGATCCAACTTGCCCGGCTTAAGCACACCATTTATCTCTCCGACCTTCTCGCCGTTGATGTAGATTGTCGAGTTTCCGCCATTGGGCGATATGGCCACATGCTGCCATCCCGGCTTGAGATACTTGGAATCGAGCGTGAAGTTGCCCCATTCCAGCACAACTTCATCCGGGGAGTTGGCCTCTGAGTAGACAACCGCCTCGAGCGTTCCCGCGCCCTTATCAACCATCGAGCCACGGATATCCCAAGCGCCGACCATGCGGTCCTTGCCCATGAATCGCAGCGCCTGCAGTCCCGCGACCTGCTTGTAAAGAGGCGTGCTGCCGGAATAGTGCCACTGGTCGCTGATGTCATTGAACGCGCGGCCCTGGAGAATGCCCTTGTTGGCCCAGCTTCGCACCCAGGGTTTGCACAGGCTCTCGGGATACATCGGGAAATGATCCTCCGTGCCGATCTCCTTGAGCTGAGTCGCGTCCAGGTCGACATACAGTCCGCCGCCGATATTCGGCGACGCTGTGCGCTCATAGCCGCATCTTTCCTGAGTGTAGTGCTCGGTGACCTGATCAACGCTGAGCGCGTAGTTGTAAACCTGGACATGGGCCAGGGACCCGTTGAAGCCGTTGGTGACTTTGCCGTCGGTCACGAGCCCGCCGATCTGCACCGGCATCTTCGAGGCGAGGTCGAGCTTGTAGGACTTGCTGAGCACTTCCCTGCCATCGACAAACAGACGCATCGGGCCCTCGCCGTCGGCAAGGCCGCCGCTCTCGAACATGAACACTATGTGGCGCCACTTGCCGATTTCGGGTTTGGCCGGCCAGTCGGCGGACTTGCCGCACAGGCTCCACGCCTTGGACGAACCGCCCAAGTAGAGCCGAACGCCCTTGTCTTCGGGGCCCCAGCCCAGCAGCAGTTCGTCGCCGCTTCCGGCCGAATCACGGCGCGCCCAGAACTCGACCGACCACGCGCGGTTCTTCTCGAAGCCATACTGCAGTCCTCTATCCCAAACCAATGCGTCGGAACCGGAGAACACAACGGCCGTCGCGCCCTGAACTGTGCTCAACTTGGGCGAGCCGGTTGCCTGGAACGTGCCTACGGTGTCGGGGATCGGGCAATAGCCCTGCCCTCCGTTGGGCATGTGGTCTTCCACGCCGCCGCGATTGTCCCACTTGAGGACGTTGTTGTTTGCGTCCAGTGTTATGCCGAATGCGGGGTGCAGGTCGATCGCCAGGTCGCCAGGCATGAACTTGGATAACAGATAGAAAGTCGGCGCATCGTCGATCAGCATCTGCTCACGACCAGAGGCAGATATAAACGAATGAGCGCAGACCGCCATATTCTCATAGATATTCGCGGACGCATAGTCGCCAAGCCACGCATTGTTGTCGGCGTGTGAATTGAACACTGCGCTTTGACTACTCAAGAAGTCCGGATCCATCGGGATCAGAGAGCCGTGAATCTGGTGTCCCATCTCGTGCATGGTGATGTTCCACGTTGGCAGGCCGCCATACGCGCCGCACGAATAGCCGTCGACGCAGGGCGGCCCCTCGATCGATGCCATAGTCGTCGCGCAGGGATGCGCCGCAAGCATGTCCCGAAGCTGCAGGCTCTTGCGCAGGAATCGATCAGTAGCGTGCCTGATATCGAGCAGGTCGCTTTCGGGGGACCTGGGAGTGCTGATGGTCGGGTATCCGAAGCCATTTACGATCTTGGACGCCCGCGAAGGGGTAATCTCAGCCGTATACGGCTCGGAGCACGGGCCGTCGAACTCCGGCGCGAAGTAGTCATAGGTCTTGAACGACCATACCTGCCCGGGGACCACGGTGTCGTCCGCCATGACCGACTCCACACGCCAATAATACGTCGCGCCAAAGTTGAGGCTGCTGGGAGGCGCAAAATAGTCTCGCTGGCCGCCATTGAGCCTGGCCGGCTCGACCGTGCCACTCGCGACCGCGTCTTTATCCCGGCTATAATAAAGCCTCTGTTCCTTGAGGGTGCTGTTGGTCTGGGTCCACCTGAAGTATCCAGTGTCGCTGGTCGCCGAATCGACCAACGGGTCCGGCGCCGACGGCTCGCCGCTGGTCACATGGAACTGCTGCACAGTTCCCTTGCTGATCAGTTTGCCGCCCGCGTCGAGAGCATCCACGCGCCAGTAGTGAGTGCGACCCAGTTGGAGCTTAACGCCTTCGATCTTGGTGTCCGATGTGTCCTGGTATTTCGCCGTGCCGTCAGCCACCTTCTTGGGGTCCGTGTCGATATAGAACCGGAACTTGGCGGATGCTGAAGTGCCGCTCGTCCAGGTGAAGTCGGTTCTATCGATGTCGATATTTGTCTTGTCCGCCGGCGCGCAATTGTACGGAGCCTGCGCGTCTGCCTCTTTGCTGATCTCATCTTCGGTCAATGCGCGATCGTACAACTTCAGATCGCTGATATAGCCGCGGAAAAGACCGGCCGGGCCGGAGAACGAACTGTACCATCGGCTGCCCCACTGCGCGCCGAGGAAAATGTAGCGGTCCGTGTCGAATGGCACGAGTTGACCCGGCTTGCCGTCGGCGGTAGCCGTGATGAACCTGCCCGCGCCATTAGCCCAGCGGCGGGTCGGTTCACCCGGGTTTTCATAAGAGGTCGGATCCTCCGTCGCGAACATTCGATAATAGTAAAGAGTGCCCGGCTTGAGGTCATTGAAAGGAATCTCGAACTCGCCCCGAGGCTTGAGGCCTATCTCGTTCATCTGGTCCCAGCGGCCGATGTGGCGAAGCTGGCCGAAGTGGTGGGCGTCATACTCACCGATATACCCGCGCACGTAAGCAAGCTGTTTCGGGTCCACGGTGTCCAGATTTCCCTTGAGCACGACGGAATTGCTCGTGATATTGACCGGATCGCGAAGCTGCGGCACGAACTTGGAGCGCCCGATGGCCGCGAGCCTG
>Ga0209777_10006269_pt1 | contig 13421 bp, 10 predicted proteins | sample FrelakmetHBP12HB_FD_187147 | JGI IMG/M metagenome (GOLD analysis project Ga0209777, IMG submission 187147) | Freshwater lake sediment microbial communities from the University of Notre Dame, USA, for methane emissions studies -HBP12 HB (SPAdes)... | ecosystem: Environmental > Aquatic >...
GGGAGCCGTTCATCTCCAGCAAAACTCCCCTCATCAGTTCGTCCTGGATTTCGTTGCTGGTGATCCTTCTGGTGATACTTCCATGTTCAACTCGATTCAGTGTGTAAGTAGGGGCTTCCCCCACTTCCTCGGCCGGAAGCGGATGCCAATAGCCATCGTAGGGCCAGAGCCAGAAAAGGTTGTAGAGGCCGCGCGAGCGTATGAAGCTGTTGCTGACATTAACGTTGTAGAGCTTCTTGTAGCCGGCGCCATCGAACAGGTCAAAAGCCCTTTGATCGATTATACCCTTGAATTTGGAATTGGTGGCGATGATCTCCCGGTTGAACCCGATGTGGACGAATGTTATGTAATTCTCCTCGTTAGTGGCAAAGAGGGGTTGGAAAGTGAAGGTCTTTGCCTCATCGAGATTGGGGGTGATCTTGAGTTGATGATTGACGTTTGCTGCCGTCAGGGTGAAGGCATTATGGACCAAGATAAGAAGCTGAATATACTCAGATTCATCGGTACCGACAATAACCTCCGGTGTCAACAGCGATGGATAGAGAATGATGGCCGGAATGAACTTGGGGATGACATAACTGTCCCCGGAACCGAACGTCATTGTTGGTATAGGTGCGTCAACCATTACTTACTCGCCGTCGCTGATGATGTCAATAGAGTACTTGCCAGGTGGAATGTCATCTTCCTGCATAAGACCTTCAGAAGTGAACCTCCCCTCACGTGTGCTGCCGTCGGGAAGATGTAGTACGTATCTGTCGCGGTTGGTGCAATTGAGAAGCTTCACCTTAAGCCAGTCACGAAACTCTAACAGTCCCGATTCTTGAGCGTTACCGAATTCTTGGTCCTCAATTGTAACGGTGAAGAAATATCGTGGTGGCTGGTAGCTACCGCCGTAGGGCTGGAGTTCTTCTTCACTGAGGATATCGATGGTTGGGTCGAAATACTGATGCTCCCACTGTATCTGTAACCGGTTGGTCTGTACGGTGCAGGGGATCGTAGTCAATTTGCGATGGACACCATCTTCATCATGTAGGTAAATAGTAATCTCCGCTTCCTGGCCATTCTCCACGTTGCTGACGTCAGCACTGAGGGTAAGCATATCGCCGCGCTTGGTCTTATTAGTACTCCACTTGAGGTTCGTCACTCCAATCGGCGGCAAGGCAACGATCCGATTTGACTCGCCGGCGAGGCTGTTTTGCGGAAGTTTGACTTTGTAATAGATCCTCTCACCCGATTGCAGACTGTCTGGAATCGGAAACTCGCCCACCAGCTTGTTATGCTTCATTTTCGCTGACAATTTTCCCAGAGCCTTGCCCGACTCAGTTAGACCTTCAAGTTCGACGGGTGCCCCAAAACCAACCAGCGAGGTACCTATTTCAAAGAAAGCGGTCCGACCGATGCGGGCAACATGTGAGCGCCAGACAGCATAGAGCAAATGCGATTCCAGCGTCACCTGGTGGGGTGTGTCGGTCGGTTTGCTGAATTTGGATTGCATGGTGCTTGCCTTGACTTCAAGTTGACTTCGTTACTGCTAATGAATTGGCGATCTTCTTTACGAAGGTACCGATGGTTTTGATACTCCGCGGTGAGAAGTCTCCGGCAAAAGTGTAACCCACCCCTTGAAGCAGAATAAAAACCTGCTTACGCAAAGTGATCTTGTCGAGCGTGTAGACCAATTCAAAGGCGCTGGCGCGACTGTCAAGTACCAGGGGCTCGGATTTGAGAATCTCGACGGAGGGGAATGCTGCTTTAAGCATGTCAATTCGTTCCTGAGCGTAGAGGCTTACGTCGGTCGTTCCCGGACTTCGATCAACGTTGAGATAGATGTTCTGCTGACTGCCCCCCTCCCCTGGGCCAGTGAAAAGATAACTGGAATTGTCGACCCAGCCCTCGGGGAGAACAACAGAGAACTGGTGATTAGTTGAAGTCATTTTTGATTCTCCAGTGAATTCAAGAACCGCTTCGCTTCCTTGATCTCAACATCACTGTAAATCTTGAGATCGTCGGTGGGGAAAGAGAAGGGTTTCTCAATCCATTTGGCGACGAGGTTGATTGCGGCGTCACATACCCGGGCATAGTGGGGCTTGTCGGGTTCGCCCACATCGTAAGCTTCTCCGCGATCCTGTAATGCCGGCAGGAGCCGCCTAGCCAACTTTTTGTCATCGATATATCCGAGATCGCGAATACCTTCGTAGCGCGTCTTTGAATCGCTTACGTCAAGCTGATTCGCAAACTCTGTTTTCAGGTTCTCGTCTCCCAGTTTTGCCAGCGCGAGCTTCATTTGTCGTTTAGCCGCTTCGTCAGTTTCCCCGGTGACTCGTTGATGTAGCGGCTGGATGGCAGAGCTATCACGAAGATTGCCTATTAGCTTCGCCACTCCAATCCTGATGTCAGTGTCGATGTTATCCAAGTTGAGTAGGAGTTCCGGCAAAATCGTGTGGTCATATCGCGACTCCAGCGCGAGTATCGCCCGCATTCTGACATCTTGATCAGGGTCACTCAATGCCTGGGCCAGAATCTTGGTGACCTGTTTATCGTTGGTCAGTACCAGGCACCCTAAAGTAAGGTCTCTGATTTCTCCGTCCGCATTTCCCATTAGCTCTTTCAGCATCGGCGCCGCCATTTCGCCGATCTGTTCCGCAAGATTCATTGCCTCCCAATCCTTGAGCAACACCAGCTTTCGGAGTTTCTCTACACTATCTGTCATTGCCTCTCCTCTCTTGACAGTGCCGTTGTGACCGACCTCAGATCGACAGCTCTGTCCAAGAATAGTCGCCGCTGCCAGAAGGCAGCAGAGAAGTACTTTTCGTACTTGAACAAGATCGCAACCATGCCTCATGGGTTCCGGTATCGTTTCAACGAACGTGACTGCTTTCTTGCGTTAGCGCATTCGTTGTCGGTCTTATCCTGCGGCAAGTTCCTAACGCTGACCAAGCCTCCGGAGGCATTGCGGCCATAGCCGACGTTTCTAGCCCAGCCTTCAGTACTATCCTCTTCCGGCCAGCCTCCGTACATTAAGCGTCGCATCGAGAAGATGTCATGCTTCTTATGTGTTTTATCAGGGTCCTCTTCGACGTGACTATAGAGGACGATGCCGTAATTGTCTGCCAAGCCGAGATAGTGCCCAATTTCATGGGCAAGGTCCAGTGCCGGGCCTGTATTCCCCCGGTGCTCGTTTGCTTTATACGTAATGCTGATGGCGTTTGGCCACCGGAATCTTAATGGGCTCCAGGTGAGACCATTAGCGCCATCGATATCTTTCACTACAAAAATATTGATCTTGTCCTGCTCGAAATCTGCCACGGCCTGCGTCATACTGACAAGCTCCGGTGTTAGTGGCGCACTATGGCGCCCGGCCGTCGAGAGGTTGACATTGCAATTGCGCCAGTTGTGAAATTGGAAGTACATTCCGTACGGTTGCCAAACCGCGTTGACGAGAGCAAAGATCCTGCTCCAGGTGTTCTTTGAGGTAGCTGGAGCGGTCGGATTTACGCCTCCCGGACCGGCGATCGTTGTCCAATAGGGACGCACTTCCATGCGAAACAGAGGAAGCAGGATTATTTGCAGCACTCCCACCACGATCTCGGTACCGTTATTCTTCACTACCACTTTAAGCTCAGCCTCTTTCTTAGCTGTGACTTCATTAGCCTTCAGCTCCAGGATCATCTCCTTCTGATTCGGCAGTGGCAGCTTCGAAACTACCTCCACCAGGTCGCCGGGGGATACCGAAATGTGAAGCGGGACATCGTTGCCGATGAACTCCCTGGTTACTTTGATCCGACACGGGCTGTTGCTCGCCATCGACACTACCGGACCGCGAAGACTCGTTCCCATCGTATTCACTTTGATGAATCCGCGATCATCAGGATCGGGGGCTTTAGCCGAGGGGATACCCCATTTGAGCTTTGGATCTGTGTCTGACGGAGCCCGTGTAAAGCGGATCAGCGAACGACGAATGACATAGGTTTCACCGAACTTGTTCTTATTCTGGACAACATTGTTGAGCTTGGCGTTCGTATTGCCGCCGGTTACGCCATCCGTTCGCAGTTTATTGTCCGCCTGAAAATTGAGAATTGCCCGATGCATCTTCTCCCCCCGCTCATCATCGACTCTGCCGGTATAGTAGCCGAGCAATTGCAGACGGCGCTGCCGACCATGAATTTGATTCAAAGCTCCCAGTTTTTGCCAACCAGTCAGGACGAGACCTGCGGCTTCATCTTCGAGGCTCACTTCAGGTTCATGTTTGACTGTGTAAGTCGTTCCGAGAATCTGGATGTCTACTGACGAACCGACCTCCACCTTCACACCATAGAAGCCACTTGCTTGTGGTTTGACCAGCGTTTCTTTGCCGCCATCCTTTAGCTTGGCTTCACCGGCGTTAATGACGTAATCTGCATCGACCCCCGGGGCGGTCTGTAATGAGAAGACCAGATCTGCGGTAGTTGCGTCCAATTTTTGAGCCATGTTGCTGTTCTCTCAACTCACGTCGGCAGCTTCTTGGCGCCAACCACGTTAGCGAAAACCACCCGGCTCTTCGCTGGCGGGATATTGCGCTCAATTGCCGTGCCATTGGCGTCTAGCTTTCCCTGGCGAATCTCACCATTCGAGAAATAAACCGTGTAGGATTCATCGGGAATCGGGTTGCCCTTGTCGTCTTTGAGGGTGATATGTAGTTCGTCAGAGAGACTGAGAAGGTCTGATCTTGCCATAATCCCCTCGATGGACACGGCAAAATAGAATCGCGGATAGGCATATTCCTTCGAACTCTCATGCCCCAGTTCTGGTTTGTCTTCGTCAGAGTAATTGAAGGTCCACTCTGCTTCTGCTTTATCAGCGGAAACTTTCACTTCCTGGATTGTTTCCAACAGTCGATCACCATTTTGGGATCCGACTTGATAGATGCGGAAGACGGCGTCAGCGCCAGCTTGGATGCCAAACACCTCTGCCGTCAGCTTCAATTTGTCTTCCACAGTTGCTTTGTTTGTGGACCACTTCGCGAGCTTGATTGCCTTCAGTTGGATATCGTAAGTGCCGGGCTCGATTCCAGACATCTTCACGTCTCCAACAAGCACACCGTCAGCAACATCGGTTCCTGATTTCTTGACGTTGTAACCGACATCTGTGATAGGATAGCCGCCTTTATCCACGAATTTGACGTTGAGGTAATGGCTCTCTCCTTGGCCGGTGCTGCCGCCAGTTCCTGTGGCGACGCCGACCCCAGATCCGGTTGTCGCTCCGGCACCGCCAGATCCTTTCTGCCCACTGCCTGCCCCGGCGCCACCGCCGCCACCACCACCTTCGCCAATAAGGACCGTGAAACATCCCATGGCAATCGTGTCTGGTGGTCCAACACAGGTGGCCATGTCACCCACTCGCGCCGCCGGCTTTTTCCCGATCAGTACCGTGAAACTCCCGAGAGTGATGGGACCTCCGACATGCGGCTTTGGCCCATCAAACATCGGGCAGATGTGCATATCACCGATTCTCGCGGCCGGCATACCGCCGATCAATACGCTGGGCTCCCCCAGTGCAATAACACCGCCATGGGCAGTCATATCTCCGATTCTTGCCGCCGGTTGACCCATTTATCCGTTACCTCATCGCAATCAACTCATCAATACTGTCGCAATCGAACTGAGCAGGTTCAGGAACAGTGACGTGGAATGGCTTGTGTCCCGGCAGAAGGTTGTGGCATCTTGCCGTCAAACTGTTCAGGTCTCCCGTCTTCTTGCGTCAGAACCGACGTCTAACTCTGTCAGTTGTCTTACTTCCTTGTACGCCTCAAATCAACTCGGAAACCAATTACTGCAAGTTAAGATACGATATGAGCTGTGGCAATCATTTTTCGATGGTCTTTCATCCTGGGCTTCATGGTTCTTTCTTTGATCGGATTCTCAGTTTCCTGCTTCTACACGCCTTTGAGGATATTAGCGATATCACTCTATGGAGAATCACCTGCACCAGTTTGCGGAGACTGAGCCCTAACTCGACCCGATGAGCTCCAGGTCTGGCTGATGTCAAACACAATGCCGAGTGAAGTAGTACTGTATACATGGGTAAGCCGGCCGCCCGCATGGGCGATTCAACTATGCACGGCGGCGTGATCGTCGTTGGTTTCCCGATGGTGCTAATTGGCGGTCAACCGGCGTCGCGGGCAGGCGATATGCATGTCTGCCCGATGCTCAACCCCGGCCTACCACCCCCTCCGCATGTCGGCGGTCCGATCATGCCTCCGGGTGCTCCAGGTGTGCTGATTGGCGGTCAACCGGCTGCGTGTATCGGCGACATGGTCACTTGCGCTGGGCCACCTGATACAATCGCGCCACCCGGCTGTCCCACGGTATTGATCGGGACAGGAGGAGGTGCAGGCGCCCCCGGTGGCGGCAGCGGTGGTGATGCAGATGGCGATGCGCCTTCGGAGAATACCGAAGGATCAGGCGTTGGCGCAACTGCCGGCGGCAGCGACTCGGCAACAGGGGAGGCGGAAAATTTCTATCTTGATGCCACTTTTGTCGACAAAGGCGGTTATCTGGTCGGCGGGTTAGGCTACAAAGTGCAAGCCTGCGATGGCAATGAATGGAGCGGGCCAATGACGGGCTCTCTTCACTTCGACCTTCAGTCGGCGGGGAATTCTGCTATTGAGCTGTTTGGCATTCGTCGCATCAAATGGTCGGCGCTGAAAGTGAAGGTTGGCGAGGAAGTGCACCTTCAAGTTGAAACTGTGGGCATTGGCGGCGGCACAAAAGCGGAATTGGAAATCATGGTGCGCGACCGTGGCTTTGGTTCAACTTCACTAAAGAAACTGAACGCAACCGTCGATGGAGACCAGATTGATGTTGCCTGGAAGACGGAGTTGGACGATAAGCTGATCGAGAAACAACGCGAAATAATCAAACGTGGCGGCTTCTCCTGCCCCTATTATTATTTCCGAGTAACCGTTAACAGTTTCTCCGCGCGTTCTGACCTGTTGTATCTTACGGATGACCTTGAAATCACCTTGAAAAATAACGCCGATCTGCCGATCGCCGACGCTGAATACCACCTTCTGCTCGGTACCGGCGAGGCGCGCAAAGGCAAGCTTGACAGCAATGGTCACGCCGAAGAGAAAGATATACCCGCCGGACTGGTGCAAGTCGTTTTCAAGAAAATCCCTTACCAAGAGGACGACGCCCACTAATGAGGCAACGATGACGGCAATTAATCAGCTCATTGAGGCAGGTCTCGGTACTCTGAAGAGCCGGCAGATAGTGTTCAGCGGGAGTCCCGCCGAGTTCAAACTAATCAAGCCGCAGGTGAAAGTGCTGGAAATGGAAGATGTGCTCTTCCATTTCAGCAGCGTAGTGGTGATGCCGAGCGCGCCGGAAGGCAGTTCGGCGGCTGACGGCGCCGACGACACCGACTCCGATGAGGCTAAACGCCGGCGCCTGCAGAAGCGGGTTACCGGCCTTCATGTCATGGCGCTCACTTACAAGGTATTAGAGGAACACCACACTCTCGGCTTACTCATAGCTGGCCACACCGATACAACCGGTAGTGTTGAATCAAATTATGTTTTATCAGAACAGCGTGCTAACAATGTGCTGTTCTTACTGGAACAACGCCGCGACGAATGGGCGCAGCTTTGCCTGAAGCGGCATCGAATCGAAGACTACCAGCAAATAATGAAACACTATTCAAAGAAGCACGCTGATTGGCAGTGTGATCCGGGCGCTATCAACAACAGTTATAATGACTCCACCCACAGTGCGACGCAGGGCTTCTTTCGCAATAACGGTATCGACGAGGTGCTGGCGGACGATGTCAAGCATGACCACGAACACAAGTGGCCTTTAGTAGCCTGGTTGGCGGTTTATGATCTGTATGATCTTGAAATCGACCAGATTCTCGGCGAAGTAAATCGTAATCAGCAGCTGAAGCAAGGTCCGGACAAGCTCAATACGTGTTCAACCGGAGGCCCGCTTCCGGAGGGTCCACAGCCCCGCTCAAGCCGGTTGCGCTTCGCAGATATTCAGCGCAAAATTCTTTCCTGCGGCAAATCGTTCCCAATCCAAAAGCGACTGAGAGACAACTACCGCTCACAGGAAAATCGTCGTGTCGAATTGCTGTTCTTCAATGAGGGAGACCTGCCTCCATTCACCTTGCCGAGCAACAAGAGCCAGATACTGACTCCAGAGATGGTGCCAATTTTTCATCCCGACTTTTTTGAGCACATTTACGTCGATCCAACTGACATTTTCGCAGTGAAATACCACCTAAGGTTCGTTTACTACAATCGCTTCACGAAAAAGATTGAATCGGTCCCAAAGGGGCTGGTAGTATCTGCCATCGATGATCGATTGCAACCTGTGGAAAAGGATGTGGAATACGAGGATGGCGTTTACATAGTTAAAGTTCCGGACGACGACGCTCGTCAAACGATACACTTCGAATTCAAGACAACGGACAGCTGGATCTTCATGGACGCGACCGGTGGCAAACTGCAAACGAAGAAGCGTGATGAAGTGAAGGGGCTACCGCTGCCTGAGCGATTCCACTTCTATGACTTACCAGAGATTTGGTCATCGCACAATTACTGGACACGTCACGATAACAGCATGGATGTTGCTGATCGCTACGAGGTCGTCATGCGCAATCGCAAGCAAATCAAACCGTATGGCAACAACCGCACGGAATCCAAAGCGCCATTGACTTTCTCGCTCGATGATGTCGTGCTGGTCGGCGGCGCCCGTAGTCAGAATCTGAGCGACAAAACTGAGGCGAATCAGCCATTGGCATTGGCAAACGCATCGCGTTATGCGCTTCTTCATGTCGCCGACAACAAACTCGCTCTGTTCGACGCCGATCCTGCCGACAGAAACTTCACGCTTCAGAGACTATCAACTAACTTGATCACGAAGATGCCGGAAGAGCCACGGCTGATCATTTTCGCCAACGACTTTTATGATATTTGGGACAAGCGCGCGGCCCAGGGCTCCGCGCCTTTCAGGCCTTTTCGCGACGTGCGTGGCTGTCGAGCGGCGGTCCTAAATGATCATGAATGTCGTTTCGGTGAGCCGCTGGTTAATAAGTCGACAGAGGTGCCGATCAAGCCGTACTTTGCCCGGTATACCGGCAATTTTGAGCTGCATCTTATCCGTAACGGTTGCATTGTTGATGGGTCGCAGCCAATGCCGAGGAGCTTTCTTCTCGTTTACTGGAATGCGCGAATGCGGGCTCACTTCGATTCTAATAAGGACTTGAAAGACAAGAACAAAGTGACTACCGCGGAATTGAAGACGTTTGGCGATACTGGCTTCTTCAATGCGCGTTGCCGCTGGGAGCAGAAGGAGTATACGATCGATCTTCTTGCCGGAGATTCCGGGCCGTCCATGGAGATTTGGCCTGCGTTCTATTTTGAGCCGAAATTCGCCGGTCGCGGCGGAAGTCATAAGTGCATGATCAACGTCTCAAACAGTCCTGATGTTGGCAACATGGGCATCGATCATTCACAGATGTACCGCACCGATCATTCGACCCGCGCCGAAGTCGGTGGCAACAAGGTCGATGATCTTGATCTGGCATCTTCGAACAATCTGATTATCGGCCATGAGATCGGCCACGCTCTGGGCAAACCAGATGAATACGAATATGAGCGTGACAAAGAAGAGGCATTCTATCAGCACTTGCCGGGAGCGCCGTTTGCTGGTGATGCTCTGGGGTTGATGTGCTATTCGCAGGCTTTCCAGCGGATGCGATACTTCTGGCCCTGGGTGAATTGGTTGAATGATGCAAGCAAGGCCGATAGTAAACTGAAACCATTTCTTCAGGGACGCCAGTTTCGAGTGCGCTACTTCTACAAGTACCTTGATGGGGAGAGGTTTCGCTATCGCGAACTCAGCCATTATCTTACCGATGAGTATCGCCACATTTACAAGCCTTTCCGCTCTGAAAGCAAGCATGCAATCGCCACGGGGAAGATTGAACTTGATCTCTACAAGATCGGCGAAGACGAAAGCGCCTGGACAGTCAAGGTCGGCGAAAATCGCACACGTTTCCCCTTTGACGCGATCCTGGCGATCCATTGCAAGATCGGAGCCCAATTTGTCAATAATCCTAAGAAAGCTTCTGAACGCTGGACTGATCAAATGCGGAAAGACTGGATGGCTGCTCTCGCCAACGAGCTTCGCGGACTCAACGGCGGTGCTTTCTTGAGACTGCCTCCAGCGGGCATGCGTAGCGGCGCCGACGGCGAACGTGATCGCGCTTTCAGAAACGTGACTCCCAGATTTCGGCCTCAAGTAGTGAAAGACCCGCCGGCCGGTTTGGCGTACTTCACAATTACCGTTGTCTTGCGTCATGACGCGAAAATCAGCAAGCGCGCGAACGGCAGTCTGGAGGTCGGCAATGACATATCTAAAGTGTGGATTGTTAACTACCTTCTCGGCAAAGATGATGGCGCTACCGAAGCGACTACCACGCTGAATCCGACTGATAAACGACTAAAGACAGAGGAGTTGACTTTCCCGCGTGAGTGGCTGAAACAGCAGTTGGGAAACAATAGCTACGAATATTCAAAGGAGATCGAGGCTCAGACGTTTGTCTGAAGAACGAAAGCTGAATTATGGTGTCTGACTTGGAAAAGACGGTTACCGCGCTTATGGATTTGCCGTCGAATTGCTACAGAGTGCGCTTCGGCAATCTCCAGCGCAACTCTTTCGTGGCGCAAACAGCACCTTCGTCGTTGCATCTGAGGCGACGGATACCGTTTACCAGCTTCGACAGTCAGTTGATGACCATGCCGCGCTCGACTATGGTGAGCGATATCCTGGTAGCCGTAGAAGGGCAAGAGGAACTCATGTTGTTTGACCTCGATGCTCAGCCGCTGAAGCTGCGGACAACGTCGTCGGACGGTGCATCCATTCTTGCCGCCGGTGGCTATGGATTTGTGGCGCCGTCCCATCAACTCAGCTTTGCCGAGCGCGATCATGAGTTGCTGATTGACAGGCATCGGTTCCCCATGCTGCAGGACCGCACCCGGGCGATGCTTTGGTGCCCGCACCTGGATGGCTTCATCGCAGTCGTTCAGGATCTTGGTCGACTGTTCAAGCCGGACGAAAAGCCGATTGTATATGCGTACTATACGAAGCTGTTGAGCTCCGGTTGGGAGTGGTTAGTGGAATTGCCCGGATATGCGCGGCAGGCGTTGCTAAGCACTGATCGCCGGCAGTTGGTCATCGTTGGAGTCGATGAAATTTCAATTTTCGAAGTTGACTCTGGTGCATCAATAGCAGAGACAACCGCTCTGCCGCTTGAAATTCTTCAAGCGTCGCTCACGCTGCAAAACGAATTGCTTCTGTTAGTCGAGGAGCGAGAGAATGAAGCGCGCGGAACATTTTTGCAGCAACGGACGCTATCGGGTGAGCTAATGTGGAGTTATCCGCTTAATCGTCCGCTGGCCATTCAACCGCCGGTCTGCAATGAGAGTGGCGACTGCTTTGTGGTTGAATCTGGCGAATTGCTTTGCGTGCGGGCCGGCGTCCTGCGATGGCGTGTACCATTGCCGCCGTCCTCATCCTGGTGGTTGACCGCACTTGCTGGTGACGTCATAGTTGCTGTCGCTAACTATGTACTTCTCACGTTTGATGGCGCCGGGAAGGCGCGGGGGCGTGCTTCTTTCCAGCAATCAGATGAGCAATTGCGGACGCTGGCTGCAGTCGGGCAAGACGGCTGCATCTACATTTCCAGCGACCGGGCCCTCTATCAATATGAATAACAGGAGAGATCATGTCAGAAAATAAGAACCACAACATCACAGTCACTATGCCCACGGGATGGACGGATGCGACCGTGTTTAGTTTTCTCGGGCCGCAACGATATGGCGAGCAAGCGATAATCACTCTCAGTATTGAGCCGAATCCATCAGGGCACTCCCTGGAGGAATTCGCTGAGCCTCGGGCAACGACACTGCGACAGCAAGGCGGCGATGTCGAAGTGCTCAATGAGGGGAATACTACTGTCGCCGAAGAGCGACAAGCGTACGAAATTGCGCTTCGCTCGCGGAGCGGCAAAACTGCGAGTTACCAGCAATTCCTATACTTGATCGAACATGGTATAGGCTACACTTTCGCCCTGCGTGCCGGCAGCGCCAACTGGCAGCTGGGGCGAGCCGCATTGCGGCAAATGCTAAACACGTTTATATTTTTGGGTTAGCCGGGGTCACAACAAGAATATGGAACTGCGATTCACGAAGTCGAATAATACGAAACACAAGATAACCCTTGAGTCTGTTCTGGTCTACGCCGAATGGACGCAGGGCGTCGCGTATGCCGGTTCTGGGGCCGGCCTGGAAGTGGGCACACTCTTCGTCGGCGAAGGCGCGCCGCTGGAGATTCAAGCGCTAACCGACAGCGGCAAGAAACTCGGCAACCTCACCGGTAAGCTGTACCAGAATCGCTTTCACGGTGTCGTTAAGATTCCGGCGAATGCCAAGGTGGGAGAAGCGATCTACTTTCAAGTGAAGTGTCCCAAAAACGACCTGCACGGTAAGTCGCAGCGCATTCCAATTCTGCCCGCACTCCGGGTCAGCAATTTGCAGTGGAGTACTGACGTGGCACGACGCGGTGATTGGAGCACACTCAGCGCCGACGTGCAAAATGCGCTCGACGAAACGGACGCGATGATCACAATTTACAAATCCGATCACGATGGTGCGCACGACAAGGTCGTCGAACTGCGGACTCATATTCGTGGCGAGAAAATGAAGCTTACCTGGGAATACCAGTACAGCGACGACACCGCCGAAATCGCCTCGCAGAGAGAAATGGAGCAATATGGAGTCAATTACAGTCCCCCGGAATATTTTTTCACTTTGAAGATCGGTGAGGATGAATACGGTAAACAGCGAGAATCCGGTTTGCTGCGCTTTAAGGATTACATCGAGTTTTTCGCGAGATACACCGACGGCACCCCGATTGTAAATACTGAGTGCAATGTGACACTCCCGGATGGCAGTCAAAAGCAGATGACTACCGACGAGAACGGCTATGTCCGTATCGATCATGTGCCCCCGGGGCCGTACACGGTTCACGTGAGCGAGCCGACGGAGTCCGCGTGAGAATGCTCGACATTACATTGCCGGGGAAACTGTTGCAACAGGGTGGTTCCACCGGCGGGTCCGGCACTGTGACAGTGCCGGCGACAATGATCAATCCGGTGCCGGTCGTTTACAATTACGGGGTGGGCGCGCCGCAGGGAGATACGACGTTTGGAGCTCTCACGGTTAACTACTCAGGCGCAGGCTTTACCGATGAAGAGAAGCGTGTCGCGCGCAACGCAGTAGGTAGCATCGCTAATCCCGTGACGAATGAGCAGTATATCACTCACGTCACGCGGGCGACACAGCCAGCCGGCAGCACTACCCCGACAACGACTATTATGGTTTT
>Ga0209777_10006270_pt1 | contig 13421 bp, 13 predicted proteins | sample FrelakmetHBP12HB_FD_187147 | JGI IMG/M metagenome (GOLD analysis project Ga0209777, IMG submission 187147) | Freshwater lake sediment microbial communities from the University of Notre Dame, USA, for methane emissions studies -HBP12 HB (SPAdes)... | ecosystem: Environmental > Aquatic >...
CCAGGTAGTCCCTGCAAGCCTCCTCGGTGGCAAACCGCCGATCAAACTCGGACTGATTCCGGGGATAATCCTCCATGCCTCCAAACCCTACAGGTTGTGGTCTGTGGAGTCAAGGGGATACCCCACTGACGAAATCCGAAACCCGAATCAAATCCGAAATCCGAATGACGAATGAACGTCGACATCGGTATCGCGCCTCCGGCGTTCATTCGGATTTCGTCATTGGTGTTTGATTCGGGTTTCGGATTTCGTCATTCGGGTTTCCCGTTCCCCCTGCGTCTACCGTGAGTAGATGCCCACGAGCTTCCCCTCCGCGAGCACGTGCCCCTTCATCGCCGCCTCGAGGGCCTTCTTCGCCGCCCCCGCCTTGAGGTCGAGCACCGTGTCGAGCGCGTAGACGCGGAAGATGTAGTGATGGTTGCCGTGCCCCTTCGGCGGCATCGGGCCGTAATAGCCGATCTTCGGCCAACTGTTGTTGCCTTGCCGCGCGCCGCCCAGGTCGGCGACGGTCTCCGCCTTGGCGACCCCTTCGGGCAGCCCCTTGCGGTCGGCGGGGATGTTCCAGATGAGCCAGTGGTCCCACGTGCCGAAGGGGGCGTCGGGATCGTCGCAGATGACGGCGAAGCTCTTGGCGGCCTCGGGGGCGCCCGCCCAATCAAGCGGCGGCGACACGTCGGCGCCCTCGCCGGTGCACTTCACCGGGATGCGCTCGTTGGCCTTGAACGCGGAACTCGTGAGCGTGATGGTCATGAGTTTTTCCTCCCCCGGTGCGGACGCGGACTCCTCGCAGGCGGCCGGCGCGAAGACAAGCGCCGCCAGTGCCAGTAGTGTGATGGGACGGGCAAAGGCACGGTGACTCATGGTGGCCTCCTGGCCCCTCCCTCTTATGATGCGCGTGGGAGGCAGGTGGCCGCAAGTGGAAACAAGAAGAGGTCAGGAGCCCTATCTGTGAGGCTCCTGACCCCTTTGTGCCCGCGCACCCACGATGGCCGCCCCGGCATATCGCGTCGAAAGGGTCAGGAGCCTTACACATAGGGCTCCTGACCCTTTCACTCCGCGCCGATTTTGCTTCCCCGCCCGGCCGCGCCCATCTTATGCTATCCACCCAAGGAGGGCGAGCGTGAACCACGTCGAACGTTTTCGGGCGCTCATGAACTTCCAGCCGGTCGACCGGCTGCCCTGCATCGAGTGGGCCACCTGGTGGGACAAGACCGTCGAGCGATGGCGCGGCGAGGGCCTCGCCACGAGCGACCGGTACGAGATGTACCGCCACTTCGACCTGGACATGTACGGCCAGGCGTGGTTCAGCGACCGCGCCGGCACGTGCCCGTGGCCGAATCGGCACGGGGCGGGCATCCTCGCCACGGCCGACGACTACGAGCGGCTGAAGGTCCACCTCTATCCGCCGCAGGACGAGGCCATCGAGGCGCTGCGGCCCTGGGCCGAGGCGCAAAAGCGCGGCGAGATAGTCGTCTGGATGACCCTCAGCGGCTTCTTCTGGTTCCCGCGGACGCTCTTCGGCATCGAGCCGCACCTGTACGCCTTCTACGACCAGCCGGAGCTCATGCACCGCATCAACCAGGACCTCGCGGACTTCCAGGTGGACCTCTTGCGGAAGCTCGCGAAGGTCTGCCGCCCGACGTTCATGACGTTCGCCGAGGACATGTCGTATAACCATGGGCCGATGCTCTCGAAGGCCCTGTTCGACTCATTCCTCGCGCCGTACTACCGGCAGATCGTGCCGCTGCTGGCGGAGCTCGACATCATCCCGATCGTGGATTCCGACGGCGACGTGACGGCGATGGTCCCGTGGCTGGAATCCGTGGGCGTCCGGGGGTTCCTGCCCCTGGAGCGGCAGGCGGGGGTCGACGGGATGGCGCTGCGCCGGGCCCATCCGCGCCTGCGGATGATCGGCCATTATGATAAGATGGTGATGAACCGCGGCGAAGCGGCCATCCGGGCGGAGTTCGAGCGGCTCGTTCCGCTCATGAAGACGGGCGGCTTCCTGCCGAGCGTCGATCACCAGACGCCGCCGGGCGTGTCGCTGGCGGAATATCACATATATCTGCGTATGCTGAAAGAGTATGCGCGGCTGGCCGCGCGATGAGCCGATGCACGACGCAAGAGCTGTCGATTCAAGTTATTCTTGGGCGCGCCTCAATGCCCCGTGACGACAGGCACGGCGGGAAACCGCAAAGAACGCAAAGAGCGCCAAGGACGGCAACGGACAAGAGGGAATAGGGGAAGAGGCGCCAGAGACTACAGGGCGGCGGCCGTTTTGTCCCTCTGTACCTTTGCGCTCTTTGCGTTCTTTGCGGTTCAATCGCCTGTGTTGTGACTTGTGGGCCCGCGGCCCCCCGCGTTCCTGGTTGGAGGCATTACCATGTCCGATGAGTTTTGGCGCGATTTCGGCACCCCGTACCTCGTGCCGGTCGCCAAGATGCTGCTGGCGGCGGCGTGCGGGGCCTTCGTGGGCTGGGAGCGCGAGGTCCGCGTCAAGGCCGCCGGCCTGAGGACGCACATGCTGCTGGCGATCGGGGCGTGCCTGTTCGCCGTGGTCACGACGCGCCTGAACGTGAACGACCTGACGCGCCTCGTCCAGGGCATGCTGACGGGGGCGGGGTTCATCGCGGCCGGCGTCATTTTCCGCCACGGGCCGAGCGTCAGCGGCCTGACGACGGCCGCCGGCCTCTGGGTGATGACCGGCGTCGGCATGGCCATCGGGCTGGGCGAATATTTTCTCGGCGTGGTCGGGACCGTCCTCATGTTCCTCGTAATGTCGACCTTCCGTCGCGTCGAGAGGCGGATTCCGCACCGCCCCGACGGCGAGGGCGAACCGCCGACGTAGCGGCTTCATCACTGTGGCACCGCTGCCCTCGGCGGTGCGATGTGATTGAGAACCTTCACCGCCGAGGGCGGCGGTGCCACAAACATCTGACGCGGCTACTTAGCGGCGGGGCGTTATAAAAGGTTGCATTCTTTGGAAGCCGTTGATTCTCCCTGGGCCGCGCGGCATAATCACGGCCAAGTCAACGCCGGCACCGGAAGCCTCTTGCACAGACAAAAGGAGACGCCAGATGAGCACTGCGATTCTGATGCCCTCGTGTTTCGGAGGGGTGGTGGCCATCGTCCTCCTCGGCCTGGTCGGCGTGGTCGCCGTGGTGGGCCTGTGGTTCGTGTTCGCCTACAACGGCCTCGTGCGGCTGCGCAACGGGGTCAAGAACGCCTGGAGCCAGATCGACGTCCAGCTCAAGCGGCGGTACGACCTGATCCCGAACCTCATCGAGACCGTCAAGGGCTACGCCGCCCACGAGCGGGGGACGTTCGACGAGGTCACGAAGGCCCGCCAGGCCGGCATCGACGCCTCGACCGTCAAGGACCAGGCCGAGGCCGAGAACATGATCACCGGGGCCCTGCGCCGGATGTTCGCGGTGGCCGAGGCGTATCCGGACCTGAAAGCGAACCAGAACTTCCTGGCCCTCCAGGAAGAACTGGCTTCGACCGAGAACAAGATCGGCTTCGCCCGCCAGTACTACAACGACACGGTCCAGGAGTTCAACACGCGCCAAGAGGTGTTCCCGACGAACCTGGTGGCGTCGATGCTGGGGTTCCAGCGGGCCGACTTCTTCGAGATCGACGACGCGACGCAGCGCGAAGCGCCGAAGGTGAAGTTCTGACGGCAACGGCGGTTCAAGGTTCAAAGTTCAAGGTTCAAGGTGCACGGACGACGGCGGTTCAAGGTTCAAAGTTCAAGGTTCAAGGTCAACGGCCACGGCCCGGCAAGGCAATGCGGCCGTGGCGTTTGACATTGGACTTTGGACCTTGGCCTTTGGACCTTGGACTTTGAACCTTGAACTTTGAACTTTGAACTTTGAACCGGTGTTACCATGACTTCCCGCGAACGTTGGCTGGCGATTTTGGACCGCGAGCGGCCCGACCGCGTCCCGACCGACTACTGGGCCACGGGCGAGGTCACGCAGCGCCTCGTCAAGGACTTGCGGTGCGCGAGCGAGGACGAGCTTTTCGCGAAGCTCCACGTCGACCGGCCGGCCGGGCTCTGGGCGCCGGACAAGGTCCATCACCATCCCGACGATCCCGAGGCCGACGTCTGGGGCGTGCGGCACCGCGAGGTCAAGTACGAGACGGGGTCGTACTGGGAGGTCGTGAACCATCCGCTCGCCGGCGCGAAGACCCCGGAGGACATCCATGCGTTCAAGTGGCCGCGCCCGGACGACCGCGATTACGACTCCGTCCGCGAGCAGGTGAAGAAACTCCCCGCCGACCGCATCGTCCAGGCGGGCGGGTACGAGCCGTTCCTCCAATACTGCGCCATGCGCGGCATGGAACAGGCGTACGTGGACCTCCTCTCGGAGCCCGAGATCGCCGACGCGATTTTCACGCACCTTTTCAACTATCACTATGCGATCAACCAGCGGGTCTTCGAGATCGGGAAGGGGCGGATCGACCTCACCTTCATTGCCGAGGACCTCGGGAGCCAGACGGGCCTCCTCATGGGCCTCCGGGAAATTCGCCGCTTCATCCTGCCGAACCAGAAGCGGATGGCGGACCTGGCGCGGAGCTACGGCATCCACATCATCTATCACACCGACGGGGCCGCGCGCGACGTGATCCCCGACCTCATCAATGTTACCGGCATCGAGATCCTGAACCCGATCCAGTGGCGGTGCCCGGGGATGGAGCGCGAGGGCCTGGTGCGCGATTTCGGCGCGAAGATCGCCTTCCACGGGGCGGTCGACAACCAGCAGACCCTCGCCTTCGGCACGCCCGACGACGTGCGGCAAGAGGTGCTCGACAACCTCCGGATCTTCGCGCCGCCCGCCCGGTGGATCTGCGCCCCGTGCCACAACATCCAGCCGGTATCGCCGACGGAGAATATCGTCGCGATGTATGAGACCATTTACGAGAATGGAAAGCTATAGGGCACCCGAGGACGGGAAATCCGAAGGACGAAATCCGAAACCCGAATCATAACGGCAAATCCGAAATCCGAATGACGGCTGAATGCCGCGCGCTCGGCCGTGGCCGTTCTTCGGGTTTCGGGTCTGGCGTACGCCTCAGGCATGGCCCGAGGCCGTGGCCACGTCACGGCCCCCTGTTGACGGGGCGTCGCGGCGAGGTGTGCCCTTGAGATGTAGACTTTGAAGGAGCCTCCGATGGGGTCCGTGAACTTGACGGAAGCGCGTCAGCGCCTGGGGCTTCTCGTGCGTGCGGCTGAGGCCGGCGAGTCCACCGTGATCACGCGGCGCGGCAAGGCCGTCGCCCTGATCGTGCCGGCGGGACGGAAACGACGGCGCGGGTTTCCCGACCTGACGGCTTTCCGCCGCTCGATCAAGTTGAAGGGCAGGAGCATGACGGAGGAGCTCCTGGCCCAGCGCCGCGAGGAGCGGTTCTAGGTAGGACGAGTATCGCTGGGGCTCAGCCGTGGTCGTCCTTCGGATTTCGGATTTGCTGTTTGATTCGGGTTTCGGATTTCGGATTTGTCGTACGTTTGGGTCATAGCCTGAGGAACAACGATGGCCACTTTCGACGCTCTCGCCTCCGCCAACAAGCGCAACAGCGTCCTCATCGTCGTCGTGTTCGTCGCGTTTATCTGCGTCCTCGGGGGCGTCCTGGGGTGGGCGGTCCTCGGGGACTGGCGCGCCGCCATTCCGAGCATCTTCATCGCGCTGGTCGTCTCGACGATAATGGCCATCGTCGGCTACTACACCGGGGCCAGCATGGTCCTGTCGATGAGCGGTGCGCGGCCGATCGCGAAGGAGGACGATCCGCAGCTCTACAACATCGTCGAGGAGCTGGCGATCGCCTCGGGCCTCCCGATGCCGAAGCTGTACATGATCGACACGCCGGCGATGAACGCCTTCGCGACCGGGCGCGATCCGCAGCACGCCGCCGTCGCCGTGACGGCGGGCCTGCGGCAGAAGATGGACCGCGACGAGCTCCAGGGCGTCCTCGCCCACGAACTCTCGCACGTCAAGGACTTCGACATCCGCTTCATGACGCTCCTGACGATCCTGGCGGGCGTCGTGGTGCTCCTGGCGGACATCGGCATGCGGTCGCTGTTCTACGGCGGCGGGCGGCGGCGCGGCCGCGACTCCGGCGGCAGCGCGATCATGATCGTCGTCATCATCCTGGCTCTCGTGCTGGCGGTCCTCGCGCCGATCTTCGCCCAGCTCATCCAGCTCGCGGCGTCGCGCCAGCGCGAGTACCTGGCCGACGCCGAGGCGGCCCGCCTGACGCGGTATCCCGAGGGCCTCGCGCGGGCCCTGGAGGAGCTCGGCCGCGACACCGAGCCCCTTCCCACCGCGAACCGCGCGACCTCGCCGCTCTTCATCGTCCCGCCGATGATGGCCAACGGCCGCCGCCCGGGCGGCAGCGGCGCGAGCATGTGGTCCAGCCATCCGCCTCTCGAAGAACGCATCCGGCGGCTGCGGACGATCGGCAGCACGCAGGCGTAAGAGCACCTCGGAAATGCCGAAGGTTGACCCGACCGGGGGCCGATGCTAAGGAGGTGGGCGCCGACGGGCGGGCGCGCGAGAGGCCGCCCCGGTTGGACCCGAGATAGGGACTTCCCCGTGCTTCGCAACCTTTCCTACGTTCTGTTCGTAACGACGGCGGCCGTGCTGCTTGCGGCCACGGTCGGCCTCTTGGCGAAGGAGGTCTCCGACGGCCTGTCGGGCGGCCGCGCGATCCGCCTCGTTGCGTTCGACGCGGTGATGCCCGAGGGGGCGTCCAAGGCACGGGTCGTTTTCGCGCTCCAGGATGCCGACCACGACACGCCGCTCTTGTCGCCGTACCTGTTCGCGATGTTCCCGGACGGTCGGACTGAGTTGGCCTGGACCTCCGCCAAGGGGCTCGGGGCCTCGGATCATGCGGGCCGGTTCTCGCCAGGCGCGACGTCCTACGAGGTCCATTTCGGCGATACCGACCTCAGGATGGAAGTGTGTGCGCGCGGCACCGTTTGGGTCGAGCCGCCGGGCGCGGCGGCGGTGTGGGTCGACGCCGGGGCGCTCGTGCGGGAAGCGCCGGCAGCCGACGTGGCGGGCGCGACGAGGTTCGCGACGGCCCGAGAGGCCGCCGAAGTGTTGAAGGGGCTTGCGGAGAGCCGCCGCATCGTTTACCTTGTGGCCCGGTTGCCGCGCGACTATGCGGCCGTTCGCCACCAGTTGGTGGCGGCCGGATATCCGTCGGGGCCGGCGCTCTGGATTCCGCCCGGCCAGGAGGCGAGTGTCCTCCAGTCGGTGCGGCACACCTGGCGCCAGGTGGCGGCGGCCCTCGTGTGTACGCCCGCCTTGGCCCAGGCGACGAAGCAGCTCAAGATCAGGACGCTGGGCGTTCCGCCGGCCCAGGCGGCGCCCGGGGAAGAGGCTGGGCCGCCGCACGCGTGGTACGAGGCGGCCGAGGCGCTGGCGTCGAAGTAGAGGGGGGTAGGGACGCCGAAGGAGATTCGAAGGTGAGACGCATCCGGTCCGTCGGATGGGGCCTCGTCGTCCTCGGGGCCATGGCGCTGGTGGGTTGCACGCAGCAGCAGACGAAAGTGCCTGTTTCGCCGCAGCCCCTCCCGCGGCCCGCGCATTTCGACTACAAGCCCCTGGACCTGACGCCGAAGGTGGTAAAGGCGGCGCCGGTCGTACCGGCCCCGAAGCCGGACCTGAGCGTCGAGCCGACGCTGCCCGTGCCGCCGCCGATGCCGTGGCATGAGGCGTCGTGGGAACCGGATACGCCGAAGCGCGACTGGAAGTGGATCGTCATCCATCACAGCGCGTCGAACCGCGGGTCGGCGGCCGTCATCGACGAGTGGCACCGCAAGGGCAATCACTGGGACGAGCTCGGGTACCATTTTGTGATCGGGAACGGCTCCGACTCGGGCGACGGCCAGATCGAGGTCGGCAGCCGCTGGCCGAAACAGAAGCACGGGGCCCACTGCAAGGTCGGTAACGACGAGACCTATAACGAAACGGGCATCGGCATCTGCCTCGTCGGGAACTTCGAGAAGACGCATCCGTCGCCCGCCCAGATGGCGGCCGTCGCGCAGCTCGTGGATTTCCTGGCGGCCCGGTACCACATCGACGACCGGCACATCATCGGCCACGGCTGGGTCGACGACACCCGGTGCCCCGGCCGGTATTTCTCCTTCACCGACCTCTTGGCCCGCCTGCACGCCGAGCGCGACGCCCGCGGCGGCGTTGCAATGACCGGCGCGGCGCCGGGCCGGGTGAACTGAGCCGCGCGCGGGCGTGGCCACCCCTTTGTAGGGCCCCGCCGCGGCGGGGCGGGCCTTTGACGTGGCCACGCGAACGGCCACAACACAACGGCCGGCCACGATGTATCGTGGCCCTGCGACGGCTCCCCGGAACCGAGTTTGACGGACTACGAGGCAGGACACGGAGGTGACCATGCTCGCCAGGCCGCTCCCGCTCGCCGCCTTCCTGGCGGCGCTCTTCGCGTCGACGTACGTGTTCGCCGCCGAGCTTTTCGTCGCGCCGAACGGCGACAACGCGAACCCCGGCACCGAGGCGAAGCCCTTGGCGACGCTCGAGGCCGCGCGCGATGCCGTCCGCACGATGAAGAAGGCCGGGCCGCTCCCGGCCGGGGGCGTCACGGTCAGCCTGCGCAGCGGAACGTATTCGCCGGCCGCCACGTTCCAGTTGGGCGGCGAAGATTCGGGCACGCCGGAAGCGCCGATTGTCTATCGGGCGTACCGGGATGAAGCCGTGCGGATCATCGGCGGCAAGGAGGTCCGCGACTGGAAGCGCGTGACCGATGCGGCGGTCCTTGAGCGGCTCGACGAGGCCGCGCGCGGCCAGGTGCTCCAGGCGGATCTCAAGGCCCAGGGCATCATGGATTTTGGCGAGCTTACGGCACGCGGCTTTGGGCGGCCGGGCCACCCGGCGGCACTGGAGCTTTTCTTCCAGGACAAGCCGATGCTGCTGGCCGGCTGGCCGAACGACGGGTGGGCGAAGATCGCCGCGACGCCGGCGGGCGCCGAGGGCGGCAAATTCGCCTACGACGGCGACCGCCCGGCACGCTGGGCGAAGGCCCCGGACGCCTGGCTCCTCGGCTACTGGACGTTCGACTGGGCCGACTCGTACGTGAAGGTCAAGGCCATCGACCCGCAGGCCCGCGAGATCTCGACCGAGCCGCCGCACGGGGCCTTCGGCTACAAGAAGGGCCAGCGGTTCCGCGCGCTCAATCTCCTGGAAGAACTCGACCAGCCGGGCGAGTGGTACCTGGACCGCGCGACGGGGCTCCTCTATTTCTGGCCGCCCGCGCCGATCGACGGCGGACGGCCGACCGTCTCCGTCCTCGGCAAGCTCGTCATGATGGCCGGCACGTCCCACGTGACGCTACGGGGCCTCCTCTTGGAGTGCGGCCGCGACACGGGCATCGTGGCGACGGGCGGGAAGGGCATCGTCGTCGCGGGGTGTACGATCCGCAACGTCGGCGGCGCGGGGGTCGGCCTGTACGGGTGCCGCGAGAGCGGCGTGGTCGGCTGCGACATCTACGAGACGGGCGAGGGCGGCATTGCCCTCGTGGGCGGCGACCGCAAGACCCTGGAGCCGGCGAAGCTTTTCGCCCGCAACAATCATATCCATCACTTTTCGCGATGGTGCCGCACGTACCGCCCGGCCATCGACGTCCAGGGCGTCGGGCACACGGTCTCGCACAACCTGATCCACGATTCGCCGCACACGGGCCTCCTCTTCGGCGGCAACGACCACGTGCTCGAATTCAACGAGATCCATCATGTGTGCCAGGAGACGGGCGACGTCGGGGCGTTCTACACGGGCCGCGACTGGACGGCGCGCGGCACCGTGATCCGCCACAACTATTTCCATGACATCCACGGGCCGGGCGAGCTCGGGGCCATGGCGGTCTACCTGGACGATTGCGCGAGCGGCATCACGATCGCCGGGAACATCTTCGTCCGGGCGAGCCATGCGGCCTTCGTCGGCGGCGGGCGCGACAACGTCGTCGAGAACAACGTCTTCGTCGAGTGCCAGCCGGCGGTCCACGTGGACGCGCGGGGCCTCAACTGGGCGAAGGACAAGGCGGCCAAGGGCGGCGAGTGGGGCCTGTACAAGAAGCTCGAGGAGCTCCGCTTCGACCAGCCGCCCTACAGCGAGAAGTACCCGGCGCTGGCGAAAATGCTCGCCGACGACCCGGCCGCACCGAAGGGCGACCTGGTGGCCCGCAACGTCTGCCTCGGCGGCAAGTGGCTCGACCTCGAGGGGCAGGCCAAGCCCTTCGTGACGTTCCAGGACAACCTGACCGACGGGGATGCCGGCTTCGTCGATGCGGCCCGGCTGAACTTCCAGCCGAAGCCCGGTTCGCCTGCGGAGAAGATCGGCTTCAAGCCGATCCCGACCGAGAAGATCGGCCTCACGAAGGACGAGTTTCGGCGCGAGGTGCCGGCGCGGCCGTAACGCCGTTCTTCCGCAAGAAAGCGCCTCGCCGGGCGTTCAGTTTGCGGTGGGGCCTTGACGCGCCATGGGGCAGCACGCTAAAACCGGAACGGCGGGAGATTGGGTGAAGAGGGCGAAGTCCAGTGTCCGATAATCCTCCGGGGAGGAGTGCGCGTTTGGTTACGAGGACCTTTCCGCGAGAGCCGATCCATGGATAGAGGGGAACGTATCGTCTCCAGATGCCTCCGGTTGCTGGCACCCGTGGCCCTCGTGCTGGTGGCTGTCGGGTGCGGCGACTCGCAACTCGTTAAGAATCCGCCTCCGCCAGTGTTCGGCCCACGCGTGACGCCGGGCCAGGTGGCTGCCGTGCCACCGGCCCAGCGGACGCCGGTCGCGCGGCCGGCGCCGGTGCCTCTTGAACCGCAGCGGCGGCCCGTGACCTACGGCAACGTGCCGGCCGCGTGGCAGCCCTCCGGGCCGGAGCGCAACTGGCAGTACATCGTCGTCCACCACAGCGACAGCGAGCGGGGATGCGCCGCCGCCTTCGACCTGGCCCACAAGCAGCGGGGCTGGGACGAACTCGGTTACCACTTCGTCATCGGGAATGGGACCGGCAGCGGCAACGGGGAAGTCGAGGTCGGGCCCCGGTGGTTCAAGCAGAAACACGGCGCTCACTGCAAGGTGAACGGGCACCCCGAGTACAACGACGTGGGCATCGGCATCTGCCTGGTCGGCAACTTCGACGAGACTCACCCGACGGAAGCCCAGATGGAATCGCTGGCCCGGCTGCTGCGGTACCTGATGTGCCGGTACAGTATCCCCGCCAGTCATATCTATGGGCACGGGCAGTTGAAGCCCACGAACTGTCCGGGCCGGTACTTCGATTATGCCGACATGCGGCGCCGGATCCAGTAGGGCCGCCGGCGAAGGGGTCAGGAGCCTTACACATAGGGCTCCTGACCCCCTGGCCTGTGTGAAACCGTTTCTTAGAATGTCCTGTATGATCGATTGGGAAGAACATCGCCGCCGCATGATCGACGAGGTCTCGGCCTTCGTGACGTGGGGCCTCGCGCATCCCGACGAAGTCCGCCGCATCCCCCGCAAACGCCTCGGCGAAGGCGGGTTCAGCCGCACGATGCAGGTCCTCTACTGGCAACAGACGCTCGGGACGATCGAGATGGTTCGCAAGGACATCCTGCGCCGGTTCCTGCGGTGGGCGAATATCGGGTGAGGGGAGACAAAAGCGGGCACTAGGGACCAGGCACTAGGCACCAGGGGCGGTACGAAGACTCTCATCAAGATGAAAGCCGTTTACCACCCCTAGTGCCTGGTGCCGAGTGCCTAGTGCCCGCCTTTCGCCGTTACTCGAGCAACTCCAACTCGTCGACCGTCACCAGGTTGATGTTCCATTCCTTGACGAACGCCTTGGTGCCGCGCACGCCCACGGCCTTGCCGACGTAGTCGTCCAGCTTGACGGTGCTGGACTTGACGAGGACGACGGGCTTGCCCTTGGCGTCGACGAGCTTGTACCGGGCGATCGGGTTCTCGACGCCCTCGATCGACAGGAGCGGCTCGACGACCCCCGTGGCGAGGAAGGGGGGCTTGGTGCTGGCGCGCTTGATCTCGGTCTCGTCGACGTCCGAGGCGTGCTTAAGCGCCATGTCGGAGAGGTTCTTATTGAGGTCGTCGCCGAGCTTGAGGACCTTCAGGTAATCCTCCTGGAGCTGGATCAGGCGCTGGAGGTACTGCATCCTGGCGGCGCCGTTGCGCTTGAGGTAGGGCTTCGTCGTCTGCTCGGCGATGGCCTTGTAGCGGTCGTAGAGGGGCTTGTAGTTCCGCTCGGCGACGGGCTTCTTCAGTTCCTCGACGAGGGCGGCCTCGGCGGCCTTGAACTCTTCGACCTGGGGGTCCGCCCCCTCCGGTTTCACATCGATGTCGAGGATGGGATACTTGGGCTCCTTGGTCGAGACGGCGGGGCCCTTCGTCTGGGCCACGTAGCTCGCCAGGACGTAGACGCAGGCGCCTTCGGGCGGGGCGATCTTCACGAGGTCGCCCTCGGCCTCGCCCAGCACCTTGACCTTGTCCCCTTTCTGGAGCGTCTTCATGACGCACCAGTTGCGCTTGGCGCCCTGGCCGCCGGCGTAGACGCGGGCGGTGGCCGCCGAGACGGTCGCGCTCGCGTTGTCGGCGGCGATCTCCAGGTCGGCCTTCTTCATCAGGCCGAACGTGCCCTCCACGGGCTTCAGGCCGACCCACTCGTTGACGCGCTGCTCGACGGAAACCGGCGTTCCCTGCTGGACGGTCGTCACGGGATAGTAGTAGAAGCCGGGGCCCGACCGCACGTTGACGATGTCGACGCTGATGGTGCCCGTGTACGGCTTGAACGCGCCGGCCTCTTCGCCGGGCGTGGCCGTGTCGGGGCTCTTACCGGCAGGCTCCGTGGCCTTGGCAGGGGCCTTGGCGGGCGTGTCGAAGGTCTTCGCCGGGGCCTTCTCGACCGGCATGCCGGGCGTTCCGGCCTTGCCGGTGAGGGCGGACGGCGTCGCGGCGGGGGCCTTGGCCGCATCGCCCGTGGCCGGGGCCTTCGTGGCGTCGCCCGTCGCCTTCGCGGGCGTCTTGTGGGCCGGGGCCTTGGCGGCCGGCGCCTTGGAGGCGGGGGCCTTCTTGGGCGTGTCGGCGCTCTCGGCCAGGACGGCGGCCGGCAGGAACGCGGCCGCCAGCAATAGACAGGCTGTAGTCCAGTAGATGCGTTGCATCGGTATCGCTCCTCGCTCCCCTCTCGGGGCGCCGTGGCAACCGCCGGTGGGGCCGTTTCAGAAGAGGGACCTCCCTCGCAAGAAACACCGTTTCGCGTAGAATGGACGCTATCGCGCGCGAGGGCGAGAGTCAATAGAAAAGGGCGGCCGGAAGGTAATGCCTCAGTTACGTGCGCCCGGCCCTATCCGAGCCGCGACCGTAAGGGAGCGGTGCTGTTCGTAGCGTGCCAAGGCCCGCTCC
>Ga0209777_10006272_pt1 | contig 13419 bp, 6 predicted proteins | sample FrelakmetHBP12HB_FD_187147 | JGI IMG/M metagenome (GOLD analysis project Ga0209777, IMG submission 187147) | Freshwater lake sediment microbial communities from the University of Notre Dame, USA, for methane emissions studies -HBP12 HB (SPAdes)... | ecosystem: Environmental > Aquatic >...
TTTAGCGCAGATAGGCGACAATTTATTGCCACGTATGTGTTCAGGGGTATGTAAGCGAAGCCCCTCTTGATGCAGCTAGGGCAGATGCAAGGATCGCCCCCGAAGTAAATGGCTAAAGGCCCTTTACAAGGGGGCGATCCACAGCAGATGCCCTGGCTCCATCAGAGGGGCAAGCTTTAAATACCCGTGAACATATACATTGCCCCGAGGTTTTATGACAGACTCTTTACTCAATCGATTGCATGAGACTTTTTCTCACACGCTGCATTGTGTTTTCCCCGATCTCGAGTCGCCGCCCCATGAGGTGACCAAAAGCACTCAAGAGCAATTTGGCCATTATCAGTGTAATAGCGCTCTGAAACTCGCGCCACTTGTGAAAATGGCGCCGCGCCAGATTGCCGAAAAGCTTGTCGGAGCGCTGAAAGATTCTCCCGATGAGGCAATCGAAAAGCTTGAAATTGCAGGACCTGGTTTTATCAACATCTGGATTGCTCCTGCTTTTTTAGCAAAGGAATGTCACAAACAGCTCGAAGACAGCTTGCTTTTAGTCGGCACTCCCAAAAAAGAAAGAATTATCGTTGATTTTTCTTGTCCCAATACTGCCAAGGAGATGCATGTAGGCCATCTGCGCTCGACAATTATTGGCGATTCTTTGGCCCGAATTTTTGAATTTTTAGGCCATGATGTGCTACGCCTGAACCATATTGGTGACTGGGGAACAAGTTTTGGAATGCTGATTGCTGCCCTAAAAGAAAACTACAAACAAGTTCCTGAGGCTATAACCTTAACTGATCTTGTTAGGCTCTACAAGGCAGCCAAAAAGCGTTTTGATGAAGATGCCGATTTTAAAAAAAGAGCCCAATTGGAAGTGGTGGCACTGCAGAGTGGCCAAAAAGAGTGTATCGCTCTCTGGCATAAAATCTGTGAGATATCGCGCAAGGCCTATCAAGAGATCTATGATCTATTAGATGTGAAATTGATTGAGCGGGGAGAGTCCTTTTATAATCCCATGCTGGCTCCGCTTGTAAAAGAGCTTGAAGAAAAGGGGCTTGTAACACTCTCTGATGGTGCCAAATGTATCTTTTTAGAAGGGTTTTGCAATCGAGAAGGACAGATGATGCCCTTAATGGTGCAAAAATCAGATGGCGGTTTTACCTATGACACGACCGACCTTGCGGCCCTGCGTCAGCGAGTACAAGATGAAAAAGCCGATCGTATCATCTATGTTACAGATAGCGGTCAGTCCTCCCATTTTGCCATGATCTTTCAGGCAGGGATAAAAGCCCATTATGTCGACCCGAAAAAAGTTCGCCTCGATCATGTGCCCTTTGGTCTTGTTTTGGGGCCAGATGGGAAAAAATTTAAAACGCGCTCAGGTGAAACTGAAAAGCTCTTGGATCTTATTGTAGAGGCCATTTCGCGTGCCGACTCTATCTTGAAAGAAAGAAATCCCGATTGGAGCGAAGTTGAAAGAAAGGCGTGCGCCAAAGCGCTCGGCATTGGAGCGATAAAATATGCCGATCTTTCTTGTAATCGAGTGGGCGACTATTCATTCAGTTATGACCGCATGCTACGATTTGAGGGCAATACAGTGGCTTTTGTGATGTATTCTTATGTGAGGGCCTGTAGCATTCAAAGAAAAGTGAATGCCGATATCAACGCTCTGATCAAAACCACAAAAATAGCCCTAAACCACCCTCAAGAGATCGATTTGGCCCTTCACCTTGTTCGCTTCCCCGAAGTGATCGATCAGATTGTCGATGATCTTTTACCAAATCGGCTGACCGACTATCTCTATAGCTTGGCAGAGAAGTTCAACCTCTTTTTCCGCGACTGTCAAGTTGTTGGAACTGGCGAACAAAATGAGCGGCTTTTATTGGTGCATCTGACCCAAAAAGTTTTCGCTCGTGGTTTTCATCTTCTCGGTATTCAAACCGTCGAAAAAATGTAGACTATAAAATAATTGCTTTCGAAGGTTGGTTCGGAATTTCTTCGACAAACCGCGGCACACAATATCCAGAAAGGCATTTTCGAAGCGATTGGATAATCTTTTTTCCCTTTTGGGGGCTCACTTGGAAATGTGCAGCTTGCTGTACCTGATCGAGTCTGTGAAGATAATAGGGAATAATGCCATGATTTGCCAGGGTGCTGAAAAGGCAGTATAGAGCCTCTTTTTGGTCATTCACTCCTTTTAAAAGAACGCTCTGACTCAAAATCGGAATTTGAAACTTTTGAATTTCGGCCAAAGCTTGCCACACATCGCTATCAAACTCCCGGGCATGGTTTGTATGGAGAACGAAGATCAGCTGTTTTTTGCATGCTGCCAAGCCTGCCAAAAAGTCAGCATCTACCCGTTCTGGAATTCCTATCGGGAAGCGGCTGTGGAGGCGAATTCGCTTGATATGGTCGATAGAGGCAATCTGATCGATCAGTGCAAAGAGTTTTTCATTTGGCAGAGCTAAAGGGTCTCCTCCGCTTAAAATGACCTCCTCAATCGAAGGACTCTTTTTTAATGTGGCAATCTCCTTTTCGAAAGTGTGCCCTTTTGTGTCATAATGAAAATGGGAGCGAAAACAGAAGCGGCAGTGCATCGCACAGGCTCCCGTTGTGAGAATGAGTGCGCGGCCTTCATATTTTTGTAAAAGTTTTTCACTTTTTTGAAAGTGGCTCTCCTGTAAAGGGTCAAAGGAGAAGTTTTTTGCCCTCGTGCGCTCTTTTTTTAGAGGAACAAATTGGGCAAAGATTGGGTCTTGCAAGGTCCCTTTTTCAATTTTTTGTGCTAATCTCCGCGGCAACAAAAGCGAAAAAGACGGATCAAGGTCGATCATATCTCTTTGAGCGTCATCGAGTTGCAAAAAATCGCTCACCATTTTCGCTGATGTAAAATTGCTGCGTAGTGTATTTTTCCAATTCATAAGTCGTAAACTTTCTCATTTTTTCACTTAAAAAACAATCAGAAATTTGTTTAATTTAAATAAATTATTATATATATTTAAAGTAAGATCCTGAATGGAGGAATATTTATGTCCACAGATATGACATCATCAAACATATCAAACATAACCACACTTTCGACTTCAACTGCATCAATTGCCAGTGCTCCCATGGAGCAAGAAGGTAAACTCCAAAGCTTTCTGCCATTGTGTGAAGAATTTAATGGCGCAGTTTCCGACATTATGAAAAAAGCAGAAGGCAAAGCTTGCGAAGATGTCATGAAAGAAATTTTCACCGTAGCCTTAATGAATGAAAAAATTCTGAATTCTCTTGTTTTGACTGAACGATTAGTGGGAAAGGCCCAACAACTTTCTATTGAACCAATTAAGAAAGGGTTTTCAAACTATGTGGAATTTTTAGATGCGCTCACAAATATTGCCGCTCAAGTCTCGAGAGAAATTTCTGATAGAGTAAAACAGAAGCAAAGTGTTGAAAAAGAAGAAGATATATTAAAGATTTTCGAAAAAAACGTGGCCACGCTGATGAAAACGGCTCTTGATCATATAACTGAACAATCAAAAAGTGGTCGACGAGAGGTCAAAACAATCGAACAATACGCTAGCGTTCCGCAAGAAGAGCGTGTGAAGAAAATAAACGACATTTTTAAGGATAACTGTCTGTCCCACGCATCTGAAATGAATCAGATTCGTCAAAAAAATGAAGAGGAAGCGCAAAGCATAATCAAAGCAAGAGAGCAACAAAACTTCTTTAACAAAATGAACCAAGGTGTTGGGCAAAATGAACTGATCAATATCCTAAAAAGTCTCAAGGTTCATGCTGAGGCAAAAGATTTTGCAAGCTTAGAAGCTTTTACAAATTTTATAAAAGCAAATAAAGGCACCATTTCTGACAACATCAAAAACTCTTATAATTCCCTATTCAAAGCGATGAGAACGCAGTCCACTGTCACGGAAAAAGTTGCTGAAAAAGTCCCGCCCCCACCACCACAAGGTTTGTGGCAGCGACTAACCTCCTATTTTGTCGCCCCAAAACCGGGCTTCGTCATGAAGCAACACGAAAGAATAATCGAAGACGTGACAGAATTTGCTCCTACGGAAAAGCCGAACCTTGCTCGGAGCTCTTTCCTTGAGGCGGTAAACTCGCTCGAGCAGAATCTCCGCGATTTTAATCGTGCGACAAGTGATAAAAATTTTGATATATTTGCGGCAGTGACCTCTCTGAATCAGCTAGCGGCTCTTGTAGTTGAGTCGGAAAATTTTCTTGTGTATGAAAAAAATAAACCCGAAGAGATCATCAGCGCGAAAAAAGCTATTTTTCAACTAAAACTAGCTTCTTTTACGAAGATGGTTGAACATGTGGCCGCAAACTATAAATATGGCAGTTTTAATACTCCAAAACTCGCAAATCAATTGGCAGAATTTAGGACAAAGTCTCTGCAGATTGGCCCATATGGTTCCAATTTTAACAATCCTTTTGATATTGGGAAAAAAAGCATGGATGAGCTTTCCCAGCTTTACAAGAGTTTTTTAGCAATCTTGCAAGATCAATCGGCCTGGATCAACCAGGGATGGAGCAAGGAATACTTACAAGCAGGAAGTATTCTTGTTCCTAATTGCATAGACCTTATGGATGAGCTCAAAAGGGACTTACAAGAGATTGAAGCAATGGAAAAAGGATCAGAAAAGTTACCTAAAGCTCAACAGCAAGAAGAGCTGAAAACTGGCTAACAGGTAGTAAAAAGCGACCTTTCGGTAGCCTCTTGTGGAATTCGTCTGATGGTGGCCCCCAAGTTTTCAAGGCGGGCCACTAAATTCTCATATCCCCTGTCAATATAATGAAGGCCTGTAATGACACTTTCATCATGCGTGGTGAGGGCAGCCATAACATAGGCAAATCCGGCGCGCAAATCAGGAACGGCAATTTCTTTTCCAGAAAGTGGTGTAGGGCCTTTTACGACGATGCTGTGATAATGGGCATTTGAAGTAAAGCGGCAAGCTTTGCCTCCAAGACACTGTCTGAAAAGAGAAATATCAGCTCCCATTTCATTTAAAACGGTAGTGAAGCCGAGCCGATTTTCGTAAACTGTTTCATGGACTATCGAGGGGCCACTTGCCTGCGTTAAAAGGACGACAAAGGGAGGCTGCCAATCGGTCATAAATCCAGGATGCACATCGGTTTCCAGATGGAGTCCTCCTTGAAGAGGGCCATCATAGAAAAATTCAATGCCATCTCGTTTGATGGAAAAGCCTCCACCGATCTCTCTCAACTTATTTAAGAAGGTGATCAAGTCCACATGGCGAGCGCCGCGCACAAAGACTCTTCCTTTCGTCGATATCGCTGCAACGCCAAAAGAGACCACCTCATTGCGATCAGGAATAACTGTGTGCTCAACTTCGTAGAATTTTCTCGTTCCATGGATGGAGATGGTTCGATCTGTGTCTAAAGATATGTGTGCGCCCAGTTTTTGCAAAAACAAAATCAGGTCGACAATCTCAGGTTCAATGGCAGCATTTTTAATGATCGTATGGCCTTTAGCAGAAACGGCAGCCATGATGCTGTTTTCTGTTGCGCCCACAGAAGGATAGGGAAGCTCGATCAAAGTGCCCTGCAGGCCATTGTGGGCATGGGCAAAGTAGGCGCTTTCCTTTTTCATCTCGCGAAGTTCTATCGTTGCGCCCAACTTTCTCAGTGCTGAAAGGTGCATGTCGACAGAGCGTGAGCCCAGTTTGCAGCCTCCGACGATGGGGACAATAATCTCTTCTTCAGTGCGCGCAAGGAGCGCTCCAATCATCAAGATGGGAATTCTATTGGCGCCAGAAAAGCGTTGAGGAATGTATGAGGTGCGTAATTCTTTGGTAACAATCTGAAGCACTTTTTCTTTTCGATCCCAGGTCACATCGGCGCCAAGCTCTTGACAGAGAGCAACGGTCACTTCGACATCACCTATATTGGGAACATTGAAAAAGGTGCATTTTTGATCAGATATGAGGGAGGCAACAAGAAGTTTCGTGATAGCATTTTTTGCCCCAGAAGCGACGACTTCACCAATGAGGGGCGTTCCTCCGCGAACCCGCAACATCTCCATGAATAAACGACCTTGTATCAAAAACTTTTATACTTGTTTGTACTCCAAAATTTCTCTAAAAGCAATCAAGAAGTGAAAAAATTTTTAAAATCCTTACAATCAAAGAGTTGTCACAAACTCTTTCGAACTTCCAACTCATTTTGCATCAAGTGGCACGACAGATGCCCTTGGACTCTTCTCCCTTGCTTTTTAAAGATGAGAAACGTAAAATGTCTGATCCTTTTAACGGAGTTATTATGGCAAAAGATATAAAAACCGAATTTGGTCCGATGAGATCATTTTTCTGGCCGGTCCATTCGTATGAACTGAAGAAAATCCTTCCGATGCTCTTCTTGTTCTTCTTCATTTCCTTCAACTACACTATTTTGCGCGACACAAAAGACACCATTGTCGTCACGTCAAAAGCAGGCGCTGAAGCCATTCCCTTCTTGAAATTTTGGGGAACTCTGCCAGCAGCGGTTCTCTTCATGTTGATCTATTCATTTTTGAGCAACAAGTTGAGCAAGCAAGCCCTGTTTGCAACAACTCTTATTCCCTTTTTAATCTTTTTTGGGCTTTTCCCAACGGTAATTTATCCACACCGAGAAGCGCTCCAGCTCGACACTCTTGCGAACGCTTTGTCGGAAATTCTGCCAAAAGGAGCTTATGGATTTGTGGAAAGTGTCCGTGCTTGGCACTTTTCTGTCTTTTATATCTTAGCTGAGCTGTGGGGAAGCGTTGCTCTCTCCCTTCTCTTTTGGGGTTTTGCCAATGACATTACTAAAACAGGCGAAGCCAAACGCTTTTACGCCCTCTTTGGTATCGGCGCGAACATCGCTCTCTTCTTTTCAGGCGAGGTGATTGTCCGCTGCAGCGACATCAGAAAATTGGTCCCTGCCGGAGTCGATCCATGGCAAGTTTCTTTAAATTATATGATGACCCTCCTCGTTTTAGCTGGTCTTGCGATCTTGGCGATCTACTGGTGGATGGGCCGCAACATCCTGACCGACACGAAGTTCTACAATCCAGACGAGCAAAAAGGCATGAAGAAAGAAAAGCCAAAGATGTCAGTAACAGACAGCCTTCTTTTCTTAGCCAGATCGCCCTACGTCCTCTGTTTGGCTCTCTTAGTCATTTCCTACGGAGTCTCTATCAACATCATCGAAGTTACCTGGAAAAAGCAGCTTGGAATGCAGTTTCCAGATGCTAACGAATATAGTGCCTTCATGGGCCGGTTCTCTCAAACAACAGGTATTGTCACTGTTTTAATGATGCTCTTTGTTGGAGGTAACTTGCTTCGAAGAAAAGGCTGGGGCTTTACAGCTATGACAACACCAGTCGTGCTCTTGCTAACAGGTGTTGCCTTCTTTGTCTTCGTTTTATTCCGTGAAAGACTGACCCCCTACATCATTGAACTCGGAACCACCCCTCTTTGGTTGGCCGTCATTTTTGGTGCTGCTCAAAATATCATGAGCAAGTCGGCCAAATATGCCCTTTTTGATCCCACAAAAGAGATGGCCTATATTCCTCTTGACCAAGAGTCAAAGGTTAAAGGAAAAGCTGCTGTCGACGTCGTGGGTGCCCGTCTTGGAAAATCAGGCGGATCCCTTATCCAGCAAGGACTTCTCATCGGCCTCGGTGCCACATCAATCATGCAGATTACCCCCTATTTGGCCGGAATTCTTTTCTTCATCATTGCCCTCTGGATATCTGTTGTGAAAGTGCTCGATAAAAAATACACGGCTTTAGTTGTAGAAAAGCAGGTAGAGCCTACAAAGGTGTAATTTCGAACAAAGCATCTATTTTTGAGAGGCGGTTTTCCTTGCAACACAAGGGAGCCCGCCTCTTTGTGTTTTAGTAGACAGATGAAAGAAAATTTGATACTCTTGCACGTTAAATTTTCAAACAATTTGAAGGTATCTCCATGGAAAAGCAAAAACGGTGGCAGCAATTCCTTATTATCGCTGTCTTAGTCGTCACGCTCTACAATATTTTGCCGACAATCATTTACAACATTAGACCTCTGAGAGCCCCTGTTGGCCAAAAAGAGGCAACGCAAGTCGTTACAGACATTGCCAAACGGTCAAATAGCTTAGAAAAAGATGGACTCGATTGGCTGAACTCTTTTTGCTCAGTTCTCCAAATCAAAGCGGAGAAAATTACCTTTGATTCGCAAGATCCTTCCTCCTATCGCATTGAATTTAAAGACAAAAAAGATGCACAGCTCTTTCGAAAATTTTTACCCTCTGCTGGCGTTGAAATCCCTTTTGTTCCCTCTCAGCTTGGTCTCATGGACACAAAAGGTGAAGAGCATGTCGTCACTGTCAACAGAAGGCTTGATGTCCATTACAATCAAAGCGATTTGTCTAAACTCTTTCATTTTTCCTTTAAACAGGACAATGAGGGCAAAATCACTCCCTTCTATTTTCAACTCGTTCAAGATCGTTTCAAGCAGATAGCTGTGAACATTGCCTCAAACGCTGATGAGGGGTCAAAATTACTTGAAGAAAAAGAAGAGGCGCCCTTTTTTGAATTTGCCCAAAAGCTTATTTTCATCTCCGATTCGCTTTCAAAAGATAAAGCCATTCTTGAACGCTATCTCAAAGGGCTTTTACAGCAAGAAAATAGTAAAGACCTTGCTGCAACCAGGCTGATAAGCAAGCTTGAAGACATCAAAAACAAACTGGAAACAAAGAAAGCACCCATTCTCGAAGAAAAGAAAAAGGCCGACCTCAAAGGAGAAATCTATTCTCCAACTCAAGGGGAGTATTTAAGCTATTTACAAAATCAGCAAAAGCTTCTTGAAAGAGCCATCTCCATCTTACAAAAAGAAAGAACCATCTTGGGAAATGGTGTTGCAGCTCTCTCTGACAAAGAAATTGCAAGCTCGCTCGACGCCTCATTGCAAAAAAACCGCGATTCCTCTTCGCTTTACACCTTTTCCTTTGGAGGCCGCAGCCCACTGTTTGAGGCACTTTCGATCGACTGGACCAATGACTGCCTCTTTTTGAAACTCCATAAAGACGTGCAAGATATTTTGTCTCAGGAAAGAAATTCTGAGCAGATTCGGATGCAGCAAGAGATGCTCAAAAACTGGATGATGAAAGAAATCTCCCAAGTTTCACTGGCCACAGAAGAGAAAATCCTCCAAGACCCGCAAGGATTTCGTGTCAATTTGTACACTCTGCCATCCTCGAGAAGCCTTGTTGCCCTGGACCTTGTTGCCCTTGGTAAAAAGAATGTGACTGAACTGGGAGCATTCTTAGAGAAAAACTGGAAGCCAGCCCACCAAGACCTTGTTCGAGAAAGGCTTCCCATTTTTATCCAAGATGGCTTCCATGCAGCCCAAGGAGCCCAGAAAAAGCTCTGTGTCTTAATTGCTGTTCCGACGGCAGAAGATAACTTTTTGCCCGGACTGAGGAAGGGCTCAATTTATGTTGTGGTGCGCGGTATTGGAAGCATCATGGACCAATATGCGCAATTTTCAGAAAGCTCTGAAGCTCAAACGTTCCAAAAAGACTTTCAACAGCTGGCCACTCTTTTGCAGCGTCGTGGCTTTATAAGCTATCCTGGAACCACGATAAGCGATGCTCCAGAGCTATCGGGGGACTTTGTTTTCGAGCTGAATGACTTTTATTCTATTCCGATGACAGCGACGAGAGAAAGCTTCACTGTTTTGGGCAGTAAAAAATATGCCGTTTTGGAGTTTTCAGATGTCGAACAAAGGCTTCTGACTCTGAATCGCATCGAAGATCGAATGCAAGAGGATCTCCTCAAACAAAAAGAGGCCTATGCGGCAGCTCAAGTCGACTTAAATCCTGTGACCCGCTTTTTAGTGCCTCCACCCACAAAGAATGTCTTCTTAGAAAATCTCAAATTATCTGCCAGCAAATATGTGCGAGGCGACGACTCGAGGGCGCTCCATTGGGGCCTTGACCTTGCCGGTGGTAAAAGCGTTCGCATCTCTTTAATTGACAATGCTGGAAAGCCTGTTGAGAAGATGGATGAGCTCAGACAAGCGACCAATGAACTCTATCAGCGTATCAACAAAATGGGTGTGTCAGATCGAACGATCCGCATTGAGGGCTCATCGATCTTGCTCGACTTCCCTGGCTCACAAGGTTTGTCCGCTCAGGAGCTTGTGAAGGCCTCTGCTATGTTTTTCCATGTGGTGAATGAACAGTTCTGCCCCTGGAGTCAAAACTCAGGAAGAGGGAATAAAAACATATCGAAAGAGATCAATGAATTCCTTCAAGATGTCTGGAACGAAGCTGTTGTGACCAACCGTCAAGATGCAGAAAGCATCAATGAAATTGCCTATAAGAAATTAGAAATGGCCTCCAAGCAAGATGCTGGAGTCGGTCCGAAGAGTGCTGGTAAAGTTTTATATGAAAAGGGATTGCGTCTTGCAGATCCAAAAGCCAAACGGGCGACGGCAGCATTTGATGACTCCCTTTCAATGGTGGCATGCTGGAGAGCTGACGAAATCAAAAAATGGAGTCAACGCAACCCTCTCGTCATTGTCTTTAAAAACTATGCCCTCGATGGATCGAGCCTTGAAGGCATTTCGACAGGCTACACTCCTTCTGAAGGAAATGTCCTCTATTTCAATGTCAAGGCAACCAACACAAAAGAGGGCGGAGTCTATCATCCGAGAGATGACTTCTATGCCTGGACTTCACAATTTTCAAAAGATGGTGTCGGCGGAACACCACGAGAAGCCTATTCTTCCGGCGGTGGCTGGGGTATGGCTGTTATATTAAATGATTTCGTTATCTCGTCGCCGTCGTTGAATGCTCCACTTCGTGAGCATGCGATGATATCAGGCCACTTTTCCCAACGCGAAGTCTCAAAATTGGCTTCTGACTTAAAAGCAGGCTCTCTTTCTTTTTCACCCAAAATATTGTCTGAAACCAACGTCAGCCCTGAACTGGGAGAGAGAGAAAGAGATAAAGGAATTCATGCAGCCTTTATCGGCGTATTGTTAGTCCTTGCCGCCATGATTGGCTACTATCGCTTTGCTGGTATTGTGGCTTCTATTGCCGTGTTGATCAACATTTTGATCATCTGGGCTGTGATGCAGAATATCGACGCGACGCTCACTCTGCCTGGCCTTGCCGGTATCGTCTTGACGGTGGCGATGGCAGTCGACGCCAACGTGTTGATCTTTGAGAGGATAAGAGAAGAATTTAAGATATCGGGGCGTCTGGCGCCTTCGATTCAGGCAGGCTATCGAAAAGCCTTTTCAGCTATTTTGGACTCTAACTTAACGACCCTGCTTGCTGCTTTGATCCTGCTCCAATATGACTGTGGACCAGTAAAAGGCTTTGCAATGACCCTGATCATCGGTATCTCTTCATCAATGTTTACCGCGCTCTTTATGACCCGTTATTTCTTTGCTGGCTGGGTCCAAAATCCTGCCCACAAAGAGCTGAAGATGCGCGAATGGATCAAGTCGCCAAACTTTGATTTCCTCGGATGGGCAAAACCTGCCATCATGTTCTCAATAGGGCTTTTTGCACTCGGTTCAATCGTCTTTTTCTTCCAGTCGAAGGCGATGATTGGAATGGACTTTACAGGTGGCTATGCGCTCGTTACAGAACTTGAAACGAAAGGCGCTCCCCATATGGCAGATCGTGTGATCGGAGCCTTTACTCAAAAAGGCGTCCGTGGACAAGAAATTCAGGTGAGGGAACTTGGAAGGCCAGATCTCGTTCGTATCCAGCTTTCAACATCACTTGAATATCCAGGACGGCCCTTCTATAAGATGCCCCAGGAGTTAACAGAAGGCAAGTTCACCTATTCATGGCAAAAAAATCCCCGTCTCAGCTTTATTGTCCACACTCTTGAATCGGCGGGAATCCAGGTTAAACCCTCGGCCCTGCCCACCCTTGAGGCCAACTTTAGTGCGATGAGTGGTCAGCTTTCAGACACGATGCGCAACAATGCGATAATGGCGCTCCTTTTGGCCCTCGTTGGCGTTTTGATCTATATTGCTGTCCGGTTTGAATGGAAATATGCCGTTGGTGCCGTCGTTGCCCTCATTCACGACGTTTGCTTGACGCTGGCTATTATGGCCTTTGTGAACTGGCTGGGAGCTCCTGTCCAGCTCAACTTGGATACGATTGGCGCCATCATGACGCTGATTGGCTATTCCTTGAGTGACACCATCATCATCTTTGATAGGATTCGCGAAGATATTCGCTTGCTGCACAAAAAATCTTTCCCCGAAATCATCAACTGCGCTTTGAATCAGACCCTTTCGAGAACCTTAATGACTTCAGGAACGACACTCCTTGTGCTGTTCTCTCTTGACTTCTTTGCAGGAAGCACTATTTTCGGTTTTGCATTTGTGATGACATGTGGTGTGTTTTTAGGAACGCTTTCGTCTCTCTTCATCGCATCGCCAGTATTATTGTGGCTCCATAATCGAGAAGAGGCAGAGCGGCTTGCTGTGCAAAGTTAAAAAATTCGAGGTGAGCGATCGAAAAGCAAAAATGTGGCCCCGAATTTGAAGGTGTAGCGCATTGGAGGCAAAAGTCAAAACTTTTCGATCCTCTTTGGATCTATCCACAAGTAGATGAGCAGGCAAAAAACGATATTGTTCGCGACTTTCATCTTCCCCCGATTCTGGCACAGATCCTTCTTGCCAGGAAGATGACCAAACCAGAGGAAATTTTAAATTTCCTCTATGGAAAACTGCCCGATCTGCATGATCCTTTCATATTTGAGGAGATGCCACAGGCCGTAGAGCGTATTACCAAGGCCATTCAGAGTGGCGAGCATATTTTGGTTTATGGCGACAATGACGTCGATGGCATGACAGGAACGGCCCTTTTAGCAGAATTTCTCCATTTTGCTGGCGCCAATGTCCACTATTATGTTTCCAACCGGATGGCACTTCTGCGCCAGAGCATGATTTTAGATGCTCTTGAATTTGCCCTCCGCCACCGTTGCAGCCTTCTTATTACCGTCGACTGTGGAATTACGGCCGCAGAACATATTGCCGAAGTGGTGCGCCATGATATCGATGTGATCATTACCGATCACCATGAGCCGACCGATAAAATTCCTTTGTGTGTGGCGACACTGAACCCGAAGCTTGTGACAAGTGTCTATCCCAACCGTGAGCTGACGGGCGTTGGTGTTGCCTTCAAGCTTGCCTGTGCGCTCACGACCCATCTTATTGAAGAGGGAGTTCTGGCCTCTAAAAAGGTTGATCTGAAGCGCTATTTAGATCTTGTGGCGATCGGAACTGTTTCTGACATGGGGATTTTACTTGGGGAAAATCGAATTTTAGTGCGATACGGCCTACAGCAGCTCCAGAAGACAAAAAGGATTGGTCTTGCAAGGCTGTTGCGCCTGTGTGAGACCGATATTACCGATACCTCAACCTCGAT
>Ga0209777_10006274_pt1 | contig 13416 bp, 6 predicted proteins | sample FrelakmetHBP12HB_FD_187147 | JGI IMG/M metagenome (GOLD analysis project Ga0209777, IMG submission 187147) | Freshwater lake sediment microbial communities from the University of Notre Dame, USA, for methane emissions studies -HBP12 HB (SPAdes)... | ecosystem: Environmental > Aquatic >...
TGACAGGGAAATGCCGACCATGATTGATGATATCGTGCAGGCACTCGGCGCTGAGGCGCTGCCGTGGTCCCACACAACTGAATGCTGCGGGGCAAGCTTTTCCATTTCAAAGACCGAAACCGTGCTGCGGCTGGTGGGAGAAATACTTGAGGCGGCGCGGCTTGTTAATGCCGGCTGCATCATTGTGGTATGCCCGCTGTGCCAGTCGAACCTGGACATGCGCCAGGTTGAAATACAGAAAAAAACCGGAGAGATCTTTAACCTGCCTGTAATATATTTAAGCCAGCTTATCCTCATGTCTCAAGGAAGTTCCAGACAGGAACTCGGATTTTCCAGGCATCTTATCGATCCCACGCCGTTATTAGGGGGGTAGGTGTTAGTTAGTGACTAGTGGCCAGCCTGCGGTGAGCTTAGTCGAACCGTGCCCCGAACTTACCACTCATCACTATACTTTGTGCCTTTGTGCCTGTTGCCTTTTTAACCCCTTTACATTTTTACCTCTTAACCCATTCACCCATTCACCGACTTATCTTTATGCCTGCCTGCCCATTGTAGCCTTGCGCGAAGGTGGGTTGCCTTTTTAACCCTTAACCTCTTTACCTGTCCCGAGCATCGTCGAGGGGCCTCTTTCCCTTTCATTCGCTTAAAATAATCATTTAAAATGTTAAATTAATATGTTAATTGAAACTTATGTCAAAAGACTTTAATTATAGAAAACGTCCAGGAAATAGATCCAGGAATAAAGATTCTGAACGTATGTCACATAGCTACTCGGGAACCTTTGTGCCCCGGGCAGACAGCAAGCTGAGGAAATTTTTCTCGGAAATAGGAATTCCCGAGAAAAGCGCTTTTGTGGCTGATGATTTTCAGATCGAGGCAATTGAAAAGATAAAAGCCACGGATGTCATAGTGAGCGCTCCGACCGGAAGTGGCAAGACCTGGATTGCTGTTCAGGCCATGAAAGAAATGCTGTCACTGGGGAAACGCTCCTGGTATGCTTCTCCGCTCAAGGCGCTTTCCAATTCAAAATACCAGGAATTCGGCGAAGAATTCGGCGAAGAAAATGTCGGCATACTGACCGGCGACCGGAAAGAAAACACTGACGCGCGGATTGTCGTGGGCACTACCGAAATACTGCGCAACCATCTCTATGATTCGATGCATACCGGTGAAGATTTCCCGGCGGATCTCGTGGTGTTGGATGAGGCGCATTATCTAGGCGACACAGACCGCGGCGTGGTATGGGAAGAGGTCATGATTTACCTGCCGCGCAGGGTGCGGCTTCTGCTTCTATCAGCTACTATTCAGAATGACCGCGAAATAGCCCAATGGCTCTCGGTTATCAGAAAAAGCCGCTGCAGCGTGGTGCATCATGAAAAGCGCACTGTTCCCATCTACCCTCTCTATCTTTTCCCCACCGGCGAGATTGTTCCGCTCTCAGGGCTCGACGGCATATCACCCAAGATACGGGAATTTTTAGTGCACTCCCAGGGAGACCGTTTCCGCAGGGGATCGCAGCGGCTCCCCTTTGGCAGAATACTTGATGCCATGGAAGAGTTTAACCTGCTGCCCGCGATATTTTTTCTCAAATCGCGCGAGGACTGTAACAACGCAGTTTTCACCTGCGCTCATCGGCAGATGAATCTTAAACGCAGGAAGCAGCTTGAGGAGCGCATCTCCGGGTTGATTGAAGAATACCCTTTTCTGGAGAACCATCCCCAGCTTTCCTGGATACTGGAGCATGGGGTAGGGGCCCACCACGGCGGGCAGCTCCCCCATTGGAAAATTGTTGTTGAGAAGCTGATGAATGAAGGCTATCTCGACGCGATATTTTCAACTTCAACAGTGGCGGCGGGAGTAAATTTTCCCGCGCGGACCGTGGTCCTGGTGCAGAGCGACCGGTTTAACGGCAAGGAATTTGTTGACCTGACCGCGATGGAGCTTCACCAGGCGGTTGGCAGGGCAGGCCGCAGGGGAAAAGATAAAATCGGCTTTGCCCTGGTTGTCCACGGCCCGTTTCAAAACCCCCATCTTATTGATGCCCTGCTTGACTCCCATCCCGAGCCGATCAAAAGCCAGATTAAAATAAATTTTTCTATGGCGCTGAATCTGCTGTTAAGCCACTCACCTGACGAAATCCGGGAGCTGCTTTCCTACTCATATGCGACTTTCCAGAACATGGACCAGCTGAAAGGCCTTGAAGACCGGCGCGAAGACCTGGTCAGCAAGCTGATGCAAAAAATGGAAGGGTGCGGCTGTGAAAGTTATGATGATATCATCAAACTGGTGCAGAAACGAAAAGAAGGGTACCAGCTGCTGGGGAAAATGGAAAAGCGGCGCAGGGCGTTTGTCGAGGAGCTGTTCAAGGAGCAGCATGTATACCGGGGAAAGCTTTTTCAGGACAACAACGGGAAGCTCTATTGCGCGCTGGGCATCGTGACTGACCGTGGGGAAACAGTGTGCGAGTGCCTTAAGGTAAAGGGCTCAATTAAGTCGCGCCTGGGGAGCGTTAAAAAATCAAAAATCCCCATGAGCAGAATCAAGCATATTTTAGACGGATCGCTCCTGCTGCCGGAAGATCTGGGAGCGGAGGAGTGGGCTGAAATTCGCGCCACGATCGACGCGGTGCACTACGAGCCGCTGCCGTATCCCCGCGCTTTTGAGAAAGAGCACGAGCAGGAATTCAGCGAGCTGCTTGAGCGCATTAAAAACCTTGAGAAGGAGCTTAAAGAGCTTCCCTGTAAAGGGTGTTCACATTTTTCCCAGTGCCACGAAGGTAAAAAGAACCACTTTATCAAGAACGTGGAACGGGTGCGCGAGGCTACGATGGAGCTTGAGGACGCTCGCAATGCCTTATGGAAAGAATTTGAGCGGCATTTGCAGTTTGTAATACTGAACGGCTTTGCCGACAAAGACGGCAAGCTTACAGAAGACGGTCTGTGGGCGGCGCAGCTGCGCATCGACCAGCCCCTGATGATCGCGGAGCTTATCCGCAAAGGCATACTGAACGATTTGAAGCCGGAGCTTTTGTGCGGTGTTATTGCTCCCTTTGTCAATGACAAATTCAGGGATTTGCAAATTGATTCAGCACTATCCTGGGATAGGGCGTCACTTGCAGAAGCATTTGCAAAAATGAGAAAAGCGCTGGATGACCTGATGGCCCTGAACAAGAAACATGGCTTTGACGTTCCGCTCGTTCAGTTCTGGCCGGCTGTCGCCATGTATGCGTGGGCGGGCGGGATGAGCTGGGAAGACGTGATGCGGCTGACTTCCGTTGATGAGGGGGACCTGGCAATGCTTGTCTTTCGCACGGCTGATAACCTGCGCCAGATTGTTGCCCTGGAAGGGACGCATCCCCAGCTTGCGGTTAAGGCCCGGAAAGCGGTGCAGCTGGTTCTGCGGGAGCCGGTGGTTATCCTGACCTGACAGGCTGTTGAAAAACACCCATCTGCTGTGTTGCGCTCATCCCTCGTCATTGCAGCGTACTATAAAGTACGCCTCATTCCTTGTGATGTCGCGTGCCTTGCATCTGAATGTTTTTAATCAGCCTGGGAATAACCTGTATTTCAGAAATCCACCGCGGCGGAAACGGATTGCAGCAGTAAATCAATGCAGGGGAATATCACTCCTGAAAGCCGCAGTATATGGGGTTGGTCAAAGCCAGGACCCGGCCGTATAAAAGGTGCTGAACCAGGGTGGCATCAGGTTTGCCGATAAGCTCCACTCGATACCAGTCTCCCGCTCCGGGACGGTCTTTGAATGTGAACGACTGCTCATCGCCCATTACAATCCACGCTTTAAACAGTGCCCCGCTTTTATAAACGCAAACGCCACGCAGGCTCTGCTTATTACTGTCATCACCTATTGCAGCAGCGCTCAGTATCTCTTCCATGCTCAACTGGCCACGCGCCGCCATTGAGATAAGAGCAGTGCCAAGCTCAAAGCTTGTCGTCGTGTTGCTCTGCCCATTGCTGCCTGAGCGAACAATGAATGAAACCTCGCGATCAGTGTCAACGATATTGTCCCCCATCATCACATCATCTGTTCCGTCCTCGTCAATATCGGCTGAAAAATCGAGCCGGGGGGCGTCAGGCGCGTAGCTTACAGAAACATGTCCCGCCCTGATCCCTGCGATAAGCGCTGCACCGCTGTGCTCAGCCGCGTATATCCAGGTTGTGGGGTTGCCGTGGCTGAACAGCCTTGATTGCCACCTGACCAGCTGGTGCGTGTCGCTGCCGCCGACGCACGGAATGCGGCGGCCGCTTTTCAGCAGATTGTCCCAGAAAAGATGCCCCGCGCGACGGTTGCCGCTGGGGAAACGGTACATAGTGTTCCACACCTCGATGCTGTCTGCCCCTGGAGAAACAGGATACTGCCAGGAGCTGGTAAGGATGGCTTCAGGATGATTAATTGAAAAAAGCGCTCCCTGCTGGTGGGCAGCTGCTGCCGCAGCACCTGCGTCGCGCGCGCGGTTTGCCTGCCACAGCTCAGCGTATGAAAACGGCGCGGCAGACCAGACATTGGCGTGCCCAAGGGGTGTTGTCCACTCAACGCCATAGAGCAGTATCAGTTTCTGAGAATGGTAGCCGGGGTCGTCCCAGTGCGCGGGATTCCCACGCAGCGATGTGTCATGGTCAGTGATTACAAAAAAGTCGAGTTTTTTGTCCTCGGCGCTTTTAATCACCGCAGCGATGGGGCTGTCACCGTCGCTGTAGGATGAATGCGCGTGGAGGTCGCCCTTATACCAGGCGCCGGCTGGTATCTGCGCATGACACAGGGCCGCAAACAAAAAAGCCTCAGCGCACGTGAGCAGTATCGTCAGGACAAACAATACGCGATGCCGGTAAGCAGTCAGAAAGCTATTTAACATGACAAGTATCTTTGAGGATTGTTAATGAGCACTAACAGGCTGTTGAAAAACACCCATCTGTCCCGACATGTGTCGGGATTGCGCTCATTCCCGATAGCTATCGGGATCATTGCGACGTACTGGAAAGTACGCCTCATTCCTCATAATTTCGCGCGCCTTGCATCTGGATGTTTTTGACCAGCCTGGGAGAAAACTACTTTTTCAAAAACCTGCAAAATAAATGATATATTACCAGCAACCAGTTGTTGTAAATTATTCTTTAATTATAATAACATTTTTTTATTGCAAGGCATATAGTATTAGCTGGACTGATAAAGGAATTTATTGTTAATATATTTAATAATAATTGCATTGTCTAACTGATATGGAGATACGTTTTACATGAACAAACAGAAAAAAACAGCAGCATTACTAATCACTGCAATCATCCTGGGGGCCTGTTCCTCAGGCCAGAACAATAAGCAGGGCCCGGCACGAACAGTACCGGTAACCGTCGCGGAGGCCGTGCAGAAAAACGTTCCCGTGCAGCTCTCCAACATCGGCAACGTGGAGGCGTACAACACGGTATCGATCAGGGCCCGGGTCGGCGGGGAGCTGCAAAAAGTATTTTTCAAAGAAGGGGATGAGATTAAGGAAGGCAGCGCCCTGTTTTTACTTGACCCGCGCCCTTATGCGGCTGCTCTGAGGCAGGCAGAGGCAAACGTGGCCCGTGACCTGGTGCAGGCGCAAAACGCTGACAGGGACGCGAAGCGCTATGGGGGCCTTATCGGGCAGGGCGTGGTGAGTAAAGAACAGTATGACCAGGTGCGCACTGCAGCGGATGCAGCCGAAGCCGCGGTAAAGGCGGACCGGGCAGCGGTCGAGAACGCAAAACTTCAGCTTGAGTACTGCACAATCCTTTCACCCATTAGCGGGCGCACCGGAAAGCTCATGATCCAGATGGGAAATATGATAAAGGCCAATGATGAGACACCGCTTGTCGTCATTAACCAGATAACACCCATTTACGTAACTTTTGCGATGCCGGAAAAAGATTTGCCTGAGATCAAGCGCAGCAGGAACGCGGGAGCCGTAAAGGTGGAAGCAATCATCCCGGAAAGCACGGCTGCGCCGGTTGCAGGTGAATTGACTTTCATCGACAATGCCGTCAACATCACTACCGGCACCATTCTTTTAAAAGCGACCTTTGCCAACACTGACCGCGCTCTCTGGCCGGGGCAGTTTGTCAAGGTCGTGCTTACCCTCTCCACGCGGCCCAATGCCGTTGTGATCCCCTCGCAGGCTGTCCAGACCGGACAGAGCGGCCCCTACGTGTTCGTGGTGAAGAAGGATCTGACCGCGGAGATGCGGGTGGTGGTATTCGGTTCGTCACACAATGGAGAGACGGTCATTGAAAAAGGTGTAAAGCCGGGTGAAACGGTTGTAACGGACGGGCAGCTGCAGCTCTCAACCGGGGCAAAAGTTGAAATAAAGAAAACTGAAAGACAGGGTTCATGAACATCGCTGAATCTTTTATCCGCCGGCCGGTCATGACCACGCTGGTCATGCTGGCATTTCTTATTTTTGGCTATTTCGGCTATCGCGTGCTGCCGGTGAGCGATCTGCCGAATGTGGATCTGCCCACGGTCCTGGTGTCCGCTGCGCTGCCGGGTGCGAGCCCCGACACCATGGCATCATCGGTCGCCACACCGCTTGAGCGCGAGTTCTCAACGATCGCCGGCCTTGATTCCCTTAATTCAATAAATGCCCTTGGCCTCACGCAGATTACCCTGCAGTTCAACCTGAGCAGAAACATCGACGCTGCCGCACAGGATGTGCAGGCGGCGATATCACGCGCCGCCAAGCAGCTGCCTCGCGACATGCCGAGTCCTCCCGCATACCAGAAGGTGAACCCTGCTGACGCGCCGGTAATATATATAGCGGTGACCTCTACGACGCTGCCGCTCTTTCAGATTGATGAATACGCGGAGACGCTGATGTCTCAGCAGATATCCATGCTGAAGGATGTCGCCCAGGTGCAGGTCTTCGGCGCGCAGAAATACGCGGCGCGCGTGCAGCTCAATCCCATGGCCCTGACCACGCGTCAGATCGGCATTGATGAAGTGGTCGCGGCGGTGCAGCAGGGAAATGTGAACCTTCCGCTCGGGAACTTTAACGGCCCGCACCAGGCCTTTACCATCGAAGATAACGGCCAGCTCCTGAACGCGGCTGCGTACCTGCCGCTTATTGTCGCCTACCGCAACGGTTCCCCGGTGCGCCTTGCTGATATTGGAACAGTCATTGACAGCGTGGAGAACGACAAGGTGGCAAGCTGGTACAATACGCAGCAGAACAGCAGCCGCGCGGTAATACTCGCCATCCAGCGCCAGCCCGGAAGCAACGCCGTTGATGTGACCACCCGGATTAAGAATTTGCTGCCGAAGCTCCGGGCACAGATGCCGGCCTCGGTTGAATTCCACATTCTGTATGACCAGTCAGTGTCAATTAATGAATCGGTCAATGACGTCAAGTTTACCCTGTTTCTCGTTGTGTGCCTGGTGGTGATGGTGATATTTCTTTTTTTGCGCAACCTGTCCGCCACCGTTATCCCCAGCCTGACCCTCCCCATGTCGATTGTCGGGACCTTTGCCGCCATGTATATGTTCAACTTCAGCATTGATAACCTGTCGCTAATGGCGCTCACCCTGTCGGTCGGCTTTGTCGTAGACGATGCCATCGTGATGCTGGAGAACATCGTACGCCATATTGAAATGGGGGAGGGCGTGATGGAAGCGGCCTTGAAAGGCTCTCGCGAAATCAGCTTTACCATTGTGTCCATGACCCTGTCGCTGGTCGCCGTGTTTATACCAGTGCTGTTTATGGGCGGTGTGCTCGGAAGGCTGCTCCACGAATTTTCCATAACCATCAGCATGGCGATTCTTATTTCCGGGCTGGTGTCGCTGAGCCTCACGCCGATGCTCTGCAGCAGATTTATGCGGCCGGTGACAGAAGAGCGGCATGGAAAATTATACTTAGCCACCGAGAAGTTTTTCAGCGGTATGCTGAACCTGTACAAATGGAGCCTGGACCGGGTGCTGGAGCACCGCGTGGCTACCATGGTGATATCCGGCGTTATCCTGGTTGCGACTGTTTATCTTTTTATAATCATCCCCAAGGGCTTTCTGCCCTATGAAGACCGTAACATGCTCTTCAGTTTTACTGAGGCGAGCCAGGGAATTTCCTTTGACTCGATGGTGCGCCATCAGCAGGCACTCGCGGAGATTCTCCGCAAAGAGCCGAGCGTTGACTCATTCATGTCCAGTGTCGGCGCGGGCGGGCCCAACCTTGCGAACAACACCGGCCGCATGTTTGCCCAGTTAAAACCGAGAAATGAGCGCAACAAGAGCGTTGATGAAATAATTGAAGACCTGCGCCCCAAGCTTTCAGTTGTGCCCGGCATCCGCGCGTTTCTGCAGAACCTGCCCACCATACGCATCGGCGGCCAGCTCACAAAAAGCATGTACCAGTTCACCCTGCAGGGCCCAAGCCTTGATGATCTCTATAAATACGCCCCGATTCTTGAAGAGAAGCTGCGCGCGGTGCCCATCCTGCAGGACGTGAACACCGATCTGCAGATAAAGAATCCACAGATTAATATAGACATCGACCGTGACAAGGCCATGACCCTGGGAGTTTCCGCGCAGCAGATTGAAGACGCCCTGTACGGCTCATTCGGCACGCGCCAGGTGTCAACCATCTACGCGCCGACCAACCAGTACAAGGTCATCGTGGAGCTTGAGCCGCAGTACCAGTCTGATCCCGCGATTCTCTCCATGCTCTACATACGCTCCACCGCGGGCGCGCTAGTGCCTTTAAGCACGGTGGCAAAAATCACTCGCAGCGTCGGGCCGCTCACGATAAACCATCTGGGTCAGCTTCCGGCAGTGACCCTTTCATTTAATCTCAAGCCCGGCGTGTCGCTGGGAGAAGCGGTGGAAGCGGTGGATAAGGTCGCCCGCGCGACACTGCCTCAGGCTATAAACTCAAGCTTCCAGGGCACGGCGCAAGCATTCCAGGCCTCGGAGCAGAACCTCGGCATTCTCCTCATCATGGCGATACTGGTCATCTATATTGTGCTGGGGATTCTCTATGAGAGCTACATCCACCCGGTGACCATTCTCTCAGGCCTCCCCTCAGCAGGGGTTGGCGCGCTGCTGTCGCTGATGCTCTTTCGCATGGATTTAAATATTTACGGGTTTGTCGGTGTCATCATGCTCATCGGCATTGTTAAAAAGAATGCCATCATGATGATTGACTTCGCGCTTGAGGCGCAGAGAAAAGAAGGCAAGAGCCCGCATGACGCGATCTATGAAGGCTGCCTCATACGCTTCAGGCCCATCATGATGACGACCATGGCCGCCATCATGGGCAGCCTCCCTATAGCGCTTGGCTTCGGCGCTGGTGCTGACGCCCGCCGACCGCTGGGTGTGGCTGTTGTCGGCGGCCTTCTATTTTCCCAGCTCATCACCCTCTATATCACCCCGGTGGTCTATACCTATATGGATTCGCTGCAGGCAAAGGTAAGAACGCTCTTCAAGATGCGCGATAGAATCAATGATCCGTCAATGTAACAGCGCTGATGTAAACGCTATATATACCATCATCAATACCGCTGCCCTCGCATATAAAGGGGTAATACCTGCTGACTGCTGGAAGGAGCCGTATATGCCGGAAGAAGAGCTGCGGGATGAAATTGCCCAGGGGGTGGCGTTCTGGGGCTATGAGGAAGCGGGGAGGCTGTCCGGGGTGATAAGGATTCAGACTGTAATGGACGTGACGCTCTTCAGGAACGCCTATATTCGCCCTGAAAGGCAGCTCTGCAGGGGATAAGCCCCTCCTGCTGCGAGCTCTCAGGCAGAGGGCAAATAACCCGGTTTTAATCGGAACCTGGGCGGCCGCGATATGGGCGATTCGCTTTTATAAGAAACATGATTTTGTGATGGTAACTCAAGAGGAAAAAGACCGGCTGCTCAGGAAGTACTGGACCATCTCAGAGCGGCAGATTGAGGCCTCAGTGGTGCTTGCGGTGAGCTGCAACCCTGAGCATAGCGAAGAGGCAAAACGGCAGTCCGGGTTTATCAGGATGTGATTCGTAAAATATAAGTTATTAAAATAACAATTGACTGTATTTAACCAACAGGAGTATAATATTATTTAGTAAAACTAATGACATTAACATGTTAAATAAAATAATCATTTATAATTATATCAATATTAAACAGACAACCTCTATCAGAGTAAATGCTGATAGAGGTTTTTTATTAATTTTAATCGATAGCACAAGCAATGTGAGGCCAACATGAAAACAAGAAAGGGTGTTAAAATTATCCTTGTTGCACTGTTTGTTTGCTCAGCCATTCTCAGCACCGCTGCCATTGCCGGTGAGCCGGTGTCGGTCACCATCTCCCTTGCAGAAGTTCCCGCCATTATTTTTGTGAATGAAGAATATGTTGCAGTAGAGAACTTCGCTGAATACTACTGGGAAGTTCTTGTTGACACCGACAACAATCCGGCAACCGGTGACGCGGACGGGTTTGATGTGTCATTCAGCATTGGCCATTTTGTCAGGCCCGGTTCCACACCTGCTCAAGCCACGTTCTCGACGCTGCAGGCAAACACCTGGATGCTGTCACCGGGCGGCGGGTCGTACGGTCACAAGCTGACCGTAACAGCAGACCAGGTGAATAATACGCTGACGCTGACCGGCGACAGTGCGTGGGAAGAGCTGCAGGGGATAACGGAAAACTCACGTCTCTATGTGCGCTCGTACTACTGGGACGCGCATGGACTGATACAGGACACAACAGATATAGGTTATGGCAGTGTGACTGATCCTCTGAACGATATCGGATCTCATTATGGTTATAATCCTGACATAACCGGCGGAAGAATTAATGAGAGCCCCACGGTCATCACGCTCAGCTCGTTTACCGCATTTCCCGGCAGCTGGAAGGTGACGCTGAACTGGGAGACCGGGTCTGAGATAAACACCGCGGGGTTTAACCTGTACCGCGCGGAAGCAGAGAACGGGGAATATAGTAAGATCAACGGTTCTTTGATAGCAGGCAAAGGCAGCGCCTCTCAGGAAGCATTTTATGAATATACAGACACTGGATTACAAAATCGAAAGACCTATTACTACCGGCTTGAAGAGATAGAGATAAGCGGCAGAACACAGTTATATGGCCCGATAAACTGTGAGCCGCGCTTGTTCGCGCTGTTTAATTTCGGTATGAAGAGTTCCGCAAAAGAATTTTCTGTACAGTCCATTCCTGTCCCGGGCATTTCATACCGGCGCGGCATGAGCTTTGATGAGAGCGCCGGCGTATACCGGGAATACATTACGCAGAGCTGCCCGAATGGGTTCGGGCTGTGCGGCTGCCCTCCGGGAGATGCAGACACTGACGGTGACGGGTTCTGCGACTCGTGGGAACTGGCGCAGGGGATTGATTTGAACGGAGACGGCATTATAGATTCTGAGCATGATATAATGCTTCCTGATGCTGACCCGAACCGGCCTGACATTTATGTTCAGTATGATTACATGGGCTGGGCTGAGCCGGGTGAAGCATGCGCAACGGATGAGGACTGTCACGCGCTGGGCCAGCCCAACGAGGTCTGTCACGAAGGCCACTGCAACCACAACCACAAGCCTGATGATATGAGCTTCCAGAGTGTGGTCGATGCATTTGCCAGTCACGGCATTAACCTGCACATCGACCCGGTGCATCATGAGATACCTCACTCACAGGTTATCACCTGGCAGAAGGAAACCGATCCTTTAGCAGCCTCCTGCGCCGGGGCTGTCCCCGGGCCGCCCGGCTCCTACGCGGTAAACTTTCATGAACTAAAGAAAATATATTTTGACCAGAAACGTTTACCTGCCTACCACTATGCAATCTTCGGTCATTACAATACCTGCGACTCTGACTTGCATTGCCGTGCCTGCCGGCCCGATCGCGCAAGCCCGCCGGGTAATTTTATGTTCTTCGGCGCCTCGGGCATAGCCGAGCTGCCAGGCAACGACTTCATGGTCACGTTGGGAGATATGTTCTACGGACCGTATCCTATGGCCAAGACAGACGGTCCGCTTGTCGAGGCAGGGACGTTCATGCACGAGCTGGGGCACAATTTAGGCCTGCATCACAACGGCGACATTGCGGACCCCGGCTACTCGCCCAACTACATGAGCGTCATGAACTACCACTACACATACGGCATTATGACCTCGTTAGAGGTTGGGTCGAACATACCTGACGGACAGACACGGCTCGATTATTCAAATTCAGCCCTGCCAACGCTTGTCGAGTGGGCATTGAGCGAGACCGACGGCGTCTCGCCTCTTTCCTCCGGCAATAGGGATATTATATTTTTCTACAATGCTAATGGTTATTTTTCATTTGGCGCTGGTGCAGGCCCGGTGGACTGGAACGGGAACAATGTAATAGATGACGGTCTCTTTAGTATCGATTTGAACGACTCCGGCGGCTCTGGCGATGAATACCGGGGTTACGCGGACTGGGTCCACGGGGAGTGCACTACCAGCGACGACTGCCCATACAACAATATTCTAAGGTTTATCAATCACGGTGTTCCAACACACGAACCCTGTCTGAACGGCCGCTGCCAGTCACTCATGTATAATTTCCGGGAAGTACCCTGGGGGATAGCTGACGCGCCGTCACCGCCGCAGCACCGGGCGAGCTGCCTGAGCACGACAGAGGCACGGGCTGCCCATATACTGTTCCCGCCGATGACAGCAGCAATATCAGCGGCATTTAACGCTGGCGGAAATTTAGCAGTAACGCTCTTCGGGACCGGGACACTTGACGCTGAGAACGTTGACGTTTCAAGCCTGAAGCTGCAGGGCGCTGCGCCTTTTTTTAAAGAGATACGGGATGTGAACAACGACGGCAGGCCTGATCTGGTGCTTGAATTCAATCCGGTTAATTTAAAGCTATCCCCGGGAACCGAGCGTGTTACGCTCTCCGGCTGGCTGAAGAGCAGTCAAATATTTAACGGGACAGTTAATATAACTGACAACACTAAATGAAAAGAGGGGCATGATGAAGCTGAAAACTATCGTTTTCATTATCCTTGTTGCACTTTTTGTTTGCTCAGCCATTCTCAGCAGCGCTGCCATTGCCGGGGAGCCAATATCGGTCACCATCTCACTTGCGGAAGTCCCCGCAGAACTGTCTGTAAACCAGTCCTATGCTCTTGATAATTTTGCGCAGTACTTCTGGGAAGTCCTTGTTGATACGGACAATAATCCGGCAACCGGTGACGCGGACGGGTTTGATGTGTCCTTCAGCATCGGCTATTTTATCAGGCCCGGTTCCACTCCGGCGCACGTGTTGTTCTCCGCGCTGCAGGCAAACACCTGGCAGCTGTCTCCAAGCAGCGGGTCCTACGGTCACAAGCTGACCATTGCAGCGGACCAGGTGACTGATACCTTGACGCTGACCGGTGACAGCGCGTGGCAAGAGCTGCAGGGGATAACGGAA
>Ga0209777_10006275_pt1 | contig 13413 bp, 11 predicted proteins | sample FrelakmetHBP12HB_FD_187147 | JGI IMG/M metagenome (GOLD analysis project Ga0209777, IMG submission 187147) | Freshwater lake sediment microbial communities from the University of Notre Dame, USA, for methane emissions studies -HBP12 HB (SPAdes)... | ecosystem: Environmental > Aquatic >...
TCGTTCGTCCTCCGTGCGCTCTGCGCCTCTGTGGTTTGATTCCGTAACCACCAGGGTTTAATTATCAAGCTACGAATATTAACCACAGAGGCACAGAGTTCACAGAGACGTGAAATTTATCCTATTACCAACACTTGAAAATAATAGCATATTTGCATCTGAGCAATAGTCGTCTCCGTCGTTCGTCCTCCGTGCTCTCTGCGCCTCTGTGGTTTGATTCCGTAACCACCAGGGTTTAATTATAAAGCTACGAATATTAACCACAGAGGCACAGAGTTCACAGAGACGTGAAATTTATCCTATTACCAACACTTGAAAATAATAGCATATTTGCATCTGAGCAATAGTCGTCTTCGTCGTTCGTCCTCCGTGCGCTCTGCGCCTCTGTGGTTCTATTCCTTAACCCAAGAGGTTTGGCTATCAGATTAACAAGATCCATCCTAACCGGGATTGCACTCCACTCATCTCCGTACCGCAGTTGGCGGGCTTGTCGACATTGGAGGCCGGGAGAAAGCATGCAGATTTAGGGCGCTATGGGCTGCAGGGTTGCCACTATTGAAGATGGTAGTTCATCGGTCGAAACCTTTTTAAATCCTTATAAGAATCGTGAACTAGGGACAGAATTAAGAAACCAAAATCAGGAAAATTATGGCCATTTGAAGGCTATATCGGCCATTATCTGAATTGAGGCTATGATAAGAGGGGATGGCTGGATAGCCGTAGCTTTATATGTTCTATTTTAAATATAACTATTATTATCTCTCCTGAGGGCAGAGAGTACAAGCATGCATGAGCCCAGAGATTAACCCCTGTGGTTCACGATTTTCACCACAAAGCGCACGAAGCTCACAAAGAACGCACAAAGACGATTCGACCAATTCGAAGAAACTCGAGGATAATTATAAAACTACGATTACCAACCACAGAGGCACGGAGTTCACAGAGACGCTCAGCCTTCCTTATCTCCATTCCATCCAACCTAGAAAGCCCATTCGATTGATTCGAGATTAATCGTCGTCTCCGTTCGCTCGTCCTCCGTGCGCTCTGCGCCTCTGTGGTTTTATTCCCGTAACCTGTAGGGTTTAATTATTCAGCTACTATTATTAACCGCAGAGTCGCAGAGACGTGAAATTACCTAATTACCAGCATTGTAAAGAAACAGCACATTACTCTGTAATGGTCGTCTCCGTTCGTTCGTCCTTGCGCTCTGTGCCTCTGTGGTTTTATTCCGTAACCATTAGTAATCAACAGAACTGCTCAATGCATATTACCACCAGGAGTTGACCCAAATCTAATGAAAGTTGTCGTAACAGGCGGTGCAGGCTTCATCGGCTCCAATCTGGCCGAGGAGCTCTTGAAGAAGCACGAGGTAACAGTAATCGATAATCTATCCACGGGACGGATAGAGAACCTCGATAAGATCATAGACAAAATCAACTTCATTGAAGGCAGCATCACCGACCTGGATCTCGTAAAATCTGCATTTTCAGGCGCGGATACCGTCTTTCACGAGGCAGCCATTCCCTCAGTGCAGAGATCTGTGGATGATCCCATTGCCTCAAACGAGGCCAACATTGAAGGGACTCTCAAGGTGCTCGTGGCCGCCAGGGATTGCAATGTACGAAAGCTCGTCTATGCCGCATCCTCCTCGGCCTACGGCGACACTCCGACCCTACCAAAGTATGAGGAGATGAAGCCCAATCCTAAATCGCCCTACGCCATCTCCAAGCTGGCAGGAGAGTATTACTGCAGGGTTTTCTCAGAGGTTTACGGCCTCGAGACCGCCTGCCTGAGGTATTTCAATGTTTACGGGCCGAGACAGAATCCGCAGTCTCAATACGCTGCGGTTATACCCAGATTCATCACCAGGGTTCTTGCTCATGAACCGCCTGTGATTTACGGCGACGGAGAGCAGACGCGGGATTTCACCTTCGTCCGTGATGTGGTCAAGGCCAATATTCTGGCCATGGAAAGCCCGGCGGAGGGCGTCTTCAACATCGCCTGCGGAGAGCGTGTGAGACTTAATGAGCTGGCGGACAAGATTATGGAGATCACCGGCATCAAGCTCGATCCGATTTATGAAAAGCCAAGGCAGGGAGATGTTAGAGATTCTCTGGCAGATATATCTTCAGCCGGGGAGAAATTGGGATACAAGCCTGACTTTGATCTGAACATGGGGCTCGAAGCGACAGTAGAGTGGTTTAGGAAGAACCGGTAAAGCAATCACTTTGCAATTGTATCCAATGTTGTGAGGCATGCTCAGAACCAGCATCCAGAACGCTTATATGACTTAAGGCATGTAATTACAATCATGAAATTTAACATTATCATAGAGAAAGATGATGAAGGCAGATATGTAGCCGAGTGCCCTGACCTTCCAGGCTGCCTTTCTGAAGGAGAAACCCTCGAAGATGCTTTGGAAAACGTAAACGAGGCTATAATAGGATGCCTGAAATCCCGACTCAAGAGCGCAGGAGAAGGACTCAAGATATCCTCATTTGAGCGCAGGCTGGACATATCTATAGACCTGCAAGGAAACTCGTATGTGCAAGCTTCCACGAGCTAGCGGCGAAAAGCATCTGACTGCATTCAGGAGAGCGGGTTGGACAATAAATCATATTGAAGGCAGCCACTATGTCCTGGTTAAAGAAGGAAGCAACATTCATTTATCAATACCGGTTCATAGAGGAAAAGATCTCGGCGTTGGCCTCCTCAAGAAGCTGATAGAAAAGGCCGGACTCACGAACGAACAGTATGTGGCTTACTTCTACAATAAATGAGGCACGCATAGATTCCACGATCATCCTATCTGAAATTGAGAAACGCATGGCTCGGGTTGATTACAAACATCAGCATGATTATTATACATACTACTAACGAACTCCCACCACAGAGACACAGAGTTCACAAAGAACGCACAGAGACTACGAAAAAATAATAGAATTTTAAGACTTGAAATTTACCCCAGATTCTCTTTGTGCGCGTTTGCCCTATGGTGGCCGTCGTAGACAGGGGTTATGATCATCAATCTATAATTTCAACATATAACAGGCGTGTGAGCCCATCTTTAAGTTTTCGTTTTTTTTTCTCTGTGCGTTCTCCGTGCGCTCTGTGTCTCTGTGGTGGCCGTCCGTAGACCGGGGTTATAATCATCAAATCTAACCAAACCTTGATTTAGATTACTATTAGTAGGGATGATAAAAATGCTTTCTGAAGAACTAAAGGACAAGACAGTCTGCGTAGTCGGCCTGGGCTATGTCGGCCAGCCGCTAGCGGAAGCCTTCTCTAGGCATTTGCGAACTATCGGATTCGACATAAATCAGAAAAAGGTCGATCAAATAACCAGCAGCAGCGGTGGAAAACTCGAATGCACATCGGATCCGTCTTCAATCAAGCAGGCGGATTTTGTCCTGATCTGTGTTCCAACACCGATTACTTCTCACGATGAACCTGATCTATATCCCGTAAGATCTGCTGCAGAGATTGTTGGCAAGAACTTGAAGCAAGGGGCAATTGTAGTTCTCGAGTCAACTGTTTATCCGGGGGTCACAGAGGAGATCGTTGTTCCGATCCTGGAGAAAGAGTCGGGGATGAAATGCGGGAGAGACTTCAAGGTCGGCTACTCCCCTGAACGCATAAATCCCGGTGATGAGGAGCACAGCATCAACAAAATTACCAAGATCGTCTCGGGGATGGATGAAGAGAGCGCCAGTTCACTGGCGGACCTGTATGGATTGATCACCCACGTTTATATTGCCGGAGACATCAAGACTGCTGAAGCCGCCAAGGTAATTGAGAACATACAAAGGGATCTCAATATCGCCCTGATGAATGAGCTCGCCCTCATATTCAGCAGGATGGGCTTGAATACACGAGAGGTGCTGGAGGCAGCCGGAACGAAATGGAACTTCCACCATTACACGCCTGGCTTAGTCGGCGGGCACTGCATTCCTGTGGACCCCTACTATCTGGTTTACAAGGCACGAGAGCTTGGATACCATCCCCAGGTGATTCTGGCCGGTCGGGCGGTGAACGACTATATGCCGCTTCATGTTGCTGAGATGGCCATCAAGGGGCTGAATGATGCCGGCAAGGTGATCAAGGGCTCCAAAGTAATAGTCATAGGGCTTACTTATAAGGAGAATGTACCGGATATCAGGGAGAGCCCGGCCAGAGATATTGTTAAGGTACTTAAGGAGTACAAAGTGGATGTTTATGGATATGATCCACTGCTGAGCAAGAGCCAGATCGAGGATTTCGGCGTTAAGGCTTTGGGAGAACTAAATGAGATCAAAGCGGACTGCTTGATACTGGCAGTTCCTCATGAACTGCTAAAAGAAGGTGGCTTTGAAAACCTGGTAGAAGTTATGAAGAATTGCCCCGTTATTGTTGACGTAAAGGGAGTTTTCCCAAGCAGCAAAAGATACAATAGATACAGGCTGTGAGTCAAATATATATGAGCTTGGAGATTAACTCCTGTGCATCATAAGGCGATTAACCTTTTCTCAATCCCATGATTTATTATCAAGCAACGATTATTAATCACAGAGTTCCCGGGGATGCTGTTTTCTTTTCTAGATCCATTCCAGCATCCAAAAAGGTCAGCAAATTGTTTTCAGGATAATAGTAGTTCGGCTCGGTCTCTGTGCTCTCTGGTCTGATTCCGTAAACCACAGGATTTCGTTAATATTTGACACATCTAGCTAAAAGAGACTGCATCTCGGCCACCGGCTCGCGAAATGCACATCCTTGATCCAAACCAATACCTAATGGGATGCAAGCAATATAAAGAGGGATATTCCGCATCATTTTGTAAGTTCTCAGTCTTTAGGGCAGATAAAACGCAAATTGTCTGTTCGCCATACTGTGGTTCTATACATGGATCATCACATAATATGAAATAATAATAAGTGAAATAATGAATACTGCACAAAGAATAGCTAAGAACACAGCAGTTCTGCTAATTGCTCAAATAGTTAGCCTGACATTCGGGTTTTTTTATACGATGTATTCGGCAAGATATCTAGGAGCAGAGGGTTTTGGGACGCTGAGCTTTGCGTTAGCTTTTACTAGCATCTTAGGTCTTTTTTCAGATCTTGGATTTAGTTCATTAACAGTTAGGGAAGTCGCAAGGAATAAAGCACTTGCTAATAAATATATTGGAAATATATCTGTAATCAAAGTCGGTCTGTCGATATTTGCCTATATATTAATTGTTCTAGTGAGTAATCAAATGAGTTACCCGGAACAAACATTAAAAGTCATTCAGCTTATAGCGTTGGCTGTTATTTGTAATGGCTTTGCTTCTATGTTTTATACAATATTTCAAGCTTCAGAAAAGTTAGAATATGTTTCATTTGGAAGGATACTAAATGCCACTCTTATGCTTGTATTCACGATAATCGCAATAAATCAAGGTCTTAATGTCGTTGGATTTGCATTTATCTATTTCGGAGTAAGCGCATTTTGTCTTTTCATCAGCTTATTAATATATATATTGAACTTGGGAATTATCAAACCTGAATTTGACTGGCCATTTTTGAAACCTACCATAAATGCTGCATTGCCGTTTTTTCTATCGGCAATTGTAGATACAATAGCTTTCAGGATTGATGTAGTCATGCTTTCAATGATGAAAGGGGATATCATTGTTGGATGGTATAGCGCTTCCTATAGGTTGCTGGAGGCGTTGATGTTTATCCCTGCTATTCTTGGCGGCTCTATCTATCCTGCTTTTTCTAGGTTTCATATTTCCTCGCAAGAATCGCTTAAGATAGCATACAGGAAATCATTTGAATATCTAACCATCCTATCTTTACCTATTGCTGTGGGGACAACAATATTAGCTGAAAAGATAATAGTGTTAATATATGGCAATAATTATGAGCCATCAATAATTGCGCTAAGGGTGCTTATTTGGACGATACCTGTCATCTTTCTATCCTACCTAATGGGGACAACATTGGCATCTATTAATAGGCAATCACTCGCGGTAAAAATTACCTTTACAGGAATGTTGCTCAATATCTTAATGAACCTTATTCTAATTCCAAAATATAGCTTTGTTGGAGCATCCGTCGCGACAGTAGTCACCTCGATGTCCTCATTAGCAATAGGTTTTTACTTCATTTCAAGATTCGTTTGTTCATTTCCTATATATAGATTTTTATTAAAATTACTTGCAGCTAATACAATAATGGGGTTGTTCTTAATAAATATTATAAATAATAATATTATATTATTAATAGCTGTATCTATCATATTATATACTGTGCTGTTACTAATCTTAAGAGTATTTTCTAGAGAAGACCTCATATTAGTCAAAAGAATTCTACCAGCTTTCATGAAGGGATGAACAAAATGAATACTCATATTGAAAAACTTTATGTATTAGTCTCAGTTGTCAGAAATTATGTATTAAGAAGAATATGGTATAATTATTATCTAAAAAATTATCTCGAAAAGAAAAGCAATATGAAAAAGCTAAACATGATACGCAAAGATCAAAAAAATAATATAAAACAGGAATGTCCTCTTGTTTCTGTTTTAATTGCTACATATAATAGAAGCAAGATATTAACTGAACGCTCTATTCCTTCCGTCTTAAACCAAACTTATAAAAATTTTGAATTGATAATAGTAGGAGACAATTGTACAGATGATACAGAATCTCGGGTTGAGCATCTCCATGATAAAAGAATAAAATTTTATAATTTGTCAAAGCACGATAAATATCCTTCAAATCCGAACGATAGGTGGTTTGTTGCAGGAGTCGTTCCCTTCAACAAAGCCATCGAATTAAGCTCCGGCGATTGGATTGCTCCTCTCGATGATGATGACGAATTTTCTGAGGATCATATAGAGGTACTATTAAATTATGCTATTAAATATGATTATGAGATGGTTTATGGAAAAGTGAAGGTTAAAACAAAAAACAGGGATCAAGAGGAGATTGGCGAATTTCCGCCAAAGATGGGAAAGATTACTCATATTTCGGCTATATACAGCTCCAAACTGAAATTTTTGACTTATGATATTGAATCATGAAAATATTTTGAGCCTGCTGATTGGAATTTCTGGAGAAGAATGAAAGAATCAGGTGCAAGAATAGGATTTATTGACCATGTGGTTGGAACATATTACAGACCATAGATGCAAACGATTTGATGATTGAGGAAATATTATGTGGGAGATTCCTTTATTTAAAATTTATTGGGATGAGGATGACGTGGAAGGAGTATCTTCTGTGATCAAGAGAGGCTCTCAGTGGGCCAATGGACCAGAGATACAAAATTTCGAGAATAATATATCTAAATATATAGGATCAAAACATGCGGTAGCATTCAATTCTGGAACATCAGCAATGCATTCACTCCTCATGGCTTATGGGATAGGGCCAGGTGATGAAGTCATAGTTCCATCATTTACATTTATTTCGACTGCAAATGCGCCACTATTTGTCGGAGCGAAGCCCGTTTTCGCTGAAATAGAGAGCACGACACTTGGTCTGGATCCTGAAGACGTCAACGAAAGAATTACAAATAAGACTAAAGCAATAATACCCATTCATTTTGGTGGATGCCCCTGCTTAATAAAGGAATTGAAGGAAATAGCAGAGGACAAAAATCTATTACTTATCGAAGATGCGGCGGAATCGTTAGGTGCAAAGATTAATAACTCCATGGTAGGTACATTCGGAGAATCTGCAATGTTGAGTTTTTGTCAAAATAAGATAATAAGCACTGGCGAAGGGGGCGCAATTGTAATCAATTCTAATAAAATATTTGAACGACTTAAGTTGATAAGGTCTCATGGCCGATTAGAGACCGGAGACTATTTTTCATCGATAGAACAGATGCAATATATATCATTAGGATATAATTTCAGGATTTCCTCAATTTCGGCAGCTTTAGGATCAAGTCAACTTAAGAAAATAGATAATATAATCAAAATGAGAAGAGAAATAGCTGAATGTATGATTACTGGTTTGTCAAAAATTCGGGAAATATCTCCACCGATAGCTCCAAAGGATTTCTTTCATATATATCAGATGTTTACAATTCAATTAGAGGATAGCAAAGACAAAATTTTACGCAATAAATTAATGAACTACCTCTCAGATAAAAGCATTATGACTAAAATATATTTTTATCCAGTCCATTTAACTGAGTTCTATAAGAAAAATTTTGGATATACAGAAGGATGTCTTCCTATCACAGAAGATCTATCTAATAGAGTGTTATCCCTACCAATTTATCCAACTCTAAAGGAAAGCGAGATTAATTATATAATCAATGCTATTAAGGAATTTTTTGAGGAATCTCTATGAATGATGAGTACAGTGGAAAGAATGTTCTAATTACAGGCGGAACTGGCTCGATAGGTCTTGAAATTACGAAGCAAATCTTAGGATTTGATATAAATAAGGCTATTGTTTTTAGCAGAGATGAAATAAAGCATTTTTTGATTAAAAAAAATATGCCCGACAATCGACTTGAAATGGTTGTTGGTGATGTTAGAAATTACCAAAGTCTAGAACGCGTATTCGAGCAGTTCGATATCGACTTTGTGTTTCATGCTGCCGCTATGAAGCATGTAGTTGTATGCGACAATTTTCCAATGGAGTGTGCAAAAACCAATATAATTGGCACACAAAACGTGGTAGATTTGGCTCTTAAGCATAACGTACCAAGAATGATAACTATAAGTACAGATAAATCGGCATATCCTGTTAATGTGATGGGTGCTACCAAATTCATAGCTGAAAAAATTACTTTAAATGCTAATTATTCTTGTGTGCGTTTTGGAAATGTGGCAAATTCTCGTGGGTCCGTCGTGCCTGTCTTTATAGATAGCTTATTGAATGGGATGCCTATAACCATTACCAATCCAAATGCAACAAGGTTCATAATTCAAGTCAAAGATGCAGTACATCTTGTCATGGATGCTTCAAAATACGCACAAGGTGGAGATATATTCATTTTAAAGATGAAAGCATTCAAGCTGGGAGACCTTATGGAAGTGATTTTGGATCGGATCGCACCAGAATTGGGCTTAAATAGTGGAAATATCACAGTTAAAGAAATAGGGCTTTTGCAGGGAGAGAAGCTTCATGAGCAATTGATAAATGATTCAGAATCCAGGTATTTATTTGAATCAGGGCAATTGTATGTGATTTTAAGCGATCCATCCAAACAACGTAATTACAAATATATAAAGAAGTCAAATAAGTCTAATTATTCGTCGAACGACGTCGAGCTTTTGTCAAAATATGGCTTAGAACAGATTATAATGGAATATATCAAAAAAAACCACTTATCAGTATCCTCATATAAATTCTAAATGACATGTGTTTGCTGTCCTAAAATCGGTTCATAGATGCTGTTTTTAGTTCCAAACGGAACAATGTATATATTAACCTGCATTTAACTAATATCGAGATCAGTGGCGTCTGGCCCTCAAAACGACCTCCGGCAATTAGCAACATAAGAAGTCGTAAAATTGGCCAAAGAATACTGATCATGGTGAGCTAAGCACATATTCTAAATGAAAAGGAAATATTTATGCATACCGATACAAACCACAACAATGAGGGCATATTTAAGAGATGTGGGGATGATGTAAAAATCTATGGTCTTGCAAAGATCATAAAAAGGGAATCCATTGAGATTGGGAGCCATTCCATGATCGATGATTTTACGTTCATATACGGAGGTGAAGGGATAGTTATAGGGAGATATGTTCACATTGCACCGTTTGTGAGTATCATCGGGGGTGGAAAACTGAATATAGGAGATTATGCCGTTTTGGCTTGTGGATCAAGAATAATAACGGGCACGGATACGTATCATGGAGGAAAGCACATGTCTACTGCCCTACCTCCAGAACAAAGAAATGTATTAAGAGGCGAGATATTAATAGGCAAAGATGCATTTATCGGAACAAATGCAGTAATACATCCAAATGTAACGATTGGTGAAGGAGCAATCATTGGAAGTAATAGCGTAGTTTTGAATGACATTGAAGAATGGACCATTAATGTTGGAATCCCAAGCAAAAAAATCGCAAATAGGCCCAAGATAACATTAGATGATATATAGGGACGATGTATTACAATTTGGATCCTAGCATCCGGGCGTAAAGTGCGCCCCCAGAGTAAAATGAGTCATCACTATTTCCATGTGCATGAATCATTGAATTGAAATAGTAAACGTCATTAGCTCCATGATAATCCAAATATGATCAGTCGGTCTTTCAGCCATAGCAGGTTTTAATTCTATCAATTTTTCCTAACCAGATTTACTTTAGCCGAATGACCCGAGGCTTGATAAAGTTATTTCAAGCTTGTAAAGAAGAGGTCGCATACGTAAATACATCCCATGCATTTTCAGTAACCTTTGCCCATGACCCAAAAATTCTCTCTCTCAAACGATATTAATCTAAATTATGACACTAATTTCCGCTTGCCTTTTCCCATATTATAGTGCTTTACCCAAAATATGAAACTTGTGACCGCCATGCATAGTTAAATCGAACAACTTTCTACTTATAAGGCCATTAGATTAAGCACTATAAATATAACATTAAATTTATGAAATAAATTTTAGATTAATTTTATTATTTCAATAGAAAGATATCAAGACATATCTATAACGATTCGCCACGGATGAACTCCTAACCGAAAACGCATGATACATCGCCACTGCGAAATTTTACAGCAATTATGGCTTACAGCCACTAGCTTTTTAAAGTAAGTCGGAAACTCATAGCCATATGGATAGCACATATAGGAATTCCGCTCTAACTATCATTGCTGCCATAATTGTCTCTCTAGTGATATCAATAGCATTGGAGATTTCAGTGGTTCCACCCTATTTACATGCAACGAACCGAGTAGTTAACATCTTTGACTTCTATGAGCATATTGGACATAATAATATATATTTTATCGGATCTAGTCAGATAGAATATGGGGTAGATACTCGCATAATTGGACAGAATGTATATAATTTAGGATCTTCCGCGGATACCCCTTTGCGAAGGTTGATAGAGTTGAATAGGCTCATAGGGACGAAACCCCGTGCTGTGATAATCGGATTGACCTATTTTGGGCTAAACGACTCATCATTTAATGTCTCGCAAGCAGATTATATTGCCCCCGTTGCGGATAAGATCAAATTAGATTCAAGAGACCAATTTACGCAAGAAGAATTGAAACTAATTGATTCGAATCCGATTTATTATAATAGAAAATTCATCCGTGGCGGTATTTTTGCATTGATCCATCGTGATCAAATCGATCAGAGCGGTTCGAATGTGACCAATTTCACCATACCGGGTAATTATGCAAAAAATTGTGACTTTAAAGAACTCACAGATACTCAAAAAGGAAATGCACAGCTAAAAAACTATTTCGTGTCCGAAAAAGACTTTCGACAAAAGCACGCATTAAATTACACAATCTACAAATTGCGGAATGTTGGCATAAAAGTGCTGATCCTCAATATGCCTTTGAACCCACTTCTGTCTGCAAAGATCTCAAATGATACACGAAGGAACTATTTTAACTTCTTAAATTCCACAGGAGCCAAATATTACGATTTTGAGACATCTTGCCCTAGCGAGTATTTTGCAGACTTGGCCCATCTAAATGATGGAGGCAGAAAGCATTTTACGGAAAAACTATGCCAAATCGTTCAATAACTATCCTGCTGCTGGCTAGCTATGCCTTCTACTGGAGCATTGCAGGAAATTATATTGCATGCTTAATATTTGTATCTATGATCACGTGGTATTGCGGAAGACAAATTAGTCGACAACCACGGGAGGAGGGCAAGAAGAGATATCTATATCTTGCGATATTTGGATCTGTTGGACAGCTAGTATTATTTAAGTTTAGCGGGATTCTAACGTCCATCCCGCTTGGCCTATCATTCTACACACTTGCAAGTATCACTTACGTTTTCGATATATATAGGGAAAAATTAGCACCAGCTCGCTCTTTCAAAGAATATGCACTTTTCGTATCCTTTTTTCCCCTTGTAACATCAGGGCCGATAGCTCGCGCGAGAAATTTTTTGCCACAACTCGAAGTTATGGCTCTAAGATCCGAAGATTTGCGCTATGGTGCGACCTTGATAGTAATTGGACTTTTCAAAAAGCTCGCCATAGCGGATAATTTAAGACCTCTCGTAGATCCTATTTTTATGAATCCATATAGTCATGACTCCGCAGCGATCATGCTAACAACGTTTGCATTTGGTCTGCAGCTTTACTTTGATTTCTCTGGATACAGCGACATTGCAATTGGAATCGCCAGGGTGTTAGGGCTCAAGATACCCCCTAACTTCAATATTCCCTACTTAGCAGCAGATCCATCTGAATTCTGGCACCGTTGGAATATCTCATTATCCTCCTTTCTTAGAGATTATCTTTATATCCCGCTAGGCGGAAACCGAAAAGGCAATCTAAGGACCTATCTCAATCTAATCATCACAATGATCCTCTGTGGTCTCTGGCATGGGGCTACATGGAATTTTATTATTTGGGGTACATATCATGGATGTCTTCTAACCGCTCACAGACTAATTGGTAATAGGCTTGGAAGCAGGTTTATAGGTCGTTTTTGGATAATTCCTAAAGTTATTATAACGCAATATTTTGTCTTCTTAGGCTGGTTAATTTTCAGAATAGCTGATCTAGACAAGTTGACTTATTGCTTGAGTAAATTTCTAGTATTTAATATTAGCGAATTTTTGCGGTTTAGCAAATTCTTTTTATTGGCACCAATTATTCTGCTTGTGATAGTATACAAAGATAAGATACTCTTGATAGACTGGATTAAATGGGTCAGTTCATTTGAATTAAAATATTGGGTCATTTTCTTAATTACTGCGATTCTTTTAGTAATATTTCTTGCTCCAAGTTCTCACCCGAATTTCATATATCAGGCATTTTGAAGCTACAGGAAGCTGTAGAGATTAAGGGCATAATCGCATTAGTAGTGATAGTGGCAAAGCAGATTGTATCATCATATATATATACACGAAGTATATGAACCATATGACTCAGCCATGGCGATAATAGCTACCACATTGTTAAACCTTCCGTTCGCATACGTGTTTAGTTCCGACGTAAGCTCCTTAAAATTTGCAGCAAAATGTATGTAGACCAGAAAAATTGAATGATATAACTATGATACTTGTTCATTTAGGAGTATTGCGCTGGTTGAACAGTTAAAGAACGAGAATGAGTTGCTTAAGGCCAAAATTAAAGAGCTTGAAGCCCGACTTGTCAAGGGCGGCGTAAAACTGTCCAATTATGGCGGAATAAAATCGTCCACCTATCTTAAAAACCTTCTCCATGTATGGACAATTCTCCAGTTCATCTTGAGAAATTCTGAGGGATCAATCC
>Ga0209777_10006276_pt1 | contig 13411 bp, 10 predicted proteins | sample FrelakmetHBP12HB_FD_187147 | JGI IMG/M metagenome (GOLD analysis project Ga0209777, IMG submission 187147) | Freshwater lake sediment microbial communities from the University of Notre Dame, USA, for methane emissions studies -HBP12 HB (SPAdes)... | ecosystem: Environmental > Aquatic >...
CCCTGCACCCATAACGGGGCCTCACGGAACCGCCTCGCATTTTGTTGGCACCACTCGCCGCTGATGGTATAAACGCTCGCCGTGCCGACAACCCCGTGGCCGCACCGGCCCGCAAGAAAGCCTGCACCATGCCCGACGATCCGTTGCTCGACAAAGTTCCGCCGCATAGCATCGAAGCCGAGATGAGCGTCCTCGGCGCGATGATGCAAAGCCCCGAAGCCCTCGGCGCCTGCGTCCAGATCATCGACACCGAGGAGTGCTTCTACCGCCGCGAGCACCGCATTATCTTCAGGCTCCTGATGGAGTTCTTCGACGCCTCGAAGCCCATCGACTTGGTCACCATCCGCGAGGCCCTCAAGGGCGCGGGCCAGTTCGACGAGATCGGCGGCAACGCCTACCTCGTCGCCCTGATCGACAGCGTCCCGGCCGTCGCGAACGCCGAGTATTACGCCCAGGTCGTCAAGGAGAAGTCGCTCCTCAGGTCGATGATCCAGGCCGCCGGCGAGATCGTCCGCGACGCCCAGGGCCAGGGCGACGCCGTCGACGACATCCTCGACCGCTGCGAGCAGCGGGTCTTCGCCATCACCGAGCGGAAGATCACCGGCCAGGCCCAGGACGTCCGCTCCATCCTCCAGCAGGTCATCCAGACGCTCGACTTCCAGGGCGGCCACGCGATCACCGGCCTCGACACCGGCTACGCCGACCTGAACGACATGACGCGCGGCTTCCAGCCGGGCGAGCTCCTGATCCTGGCGGCCCGGCCCAGCGTCGGCAAGAGCGCCCTGGCGATGAACTTCGCCGAGCACATCGCGGTCGACACGAACCAGCCGATCGCCTTCTTCAGCCTCGAAATGAGCAAGGAGGAACTCGTGCTGCGGCTCCTGTCGTCGCGGGCCCGCGTCGACGGTCAGAAGCTCCGCAAGGGCATGCTCTCGAACGCCGAGGTCAAGAGCATCATGGAGCACGCGGAGTATCTCTACAAGGCCCCCTTGTACATCGACGACACGCCGGGCATGCGCGTGATCGACCTGAGGGCCAAGGCCCGCCGTCTGGTCGCCCGCCACGACATCAAGTTCCTCATCGTGGACTACTTGCAGTTGATGACCGCTCCCGGGGCGGAGAGCCGGCAGGTGGAGGTGGCCTCGATCAGCCGGGGCCTCAAGGGCCTGGCGCGGGAGTTGCGGATTCCGATCCTCGCCGTCGCCCAGCTTCGCCGCGCCAGCGAGGAGCACGATTTGCCTCGCCTGTCGGACCTCCGCGAGTCGGGCGCCCTCGAGCAGGACGCCGACGTCGTCATGCTCATCCACCGCCAGGAGTTGAGAGAGACCCCCGGCACCGACGAGCATGCCCAGGTCCAGGGCCAGGCCAAGCTGATCATCGCCAAGCAGCGTAACGGTCCGGTCGGCATCGTCGACCTGACGTGGCTCCGCCAGTACGCGCGGTTCGAGTCGTGGTCGCCGCGCGAGACGCCTTCGGCCGCCGGCAGCAGCCCTCCCGCCCGCTCCGAAGGTCCTCACGCGCCGCCCCCCGACGCAGCCGAGGGCGAGGACGGCGAATCCTCGCCGTACTGAGATAGCCGATACCAGAAGAGAAGGGGTCAGGAGCCCTATGTTCAAGGCTCCTGACCCCTTCGGTTCTGGACGCTACATAAGGCAAGGGGTCAGGAGCCCAACGGCTCAAGGCTCCTGACCCCTTTGGCTTCAGCGCTCAGTACAGGTCGGGATTGTCGCCCTCGTCCACCGGCTTCCCGGTGTCGGTCGACCGGCCCTTCACGAGATTCGACGGATCCACCACGATCCTATGCCGCACGATCACCGCCTCGGGACTGAAGACCTCCTTCATGGCCTTGGTCTCGAAATCGCGGCCGATCCGCATCGCCAGGAGCGGGCGCATCCGGTCGTATCCCGCCTCGCGCGGCGCGCGGCGATCGACCAACTCGGCCACGACGACCGACCGGTCGCGCGGCAACGGCACCATCGTGAGCTTCTTGCCGTCGGCCACCATCCGGAAGCTCGCGGCCACGACGACCGGGTTGGCCCCGACCTTCGGAAGCTGCGGCGGCAGTGTGAGCCACTGGCCGAACATGGAGTACGGAATCACGTTCTCGCGCGGGAAGAATTCGCTCTCGACCGTCTCGATCTTGGCGTCCTTGGCGGCGGTCTCGAAGCCCTTCGTCTCGGCGGCCTCCAGGAGGGCCTTGGCCTTCGCGAGGGCGGTATGGTACGCCTCCTCGGTTCGCAGGTCCGACTTGACGGCGTCGGACACCTCCGCCAGCAGCTTCGGCTCGTGCCGCGCGTCAGACGCCGTCACGCGGAACGCATAGGCCGTCCCGTCGGTCCCCGTGAACACCTCGCTGATCTCGCCCAGGGCGATCCGAGCCTTGGCGCGGTCCGTCATGAACTCCGCGAGCGACAGGGCGATCTGCGGCAACGTCTCGCGGGCGCGCCGGGACGAGCCGATCCCCTTGAGCTGGGCCAACTGGTCGGCCGTGAACAGACCGTCGACCTTAACGTGCTTGACATGGGTCCCGTCGGCCCAGATGTCGAGGTCGGGCTGTTTCTTCGCGCGGACCTCGGTCACGTCGCCGGCGAGGGTCTCGACGGCCAGCTTGCGGGCTCTCTCGGCGGCCAGGGTCGTCACGATCTCGTCGCGGACTTCGGCGAACGGCCGAATCTTCTTCTCCGCCGCCTTCTCCGCGTCCTTCTCTTTGCCCTTATCCTTATCCTTATCCTTGTCCTTATCTTTGTCCTTCTCCGCGGCGTCCTTCTTCTCTTCCTTGACGACGAACTCCGTGTCCTTGTGCTCCCCGTAGTACTTCTTCACCTCGGCGTCGGTGACGGCCTTGCGGGCCTCGGCGTCGAACGTCTTCGGATCGGCCGCGAGGTACTCGATCGACACGCGGTCGGGAATCATGTAGCCAAAACCTTCGGGGCTCTGGCCCGGAAGGGCTTTCTTGTAGGCGTTGAACTGCTTCAGGATGGCCTCTTCGGTCGGCTCCTTGGCTTCTTTCTCGAAGTCCTTCGCGGCCAGGACGGCCAGCCGCACCTTGACCTGCTCGTCCATCAGGGCGAACTGGCGCCGGATTTCGGGATCGACGACCAGGCCGAACTGCTCGCCCACCCAGTTCTCGTAGGCCCGGATCGTCATGTCCGTCCGCAAGGCCGCCTCCAGCCGCGTCTCATCGGCGCCGCAGGTCTGGGCGAGCACGCGCTGGTAATCGTTCGTCGTGAGGCCCAGGTCGCGCAACTGCTTGAGGCGGTCCTGCACCTGGACCTTCGGCGTCTCAAAGCCGAGGCGGGTCGCTTCCTGCCAGACGGCGTACCAGGCCATGCGGCGTCCAATGGGGTTCTCCCGCTCGCCGGCGGCCTGCCACGCATAGGACGAGGTCATCCCCTGCGTCAGGAAGGCCAGGCGCTGCTGGCCCTCGCCTTCCGGCACCTTCTGCGCCAGCACCATGTAGAACCACTGGGCCGAGTCGGCGGCCACCTTCAGGTTCGCGTACAGATCGTAGATGTCCATCATCCGCACGGTCTTGCCGTCGATCGTGCCCGCGACCTGCTTCGGCGTCACCCATTCGTGGATCTTCGCCCGAACGAACGGGAACGTGCCGAACAGCACAAAGCCCAGGACGCCCAAGGCCATGAGAACCATGAACAGCGTCCGGTGCCGCCTGAAGAACGAAAGTGTCATCCGTAGGGTCCTTTCCGTCGCCTATCGCCGGGAACCCCGCGCCCCTGAGCCGGGGCCGGGAGACCGTGAAAAGCACATTAGACTAGAAACTTCTCCCGGCTCTTGCAACATCAAACTATCCTAGACTTTCCCGCCGCCCTCGGCAAGGACTCGCCGCCGGGCGCGGGCCAGGACCCACGTCGCCCCGGCAACGCACACGACCACGAGCGGCCCCACGCCCACCAGCATGCCGCCGAGACGGCTGCCCAGGCTGGGCGCGAGCGCCACCCCGAGCAGTCCCATGAGCGGGCCCACCGCGAAGCCCGAGCCGATCAGGCCCTCGTGGGCGCCGCCCGCGTCTACGGCGGCGTTCTTCACGACCATGGCGTAATACAGCGCCGCATAGTACGCCATCCCGGCCGCCGCGCCGAACAGCACCTCGCCCACCAGGACGGCCGCCAGGCTCGACCCGAAGATCGTGAGGAAGAACCCCAGCGGGATGCCGATCATCGCCAGCGCCAGGGGCAGCCGACGGTTGTGCCACCCCGTATAGAACTGGAGCCCCACGAACGTGACGCCGCGGATGATGTCCAGCAGGCCCGACATCGCCGGCGAGACGGTCACCGGCACCAGGAGCTTCGCGAAGATGTCGGGCAGAATGGCCACGAGAATCCACATCAGCGCGTAGCTCATGAACATCGTCCAGCGGCTCGACAGCAGGAGCGCCCGCAGCCGCTCGAGCGCCACGGGCGTCGGACGCTCGGGATGATCGGCCGGAAGATGGATGGCCCGCCGGTCGACCGGCCGCATCAGCCACAGCGTAATGACGTTGAGCGCGGCCGCCAGGCCGAAGTTCCCGCGCGGCCACAGGTCGATGATCGGCCCCGCCACCACCAGGCCGATGAAGACGGCGGTGATCCAGGAGACGTTGAACCGGCCGACCGACCGGGCCGCCTCGGACGGCGTCTGGCCCGCGTTGACGTAGCTCTCGATGAACGGCCACTTGAGGCCGTTAAGAAGCCCCAGCATCGTGTTGACCGGCACGAGCACGTGCCCCCCCGGCCACGCAAACAGCACGAGGTGCCCCGCCAACTGCCCCACGATCGAGAAGGCCAGCAGGTGCTTCTCGGGAATCCGCCGCGAGAGCGGGTGGCTCACGAGCGCCCCGATCGCATACGGGGCGCCGAAGCCCAGGGCCAGCCACAGGTTCTCGGCGTTCGAGAAGGCCAGAACGTTCTGGCTGTAGAAGTAGAGGCCGCGCTCGATCAGCGTGGTGGCAAAGCTTTCGACGAACGTGATGAGGAGCCAGCGGAATACGCGCGACATCGCCCAGGCATCTCTCACGCGGTCCGGCCGCGTCCGTGCCTCCCCGTCGCGGGAGTGGGGCAAACATACGCGGCCCGGGGCGGCAATGCAAGGGGCGTTTGAACGTACGAATTGCGTGCCTCCGCCGCTCGTCGGCGATATACTCATTTGCAGTTGCCCCCTCTCGGAGGAACGAGTCATGCTCAGCCGCCTCCTTCCGGTCCTCGCCGCCGCCGTCGCCTTGGTTGCCGCGCCCCTGCCCTCGGCTCGCGCCGCGGAATCGCCGCCGGCCACCACGCTCATCGACGCCCTGGCCTACGCGGACGATGCGGCCGCGCGGGCGGCCTGGCAGGCGATGGACAAGGACATCGCGCCCGCCTCGGTCGCCGAAATCGACGGCAAGAAGGCCCTCCGCCTGCGGTGCAACTTCAAGGGTACGCGCATCCAGCGCGGTTCCTGGGACAAGGCCGTCACGCTCGACCTGACGGCCTCGGAGGGGATCCAGTTCAAGGTTCTGTGCCGCGACACGTCCTCGATCGGCAGCTTCAGTTTCTACCTCCAGAGCGGCGACGGCTGGTACAACGCGTCGTTCGCGCCGACCGAGAGGACCGGATGGAGCACCGTCGAAATCCGCAAGGAGGACATGGGCACCGAGGACAAGCCCGGCGGCTGGGCGTCGATCCGCACCATCCGCGTCTCCGCCTGGCGCGGCGGCAACGAGGACGCGGAGTTCTTCCTGAGCGACCTCCGCCTGCTGGCGGGCGACCCGCGGATCGTGATCGTCCGGGGCGAGTCGGCGGTCAAGTCCGACGCCGAAGGCATCCGCCAGTACACGGGTAACGTGGCCCAGTTCCTGCGGGACCTGGGCCTGCCGTACTCCGTCGTCAGCGACCTCGACCTCACGTCCGAGCGGCTGAAAGAAACGAAGCTCGTCATCCTGCCGTTCAACCCGTCGCTGCCGGACACGGCGGCCGACGCGATCACGAAGTTCGTCGCGGGAGGCGGCAAAATGATCGCCTTCTTCACGCTGCCGGGGAACCTCGCGTCGGTGGCGGGCGTCCAGTGGAAGGGCCACGTGCCGCAGAAGTTCCCCGGCCACTTCGCGTCGATCCGCTTCGTAGAGGGGCAGCTTCCCGGCGCGCCGGCGAGCGTCGGCCAGATGTCGTGGAACATCATGGACATGCGGCCGGTCGAGGGCCGCAGCCGCCTCGCGGCCGAGTGGTGCGACAAGGACGGCCAGGGCACCGGCTACCCGGCCGTCATCGCGAATGATTCGTGCATCTACATGACGCATGTCCTCCTGGCGAACGACCCGGCCGCCAAGCGCCGGATGCTCCTGGCGATGATCGGAAAGCTCGTGCCGGAGTTCTGGAAGTTGGCGGCCGCACGGACGGTCGAAGCCATCGGGCGATTCGGCGCGTTCCAGAGCGGCAAGGAGTGCCAGGCGGCCATCCGGACGGCCCTCGCCGCCCGCGATGCCGAACGGGTCAAGGCGGCCGAGGGCAAGTGCGGTGAGGCCAACCAGCACGAGATGCAGGCCATCGCCCTCCTCGGCGACGCCCGGTATCCGGAGGCGGTCCAGGCCGCCGACAAGGCCCAGCACCTCCTGATGGAACTGTGGTGCATGGCCCAGACCGCCCCGGCCGGCGAGCACCGCGCGTTCTGGTGCCACAGCCCCTTCGGCGTCGCCGGCATGGAGTGGGACGCGGCGGTCAAGCGCCTGGCCGACAACGGGTTCACCGCCATCATTCCGAACATGTGCTGGGGCGGGAGCGCGGCCTATCCGAGCGAGGTCCTCCCCCTGTGGGCCGAGGCGAAAGGCAAGGCCGATCCGCTGGCCGCGTGCCTCGCCGCGTGCAGAAAATATGGAGTGAAGTGCCACATCTGGAAAGTGAACTGGAACACGTTCGGCCGCGCGCCGAAAGACTTCGTCGAGAAGATGAAGGCGGCCGGCCGGTTCCAGGTCAACTTCGCCGGGAAGCCGCAGGACGACTGGCTCTGCCCGTCGCATCCCGAGAACCAGAAGCTCGAGATCGACGCGATGACTGAGTTGGCAACGAAGTTCGAGGTCGACGGCATCCACTTCGACTACATCCGCTACCCCAACGAGGACGGCTGCTTCTGCCCGGGCTGCCGCGAGCGGTTCGAGAAGGCCCTCGGCCGCGCGGTCGCCCACTGGCCGGCCGACACGCGGAACGACGCCGCCACGCGCGCGGCCTGGCTCGATTTCCGGCGCGACCAGATCACGCGCGTCGTCGCCGGCACGAGCAGCGCCGTCCGCCAGGCCCGGCCGAAAGTGCGGATCTCGGCAGCCGTCTTCGCCAACTGGCCGGCCGACCGCGACGGCGTCGGCCAGGACTGGAAGCTCTGGTGCGACAAGGGGTACCTGGACTTCGTCTGCCCGATGGACTACACGGCATCGCCGAGCGAGTTCGAGGGCCTGGTCGAGCGCCAGATCGTCTGGGCCGGCAAGGTGCCCGTCTATCCGGGAATCGGCCTGGGCGTCTGGACCCCGGCGTGCGACGTGATGAAGACGGTCCAGATGATCACGGCCGCGCGCGCCCGCGGGGCCAGGGGCTTCACGATCTTCGAGTACACGGCCGCCACGGCACGCGACGTGGTGCCGATGCTGGGGATGGGGATTACGAAACCGTAGGCGAAAAACAAGGGGCCAGGAGCCTGACAGGGCCCCTGACCCCTCTTGCGTGTCGTACGCTGAATTTACAGCTTCGCCTTCGGGTTCGTGAACCGCAGGGCGTTGTTGTCGTGGTAGCTGGCGTACTCGGTCACAATGCAGCCTTCCGGCCCGGCCACCATGAAGTGCTTCGACTCGATCTTCGACAGGGGCGCCACGTCGCCGAGCCTGAGGACGGTCGTCTTGCGGGCGGTCGTGAACTGGAGTTCGCTCGCCGGGATGATCTTCTCGGCGCCGACGGTGGCCTCGCCTTCGCCGAAGAGCGTGACGGCGCCGTAGCGGAGGTGCCACGACTCGGCCTTGGCGGCAAACTCGGTCTTCACGTGCCAATGCTCGGGGATCATCTGGCCGGGCAGCAGCCAGATCTCGTGGCCCAGGTACAGGCCGTCCTTGTCGTTGACCCAGAAGATGCCGCCCATGCCGACGTCGGTGAACCGGCCGACGCCGAAATCGATCGCCCACATGTTCTTCCGGACGTTGTCGTAGACCGGATACCCGAAATGCTCCATCATCTGGAAATAGGCATTCCTGGCGGCCTGGTCGTCAAACTTACCACCCTTGTAGAACTCGGCATTCTTATGCACGGTCAACCCACCCTTTCTCGTCTGGGTCGGCGCGCAGCCGCCGACGCCCGTCGCCGCCAGCCCCGCCGCCGCGGCGCCGGCCCCTACGCAGCTCAGCCACTCGCGTCTCGTCATGCCCATCGCACCCGCTCCTTTCACACCGCTAAAACCGTACCTTCGGATTCGTGAACCGCAGGGCCTTCGCATCGTGATAGGTGCCATATTCCGAGAAGACGGCGCCTTCCGGCCCCGCGAGCTTCCAGTGGGATTCCTCGGGCCGGGCGAGGACGGCCACGTCGCCCTGCTTGAAAATGCGTTCCGCGAGGGCCGTCACGAAGCCCTTCTGGCTCGGAGGCACCAGGGCGTCCGCCCCGGGCGTTGCGTCCCCTTCGGTGAAGTTGTAAAGCCAGCCGTAGCGGACATGCCACGTCTCCATCTTCGCCTTGGCGTCGCCCGTCTTGGCCGCGTCGTACTCCGGAACCGCCTGGTTCGGGAGGAGGAACACGTCCATGGCCGAGTAGCCCTGGTCCTTGTCGTTGGCCCAGAAGAGGACCCCCATCCCGATCTCGGTGAACTTGCCAAGGCCGAAGTCCGTGACCCAGAGATGGTCACGGACGCTCTTCGTGACGGGGTACCCCTTGGCGGCCATGAAGTCCATGTACGCCTTCTTGGCGGCGGCCTGGTCGAACTTGCCGCCGGGCGCGTAGAACCCGTCGGCGGCGTACAGGGGCGACGTGTGGGCGAAACTGGCCGCGCACCCCGCGCCCAGCCACGCCGCCGATACGGCCGCCAAGCCGCCCGCCACCGCCGTGAGCCATTCGCGACGATTCATAGAACGATCCTCACGTGATTACGGCCAAAACGCGGCCCGCCGCGGCGGGCCGGCGAAATGGGTTGATTACTTACGCTTCTTAGACTTGCCCTTGGCCAGCGCGTCGAGGTACATCGCGTGGGCCTTCTCGGGCTTCGCGTTGTCGTGGACGACCGACCGGACCGCCAGGACCATCGCCACCGGGTCCTCGGCGCAGAAGATGTTGCGGCCCATGTCGACGCCGACGGCCCCCTGGTCGATCGCCTTGTAGCACATCGTCAGGGCCTCGAGCTCGGGCAGCTTCTTGCCGCCCGCGATGACCATCGGAATCGGGCAGCCCGCGACCACCTCGTCGAAACCCGCCTCGCAGTAGTAGGTCTTGACGAACTGGGCGCCCAGCTCGGCGATCAGGCGGGTCGCCAGGCCCAGGTACCGCGAGTCGCGGCCGAGCTCGCGCCCGACGGCCGTCACGCCCAGCGTCGGAATGCCGTACCGCATGCCCTCGTTGACCAGGCGGCTCAGGTTCCGCAGGGTCTCGTGCTCGTGCTCGCCGCCCACGTAAACCTGGCACGTGATGGCCGCGGCGTCCAGGCGGATGGCGTCGTCGATGTCCACGCCGATCAGCTCGTGGCTCATGTCCTTGAGGATGCTGGCGCCGGCGCTCGAGCGCAGGACGACCGGCTTCTGCGTGTCGGGCCGGACGCACGACCGCAGCGCCCCGCGGGCGCACATCAGCACGTCGACGTGCGGCACCAGCGGCGGAATCGCCAAGTCCAGCCGCTCCAAGCCGGTCGTAGGGCCATAGATGTACCCATGGTCAAACGCCAGCATGACCGTGCGGCCGGACTTCGGGCTGAAGATCCGCGCCAGGCGGCTCTTCATCCCCCAGTCGAGGCCCTCGGCCCCCTTGACGTAGAACGGCGGGATCTGCTGGAACGGAGTCCCGACGGCAAAGTTCTTCTGTTCCTGTTTCGCTTCGGCTTCCGGCATGGTGAGGCTCTCCTATTGAGATTTCTCGTCCTTGTGGTGCGTTACTCGTAAGTCCAGGGGTGCCATGCTTTCGCGCTTCTGCGAAAGCATGCGTCCCGAGATCGCACGCCCATGCTTTCGCAACAGCGCGAAAGCATGGCACCCGTCAGATCCGCATTCCGCACTTTACTTGAGCGCCTCGGCAAAGCCCTTGAAGATCAGGCTCATCGACGTCGCGCCGGGATCGGGCGACCCGATGCTGCGGTCGCCGAGGTTCTTCGCGCGGCCAAACCTGGCCCGCATGTCCCTCGTGGAGGCGGCGCCCGCCTCGGCCGCCGCGGCGGCCTTCGCGAGCGCCTCGGCCGGGCTCGCCCCGGCGTCCGTGGCCGCGCGCACCGCCTGGATGGCCGGCACCAGGGCGTCCATCATCGTCTTGTCGCCGACCTGGGCCTTGGTCTGCTTCCGCACCGACGCCAGGGCCGCCTCCAGCGCCGAGGCGAGGCCCGCGCCGTCGAGGCTCGCCTTGCGGCCAACCGACTCCGACATGCCCGTGAAGAAGGTGCCGAGCAGCGGCCCGGTCGATCCGCCGTCGACGCCAAGGACGGCCCACCCGACGTTGCCCAGGAGGCACCCGAGGTCCGTCCCCTTCGACTCGGCGACGGCCTTGTCGACGCAGCCCATCGCCCGCTTCATCGTTGTGCCATGGTCGCCGTCGCCGGCGAACGTGTCGAGCTTCGAGAGCATCTCGTGCGCCCCGCGGATCTTCTCGGCCGCGCCCTGGAGCATGCGGACCATTTCGTCGCAACCGATGGTTTCGGCCATTGCTGTTTCAGCCCTTCACTATCACGGCGAGCGCCCCGCAAGCGGGGCGGCGAAATGCTGGCGTTATCGCTGTGTGCCTTGACCACCCCCACTGCCCAGTCCCGAGTCCCCAGTCCCGCCTTTGCCTTACTTTACGGTGAGGTACGCCGTATCGCACGGCGCGTCCCACATCGCCAGCATCTCCTTGTCCATCCGGGCGATGAACATCTGGAACCCGGCCATTTCCTGGACGGTCAGGAACTCGGCGACGCGGCTGCGGGCGACCTCGATCTTCTTCTGGCCGCAGAGTTGGTGTACGCGGCGGAATACGATGAAGAGCTCCATCAGCGTGGTCGCGCCGACGCCGTTGAGGATCACGAGCAGCTCTTCGCCCGCCTTCACTTCCAGGTCGGCCAGGAGCATGTTCAGCATGACCTCGGCGGTCTCGTCGGCGGACTTGAGCTTCATGCGGCCGGTGCCGGCCTCGCCGTGCTGGCCCATGCCGATCTCCATCTCGTCGTCGGGCAGCGTGAAGATCTCCTGCCCGGTCGCCGGATGGGTGGCCGACTTGACGGCGACGGCCAGCGTGGCCATGTTGTCGGCCATGCGCTGGGCGATCGCGGCGCATTCGTCGAGCGACTTGCCGGCCTCGGCGGCGGCGCCCGCCACCTTGTAGACCGGGACGCAGCCCGCCAGGCCGCGCCGATCCTCGGGCTTCGACCGCGGGCCGCCCGCGATGTCCTCGTGCGTGAGGACCATCTTCACGTTGAGGCCCTGCTTCTTCGCCATCTCCATGGTGATGTTGGCGGTCATCACGTCGCCGGCGTGGTTGAGGACGATGAAGAGGACGCCCGCCCCGCGCTCGGCCATCTTCAGGGCCTCGATGCACCGCGGAGGTCCCGGGGCCGCAAAGATGTCGCCCGCGACGCTGATGTCGAGCATCCCCTTGCCGACGAAGCCCGACAGGGCGGGCTCGTGGCCGCTGCCGCCCAGGGTCACGATGCCGACCTTGCCCTTGGCCTTGGTCTTCGCGCGGACGACCAGCCGGTCGCCGGCGAACTTGACCTTGTCGCCGTACGCCAGGACGTACCCCTCGAGGAGCTCGGCCGCGAGGTTATCAGGATTGTTGATAAATTTCTTCATGGCCATGCTGGGTTCTCCGCCTTTCGTTCGTGGCTCTGCCGCCCGCGCCGCCGCCGGGCCGGCCTATTTCGACTTCATGACCTCGATGAGGGCCCCGTCCTTCATGATGAACGCCACCCGCAGCGTCGGCGTCGCGTCCATCGGCGGCAGAATGACCTTCTCGCCCGCCAGCGCCGTCTCCAGGTTGTCCACCATGTACGCCGCATGGACCTGCTTCTTCAGCGGGTCCGGCAGCGGCGAGCCGTGCTCGAACCGCAGGTACTCGATCCGGTAGGGGCTGGCGGCCGGATCGGTGATGTAGACCTTGCCGCCTTCCAGGTAGGTCTCGTTCGGCTGCTTGACCTTGGTCGGCACCCCAAGATGGTGGAATTGAGCCACGGATCGACCTCCTTATCTCGCCCGCCCGCCGACAGCCTGTCGCGGCCCGCCCGCGCGGCCCCGTCCGACGGCCGGGGGTCCATACTCTGGCAGCGCCGGGGCGGAACGTCAAGGCTTATTTGGAGGGGGCCTGTTTGAAGGGGTCAGGAGCTCTATCCGTTAAGCTCCTGACCCCTTTGCCGTTCGGGCGGCGGGGTAGGATGGCGGCGGAGGCCGGCCGATGATGGGAACCACTCGCGGGTGCCATGTTTCGCGCCGTTGCGAAAGCATGGTCTTTGAGCGGCGGGTAAGCATGCTTTCGCAAAGGCGCGAAAGCATGGCACCCGGCGCAATACGCCGAACGCCCGCGGCGAGGCAAAAGCCGCGCCCCGCAAGCGGGGCGGCTAACGAGGCGCACAACATTACGCCAGCCGCAAGGTCTTGACCTCGAATGGGCGGAAGTCGAGGGCCACGGCCCCGTCGGTGACGCGGAGGCCCGCCTTCACGTTTTCGAGCATGTCGGTCTCGCTCACGCCCTGGACGGGCAGCGTCGTGCGGAAGGTGCACCGGGTGGCCATCCGCTTCGATTCGTAGAGGCGGACGACGACGTCGCCCGAGCCGTCCTCGGCGGGCTTGACGGCCTCGATGACGATGTTCGGCGCGTCGACGGCGAACAAGCTCGCTTCGCCGGCGTCGCCGCCCACCGCCAGCGGCGGGACGTTGAGGTCGTACCCTTCGCGGACGAGGCCTGAGTCGGCGAGGCTGCCGTTCCACGCGTAGACGGCGTAGGTGAACTCCTGCCGCCCCTTGTCGGCGGTCATGTCGGGCGCGAGGGGCGACCGGAGGAGCGTCAGGGCGATCGTGCCGTCGATCACGTTCACGCCATATTTACAGTCGTTGAGGACCGCGGCGCCGCGGTTCTCCTCGGCCAGGGCGGTCCACTTGTGGTTGGCGACCTCGAACCGGTCGGCGTCGAACGGGCGCGACGCGTGGTTCGGCCGCCGGATGTGGCCGAACTGGATCTCGTGGATCGCGTCGCTCGTGTGGAGGCCGAAGGCGAACGCGACCTTCAGGAGCTTGTGGCTCTCCTGCCAGTCG
>Ga0209777_10006277_pt1 | contig 13407 bp, 10 predicted proteins | sample FrelakmetHBP12HB_FD_187147 | JGI IMG/M metagenome (GOLD analysis project Ga0209777, IMG submission 187147) | Freshwater lake sediment microbial communities from the University of Notre Dame, USA, for methane emissions studies -HBP12 HB (SPAdes)... | ecosystem: Environmental > Aquatic >...
TACTGAGAAAATAACGGATTTAAAACTACTGACGATAGATTTCTGAAGATATTCCATTTGCTGTTTATTAGCTCTGGTATTTTCTTCGACTGCTCCTGCTATCTGCCGGTCACCGGCACTGGGGGGACGTGGTCTGTCAGGCGCTAGATCACCAGCCAGCTGCCTAATCTCGTCCAGTATTGCATTGTCAGTTTCGCCTTTTTTTGTCAAGATACCCAACAGCTTATTGCTGTTCTGCATACGCTTGTCTATTGAGAATAGTGTTGTTTCGGTTGCCCAATCAGGAATATTTCCTGGTCTTACTATACCGTCTATAATCACATGATCAACCATTAACTTTCTTTCGCATTTAAATTAAATATATGTTTTATACGGGTAAATATGCACGTATATGTCTTATTTATAGAGGTAAAAATGTCTCAAAATCCGCTTCAACAGTTTTTCCGACAACCGGCGCTGTATATGAATCTTCCCACTAAAGGACGCTGGTATACGCCAGATGTTGTAGAAACAACCGAAGACAAACAGATTGCTGTTTACCCTCTCAGTGCTTTAAATGACATCATGCTTAACACGCCCGACGCCATGTTGAACGGCCAGGCCTTAGAAAGTGTTTGCAAAGACTGTGCCCCAAGTATCAAAAATGCCAAGCGTTTTATGTTGCCAGATCTAGAAGCACTTTTTGTTGCAATCAAATCAGCCAGTAACAATGGCAAAATGGATTATGAGCGCGCTTGTCCAGCATGCAATGCAGAAAATACCTATGAAATGAATTGTCAAACATTGTTAGATATGATGACATTTATTGACGAAAACGATTTAACCATAAAATTTGGCGACGATCTCATAATACATGTTACACCTTATGATTTTGAAATGCGTCAAATTTTCATGAAAAAAGAATTTGAGGAAGAAAAAGCTTTAAGAGTAATTAACGCACAAGGTGACAGCATAGATGATCTTGCCAAAGCAAGCATACTTGCCGAAGGTGTGGAAAGATTGAGCAGGCTAACATTTTCGCTGGTGAGTCGCAGCATAGAAAAGATTGTGTTAATAAAAACCAATGTCACAGTAACTGATCGTGAATTTATCAACGAGTGGCTGATGAGCATCACTAAACAACAGGCAGACATGGTAATTCAAGCTGTGGACAAAATCAACAAAGTGGGAATAATGAAAACAATCACAGTACAATGCAGCAGTTGTGGGCATTCATGGGAGGACGCACTGACGTTTGATCCATCAAGTTTTTTCGGCAAACGCTCTTAGAGGGCGATCCAACACGTATTATGACAATGCTAGATACAATGGAGAAAAACCGCCAATCAATTCAAAGTGAGTTGGCTATGCTGAGCTTTTACATGCAAGGTGGGCTGAGTTTCAACGAAGCCCATTTGCTGAGCCTTGAACAGCGGCAAATATTAGCCAAAACTATTCAAAAGCATTATGAGGCCATGGATCCTAATAAAAAAGGAGGTATGTTGTGAACTTGAACTTGCCAAGTTCACAATCGCCGTTTACGTTCAACATAATCGGTCAATGACAACAAATAACTGCTGCTACCACCATCTCTAAAATCCAGCTGCCAACGTTGGCTAGCAGCAGTGGGATGAGGGGCATGTACCACCAGCATCTTAAATGCAGCATCCCGTAAATCATATCGAGGTATAGCTAGCGGTTGGTTGCTGTAAGGCAGCTTGATACTGGTGGTATCTGTAGATTCGTCATAGCTGATCTTTACCAAATGTTTTGGAATTTGCAAATGACGTTTGGAATCCACAGTGTGAGTCTGCAACATTTGCATGGGAGCACGCATGGTGTCAGTTTTCATAGCAGCCAATAGAATATCTGCCTGACCCATCATGTATTTCAATATCTCTGCAGCAATAGACTTGCGTACACTGGCATGCAATCTTGCTGGTGTTGCAGCAATAGCACAAATATTCATGTATGTGGGAGAGATCCTCAATTGATTGTTAGAGTCATAAAGCGTTTTATGCAGATACTGCAGATGTTTTGGCCAAGTTTCAAGAGGATTGTCAATCAATTTTTGTGGATCTATCGCATGCTCAGCGCATGCTTCCCAAAGCGTTTTTTCTTTGTCTTTGATATTGAGAATATCGCGAGGATAGGCCCGCAAGCGCGGTGTCAGTAGAGTAACCAGTAAATTATAATATTCTAATTCCTGCCGAACAAAATAGCTCAAGTCACTGGCTAATTTTGACTCTAATTCTAGTTCAAAATTCCGAGGATGCACGGCACGTGGCTTGACATCATGTTGATTGCGAGATTGATATCTCTTTGATTGCTGTCTCATCATGATGTTAGTTTAAAACTATAACAATGAAAAGTCAACAGGTTGTTTTAGACCCTTAAATATAGTGTTATAATGCAGGAGCCAAAATGAGTACCAAAGGTAAAGCCAAAGGCAACAATGGCGAAAGAAAGATAGCAGATTTCCTAACAGGCTTATACGGTCAGAAATTTTTGAGAGTTCCCAACAGCGGTGCATTTTTAGGAGGGGCAAATCGTTTTCGCAAAGCATCTCTAGATGAAGGCCAGGTGGCAACATTCAAGGCTGATCTTATTCCTCCCAGCAACATGCGCAAATTGGTAATAGAATCAAAGTTTTATGGAGAGTTTCCTTTTCACAATTTGTTCAAAAATGTTGCAGTACCGTTGCTGGATAAATGGATTGAACAGGCAAAAACCAGTGCAGATGATGGCGATTTTTGGGTAGTTGTATTTCGCATCAATCACAAAGGTAGTTTTGTTGTATTTGATCACACACTGATAGACAAGTTCAAGATCAACGATCACGTTCGTTATCAATCAAACATAATCACCGATTTTGAAGGATTTTTTACAGATAATCGCGATGTGATATTTGAATTGGTTCAAACAGCTGGTACATAATCCCAGCTGAATGACGAAAACGAATTTTCCTTTAGTACAGTCAAAACTGCTCCTACACGACTTATTAATTCTTCTCTATGACTGATAACAAAGATATTTTTATTGCGCTCACGTTCCATTTTCTTGAGTATTCCCACAGCTCCTTCTAGTCCTTGCGGATCCATCCCGCTATCCAGCAACTCGTCTACAAACACCAAATTAATAGAATGAGTTGTGTTTTCAAATATATCCCTGAATGCCCAACTGAGTGCTAGAATTAATCTAGTAGATTCGCCACGAGATAAATTGCCCCAATCTAAATCTTGTCCCAACAAACTGATTTCTACCGACAAGTCGTTGACAAACTTTATTTGATGTGGTAATCCAAGTTTGTCTAAATATTCATTTAATCTGATATTGAGATAGGCTAGATTTTGATCTATAATCCTCTTGCGTATAAAGCTGTCTTTGTTTGTGAGTAATTTCAGCAAGAACTCTTGATGTTCGCGATTTTTAACCAGTTCATTGAGATTATCGTAGGTAACTTCTTGTACTGTATCAGCCAAACTGTCATTTTGATCTCTATAAGGATTGATTGCCTGCAGTTCCCGTTCTAATTCTTTGATCAGTTGATCAAGTGTGTTGCGGTGATTGAGTGCTTGTTCTAAATTGGTATAAACTGTAACAGGTTTGGTCATGGTGTTAAATGTTGATTCTATTTCAGCTAGCTGTGCATTACTAATGTCAACTTCTGCTTGCTCGGTATTGACCTGCAGATCTAATTCTACAATTTTGCCTTCGAGATCAACACGTATTCTATCATGTTCGCTATCATGTATGGCCTGTCCGCAAGTTGGACATTCGTGATTTACAGCCCGATCATAATTGGTCAATGCAGTGTTGAGATGCTGTGTTATCTGTTGTAAATGACGACTTTTCATCGACAAGTCTCTGGTTACTTGTGCTCGAGATGTTGCAAGCTTGGTATACAATTCTAAATCTCTATGTGATTGCACTTCGGCATCAATATCTAAAGTTTCTAGATTGGCAATAGCTTGACCTAGATCATTAATGGTTTGATTTTGTTTAATATCCCAGTTGTCAGCTTTTCGAGAAATGTCTTCCATGTGACTACGTATGCGGTCATTGCTTTGTTTTATAGTTCTTATACGAAATTCTTCTTGTTCAATGGCACTTTTTGTTGTTTTGATTAATTCTTTGAGATTTTCTGCTTTTTGACTCAACAATGTTATACCAAGTAATTCCTCAATAATTTCACGCTGTTTACCTGCACCCATGCTGAGAAATGGTTCTGTATATGTATTCAATGCTACAATATGCTTGAACAACGAATGGCTCATGCCTAATAATTGATCAATTTCTTTTTGAGTTTCTCGATTTTCTCCCTGCGCTTCGTCAGTGCTTTCGTCAACGTTGGTGTTATCTACAATATATCGAAAGAAGTTTGGTTTTCTACCACGTTCAATGCGATACTTATGTCCATTCTTTTCAAACTCAATAGACACCATCATATTCTTTTGATTGATATGATTAACAAGATTGTTGATCTTAATATTGGTCAAACTTTGACCATATAACCCATAAGAGATAGCCTGCAACAATGAGCTTTTTCCGCAACCGTTGCGAGATCCATTGCCTCCTAGATCTAAATTTTCACCTAGTACCAGTGTCAGTGCGTTTTTATCTAGTTCCACTGTTTGAGTAACATTTCCAATGCTGAGAAAGTTACGCATGGTCACATTTTTAAGTATCAACATAAATTAAATCTCTTGATAGATACGTATGAGTTTATTTTTATCCATAGCTGTGGATTCTATGCTTTGCAAGTGGCTTATCACAATGGTATCGACACTTTCAAAATTGATATCGTCTTCATCTAATTGATCAACGTCATTTATTTTGGCAGTTATCATGTTTACTTCTCTAGCACCTAAATCATGTTCTAGCAATTCTCGTATAAAGTTTACATCCTCGTAATTGGCATCAATATCTATGGTTATTTTTGCATAGGTTTTATCATCAATATACTTGGTAGGATTGGCAACAACTTGACTCAGTGTCATTGTACGATACTTGGGTGCCCCAGGCCATGAGAGAAATTCCGGAGTTTCCCCTGGTTTCCAAAACATCATACCTCTATCATCGTCCCAGGCGTCAGCGAAATTGTGCGGAAATGCATTGCCAATATACCATATTTTTCCTGAATTTTGTCGCTTGTGGAAGTGACCAGAAAATACTTGTTTTTGATTGGTAAAATGCGTGGCATTTAACAATCCGTGATCTGGCATTTCAACAGCTGCATTCATCTTAAAGCGTGGCAATTCAAAATGTCCAAACATATACGGTGCAGTTAATTTTGGTACTTGTTTCCAATCGTCTGCAACCAACCAAGGAACAAACGCAAGGTCTCCTATTTCTCGCATGCTATCAATGAGAGTAATTTTAGGAAATTGTGTGATATACGGCAGACTATGAATTTCATACTTGTCTCTATAAAATAAATCATGGTTACCAAGTATAAAAATTGTATTATCAAAATAATTATTCAATAGTTTTAGCCCATTTACTGAATAATTTAATGTCGATATATTGATGGCAGATCGAACGTGATGAAAGTCGCCTAGAAATAGACAAGTTTTAATATTGCGTTGTTCAGACTGCTCGATCATCCATTTGATAAACCGTTCACAAGAATCATTATGGTCTCGGCTGTTATTTTTCATTCCGTAATGAATGTCAGTTATCACAGCAACGTGTGAAAAGTCTGGATTTCCAACCATATTATATCCTTGAATTACTATGAACTAATTTTAACCTGCACAAATATTGGCTACAATTTTTTTTTTGATGCAGGCAATTCAGTTTAGCGCCGCATAGTTTAGGGTTCTTTCTGCTGTTTTATAGCATCATCAGTTTGTCTTGTCCAACTAGGAGTTTGCCCATGCATGATCAAGATATCATCTCTTATGGTTTGATTCTTCTTTTCTATATTCAATATACGCATGAAAGAATTTGTTATAGTCTGTGTGTAATAGGCAAACGGATTAGGTTGTTCACTTCTACTCTCATCAAATTGCAAACCAACTTGGCTGAGTTGTAGCAATGCTTGACTTTTCATCTCCTCAAGATAGGTATAGCCTCGCCAATTGCCTCTATGTCCGTAACGATCAACCAATTTCATAAACATCAGCGCTAGTTTATTGGTCATCTTTCCATGATCTTTGGAAAAATAACCATTTTCCAAACCACCTATCCAATGACTTTTCAATACGCATGTTAACTGATCTTCCTGCATGATATAATGTTGAAAAGGCGGGAAATTACAACGTATGTGTTTTTCTCCTTCTGTTTTGGCCTTGCCTGCTTTTTCAGGATTTAGCGGTATATGATCATATGTCATAACTCTAACCACAATGCTTTCTGGAGGAATTGAATCTATAGACCATTGACTTTTGAAGTCTTTAACCCCTCGACTGATATTTTCCTTTTTTTCTGCTGCTTGCAATTCTGCAAGTTTTTTCTTTCTTGCGTCGTCAATACGCTTCTTGGTTATCAGAGAAGTGTTTGCAACTATAAAATCATATCTTGCATGTAGAGGATCGACAAAACTACAATAACTTGCTTTGCTGCGATGTATCTCCTCTAGTAAATCTTTGTTGGTAAGATATTTTATTTTATTAGGAGGAGATGTTATAGCCATAGATTTCCTTTGCATGCAATAATCTTGTAATTGTAACAATTTATCTACATATAGTCAAAAAGGATCATTGCAGGTCAATGGGTTAATTATGACCATAAATATCTTTGATTTTTTAGGATAAAAACAATGTCTGGTTCTAATGTAGCGACTGTGGTGGTAACCCCATCCCCAGGACAGATGCAACAACCCAACCCTGCTGCAGGATCTGCCGGGCAAGCTCCACCAGTTGGCGGATCAACCTCTAATGGAGCCAATGGACAGCAAGCATCTCTGAGCAACGCTGCAGGAACAACAGTTTCAGCTGGCGCTGCTGCACCAGCTGCACCACTACCATATAATCCAGCAGCAAATAACCAATCGGCTAGTTTGACTGCCAGCCCCATTCCTGATCCGCCGCCGGCTCAACAAAATCTCAATGATGCCGCAGGTCGCAGAGTACGATTGCGTCCTAAACCCAATGCAATGAGCCAGATACTAGGAGGTTCAGGTTTGTTGAGTCCACTGTATAATACCAATGGCATGCTGTTCCCGTATCAACCCACCATTACTTGGAGCCAAGATATAACATATACCAATTTAGAAACTGTACATGCCAACCAAGATTTTTATTCATACAGCAAGACTCCAGCGTTGAAATTGACTGTAGAGGGGGAATTCACTGTTCAAAATCAAACGCAAGGTCTCTATTCTTTGGCATGTATACACTTTTTGAGAACTGTTAGTAAAATGTACTTTGGTCAAAATGATCCCAAGGCTGGAACACCACCTCCAGTTTTATTATTTGATGCATACGGTCAATATATGTTTAATGCATTACCTGTTATAGTGACACAATTTACTGTAACTCTTCCCAAAGATGTTGATTATGTTGGCGTAGCAACCAGTTATTCATTAAATAACAGCAGTATAATTTCAACAGATCCTGCACTGCCATTAACCCCTGCACAAACTGCCACTGCATTTGATAATATAAACACCAATCAATTGAGCAATTACAATCCTTCTGTACCGGCTAGTGATCAACCAGGCAGCAGAACATCTGCCAATGCGCAAGGATATGCTTGGCTTCCAGCTGTTTTTTCTATATCAGTCAGCTTGGTGGTTCAAAATACGCCTCAGAGGTTGCGTGCATTTAATCTAGATCAATTTAGATCTGGACAATTATTAACACAAGGAACATGGATATGAGTCAAAGTGCATATAATTCAACAAGTCCGTATGCTACAACTCCTCAGATATATGATTATCTTCAATACTTGGCCTATTGGGATAAAAATGTACAAGTATATCCCAATACCAATGATACATACTTTACAGTGACTTCAAATTATCAACATCGTCCAGACCTGTTGAGTTTTGATCTTTATGGCACAACAGGATATTGGTGGGTGTTTGCCATGAGAAATCCAAATATCATTCAAGATCCAGTCTATGATCTGGTAACCGGTATTAATATATATTTGCCAGCCAAAACTTCCTTACCTCTAGCAGGATCATGAAATGCCACAGCCATCCGGTGTTAGTCAGCAAGCACAAGTCAAACAAACACAATTTCAAAATGGAGCAGCAGCGCGATCACCTAGTGGTGCACCTCCTAGTCCTCAAGACACCAGCACAGCCACAGCAGCAACTGTGTCAACTACTGCTAGCAAAACAGATGCCCAATCTGCTATCGAACAAAAAGCTCAAATTCAACAACCTACGCAACAAAACGCAACCTCTGCTGCATCATCGTCTACAGACGCTGCTGTGCTGCCTGACGCTTTTATCAGCTTTACACCTAATATTTTAGATTCTTGTGCCAATTATACCTATCATATTAGATGGAGTATGGTCACAGAAGGTGATGCCAGTTCGTTAACCAAGCAAGCAAGTGCAGCCAGCTCAATTTTTCGCAACAATGTAGGCAAGATTATCATAGCAGAATCAGGTGTAACAGGCTTGTACAATATCACAGACCTTGAGCTGGATACTATACTACCAGGTGCTCCGCAAACGCCTCAAACCAATGAATTGACAGCCACAATGACTGTTGTCGAACCTTATGGCATAACTCTCATGGATAATCTGTTTGGAGCTGCCCAAAGTATAGGCATTAAAAATTATCTGCAGGCAGGGATATATTTCATTGAAATTTGGTTCACAGGGTACAATGAAGATGGTACCATCAATACCGGTCTCAACAACATATATAAAGTGTGGCAGGTAGACTTCCAAGATTTTGACAGCCACACCACAGAGGCAGGTACTACATATAAATTCAAATTTTTGATTCACAATTTATATGGCACTGCCGATCACGTGGCAGTGTTGACAGATAATACTGAAATTACAGCCAGCACTGTTGGGTCCTTTTTTGCACAATTGGCCAAGGCTATGACCACACACAATGCCAATTCATATGACAGCAAAAAACCAAAAATTTCGTATAAATTTAACACAGATTTTGCTAATAATTGGAAATTTGATAAAAAACCTGTAAACAGTCAACGTCAGGCATCTACCACTGGCAATCTAACCAATCCAACTATTACAGTGGCCAAGGGCATGGATGTCAACAGCATACTTAACTTTGTAACCAGTATGAGCACCGACGCACAAAATTGGGCAGCAGGCGAAGGCAATTCCAATTCGTCAGGTACACAAGGTCAAGCTGCTTTAAAGGCCAATGGCTTGGCAAATTTAATAGCCCTGCACACATGGACCGACCTTGACAATGATTTCTTTGATCCAAAACTCAATGATTATGGACGTGTGGTAACATACACATTTGTTCGATATCCCACTGCTAGAGCCATAATAGATTTAGACAATGCTGCTAGGACAAGAACTCCTGGTGTACAGGAACAGCGTCAACTGGCACTGGCAACATCAAAGAATTTTGTCAAACACTATTTTTGGACCTATACTGGAAAAAATTTAGATGTTACCAAGTTTGACTTGCACCTTACAATCAAAGATCAGCTAGGCATAGTTGAAAATTTAGGCACACGTACCTATGGAAATTTCACTGTCGGGGCACAGTTCAATGCACAAGGTGTTGCCAATGCTCAAACTAATCAATTCAACAATTCAAATCAAAACAGTGTTGCAGCTACTATATCAACCGCCCCTGCAGCTGTGTCCAGCAACAATCCAGATGGTGCTGCGGCTCCAAAACCTGTGGTAACTCAAACACTGGGCAACACCAATCCACAGCAAAATGATCAAGTGGCAACAAGTCAGTCGGCCAGTGTAACCAAAACAAACGCAAGTACAGGAGAACAAGCAACATTGGTTGCCGAAGCTAAAGCTATGGCAGCTAAAACCACAGAAAATGTTGCAGCTGCAGCTAAATCTGTTACGTCTGCAAATACACCATTATATCTACAAAGAAAAGCATCATACATAGAAGATGTTGGAACATCATTGTTTTCGCCCAATCCGTTTCCCATTAGTGGTAGAGCTGCAGGCGATTCTTATATTCAAGACACAGTAATGGGCAACGATGGTCCTCAACAGAATAACAGTAAATCATTAAATGCCGACAATACTCCGCCATCTAGAGGGGTTTTAGCCAGTATTCTCAACGAATCTAGATCTCAGCCTATGGTACGCATGGATTTGGAAATTAGAGGTGATCCTTACTGGTTAGGGTTCAGCAATCTTGATGAATTGGTTTATATCAACAAAGGCACAGTGCCTGATCCAACAATTAGAACTGCTGCTGCCTGGTGGTTTGGCGGCGATGTAGGTTATGTGTTTAGCCTTCAAACTGGTACCAGTTATGATGAAAGTACCGGCTTTATGAATTTCAATGATAAAACAGTTATGTGGAATGGATATTGGAAAGTGTTAAGAGTAAAAAGCATTTTCAAAAATGGTACATTCAGTCAGACATTGCATTCCAATCGAGATCTACTTTCAGATCCGCCAACCAATCCACCGACCAATAGTGCCCAAGCTGCCAGTGCGGCCACTAACACAGTGGCATCGTCGCTGCAAGGTTTCGCCAACACAGTTCAGTCTACATATGCACAGATAATTCCTAAAACTTGATAATTTACTGTTTGGCAAAAAAAGGTTGATATTTCACCAATAAATATCTACATGGTAACATGGTCAAGACACTACGAAACACCGCCAGGATACAGTTTACAACCTGCTGGCCGTGCCGCACTGCAAGATAAAATTTATGTAGGCTTTGTCAAAGACGCTGGTGACGGTTTATACATGGGCAGACTTAAGGTATGGATACCTGAACTAGGATCTGATCCCAATGATGAAACTGGATGGTTTACAGTCAATTATTGTGCACCATTTGCAGGTGCCACCAATGTCTATGACAATAAAAATGACAGCTCAGTTACCAGTACACAACGCAGTTATGGCATGTGGTTTGTGCCACCAGATATCAACAATGAAGTAGTTGTAGCTTTTATCAACGGCGATCCTGCTAGAGGAATATGGATAGGTTGTTTGTTTCAACAAAACATGAATCAAATGGTGCCAGGTATACCTGGTAATGACAGTCAAGCTACATTACCAACAGCTGAATACAACAAAAAACTTACACAACCAAATGGGCAGCCTCAAACAAGGCCCTTGTATCCGTTGGCAGCTCAGCTAGTTCAACAAGGCTTACAAAGTGACACTATTCGCGGAGTTTCCAGTGCAGGGGCGCGTAGAAGTGATCCACCAAATATGGTGTCTGGTATATTAACTCCTGGCGGCAGTCAGTTTGTTTTTGACGAAGATCCTGCCAATTCATATATTAGATTGCGCACTGCCAACGGTGTGCAACTGTTGCTGAATGATACAACTGGCTGCATTTATCTCAATTCAGTTGATGGCAAAAATTGGATAAGCATGGATGCAGGTGGTAAAATCGATGTGTATGCTTACGGAGATATAAGTCTGCGTAGTCAGGGCAGTTTGAATTTTCGTGCTGACCAAGATGTCAACATAGAGGCTGGACAAAACATCTATATGAAGGCAAGAGGAACCACTGCACAAACGCCTGTGGTTAATCCAGGCGCAAATGTTCCGCAACCAGAACCTCCCATAGTTGGCCCTGCTGCTATGATCGGGGATGGTACTGCTGCTGCTGTGGCTCAAAGAATTCCAGGCAGTACATCGTTGGCATCGCCAGACACAACATCAACTGATGCACTACTAGCTGTACAAAACAATGTAAGCGGTACAGATGGCATTGTCAATGGTGTTGTAAGCACAGGACAAACAGAAACCGATCAAACATTGTTGTTGGCCAATATCACCGCTATACGTAGCACCTTAAATGCATCAAATTATGTGTGGATATTGCCTTATAATACTGTATCAGCTGCAACAATCAAAACTTTTGCCACTGTAAGCGGCGATCAAACCATAGCGCTGAGCAATTATCCAACCAATGACAATGTAATTCCCCGGGACTACAATGTTTTGACAAATGATGTGCAAGCACTACTAAAACCTGCTGATCCAGCTGGTACTACACCTCAGCAAACTGGTTCAACAGGTGGTGAACCAACTGGACCTAGCTCTACACAACCACAAAGTGGATCAGCGGTGCTTTCTGCTACAGGAGTAGCCAACACACCGGGCGTTGGCGGTTGTACAAGCACTCAGCCTGCTCCGGTGCCGCCTGCACCTACATGTAAAAATACAGGAACTGTTGCAGCTTCAACTACTGTTGCATCTACGCCAGGATTACCGCCTACAGATAATGTTACAACAACCAGTGTTCTACAGCAATTTTTACCTCAAGTGGAAGGCGTTAAACTCTCGGCATATTGGGACAAACAATCGGCTCATGTAAGCATTGCATACGGACACCAAATCAAGGACAATGAGTTTGCACAAGGCTATATCAATACTGGCACTGCCGGTAGAATAGTTGTCAACAGTAAGGTTCCGCAAGCGGGTTGTGCTACCTGCACCCAAGAACAGGCATTGGCATTGTTGGCCATAGACGTGCAAATTTACATGGCAGGAGCTCATAGCAGGTTAGGCGGAGCGTGGGATCTGCTTGGTCCTTATCAACAAGCAGCTTTGACCAGTGTGCAATACAACTTGCCATCTGCTGTAGTTTGGATGATAAATCAAGGATTGACAAACTGCATTGCCAATCAAGATTTGCAAGGAGCAGCAGCAATTATCAAGTCATCTGTGCAGGTGAGACATGGTATTGGCGACAGAGCGACCAAAGAAGCCAATTTATATCTTGGTCATCCAGAACTGTTAGGCACAGGTGGTTCAACGCCAATACCAGGGCAGCCTGGAGGCGGACTCAATAATACCGTAGCCGGTACAGGATGTGCTCAGCGCCCCACATGCGGTTTACCAATTTCAAATCCCAACATCAAAAACGGTTTTATCAAAATACAAAGTTACAACAGCATGCATCTGCTTTCCAATCAGTACATGTTTATTACCAGCGGACAAGATATGCATACCTATTCAGGTGGTGGTAAATTTGACACAGCCGGTACAAACTGGAATCGAGCAGCTGGTGGTTATATACATGAAAGCACAGGTCAAGATTACGGCTTAAATGCTGCATCTGAAATAAATTTGTTTGGAACCAGAGTCGATCTAAATGGTACTCAACCTCCATTGGCTACAGTGGCTGTGTCTGCCCAAGGACCTAACGACCTCAATCAACAAGATGGAATTTTAGACACACTTGGCAATGTTATCTCAGTGCTTACTGATACTATAGTTTATCATTTGCCCTATCATGAACCCTATGACGATCACGGCGGGCGAAATGCATATGGGATACAAAATGCTACAACCTATAACAAAAA
>Ga0209777_10006278_pt1 | contig 13407 bp, 12 predicted proteins | sample FrelakmetHBP12HB_FD_187147 | JGI IMG/M metagenome (GOLD analysis project Ga0209777, IMG submission 187147) | Freshwater lake sediment microbial communities from the University of Notre Dame, USA, for methane emissions studies -HBP12 HB (SPAdes)... | ecosystem: Environmental > Aquatic >...
CATAAGACAAAGTTAGACATGCGCATTTCCCCGCCGGCCCTTATTATAAAATCAGGCGAGGGCAATCCGGCGGTTGACAAATAACTTTCAAATAATTTTTCGTCGATTTTATCTGCCGGAATTTTTGCTTCAACGATTTTTTTTGCGGCCTGCAGAATATCCCATTTGCCGCCATAACTTATCGCCAAATTCAAAAAAAGATTTGAATTATTTTTTGTTGCTTCCTCTGTTTTTTTAATGGCTTCCTGCAATGATTTCGGCAATCTTTCACGCTGCCCTATTACCCTCACTCTTGTCCCCTCTTTGTCATACTTGGATAAATTATCTATCAAGCAGCTTTCTAAAAGCTTCATTAAATAATCGACTTCCTCTTTGGTCCTATTCCAATTTTCAGTTGAGAAGCCGAAAGCCGTAAGAACTTTCACTCCCTTATTCTTGCACCATTCGGAAAAATTCAATAGATTATTATATCCCTGCTTGTGGCCTTCCAATGTGTTTATGCCCCTTTCTCTTGCCCATCTCCGGTTTCCGTCTGGAAATAAAACTATATGTTGTGGAATATTTTGCATGTTACTTTTTTTGTAATATTTGTATCGGCTCTTTTGATTGGTATTTTGCAGTTATGTATCCTGATGCAAAAGCAAGCAAAATTAAAAGCGCGACTATTATAAATAGCATTATATCACTGAAATGGGCTTTGACAAAGTCTTTTATTTCTGATAACATAAGATTTATTATTAGTAACAAACAACCGATATGTCAAAAACTAAACAAGGAGGTTCGTCCAGGTTGGGAAGAGATTCGGCCGCTCAAAGGCTTGGAATTAAAATCTCAGCCGGCCAAAAGGTTAAAATCGGAATGATCATTGTAAGGCAGCGCGGGACAAGATACCTTCTGGGCAAAAATGTGAAAAAAGGTTCTGACGACACTATTTATGCGATGAAGGACGGCTCGGTCAAATTTTCTTCAAAATCTAAAAAGCTTTTTAATGGTCAAAGAAGGATGGCCAAAGTAGTCTCGGTGGAAACCGGAAAAACTAAATAGAACCCTACGAAAAAACCGCCTGAACCCTTAAGTGGGAGGCGGTTTTAGTTTTATTTCTGGTTTTTTATCGCCGCCCTGATAAACTCCTTGAATAACGGGTGGGGCTTTAATGGCCTTGATTTGAATTCCGGATGGAACTGGGTTCCGATAAAAAACGGATGGTCTGGCAGTTCAATAATTTCAACCAGGTTTTTCTGGGGATTAATTCCTGATATAATCAGCCCATTTTTTTCTAATATTTCCCTGAACTCGTTATTTACCTCATATCTGTGACGATGACGCTCTGAAATATTCGGCTTGCCATAGGCACTGAAGGTTTTGGTCTTTGGTTTTAATTTGCAATCGTAAGCCCCCAGCCTCATGGTGCCGCCGTAACTCTTTTTTTCCAGCAAAGCTTTTTGTTCCTGCATAAAATCGATGACCGGCGTGCAGTCGTCAGAGAGTTCTGTTGAATTGGCATTTTCAATTCCGCAGACATTTCTTGCAAATTCTATCACCGACAGCTGAAGGCCGAAGCATAATCCGAAAAATGGTATCTTATTTTTTCTGCAGAATTCAATGGCTTTTATCTTGCCTTCCACTCCCCTCTTTCCGAATCCGCCAGGAACTATTATGCCGTCGTATTTTTTTAATTCGGCTGTTGCCCCTGGGTCTTTCTCATATTTTTCCGCCGACAGCCAAGTTATTTCCGGCTTGGCATCCAAGGAATAAGCTGCGTGTTTTACGGCCTCGATAACTGATATATAAGAATCCATCAGCGTAAAACTTCCCGTTTCAAAATATTTTCCAACAATTCCAACCTTGACCGTCTTCTTAGGATTTTTTATGGTTTTGACAAGATTTTTCCAGTCCTTCAGGTCTTTTTTCCTTGAATTCAAGTCAAACTTTTTTAAAATTTTATTTCCCAGGTTTTCCTCTTCAAAATTTACCGGTATTTCATAAATTGAATCAACATCGGGAGCGGAAATAATATCGCCCGGAGTAACATTGCAGTTAACGGCAATTTTCCTTTTTCTCGTCTCATCAAGAGCTATTATTGAACGGGCCAAAATTATGTCAGGCTGGATTCCCGCCGAATTGAGGCTTCTTACAGCATATTGGGTCGGCTTGGTTTTCATCTCTCCCGGGAAATGAGGAACGGGCAGATAACTGACCAAAACAAAAAGCACGTCTTTCGGATGCTGCAATTTCATCATTCTGGCGGCTTCCAGAAAAAGAAGGTTCTGGTATTCACCGACTGTTCCGCCGATTTCAATCAAAACAAAATCCGCTTTTGCTTTTTTACCCGCTTTTTTGATCCTTGATATGACTTCGTTGGGAATATCCGGAACTACCTCAACGCACCTTCCTCCGTATTCCAGATTTCTTTCGCGGTTAATTACCGCCTGGTAAATCCGGCCGGTGGTCATATAGTTATCGCTGTAAATATTCTCGTCTAAAAATCTCTCGTAATTTCCAACGTCCTGATCGCATTCGTCGCCGTCTTCAGTGACAAAAACTTCCCCATGCTCTGTCGGGTTCATCGTCCCCGCGTCTACGTTGATATAAGGGTCGATTTTAATCGCCGTGACGCTGAACCCTTTGCTTTTTAAAATTTTTCCCATTGATGCGGCGGCAACTCCCTTGCCCACGCCCGACATCACTCCGCCAACGACGAAAATATATTTTTTCATGTTTTACAGGACAAAAGCCACGCTTGGGTGGCTTTGGTTACTTTTATTCTTCTGCGAGGTCCTCCTTGGAGTCTTCTCCCGGCCCCGCTGTTATTATTACTTTTATTTCTGCCTCTAAATTATGGTCTAATTTTATGTCTATCGGGAACTCTCCTGTTTCTTTTATAGGATTCTCCAGCTTAACCTGTGACTTCTTAACTTCAAATCCCATTTCCTTCAGCTTCTCTACGATTTTCTGGCTGTTGATTGATTCAAAAAGCTGCCCTTCATCTCCAACTTTTACCGCAATATTCAATTCCAGACCATCGAGGTTCGAAGCTAAAGCCTGCACTTTCTTTAAATCTTCTTCCGCCTCCTTTTCAATAACCGCTTTTTGGTCAGCCAGCCATTTCAAAGCTTGCTTGGTTGCGGCTCTGGCCATTTTTTTAGGAAATAAAAAATTCCTTGCATGGCCATTTTTCACTTCTTTTATTTCATATTTTTTTCCAAGACCTTCAATGTCTTGTAAGAGAATCACTTTCATGTTTGATTTTTTCTAATTAACCTTAATATTTGTATTCTACTTTAAAGTGTTTATTATTTCAAGGGCTTTGTCTAATTGAGGGTCTTTTTTCTGCTGGACATCCTGGTCTGTTATGTCAACTTTTATATCCGGGGTCAATCCTACGTCGGTTATAGAATTGCCCTTTGGGGTCAGCCAATTTGCAATAGTTATTTTAAGGAATGATCCGTCTCTTAAATTCACCACCTCCTGGACGCATCCTTTTCCGAAAGACTTGGTTCCGATCAATTTTATATTCCTGTCATCTCTAAGCGCGCCGGCTAAAATTTCAGACGCCGAAGCCGATCCCTGGTTTATTAAAATAACCATGGGGTAATTCGCAAGGTTAGAATTTCCGCCTGCTTTATATGTTTGCTGCGGTTTCCCTTTTCCAAAATCCTCAATGGTCACGGTCTGGCCTTTCTGCAAAAACCATCCGGCAAGATCCTGGGCAACATTAAGATACCCTCCGGGATTATTCCTCAAATCCAATACTATTTTTTTGGCGGGGCTCTGTAAAATTTTAAGGGCGATTGTTTCAAAATCAGAGGAAAGCGTGTCGTCAAACTGATAAATTTGTATGTAAGCTATGTCGTTGTCCTTGAGCGACCACTCTATTGAAGGAACCTTTATTGTGTCCCTTGTGATCTTAATGTCTTTCGTATTATCCCATCCGTCTCTTAAAACAGTAAGTGTCACGGACGTTCCTTTTGGCCCGCGGATCAAGCTCACCGCCTCATCTGACGCCATATTTGTGGCATCCTGTCCGTTTATTTTTACAATTGTATCTCCGGATTTTAATCCTGCTTTTTCCCCGGGAGTTCCTTTCAACGGAGCGATAACTGTCAGCAAGCCCTGCTTGATTCCGATTTCTACACCTATGCCGTCAAATGATCCGGAAAGATTCTGCTGGAACATTTTAGCCTGGTCCGGGTCAAAAAAATCAGTGTAGGGATCTCCCAATGCATTTGTCATTCCAGCTATCGCGCCGTAAACCACTTTTTGGTCAGTTATTTTTGAAGGAGTAATAAAATTTTGCTGGAGCTTATTGTAGGCATCCCAGAAAAGGGAAAAATCGATGGTTCCCGGTTGAGGCACATGGTAAGCTACTTTTGTGTCTCCAATCCAAATACCCAGTCCGAAGACGGCCACAAAGCACACAACCAAAATAACTGTATAAATTATTTTTTTACTATTCATATGAATATAGTAACAAAAAAGAAACTGCAAATCAACCCTTCACTATTTCGGCAATATTATTTATTAATTAAATATAAAAAAGTGTAAAATTGTGCAAAAAAAATGAGGCGGCAGTTTTCTTGCGAAAACTCCCGCCTCGTACTCTATGCCCGCGCGTCTTTATGCGCGGACCTTACTCTTGTTCGCGTGTCCCTACCGCGAACTCAATATTCCCTTCCCGGGTCCACCTGAACCCGATGACTGTGCTTCGTGGGCCAATCCTTTCTGAACCCACAATCCAGTCATTCGACAGGTAGTCCTGGTACTTAGCCGGGACAGGCGCAACTACATCCTGGCCCAGACGAACAGCGGTAATCCCCGGGAAGGGTGTTCGTCTTCCTCCCGAAGATACTGCCAGTCCAGGGCCCACAGACAGGATTATCCGTTTCGGCATAGGCGGGACTACTATGGTTCCCACCCCTAGCACCGTGACACTAATAGTGAACGGCGGCAGGCTGTCAACGTTGACCACAATCTTTCCCGGTCCGGATATGGTAAATGTCCCGGAAAATGTTGCGAATCCACCGCTGTTCGAACCTGCAACCATAGGCATGCTGCTGCCGTCCGAAGCAATCATCGTTGCAGTCGGTGTCGCAGTCGCAGGAGCATAGTCAAACGTCAGATTGAATGACTGCCCCGCGATTACATACTGCGGACACACAACATCTGTCACTCCGGCCGTGACTGTTACTGATGCCGAGGTTGCTGGGACTTCGAAGTTGATACTCGAGGTCGCAGATACTGCTCCGTCTGTGACTTTGAATTTCAACGTATGAGTGCCGGCTGCAAGGAACGTGGTGGTAAACGTCGCCGAGCCCGTGCTCGGCGCAGTTCCCGCACCCATAACTGGAGCTATGCCCCAGTTATTTTTGTCGAACCACCCGGAGGCGGTGGCAGAACTGCCCGCCGTGAAATCAACCCTGAAACTAACATCCTGCTTAACTACCGGCACAGACAGTATCGTCCAGTTGTCGATCGTCGGCCCTGCCACCGCTGGGGTAGCTGCTGCTTTCACGTTGAAACTCGCCGCATCGACGGCCGAGCCTCCTCCTGTAGGCGTCAGCCGGATATGGTAAGTACCGGCTGTCGTTGGTGTCCAATCCAGCGGACCATTGCTGTACCCTGCTGAATCGGGCGCACCGTTATCCCACGATGCAGAAGCCACAATGGCTCCGCTGCTGTCCACGACATCTGCACGACAAGCGACGTTGAAGCGCGCTTCAATTGTGAACAGCGCTTCTGCAGTCAATGTCTTGCCCGCAGTAGGTGCCAACACCATCAGGTCGGGTACCACCGACCTCGATGATGCGACAATAGCAACCGCGCAAACTGCCGCAATCGCGCCTGCAATGTAAATGTTCTTCATGACACTCCTCCTCTCACAATTCCCAAGGGCCTCGAAGCCCCCTTCGTCCATCTCAGGGGGCTCACAATGGCCCACCTCACTATCATAATGATAGCATATCGAATTAAACTTGTCAAGTCTTCACCACCCCAAAAATACTTTTCTTAAATTAACATAAAACCTTTAAACTTTGTATAATTTTCAGAGGAAAAATACAACTAGCACAATGAAGGCTCAATAATTGGAGGCATCCAAAACAAAACCCAGGTTTTTCGCCTGAGTTTTGCTTTGGATAGATAGCAGTGATTTAATTGTTAACCAATTCTGCCTCAACCGTTATCCTTTGATAGTCCTTTCCCGGCGGCCAGCAGCTGATTAATGTCAGAACATTATTATTGGCAGAAGAACCGTCTGCCGGAACATCTGCGCCTCTTTGGATTATTGTCTTCTGTTTAACCACATACGTGTATTGCTTGTTGTTAAGGTCAATTGAAATGGTATCGCCTGCTGAAAGCTTGTCTAAGTTGGTAAAAACCCAATCGTGTTTTATTGTCGGCCAGCCCGGGGGAGCCGAATGCCCTAAAATTATAATCTGGCCGATTTGTCCGGGATAAACTGAACCAGGGTAATAAACCACACCTTGGTCAAGGTCTTTTGCAAGAGAAGTTTTGTCGGTACTGGTTGAAAAGATTATTGGAACAGAAATAGATATTTTTGGGATTTCCAATGTGTTTTGTTTGTCTGTATAATTTGTTTTTATATCCTGTGCCGGCTGGACAGCTACCGTAGTTTGAGCCGCGGTTGCAGATTGAACAGCAGTTGTAGATTGAGCCGCAGTTACGGTATCTTGGCCTTGCCCGCCTAAATTTTGCCCTTGCAAAATTTGTGCGGGTGAATGGTTTGGATAAAAATAAGCATTCATTGTGGAAGCGTCTATGGACGGATACGGATTGAAAAAATCCTCCACCAATCCTGAAACTTCTTTGTAATTGAAAATCCAGGAAACATCATTCCAGTTTATAATCAAAAAGGTTGCCAAATATATCAATACAGCCACTTTTATTATTTTTTTTGTATTAGATCCGTTCATGTATTTATATAATTATTTGGTGCGGGATTAATGAAATTATCGTTTCCTTGTTTATCAACGCAGCCGCAGACAATAATACTAAGATAAGAACCGCCCTGAAGATAAGCTGTTTTTTGAAACTGATATGAAAATTGAAAAATATTAAAGTAAGCAGGGAGCCTATTACAATCAAAGACACTCCATAAATAATATCCTGCAGCAATCCGTCGTAATTGTATAAAGCAAAATTCAATATTTTTGAAGATACATCATTTACGCCATTTCCTTTTTGTGGTTCTATAGAATTTTGTAACTCTGTTGATTGTGACAATACTTTTTCGCTGGTATTAGCAGTTGAAGCCTGGGTATTGGCAGTTGGGACCGTAGTTTGGGGTTGTGCATTAGTAGTTGCAGCCGGCCCGGTGGTTTTAACTGTTGTTTGTGTTTTGGATTGAACCGCGGCCGGTTTTGGATTATTATTTACCGCAACTGTCTTAACCGGCAATTGGCTTCCGAACTCCTGCACAACAACAATTGTATTATTTTGGCCGAATCCGTTTAAAACAGCTGTGCCGACATCCGTATAATTGGGGTTTACAATGTTTGCTTTGTGCGATGGCGAATTAAGCCAGGCGTTATAAACTTCCTGTGAATCATAAAATCCGATTGCAAGATTTTCGCCGGCATATTTGTATTTATAGCCTGCCTGTGAAAACCAGAACCATGGTGAAACTCCGCTGGGGCTGGTATGGTTAAAATATTGATCCTGCACCATGTTTTGCGCCTTTAGCTGGGCCGCCTGGTTTAATTTTGCATTCTCTGATAAAGGCTGCAACCCCATAGATTGCCTTGTCTGATTAACAAAATTTTCAAGAGCCGATTTTGTTATATCGGCAAAAAATATATTATGCGGTATATTAATCGGGATTAAAGCCGTAGCAATTTTCAAAGCTAAAAGCAAAACAACGCAATAAAGCAACGCATTGCTTTGCAAGAATTTTGATTTGTAATTGTTGGCTTCCGAGGGCAGAACAAACTCCTTTGCCTTCTCAAAAATATATTCAACTATGCCCTCTTTTACTGAATAATCCATGTTGTTATAATACACTAATATTACTATTTTGTCAATAGTTTACGCACAACTCCCCCTCTCTTTAATTTTGCCACAATTAATATGACTAAGCAATAAAAAAGCCCCTATATGGCACAGGGACAAGATTTAAAAAATTTGTCATTTAGCGCAAGTGCTATTGTCACAGACGATTGCCTTGTTCTCGGGCGTCAGGTTGATATATCGCAGGTTCTTCCTGCTGGCTGCAGAAATTCCGCCGTTTAACAACAGGTCCAGTTTTTTAAGCTGAGAGTTGATATCGGAATCCGGGCCTAAATCAAAATAAATATGCCAGCCTTCATTCGTATTTGCGTCTAATCTTAGCGGGCTTGTGACCAGCACTTCGTCTAAATTTATCTGAAAATTATCTTTCAGATTTTTTTGGATATCAGAAATCGCAGTTATTATATTCTTTGCTATAACTTCTTCCCCGGAAAAAACTTGGTTGTTTTCCAATACTTGCCGCACAATAGTAGCACCAGCCGGTATCGCGGCTAACGGTTCAAAAATAACCCCTTTGCCATCGATTGAAAAACAGCTTTTATCAGCTTGCCCTGAATTCGTTTGGGGGCAAAAAACGCCGATTGGCTTTCTTTCCTCAACATTTATAATCAATGTTTGTGGCAGATTTTTATTTATCGAAACATTTCCTATTAAAGGAAACTTTTCTAATATTTCTTTGTCTATTTTATCAGAATCAGTCAAAAAAATGCTTTTAGAATCAATCTCCCAGCTTCCTATGCCAAAAATTTTAATATTTATATTTCCGGAAACTAAATTTTCGATATCCTTGCTTATAACTTTTTGATTGCCTAGAACTATAATATTTTTAACCTGGATGCCAGAATAAAATAGCAAGAAATATAGAACAGATGAAACAACAATTAAAAGCAGAATAGCAATCCAAAACCACAGCTTGGCGAAAATCGATTTTTTTTGCTTTATTCTGTGGATTTTTGATTTTATATGGCTCTTCATATACAACGATTATAAATTCCTTTTTCTTTTTCTGATATTTTCTATTATGTAATTTATCCAATATTTTTTTGAGATAATAAAATCCTGGGTTTTAACATAATTTTTCTTATATCCGCCAAAACCCATTTTAAACAGCGAAAGCCCTGCCCAAGGATGTTTCGATTTTTGTGCGTCAGATTCACTTTTAATATCGGGCGCTATTCCCCAAAAATTGTAAATCCTGCATCCTTTGCTCCTGGCTTCTTTTATGGCCTGCCACTGCAACAGATATGAAACGGGGATTTTGTTATAATCAGAGAGCGATCCTGAATGGTGATAAAAGCACATATCCTGCCAAAAAACGAAAACGGCAGCCGACACAACCTGACCCTTATATCTACCCAAAAAAAGCAGAATTTCTTTGTCCTTTGTAAAAGAATTAAATTCCGTCTCCAGATATTTTTCCGGAAACACGACGAAATGGTGCCTTTTTGCGGTTTCAAGGTAAACCGGCCAGAAAAGCTTTATGTCTTCGATTTTATCGCTGATAACAATCTGTATGTCCGGATTTTTTTCCGCCTGGCGGATCAGGTACCTGGTGGTTTTGCGCATATTCATTAAAAGCTTTTCTTCCGGTGGAGTAATTTCTAATTCCCATGTGACTTCGGGGTGCATATGGATGGGAGCCTGCCTGAAGCCTAAATCTGCAAAAATATTTTCATTTTCTTCGTTATCCGGCAAAATAGGGGCGACTCTTATAAAACTTGCTTTTTCTCCTTTGGCAACATCGCTGAGCTGCAGTAAAAGCAGTTCTAAAATTTCTTTTTTATCTTTGCCGTCCAAACCTCCTATAGCAACCGGCCCATGCGGGATAAACAAAAAAGTTCCCCTTTTTGCGGAAATCTTTAAAACTAAAGCAGCGCCGATTAATTTTCCTTCATTATAAACGCCCAACCTCCAAATTTTTTCTCCCATTCGGATGTTAAATTCGCCCCAATTCCAGGACTGCAAAAAAGTCTTCTCGGCGCACTGCAAAAGAAAATTTTCCCACTCATCTTTATTTATTATTTCTCTGATTTCCATATCATTTTTTACATATATAAAACACGGGCGGGTGTCTCCTTGTGTCATCCTCAGATATCTGTAATTTTCCGTTTACTTCGATAATTTTAAATCCTGCTTCTATTATCTGCCCTTTTACTTCGTCCGCAGATGCAATATGAATATACTGTTTAATTGTGACTTCGTCTAATCTTTTAAAAAACCTGTCGCCAAAATCCATCTCTGCGATATTAAATCCGATTGGTTTTAAAATATAGAATCTGATCCATTGCATTACCCAAAAGAAAAAAAACTTGCTGAACCATACTCTTGGATGTGCGGTGAAAATACAAGTCCCGTTTGGCTTCAAAACCCTGCGCATTTCTTTCAGAGCTTTCAATCTTTCATTCTTATCAGGGATTTGCGTCCAGCCCTGGTTAGAAAATAATAAATAATCAAAATAGTTATCGCCAAAATCTAGCCTTGTTGCATCCCCGACCCGATAATCTATGCTTATTTTTTCTTCTTCAGCTATTTTTTTTGCCGTTTTGATCATTTCAGGAACTAAATCTACAGCTACAACATTGTATCCCATTTTTACCAATGGAATTGTTGTTCTGCCGGTGCCACAACCCAGGTCCAATATCTTACCCTTTTTATCAGTAAAATATTTAGAAATAAAATAATCTTCGCTGGTCCAGAGGCCGTTGTGCGCAAATTTAGAGTATTTAGCTTGCGCATTTTTCGCAGAAAATTCTTCTATTACAATTCTTTTAAAATCTTCTTTATTCATAGTTATTCAAAAAGTTAACGATTCTTTCTGCATCTTTTTGCGAGATATTTATATGAGTTGGCAGATTCAATGTTATTTTTGCCAGATCTTCGGCATTCTTGCAGCTTCCTTTTGTATATTTCATTTCTTCAAGATTTGTGTCAAACGGGGCTATCGGAGTAGTATACCAGTCGCCGAGCAAGATGTTCTGCTTATGCCATGCATTATAAATTATCTCGTTAGCTCCGGGGTGCTTCACGGAAAAGCGCAGGAAAATATTTTTCCGGTTATCAAATTTTTCAGGCAGTTGGAATTTGGTATCTTTCAGGTTTTTAAAATAATAATCGGCAATCTTTTGCCTGTGGCTGTTAAATTTTTCCAATTTATCAAATTGGTTCAGGGCTATTACAGCCAAGGCATTCGGAAGGGTTCGGGGAAAATAATCCGGACGCTTGCCCTGTTTTTCCTGCCAGCTGACTGCTTTAGACAAAATATGGAGCCATTGCGATAAAACTAAAAATATTTTTCCCAGGTCCAAGAAGTTATAAATCGGCAGAATGATATAATTTAAAAGAATCGGATGCAATAATTGCTGGAATATCCAGAATGAATTCGGCATACCAAATTCGGCCTGAGCTTTCCGGAGGCTCTCGGCTAGCTTATCATCGTTTGTCACGGCCATCCCGCCATAAACAGACGAAATAACCTTATCGCGTGAAAAACTGAAAAATGCGGCTTTGCTGTGCGAACCCACCTTCTCGCCGTTAAATTCAGCCCCCAGCGAATGTGCGCAATCCTCGATTAAAATAAGATTGTTCGCGCCGCAAATGCCCCCGATTTCATCCATATTCGCCGGCAATCCAAAAGTATGTTGGACCACCACAACCCTGCTTTTTACGTTAATCTTATGCTCTAAATCTTTTGCATCCATGTTGAAGTCATCTTTGTTGCAATCAACATAAACCGGCTTCAAGCCTTCCCATAAAACAGGATTCGGCACGGCATTGCATGTAAACGCCTGCAATAAAACCTCGCTCCCCTCCTGCAGGTTCAGGGATTTCAAAATCGCAAAAAAAGAGCTTCTGCCGGAATTAAAAGAAAAGGCATATTTTATGCCTAAATATTTTTTAAATTTATTTTCCAGTTCTTCTATAGCCCTTCCCTTTTTCCATAACCATGGACGTATAATCAAATTCAGAGCCAGATGCAAATCATCTTTTTCCACGTTTGGGGATAATGAAATGGAAATCGGTTTGAAGTAAGCCATTTTTTATTCTAAAAGATTAATTAATTCTGCAGGAATCCGGCCTTCCAATAAAACAGCGTCTCCTGATTTGCAAAACAGCGTAATTATTGAGTAAATATCCTGCGAATTGTCGCATAATAAAACATTTTTGCCATCCATTCCGGCTTCTACGGCTCCTTGTTTCAACTCCTTAAACCTGTCTTTGCTCGTTATTATGGCTAAATCACAAACTTCTCCGATCTTTCTGCCGATTTTTTCATGGATTTCCGATGATTTCTTTCCCAATTCAATCAGACATGGCATGACAATAACCTTTTTATTTACAAAAATCGAAAAATAATCCAAATCGGCAAAAACGCCGTCAGGATTCGCGGAATAAGAAGAATCGACAATATCAATTCCATGCTTTCCGTGTTTTAAGGTCATTCCGGCCTGCTCCTCTGAAATATTCTTACAGGCCTCGGAAATTTCCCCAAAATTCATGCCCAATTCTTTTGCTATCAAGATAGCTCCTAAAAGATTCTGCACATTTTGCTTGCCCAAAACCTTTACATCAAAATGCATCAATTCCCCGGTTTTATCAATCGCCAAAAATGAAATCCGGCCCTTCTGAACAGTAATGCTGTCTGACCAGATATCTGAGTCTATAACTTTATTGCTTAAGCTATAAATCTTTTTATTCCCGTTAAATTTTTTATAAAGATTCAAACAATATTTATTATCGCCATTTACAACCAAAATTCCGTTTTTTGGTAATGCTTCAGCTAATTCTTCCCCTCCCTCCGCTGAAAGCAGATTTTTTAACGAACCAAAGAGAGCTAAATGCTGTTCGTTCACGCCGGTCACAACTCCTATTTTAGGCTTCAAAAAAGAACAAACCTCTTTTACTTTTCCCTTATTGTATGCGCCGACTTCGGCGATAAAAATCTGATGGCTGGGTTTTAAATCTTCTAATATGCACTTAGCGATGCCGATTTCAGAATTTTGATGCTCTTTCGTTGATAAAACTTTAAATTTTTTAGAGAGCATTTTTGATAAAAATTCTTTGGTTGATGTTTTTCCGTAAGATCCGGTAACCGCTATGACCGTGAGATTGCTGAGTGATTTTATTTTTTCAAGCTTTTTTCCGGCTTTTTTTAAAATATTTCCCCTTAACGCGACAAAAATCGGCTGGAATAATAATACAATTACTGAGATAACAACCGGAGTTAAAAAGTCGAAAGTTAAAATCATAATTATCTGGAATTTATCAAAAAAATTCAAGGTCCAACCAATAAATAAAACAACTGCTACGAAGGAAACTATTGTCAAAAATAATGATTTAAGGGTCCTTACTGGCTTCTTTATCGATTGAGAAGCCAGTAAGGAC
>Ga0209777_10006279_pt1 | contig 13405 bp, 8 predicted proteins | sample FrelakmetHBP12HB_FD_187147 | JGI IMG/M metagenome (GOLD analysis project Ga0209777, IMG submission 187147) | Freshwater lake sediment microbial communities from the University of Notre Dame, USA, for methane emissions studies -HBP12 HB (SPAdes)... | ecosystem: Environmental > Aquatic >...
CCGCATGGGGTACCCCACCTTGACCGCAATCCCGACAATGTCGGGATGAGGACAAGGTGGGACAAGCACGCGGGAAACACACCTTGTCCTCGCTTCGCTGCGGTCAAGGTGTGCTACCCACTTAAGTTAGCGCCATTCGGGACAGCCACCCCTTATTTGATGTACGATTCGAGTTTCAGCTATGACAATGCAGGGAATATGACTAACGAGACGGAAAACACGGCGCGGGCATTGGACGTTGCTTATGAATATGATTCGCTTAACCAGTTGACGGAAGCCGCGAGAATAAATAGGTGAATAAATAGGGACGTTTACCTATTTTGAGTTATGTCAGAAAGAGGCGTCATTTGGCTGGTTCCCCCCGTAATCGCGGGAATAATTACATTTATTATTCTACGGCGCGGGAACTCGCGGAATTTAAGTCTCGCCTTGGCCTCCGGCACGGCGATTGCCTTTATTGTTTTATTCCTGGAGACGGCTATCAGGCGCATTGGGTATCCGTTCGAGCTGGAGTGGCTCGAGGGGGTGCTGGCGCTTCAGGCCGAGCGCATTTCTTCGGGTCAAAATCCTTATCCTTTGCCGTCCGCCGGGTTTATGCCGTTGAATTATCCGCCCTTTTTTCAGGCGCTGGGCGCGCCGCTAATATCGGCGGGTCTGTCGCCGCTGTTTTCGCTGCGCCTGATTTCATTGGCCTCCGCGATATGCTGGATGGCGTTATCGGGCATAATTGTGGGGAAGGCCACATCCGACCGCGCGTGGGGGATAGTGGCGGCGGGGATGTACGCCAGCGCTTATGCAAGCGTTGGCGCATGGTACGATCTTGCCCGTGTGGACAGCCTGTGGGTCTTGCTGGTGGGGGTCGCCCTGGCGCTGGTGTGGAATAATTATTCTTCGAGGCGGGCGGCGCTTTCCTGCGTGGCGCTTATCGCGTCGCTGTTCTGCAAGCAGCCTTCGATTTTATTCGTTTTTCCAATTACGGCCGCTATAGCGCTCAAGAGCCGCAAGGCGGCGTGGTGGTACTTTGTTTCAACGCTTGCGGGCCTTATGCTGGGCGCTGCGCTCATCGAGGCCGTGACGCATTATTATACTTTTTACACAATCGCAACCGTTAAAGGCAGTCCATGGCTTTTCGATCAGTTTATATCGAGGTGGGGGTATGCGGTGAAGAGATTCCCGTTCGAGATATTGCTCGGGCTGATCGCTGTCAGAGGGGTTATCCGCGAAAAAAGGCCTCTCAATGAATTGAGGCTTTCCGGCGGCGGCGTGATGGCCGCCATTATAGCGACCGCTTCTATGTTTATGAAAAAAGGAGCGTACCCCAATGACGTTATGATCACCCTTGCCCTGGGGATTCTGTTTGTTTTTACCGTGTTGAAGCCCCGGCCGGCGTTTGCGATATTGGCGATAGTCGCCATGATGTCCCATTTTTATCTTCCGGGTAGAGCGATGGTCCCGACAGCGACGGACGCTCAGGCGGGGCGACGTTTCATCGAGCAACTGAAATCCATGCCCCGGCCATTTTTCTTGCCGAGTCACCCCTATTATGCATGGCTCGCCGGCGAGCGGGAAACGCCAAACCTGATGTCCCTGCAAGTAAATAAATACGTTACGGGAAAATACCCGCAGGCGCTCATGGCAAACATCGAAGAGAAAAGATATCGGGTTATAATCCTTGACTATCCAATGAACTTCGCAAAGGATGAGCTATTGGACTCGATCAACCGCAACTATGCGCTATCGGGGAATATATTCGATCACTCCGACGATTCGACATTTTGGACGGTGGCAGGCTGGAAAACGAGGCCAAGCTTTCTCTATCTTCCGCGTTGAGCGTCATGAATTGGAAAACAGCAGACTTACTTATAACCGCATATATATCTGTGTCATTCTCTTGCAGGGGCGATCGGCCGGTCGCCCCTACGGAAAGATGTTTAGAAAAACACACAAATAATCTGTGAAATCCGCGTAATCTGCGGTTAATGCTTGCTTTCGCGCGTTTCTGCGGCGGCCACGAGGGATTCGAGGATGCGCTTGGCGTCCGGGATGCATTCACCGCATCCGGTGCCCAGCTTGGTGCGCTCCTGAAGCGTGTCGAAGTCCCGCACCCCTGCCTGCACAAGCTCCTCGATCTCATCGAGTGTAACGTTCATGCACTCGCACACGAGCCGCTGAGTGCCCGCCACTATCCTGTCCTTCTGGCCGGTTCTGTCGAAATAATCGTTGATCGCGGCGCGAAGCGCCTTGTCCCCAAGCACCGAGCAATGAATCTTGCGCGACGGCAGACCGCCAAGCCTCTCCATTATCTGTTGCGGGCTTATCTTCAACGCCTGGTTTATATCCATCCCGTCGTTCTCCGTCACCATAACGCTAAGCATCGAGGTGCTCCCCAGCGCGGACGCGCACCCGAAAGTCTTCCACTTGAATTCCCTGATCTTTTCTGTACTTTTATCAACCTTTATCCAGACCTTCATCATGTCCCCGCAGACCGGGTTGCCCACCATTCCCACGCCGTCCGCCTCTTTCTCGTAGGCGTCCTCGTCCTCGGTCAACACGTTCCTCGGATGCATGAAGTGGTCTTTTACCGTTTCGCTGTATACCCAGCCGCCTTTGGCATCAGTGGCCATGCCGGTTTCCTCCTTGGGAAAAATCGAAACCGCAGATTATGCAGATGATTTTTGACCACAAAGGCACAAAGTTCACAAAGGATTTTTCTTTCTTAGAGTTCTTTGTGTCTTTGTGGCAGAAAAATATCCGCGAAATCTGTGGTTAAAATTCTCTTCTCATCTGACTTTCGCGGGTGATTTAAGCGCTACCGCGAGGGTCGTTTTTTCAAATAACCTTTCGAGTTCCAACTGGAGCCGTTCCCAGTGGCTTTTCATTGCGCAGTGTGGACCCAGGCATTCCGGCTCATCCCCGACACACAGGTTAAGGCGCAGGGGGCCGTCAACCGCCTCGATAATGTCGCGGAAGGTGATGTCCGCCGGCTTTTTGGCCAGCCGGTAACCCCCTTTCGGCCCGTAACTCACCTTTAGAAGGTCGTGGCTCACCAGGGCCTGAAGGATTTTCTCGAGGAATTTCAGCGGAATATTCTCCGTGCCGGATATATTCCTGGCCGTAGACAAGTTTTTATCCCGCAGACCCGCAATGTGAACCATGGCTTTAAGCGCATATTCGCACTTGCGCGAAATCTGTATCGTCATACTTGTAAGCCTCTCGTGTCGGCTTTATTCGACCTATCAAGTCTAATATAGGTTCAGAGCGCGTATTTGTCAACCAATGACAAGGGGGGACCAATTCCCCTTGTAATTGCTTTTTTTTAGGGCTATAATTTCATTTTATTATCTGGAGTGGAAGCCTATGGCGGCAAATTCAGGTGGAAGGAAACCTTCCAAGAAGAAGGACGCGGGCGCCCAGACGGGCATAATCGAATACGCCCGCGATATTACCGAACAGAAGCGGTCACAGGAGGCGCTGGAGAAGAGTGAGGAGCAGTACCGTACCCTTGCCGAGGCCGCGCAAGACCTCATATTCATCATAGATAGAGACATTAGCATCCGCTACGTAAACAGTTACGCGGCGGTTCAGATGGGGAGTCAGCCGGGCGATTTGATCGGAAAGCGCGTCGAGCAAATCTTCCCTCCGTCCAATTATCAGCGCATGAAGAACGATCTTCTGAAGGTTTTCCAAAGCGGAGAGGCATTGACAGTCGAAGATACTATCACCTATCCACGCTCGGAGCGCTGGATAGAAACCAAACTTGTCCCGCTTAAAAGCGCGACCGGAGAGGTCGAGGCGGTATTGGGGATTTCGCGGGACTTCACTGAAAAAAAGCAGTCGGCGGCTATGCTTCACGAAAGCGAGGAGAGATACCGCAAACTCATAGAAATGTCACCCGATGCGGTTACCCTGACAGACTTCGACATGAATATAATCATGGCCAATAAAAAGGCCGCTTTGAACTCGGGCTTCGATAGCGTACAGGAAATTATCGGGCTTAACGCCCGGGACTTAATAGCCCCGAAATATCGCCAAGCGGTCTTTGAAAATAGCAGTCAACATTTCGCCCCCGGCGACATTATTAGTAATGAGTTCGAGGCGCTGCGAAAAGACGGCTCTACTTTCATAGTGGATGCGCGGTCAACACTCTTGACCGACGCCAATGGCAAGCCTCAAATCATTTTGGCAATTTCAAGGGACATCACAGAGCGGAAACTGGCGGAGGAAAATATTCGAAAAAGCGAGGAGATATACCGCAAACTCATAGAAACATCACCCGATGCGGTTACCCTGACAGACTTCAACATGAAGATAATCATGGCCAATAAAAAGGCCGCTTTGAACCTGGGCTTCGATAACGAGCAGGAACTTATCGGGCTTAACGCGCTGGACTTTGTCGCCCTTAAATATCGTCAAACGATCATTGAATATAACAGTCGAATTTTCATCCCCGGCGCCATTATTGAAGACGAATACGAGGGGCTGCGAAAAGACGGCTCCACTTTCACCGTTGACGTGCGGTTTACCTTTTTGACCGACGCCAACGGCAAGCCTCAAAGCATTTTGGCCGTCACCAGAGATATTACCGAACGGAAGCTGGCTGAGGAAAAAATTCGGGAAAGCGAAGAAAGATACCGCCATCTTGTGGAAACGTCCCCCGATGCAATTGTTCTGACCGGAATAGACCTGAAAGTAACGATGGCCAACGGGCAAGCCGCCTTGCTTTACGGTGTGGACCACGAACGTGAACTTGTCGGAATCAATGTTATGGATTTTATTGCGCCGGAAGATCGGCAACGGGCCATGGAGAGTTCGCTGAGAACAATTAATACGGGGCATTTAGCCTTGCAGGAATATCAATTACTGAGGAAAAATGGATCTTCTTACCCGGGCGAAATCACCGCCAGTCTTCTCAAAGATGCAAAAGGCAACCCCATAGGTTTCCTGGGCATCACAAGAGACATCACGGAACGCAAGCTGAGGGAGGCGAGTTTGCACGAGAGTGAATTGCGCTTCCGTACCCTTGCCGATTCCGCCCAAGAGGCGATTTTCATTCACGAGGAAGAGAAGATTCTCGAAGCTAATCAAATGGCCGCCGAAATGACCGGGTTTACTGTTGATGAGCTTATAGGGAAGAGCATCTGGGAGCTGGTACATCCCGATTTTCGCGATCAGTCTCGAGGAAAAATCACAGAGGGGTATGACAAAGTGTTTGAATCGGTTGGGCTTAAAAAGGACGGCTCGATACATCCTACCGAGGTTTTTGTGACGCGAATCCCTTTCAAGGGCCGCACCGTTACCGTTGCATCCGTGAGAGACATCACCAGTCGAAAACTCGTCGAGATAGAGCGCAGGCGCCTCGAAGAACAACTCATCCTCTCCGACCGCCTTGCAAGCCTCGGCCAGCTCGTGCTCGGCATCGCCCACGAATTCAACAACGTCCTCGGAGGACTCCGCGGCTACGCCCAGCTCTCGCAAATGCCCGGAAAAGAAAATCGCCTCCATGAGCTGCCGGACCTGGTCATCGAGATGGTTGACAGGGCGCAAAACGTCACCGAAAACCTCCTCGGCTTCTCGGAAAGATTCCACCCCGCAGTGACTACCGTGAGGCCAAGCGAGTTGGTACAGAGCATTCTCAAGCTCATGCGAAAAGACCTCGAGATGGGGCATATACAGGTCAAAATGAACATTCCAGAGGAATTCGCCTTTAAGACCGATGGCAGCAAGTTGCAACAGGTGCTGCTCAATATCACCATCAATGCCCGCCAGGCTATGCCGCAGGGAGGCACATTATCCTTCGACCTCAAGGATGAAAGCGGAAAGATATGCCTGCATGTCTCGGACACCGGGCAGGGCATTCCGAAGGAATCCCTGTCGCGTGTCTTCGACCCCTTCTTCACCACCAAAGGCCCGCTGGGCGGCGGCAACATTCCGGGCACAGGGCTTGGCCTGAGCCTCTCTTACGGCATAATGCAAAGCCTCGGCGGCGCTATCGAGGTCGAAAGCGAGATCGGGCATGGAAGCACTTTCACCATCGTCCTGCCCGCCACTAGCCAAGATAAGTAATGGCTCTAACAATTATTGGTTACAGTATGCCGAGAAAAAGCTTTAGCCTCTTTGCGGTTCAGTTGTAACCCGATTTCGCGTGCATTACTATATGGAAAAAAGATAGAGAACAGAATGAAAAAACAACCTGTGCGACCATCCCAGCTTTAATGCCGCATTGCGGAACCGGTTGACCTTCGGATGCGCAGCCAACATAATTCAGGGACCGAGTTCTAAAGAATAAGAGGTTGGAGGCATTTTCTTGTGCTCGATAACGAAATCAACTGATCGGGTCATTTCATCCTTACCCGGGCGTGATATTTCCGCAATTATGAGACAAGTTCGAGCTAAAAACACTTGTCCCGAGTTAATTTTTAGAAAGGCGCTTTGGGCAAATGGCATCCGCTACAAATTATATTCTACTAATGTCATCGGAAAACCGGATATTGTCATCCCTTCAAAGCGGTTGGCAATATTTATTGATGGCGATTTCTGGCATGGTGGCCAATGGAAAAATCGTAAATTATCATCGTTAGAGGATCAGTTTAGAAAAAGTCGATCAAAAAAATATTGGTTGAATAAAATCAGAAAAAATATGGAAAGGGATTGCAGGGCTACAAAATCCCTTTTAGAAAACGGTTGGGAAATTATTAGATTTTGGGAAAGCGAGATTTACAGGAATTTGGAAGGATGCGTAAATATGACGCTTGAGGCCGCTACCAATGGTCTGAAAGGGAATTCAATCTCTTTTCTTCCCCGCAAAACATTCGCCGAATTTTTTGCAGGGATAGGTCTTGTGCGTCTAGCTCTTGAAAAACATGGATGGTCGGTCGCATTTGCCAACGATATTGATCAAGAGAAATATGAAATGTATAAGGCTCAATTTCCTGATTCCAATAATAACTTTATCTTGGGCGATATCCATAATATTTCGGTCAAACAAGTGCCTAGTGTTTCACTTGCAACGGCATCCTTTCCTTGCAACGACTTGTCTTTGGCCGGAGCCAGACACGGATTGGCGGGAAAACAATCATCAGCTTTTTGGGGATTTATCAGGGTAATTGAAGAAATGAAAACAAGGCGACCGCCTATTGTATTAGTCGAAAACGTGCCCGGATTTCTTACGTCTCATAAGGGAGAAGATTTTAAAGACGCTTTAAAAGCTTTGAATCATTTGGGATATGATGTTGATTCTTTTATTCTTGATGCTTCCAGTTTCGTTCCTCAGAGCAGGCAACGTCTTTTCGTAATTGGAGTTTTAAATATGGACAATCAAAGTCTTAAGGTTATGGACACTCAAGGGTTTTATGAAAGCGATATTAGACCTAAAATGCTTTCTAAATTTATTTTCAATAATCCGGATATCAAATGGCGATTGCGCAATATCCCTATACAACCGGAGAGAACCAAAGAATTAAAAGATATCATTGAAAATCTGCCGAACGATGCTCCAGAATGGTGGAGTAAAGAACGAGCAGAATACTTGCTGAATCAAATGAGTCCGCGCCATAGAGAAATAGCGGATAGAATGATATTAGAAGATGAATGGTCCTATGGCACGGTCTTTAGGCGAATCAGAAATGGCCGGTCCATGGGTGAACTTAGAACTGATGGAATCGCCGGTTGCCTTCGGACACCACGAGGTGGAAGCGGAAGACAGATATTATTTAAAGCCGGAAAAGGGCGATACATGGCAAGATTGCTGACACCACGCGAGTGCGCTCGCTTAATGGGCGCCGATGACTATAAAATCTCTGTGCCATTGAATCAAGCTTTATTCGGCTTTGGCGACGCTGTGTGTGCGCCTGTTATTGAATGGATTGTAATTTATTATTTAAATCCATTGGTCAATGAATTGATAAGAGGGCATCCTATGAAAGCCTACAATAATTAAAACGTCATGAATATTAACGAACAGACATTAAAATTATTTGATAAGTGGTATAAATCACTAAATGTCCAAAAACAAACGGGTGGTCCTGCGCGTGGCGCCATAGGCGCCGGACTCGTTGTCTTGGAACGGTTAAAAGAAGAGTACAACCTTGAGTTGGACTCGCATCGCGCCGAAGGAAAATCACAGATTAAAGGCGCTAGCGGATCCGCTGTTTCAGCTATGTTAGGAAAATTCGGCGAGACCAGACCTTTCTTAAAGGAAGGAGGCAGAACAAACAGAGGAGGACCAGGTGACATCGGAATGATGCTTTCAACTCTAAGAAAGACAGGTTTAGAAAAACTTGAACAATATGAAAGAGAAGAAATCTTAGATAACCTTCAAGGTTACCTCGTTGACAGGGTAAAAGAATATCACAATCGAGAACGTTTAAAAGTTTTTTATAATCCTTTTAAAAGCGCTTATCAATCAATTCAAGATTTGTTAAGTCTTGCAAGAGAAACAGGAAAAGAAGGGCCCGTAGCTCAATATCTGGTTGGAGCAAAGTTACAGCTAAGATTTTCATCTATTCAAGTTCGGAATGATTCCTACAGCGCGGCTGACGATCAAATTGACAGCCCGGGCGATTTTTATCTAGGTGATACGGCTTTTCACGTAACAGTGGCGCCGATGCAAGGTGTTTATGAAAAATGTCGTAAAAATATCGAGGAAAGACTTCGAGTTTTCATCCTTGTTCCCGATAGGCTCGTTATTGGGTCTAAACAAAACGTCGAAAATATACATGGCCCGATAACTGTTCAGGCCATTGAATCTTTTGTTGGGCAAAATTTAGAAGAGTTGGCAGAATTTTCCACTGATAGATTGACTGATGGTTTTGTATGCCTTATAAAGAAATACAATGAAAGAGTGGATGCCGTTGAAACGGATAAATCTATGCTAATTGAAATGCCAAGGAACTTATCAAAAATAAAACCGAGGTAATCTGAGAGCAATCATGACTGTTAACTTCGATAGAGTGAGCGACATTTACGACATGACACGCGCCATGCCCGCGGAGATGGAGAAGGCGGTTCTGAGGCAGATAGTTGAGGAGGGCGAGTTGTTTCCCGGAAGCGGTGTGCTCGAGATGGGCGTCGGGACGGGCCGCATAGCTCTGCCACTCGTTAAAACTCTCAACCTGAAATATGTCGGCATTGACATATCGGGCAAGATGATGGCGCGGCTGAGGGAAAAGGCGACAAACGCCATACATTTGGTCCGCGCCGATGTGCGGCGCCATCCCTTCAGGAATTACACCTTCGACGCGGTGCTGGCGGTGCATATTCTCCACCTTGTCCCCGAATGGAAGAAAGCGCTCATCGAGGCAAAGAGAGTGCTCAAGCCGGAAGGCGTCATGTTGATCGCGGGAGAGGGCGGAAACCGTTTGATGTCATTGGATATGTTGACTGGCGAGATGCCTCCGGGTTTCATCAAGAGGGCAGGGGAGATAGCGGAAAAACTGGGCATGAAAGAGCGCCGCGTTGGCATGGTGGGCCTCGGAGAAGCCGTCGAGGCCCTCACTGCGCTCGGCGCATCCATCACCCTCCCGCCCACCATCGAGCACAGGATGGACCTTTCCCTTCACATTTTGATTGCCCTGATCGCGGGACGCGCCTTCTCGGCCCTGTGGGACGTGCCGCAAGAAACGCTGGACTCTTGCGTCAACGACCTGAAAAACCTCTTCATGGAATGCTTCGGGTCCCTGAATAAGCAAATTCCCTTCTACCGCCGCTTCGAAATGGTCAGGGCGATTTTTTAAGCCGCATTCCTTAAATCCATGATATATTACACACACGCAAGATGGCTTGCGACATAATCAGGGGGAGGCGTAACGCAGGCGTCCTCGCCTGCGCCATTCACCTATTTTGGAAAATCCGCAATTTTTAACTTCCATGAATCCATGACTTGATGGGCGCACACGTTGGCGCGCCCCTATGAAACGTCGTCGGTTTCAACGCTTTCTTTTTGCGCCACTTTCGAGTCAATCGAGATATTTTTATAGCGGTTTTTGAGGAGTTTTTTATCAACCTTCAGGGATGGGTTTCGGGGAAGCTCGTCAACGATGTCAAGATACCGGGGCGCTTTGTAAGGGGCGATATTTTCTTTTGCCCAGTTCAGCAATTGTTCTTTTGTCGAGGATGAGCCGGGTTTGAGGGTTACGATAGCGATGGGCATTTGGCCCTTTATTTCGTGCGGGATGCCGAAGACGGCCGCCTCGGAGATGTCGTGATTGTTCATAAGCTCTTCCTCGACCTCACGGCTGAATACGGAATATCCGCCGACTTTTATCACGTCCTTTTCGCGGTCAACCAGGTAGAGGAGGCCCCATTTGCCCTTTCGGACTAGGTCGCCCGAGCGGAGCCAGCCGTCGCGGAATGCTTCTTCTGTGGCCTTCTTGTCCTTCCAATATCCCTTCATGACATGCTTGCCGCGCACCCACAATTCCCCGACATCGCCCTTGGGAACCTCATTGCCGTTCTGATCGGCGACCTTGACCTCGACCCCCGGCAACGCCCAACCGATGCAACCGTTCTCCTTTGTGATGGGGAGGTCGGGCTTCATGGTGCTGGTGGGGCTTGTTTCTGCCTGGCCGTATCCCTCGATGAACATGGCATCCATGACGGGAATGCCGAGAATCTTGAACTTGCCGAATTTTTTGAATGCGTCGCGATGCTCGGGCGGCAGCGCATCGGAGCCGCTGACCCACAACTGCACACTGGACAGATCGTATTTTGTCCCGGCCCCGGCCTTGAGCATCATCGCGTACATGGCGGGCACACCGATGAATATCGTTACCTTGTGCCTCTGGATGGCCTCCATGACCCTCTCCGGCTCGAAACGCTCCAAGACAACAAATCGAATGCCCGCCGTGAGCCTTACCAAAAACATCCCGAAACCCATAATGTGGCTTATAGGCTGGACGGCCAACCCGACGTCTTCCTTTAAATCCAGTGGGGCCAGCGTTTGGATGACGCCGGGCATGCGGACGTTGTTCACTATGAGGTTTTCCGATGTCATCTGAGCGCCCTTGGGGAAGCCGGTGGTGCCCGAGGTGTAGAAAATGCCCGCAAGGTCGTCCGGCGCCGCGTATTCGGGCGTCAGATAAGGGCTCGACCTGTTAATCATGGCGATCCACGATATGCCGCCCGCGGGTGTATCGCCGGGGGCTTCATGGAATACCCATTGTTTTACCTCCGGGATTTTCCTGAAATCCCTGACGCCCGCATTGAAGACCGGAGTCTGGGTAATCACGGTTTTCGCTTCGCAATCGCGCGCGATGAAGCCAACCTCGTTGCCCCTGAGCAGATGATTGAGCGGGATGGCCACCGCTCCGATCTTGAACAGCGCATAGCACGCCAGAGCAAGCTCCAGCCGATTCCTCATGTAGACGATCACGCGGTCACTGCGCCTGATGCCGAGTTCCTTCAGGCTGTTGGCCATCCGGTTCATTATCTCAGCGAGATGGCGATAGCTCAATTCTTTGGCGCGCAGGAATTCGTAAACGGTTTCCTCTTCGAGGATCACGATGGTTTTATCGCCGTAGAGTTCGGCGAGATGATCGAGGAAATTCGAGGCGCTTATCCGCCTTCGCTCCATTATAAGCATGCGGAATCTCTTGTGAAAAGACGGCAATTCGAGGTTCATATTCAGTTTTCCGAAAAATATAGCGGGGCGCACCGAAGGGCATGCTCCACTCTCACTCCTGATAGGTAAGTGTTAGCATTTAAATTGGCAATGTGTCAACAAAGCCCTTTGAGAATTTGGAATGCGGCGGCTTGATCCCGACTTGTCGGGACTGTCAAGCCAGCGCACTCCAGAAGCATTATAAAACGGGAATCAAGGCAAAATTTGGGCGATGAAGACAAAATCGGATATCTGGTTTATAATTCATATTATTAAGAAATCAGAACAGGAATATCCCGATGAAACGATTTTGGATTTTAACGCCGCTGCCACTTCATTTTCTCAAATCCAAAATCCTCATTCCAAAATCCAAAATAAAAATGGCGGTCATCGAACAATGATTCGCGCCAAGGTTTTCCGGCCCGCATCTGTCGCCATCTTTTCCTCCAGCCTCTTTCTATGCGCCGTCTTGAGTCTTTTTCCCGCCGATTTATTCTCTGCCATAACATACGATCCCCGATTGAAATGGCGCACGATCCGTTCCGAGCATTTTGAGGTTCACTATTCGCAGGGCCTTGAGGAAATTGCCCGTCGGACGGGAGCAATAGCGGAGGACGTGCACAATGAACTTTCGCCAAAACTCGGCTGGTCCCCGCGCGTCCGCACCCATCTCGTTGTGACGGACAACTCCGATTTCGCGAACGGAGCGACCACCGTCTTTCCGTATCCGATCATCACGATATTTCTCGCGCTTCCATCCTCGGACGACACCCTTGATTATTATGATGTCTGGCTGCACACCCTGCTGTCGCATGAATACACGCACGTGCTCATGATGGACATGACGGGGGGCATTCCGGGTATTTTGAGGCATGTCTTCGGAAGATCAGTTGACATGAACGCCCTTGTTCCGACGTGGTGGGGCGAGGGCGTGCCGACGTTCGAGGAGACCGTCAACACCATTCAGGGGAGGGGCAGAAGCCCGTTTGCCGACATGATGCTCCGCTCCGCAATCCTCGAAGACCGCTTCCCCGAGCCGGGGCGGCTGGAGGAGGGCCTGATGCAGTGGCCTGCGGGGGACGGCGCTTACATTTTCGGGGTGGAGTTTGTGACCTACCTCGCCGATCGCTTCGGGGAGGACAAAGTACGCGAGTTTCTTCACCGGTACAGCCGTGATATAGCGCCATTCCAGATGAACCCGACAGCAAAGCGCGTTTTCGGCGCCAGCATGTCCCGGCTATGGCGGGAGTGGGAGGATTCTCTCAGGAAGAAGTACGCCGACCAGCGCGGGCGGATACTGGAGCCTGGCCTGATCGAGGGAAAGGCCATCACTGACATGGGCTTCGGGGTGCAGTATCCCGTTTGGGACCCGGACGGACGGCAAATTCTTTTCTATGATTTTAACCCTCATGGCGCCCCCGCCATATACGTTATTAACCCCGACACCGGAGATACTGAAAGGATATTCAAGGCCCAGGCATTCGGCCCTATCACCATAAGCCCTCACGGGAGGACCGTGGCCTATCCCCGTTTTGCCCCACTAACAGGAAAATCCTCCTCGCGCTTCTACCAATGTACCGACATCTACCTGCAGGAGGTTAAAAAACACAAGGGCGATAAGGTTCCCGGAGGCCGCGCCTCACCCGGTGGCGTCTCTTCCGCCGAACCCGCGCCCCCTTCCGAGCCAGCCGAGTGGTTTGAGGGCAAAGAAACGCGCCTGACCCAGGGCGAACGGGCCTCGGACCCGGATTTTTCACCGGACGGCGAGGAGATAATATATGTCTCGCGTGCGCCGGGCGGGGCCGTACT
>Ga0209777_10006280_pt1 | contig 13405 bp, 12 predicted proteins | sample FrelakmetHBP12HB_FD_187147 | JGI IMG/M metagenome (GOLD analysis project Ga0209777, IMG submission 187147) | Freshwater lake sediment microbial communities from the University of Notre Dame, USA, for methane emissions studies -HBP12 HB (SPAdes)... | ecosystem: Environmental > Aquatic >...
TTCATAGTAGGCTTTGACATGCCGAAAGGTGTTCTCGAGAACACCACTGACCGGTTTATGTTTCTTTGTCACCAAGAATTCCTTATCTTAGCGCCATTGGGGACACCCGCAGAACTCGTCGTGCCGTCATAGGTCTTGCTATCGGTTGCAGCCGTCACCGTAATCGCAAGCGGGTTAATGACGCCGCTCGTATCGTTGACAAAGGTGACGCTGTAGTTGTTGCCGCCGTTGCCGTCGTTGACAGTGCCAGCGGGCGTCAGCGTCTTGCCTGTGCCGACGTTTTTGGTATCGAAAGTCTGTGTCCAAGTGGCAGTGTCGCCGGCGGCAAGACTGCCCGAGGTGATTGTCGGGACACCCGCAGAACTCGTCGTGCCGTCATAAGTCCTGCTATCGCCCGCCGCCGTGACCGTGATTGGGCGCGGGTTGACGGTCATGGTCAGTGTCGCCGAAGTGCTGCCGGTGTTGTTCCCGTCCCCGCCATAAACTGCTGCGATGCCGTGCGAGCCGACCGCCAGGGACGACGTGCTGTATGTCGCCGTCCCGCCGTTCAGCGTGCCTGCGCCAAGCGTGGTTGAGCCGTCCTTGAATGTCACGGTCCCCGTCGGTGAGGCCCCGGTGACTGTTGCCGTAAACGTCACAGACTGGCCATAAGTTGACGGATTCTGGGAACTCGTGACAGTCGTTGCCGTCCCGGCCAGATAGGTAATGTACTCCGTCCACTTCTCCGCTGTGGAGGTCTCGCCCGTGACTGTTCCAGGGAATGCCCCGTAGGGCTGAGGGAGGCAGAACCCGTCACCGACCGCGCCAGCGGTATAGCTGGGCACATCCGCGTTGGTATCAACCTGCCAGCCCAGCCAGTACGTGCCAGGGACGAGTTGCAGCGAGTTGGGTGTTCCCGAAGAGATGGGAGCTATGAGGAACGCGCCCGCCACGCTGTTAGGAACTGATGCCGACTGCCAGAGCAGGCTCTTGGGAGCAGCGTTACTATAGATGGCCAGGCGGACATTCCCCTTCGCGGCGTGCGAATAAAAACGCACGTCGGTCAGATTGCCGGCTTCCGGCATGGTTATCTTTGTTGCCTTCAAGGAACCGTTCTCTGAAAGGCCAATCTTGACCACGATTCCGGGACTGGTATAGGTGCCTAGATACGCATAACCGGCTGCGGGATCAATGACTGCGCAGGAGACGTTGGGTTCCCCGGAATTGAGCGTGAGCGCCCCCACGCGTGTAGGCGCGTCCGCACCTTTACCCAACGCCACTTTGACCAAAACGCCGGGGGCCGTCCAGATGGCCCCAAAATAGGCAAAGCCTGCGGCCGGATCAATGACCGCGCTATAGAGCATGTCTTCTCCGGAATTGGGGTCGAGTGTCAGCGCGCCCACCCGCGTCGGCGCTCCGGTACCGCCCAGCGCCACTTTAACCACAATACCTGCACGGTTGTAGCCGGTCCCAAAATAGGCATAGCCTGCGGCTGGATCAATGACCGCGCTGGTGAGGCAACCTTCCCCGGAATTCAGCGTCAGCGCGCCCACCCGCGTGGGCAAGCCCGTGCCCTGGCCCAGCGCCACTTTGACCACAATCCCGGGAGTTGTGCGATTGGTCCCCAAGTACGCGTACCCGGCTGCGGGGTCAATGACCGCACTGGAGAAGTTGGATTCTCCTGAATCGAGTGTGAGGGCGCCCACCCGCCTGGGCGCGACAGCGCCCTTGCCCAGTGCCACTTTGACCACGATGCCGGGAAAGGTATAGGAGGTCACAAAATACGCGTAGCCTGCGTCGGGATCAATGACCGCTAGATTTGGGTAGTCCTCTCCGGAACTGAATGTGACCGCGCTCACGCGTGTGGGCGCGTCCGTGTCCTTCCCCAGCGCAACTTGGACCACCCTTCCAGGACTGGTATAGGTTCCAAAGTACGCATAGCCTGCGGCGGTATCAATGACTGCACTTTCGAGGTAGTCCTCTCCGGAATTGAGTGTGAGCGCACCCACTCGCCTGGGCGCGTCTGTGCCACTGCCCAGCGCTACCTTGATCACAGTGCCGGGAATGGTATTCGTGCCAAAATAGGCATAGCCGGCGGCTGCATCTACAACCGCACTGACAAGATCGCCTTCACCAGCATTCAGAAAGCTCGCCGCGCCTATGCGTGCCAAGGCGGCGTTGGGATAGGTCGTGGTTCCCGGCGTGCTGTTCCCTGCTGCCGGGTCGGAGAACTGAAGTGAGCGATTCTCGAAGAAGTGGCCGCTGCGGTCTGTGACGCGCAACGTGACCGTGTAGACCTTCTCTTCCAGGCCGTGGGCCGTCCACTCGGCATTCCACAGGCCAAGCGTGCCCTCGGGATTCGCCTCGCCAAGCGTAGCTGATGATGGCTTAAGCGTGATCGTCTCAATTCCACCTAGGTCCGCAACGACCGACTGTACCCCTGCCTGGGCCTTCACGACCGCGCTGATGCTAAGTTTCCCGCCGTTCCTCACCGACGGTCCCGAAAGCGTAGGAATAACATGAATGGACCCATCTCCGCTACCGATGGGGACCGCTCCTTGAAAGTCTAGTTTTGCCTCTCCAATTGCGGCCAACCAGTCCGGGGCGCTTAAGCCGCTCGCGGCCACCAGCAGCCGGCAACTGAAAGCCCCCCGAAGAGCAGTCAGCACGAAGGCCCCGAGGTCTACGGTCTTCGTTTCCAAAGTAACACCCAGGGGGTCCAGGGACAGTGGCGCAATTCGGGTGAAGGGGACAGAATATCGAGAATATCGGGGATGTTTACGAAACCTATCCGCGTGCGCCTACCATATGTTAAGCTCTCCGCGCGCCCCGGCCCAACCGCCAGGAAAGACCAGACGGCGATGGCCGGTACGCAGGTTGTGCCACTTCTCTCGCTTCCGCCCTGCGCCTGCGTCATGCCCGACTCCTCTCCCAGGCCTCGTGTTGAGGCCCCTCTTCTTGGGTATACACCCCGCACGGTTGAGAAACCGGGGATAAGCCCCAAGTGGGCAAGAAAGCAATCCGCGGGTAAAACAAGGGGCCAAAAGGACCAAAACGACATAAGGGACTTTCTGAGATGCAGCAAGGATGCGACGGTGTCGCGCGAAGTGCGGTTATTCACCACAGAGAAACAGAGACGCAGAAAACAGCAGGGAGTATCGGGGACGTGCGCGAAACCTTTCTGTGTGGGCTCGTCCTGGGTTAAGCACTCAGCGCACCTGGCGCGGGACTGGCGACGTGGGCTTGCAGACGATGAGTGCGCGCCCGAAGGGCAAGGGGTGTTCATCGAATCCTACACCCAGCGCCCGCAGCTTTGCGCGAATTGGCAGCTTTGGTTCTGGGCGAGCGACCACAAATACCCGCGGCGCCTCAGAAGCCGCCGTGGCCTTGAGTTCCTCCTCGTACTGTTTGGCTTCGCTAAAGAACAGGCCCTGCGGCGGAGAGCGATCCAGGGTGTAGACAGGGTTCGTGCAGTAGAAATCAACGCCGCTCAGCTTGATGTCAACAGCGAGTATGGGGCACGAGCCATCCGGCAAGTGGCCTTGGATGGCCTGCCACATGGCGCGTGAATCCTTCTGGTTCGGGACGTAGGCCGCTCCCAGCTTGACGCCCAGCATGATGATAGCGTAGACCCCAAGGGCCAGCAGAAGGCGCGGCGGAAGGCCTGGCCCAGTGGCGGCAGACAGCCAACTTCGACACGGCCCCTCCCCCCACTCCCTCCCGCGGCGGGGAGGGGGCTGGGGGAGGGTGTCAGTCCCCACCGGCTTCAGAACGAGGCGGCTCAGGCCGCGCGCGGTGAGCAGCGCCAGAGCAGGGAAGGCGGGCAGGAGATATAGCTCCAGTTTTGAGCTGGCCAGACAGAACACGAGCAGAGGAAACACTGCCCAGCAAAGCAGGAAGAGGAGGGCCGGGCGTTCCCTTATGAACTGCCAGCGCCACCACTTCGTGCCGCGGGCGCGCAAGAGAATCGTCGGCCAGGAAAGGGTCCAGGGCAAGCTGCCTCCGAAGAGCATGGGGCCATAGACGGAAATCGCGCCGAGGAACTCGGGATGGCGGCCATAATGAGCAGTAACCAGCCTGCCCGTGACCTGGTTCTCCCACATGAATGCCAGCCCCCGTGGCAGAGCCTTTCCAATTGCCCAATACCAGGGCAGGGCAATCGCGCAGAAGAGAATGAAGCCAGGCACGGCCCAAGGGGTGATGAAAAACTCGACGAGGCGCCTCTGGATTGCCAGGCACACGAACATGGCGCCGGCGAAGACGAGAACGGCCGGACCTTTGGTCAGGAAGCCGAGGCCCAGGGCCACGCACAACAGTACCTTCCAGACCCCAGCCTGTTTCCCGTACGCGGCAAGGCTCCGCCAGCAACAGTAGAAAGCCGCGGCAACCCAAAGCGCTAAGGGAGTATCCGGAGTAACCACATTGCCTGCCACCAGAGGCGCAAGCATGGTGGCGTAGATGAGGCCGGCAAGCAGGCCGTCACGCCGCCCCCAGAAGGACGAAGCCAGCAGGCTCACCAGCAGGGCCGTTCCCGCGAAACACAGCGCATGGTATGCGCGCGCACCGAACTCGTTGCGCCCGAAGAGCCACATGCCGGCAACCATGCACCAGTACGTCAACGGCGGCTTGTCGAGAAAAGGTTCACCGCTCAAACGTGGGATCAGCAGGTCGCCGCTATCGTACATGGCGGCCGCAATGGGTATATAGGAGCCTTCGTCCGGCTCCCATACGCCTCTGGCGCCCTGAAACGAGAAGCCCAAAGTGAGGGCAAAAGCCAGCAAGAGGAGGAGTTGAGGGCGTCGAGTACCTTGCTCCGGCCATAGCGAATGTGGTGAGTCCGTCACCCTGGTTAGCCTATCGTTGCGCCGCTGGCCGCGCTATTGCCATATCCGCATATTCCGGCGCCCTCAACGAAACGTCATCCGTCATTTGTATAGCGCCTTCCAGGCTGCATAATCACTGTTTGGCGCGTGGGGTGAACCCACGACTCCTGTGTTCTCGGAGATTTCAATGAGTCTTGACGGACTGCCGAGCGGACCTGTTAGCTCCAAAGGCAGTGCCCCCTGGTTCGAGGTTGTCATATTCCTGGTTGTTGCCGCGTGGATGCTGTGTGGCCTCGGGAGTTACGGTCTGTATGAGCCGCACGAAGCGCAGTACGCCGGCGGGGCGAGCGAAATGCTGCTGCGCGGGGATTGGGTTACCGCTTACCTTAACGGCGCGCCCGAACTCAACAAACCCCCGTTGTTTTATTGGCTGATTGCCATCAGTTTTGGGCTGTTCGGACATTCAGGACTCGCGCCGGAGCTCATCGCGCGGTTGCCGTTGGCGCTGATCGCTCTGAGCGGCATGCTTCTCGCATGGCAATGGGCTCGCGAGTTGTGGGGCCTGCGGGCCGGCCGCTACGCTGCGCTCATGCTGGCGGTTTCGCCGGGATGGTACGTGTTCTCACACCAACTGCTCATTGACGAGTTGCTCGCGGTCCTGTTGCTGGCCTCACTCTACCTGCTTTGGAAAGCCATCTGTTTCCGCGAATCCTATTGGCGTTGGGGGCTCTTCTACGGCGTGGTCGGAGCAGCGGTACTCGCGAAAGGGCTGCCGGGCCTCTTCTTCCCGCTGCTGGCGCTGGCGCTCTTCGTGCTGGTGCGCCGAGATTGGGGCCTCCTCCGCGGCTGCCATCCGTTCCTGGGAGTGCTGGTGATCGCCTGCATCGTCGGGCCGTGGGCCTGTCTGTTTGAGCTGCATAATCCCGGCGCACTGCGCTATATGATCGTGAATGAGCACCTCAGGCGCGCGCTCGACCTGCGGATTCCGCACGACTATGGCGGAGTGCAAGTGGGGGCCCTGAAGTTCGTGCTGTTTACCGTGGTGTGGTGCGCGCCCTGGAGTCTCCTGCTGCCGCAGCTAGTTTCCTTCTCGTTCAACAGTGCCCGCCTGGACACAGGCGGCAACGGGCGCCATGCGGCCAGGGATGCTGCATTGCTCCTTGGCATCGGCGCGGTCACGCCGGTGGCCTTCTTCGTTCTGATCCCGTCGCGCCTGGTTTACTACGGCTTGCCCACGCTTCCACCACTGGTGGTACTTTGTTCCGGCTTCCTGGACGCGCCGGGACACTGGAGCGGCCGGCGCAGGCAAGTCGCGGCGGGGGCGGCGGTGGTGTCCGGAATGGTTCTTATATGCATGACGCCTTACCTGCCGTTGTGGCTGTCGAGAGCCCCGGATTTGGCGGCAACACCGGTGTTATTGAGGAACATCCCCTTGGAAGCGTTCCTGTTGGCGGCCGGACTGTTCTTGTGCGCATTGTTGCTGTTCTGCCGCAAAGAACCGCTCGCCTTTGCCGCACTCGTGCTGCTCGTGGGCGCGGTGGAACTCTACAGCGTCGGCGAGTTCAAGGCTCTCGATTCGGTGTACTCTTCAAAAAGGCTGGTGGAGAGGCTTGCGCCTGCGGTGGGCGATGACTGCGTCTGGGTATCGGAAGGTTCGTGCGAGGTCGGCGCCAGCGCGGGGCTGGCGTTCTACCTGCGCCAGTCGAGGCCCAAGAGCTCAGGCTATGTGCTGATAATGGGGGACGATGAGCGGCGTCCCCCTCCCAGTTACCCTGGTCTGCCACCGAAGTACCTGATCAACCATGGACGATTGGAGGAACTTTGGGCGTCCGAAAGCCCCGTCCTGTTCGTGACGGATTTCCAGCGGACAGACTGGGACAACGACAAGCCGCTCCTGCCTTCCAAGGATTGTGGCCCTGTGCCACTGCCGTTTGCGGTGGCCGGCCATAGGCGTGTCTTCGCAAATGCCAGAGCATTGAGGCGGTTGGCCGCAGCCGAGTTGGCTCTGACTGGGACCGCCCCTTGATGCCTGCGGCGCTGTGTCTCACGGCCGCATAGCAGGGGGATGGACGGCAATCCAGTAGAAGAGGTACGGATTGTGGTGATATCAACCGGCGCACGCAGAGGCTAGAGCACTTCACGAATGGCTGTGACCTTGTGGCACGGCCTTCCAGGCCGTGGACACGGGCAAGATGCCCGTGCCACGAATGCGCGAGGATACACCCAATCGTGAACTGCTCTAAGCGATACATTAAGTTTAGGTTAAGTTTCCTTTGATTTTGGCAGTAATCGGTGTATCAATAACGACGTAAGTTAAGGGCGAGAGAAGCTTTGGCGAGTGCCCTCGCAGCACTGCTGAGACGGTGGACACAAGGTGCAAGAGCCGTTTGCACATTGTGGAGGGAGCCTTCAAGGTAACCCCAAATGCGCGTTTTGGGGGGGCCCTGAGTGGCTCGCAGGGCACAGCGCACAGCCCTGGGTGAGATGAGGAACCAGTTCGTGACCGAGCCCCTGGAAGCACTTACGAATATGGGCCTGGCTTTGGCCCTGGCTTTGGTGGTTAGTTATCTGTATCGCTATACCCACGCGGGCTACTCCTATAGCCGCTCGTTCAACATCACCTTGATCGGCCTGGCTCTGATTGTGACCATGACCATGATGATCATCGCCGATCGCGTGGCCCTCTCGCTGGGCATGCTGGGCTCGATCTCCATCCTCCGTTTTCGCACGGCGGTCAAGGACCCCCGCGACCTCAGCTTCATCTTTCTGGCGGTTGCGATCGGTCTGGCTTGTTCCACCTCCAACTACGCTCTGGCTGTCTGCGGCGTGCTGTCCGTGTGCGCCGTGCTGCTGGTCCTGCATTTCATCCACTTCGGGCGCGCGGTTGCGGCCGACTACACGCTGAGCTTCTGCCTGGAGTCGCCTGAAGAACTGCGCGAGTTCCTGGATGTGGCGCCATCGCTTTTCAGGAAGGTCATGCTGCGTTCTTCAGCCCAGGTTGATAGCGAGACATTCGAGTACGTGTACACCATTTACCCGCGCGCTGGGGCTCCCGAGGAAGTGCTCATGGCTTTGCGCGCGCGGGTCCATGGGATCTCGCGGATCAGCCTGATCCAACCGGAGAGTTTTGTCGAGCTTTAGGCGCCTCGGAGGGGCGGCGGCGGATGAACCGATACGAAGTCAAGTACTGCATTCCGCCCGATGTCCGCTCTGCACTGGAGCCGCAACTGCAGGCCCATATGCAGCCTGACCCGCACGGCCGGGCCGAACGCGGCCGCTATCAGGTCCACAGTCTGTACTTCGACTCCCCCGACTGGGGGGCCTACGACGAGAAGATCGCCGGGCTGTTCCGGCGCAAGAAACTGCGCCTGCGCTTCTACGACAACACGTATGAGCCGCTTTTGCTGGAAGTCAAAGGACGCGTCAACAACATCGTCGTGAAAGAGCGCCTCGCCCTTAACGAACGCCGCTGCAACCTGGTGCTGCGCGGGCTCAGGCTCCACGAAGAAGAGCGCCATCCGGTGGTACAGACTTACAATCGGTATGCCACGAATTACGAAGTGCGCCCGCGGCTGCTCATCGTGTACTGGCGCAAAGCCTATGTGGCGCCCTTGGAGGCCAACCTGCGGATCACCTTTGACACGCAGGTCACGGTGCAGCGCTGCACGCGCCTCGACGGCGCCGCTGGCGTGCGCTACCCGTTGATGCACCCAGGCCTGACCGTGCTGGAGATTAAATTCGAGCACGTGATGCCGGAGTGGGTGTATCAGATAGTGAGGAGATTCTCGCTGGTCAACGAATCGGTCAGCAAGTACTGCCGCGGGGTGGCCAGGTTGCTGCGAGCTGGGGAACTGGAAGGAGCGGCGGGGTTCTAGTACCGCACGTGAGTCATGGGCGCCAAGGACATCAAAATCGCGATGGCCAAAGAGTCGCCGACCAGGGCCGAGCAGTCTGCCGCGCCCAGATTCTCATTTGCTCACGGGGAAAGTGTGTCCGTGCGCTGGCCGCGCAGCCTGAAGCCGCTGCTGATGCTGGGACTGTTCGTGTGTGTTGTCGTGGCTACCGCGGTTGTGATGCAGGCATACAACCACGCATTGGTGCGTGCCCCCGGCGTCCTCTACCCGGTAACTCAGAGTCCCTTGCGCGTGCCGCTCAGCACCTATGACCAGAACGCCTGCCGCGTGGCCGAAGTCTATAAGCGTGAGGGCGAGACAGTGCAGGCCGGGGAGAAACTGCTCCGCTTGGACTCCGCCGACAAGGAACTCCAGCGCGAACAAGCCCAGAAACGCGTGCAAAGCTGCCTCGAAGCGCTCAAAGACTATGAGCTCCAGCCCAAGGAGCGCGGCCCGAGGGTGCAATGGGCAAAAGTGCGCGTGGACGAGGCGAAGGCGGTGGCGGAGGTCGAGCAAGCCCGCTTTAACGAGGCGACGGCGCGGCTCAAACGCGCGGGAGCCGCCCCAGCGGAAGCGGAGATCAAGGCCGCTCAGGATAGGCTGAAGACATCCGAGCAGTCCGAACAGTTCGCGCAGGCGCACTATGAGGACCTGCGGCTGCAGCAGCCAAAGGCCGGCTCCGATGTTGATGTGCGGAAGGCCTCTCAGGACTACGAAAAACACAAGGCCCAGACGGAGCAGTATCGCAACGAACTGAAGCTCCTGCAAACCGCGGACCCCGCTGCGCGGCTGGAGGGCGCCCAAGAACAAGCCGATTACCGGCGTGTGGCCCTCAAAATGGCCCAAGCACGGGTAGAGGTGCGCCGCAAGGAGGCGCAGCTTCTTGAGTCCGCGGTTGACGCAGACAAGCAGCAGAAGGCTCTCGAAGACAACCTGGAGAAGGCGCGCCTTGAGGAGCGACGCATCAACAAGGCCATCGAAGACCGAATCCTGCGCGCGCCTAGCAGCGGTGTCTTGCACGGGTTCGATGTCCAGAACGGGCAGTGGGTTTCCATTCGCGACACGTTGGGGTGGGTCTGCGATACGTCCAGCCTGCTCTTCTGCGCGCAGGTCCAGCAGCGGGACCTGCCACGGATCCGGGTTGGGCAGCGCGGGCGGATTTACTTCAATGGACCTTCCGGAGTGAACGGCGCCTACGAGGCTGAGGTAAGCGAGATTGGCGAATTTCTGGAAGCGTCCGGAAACGCGTCCGGCGACCCGCTAGGTCTCTTCCCCGGCCTCCTCCCGCGCAGGCCCATTCCGTCCCACGCCACGGTGCGCTTGAAGGTTCTGGGCCCGATTGGCGGGGCACCCGGTGAAGGCAGCGCAGGCGTTTCGCCGGCGTGTGCGGGCGGCGCTTTGCGTCCCGGCTGCGCAGGCCAGGGGCGCATTCTGGTTGGCGATGGGAGGATTGCGGAATGGTTCTTCGACAGGAGGGTTTATTCGGCCGCCCCCGTCGTGTTCTACCCAGGCACGCCCAACAAGAGGAACCACGTGGCCGCCGAACTACTCAAGAAGGAAAACAAGGGGGAGCACCTGAGCGCCAAGCCAGACAAGCACAAGAAGACGATGAAGAACAAGAAGGACAGCCTTGCCACCGAGCCGCCCATGCAGAAAAAGCAATAGGCGGGGCGCCCTTCCGAAGCAGGACCGCTGAGCCATGAGACTACACGCTTGGGTTGCCGCCTCCCTCCTTGCATTCGCGGCATCAGGTTCAGAGCCAGGCCCCGTGGATGCCAAGGCTGAAGTCTACTTCTCGCCGGGCAGCGGTTGCTCAGAGGCCATTGTCCGGGAGCTTGGGGAGGCGAAGCAATCCGTGCTGGTGCAGGCCTATAGCTTCGCATCGCTGCCCATCGCCCAGGCCATGGTGGACGCCCATAAGCGGGGAGTGAAAGTGTATGTGATCCTGGACAAGAGCCAACGCACTGAGCCTGAGTCCTCGGCGGACTTCCTGGCGAACGCCGGGTTGCATGTCAAGGTAGACGCCAAGCACCATAAGGCGCACAATAAGGTCATCATCATTGACGATGAGGTGGTGCTTACCGGCTCGTTCAACTTCAACAGTACTGCCGCGGAGCAAAACGCGGATAACCTGGTCGTGTTGCGCGGCAAGGAGCTTGCGGCCAGGTACGTTGAGAACTGGAAGGAGCATTACGTGCACTCCAAGAAGTATAGGGGAGGCGAGCAGGAGTAGCCCGGTTCACAAGCAAGGGCTTATAGGGGAGGCAAGGGTCATGAAGAAGATCATCTTCGTGTTGGTAACGGCGGGCGTGGTCTGCCTCTTCAACGGGTTTGGGGCTCTGGCGGAAGACAATGCCGCTGGGGGCGGGGGCGGGGGCCAGAAGTTCGATCCGGCAGTTTACCGGCGGATGAAGCTCGACAAGAAGCTCGACAAGAAGCTCGACCGCATCAAGGAGGCGCTTGGGGCTACGGACGACGAGTGGAAGGTTCTTGAGCCCAAGGTTGAAGCCGTGCAGAAACTGGTGACGTTGGAACGCATGGGCAAGTCCGTGCGTCAAGGAGCAGCCGCCGGCGACGCAGAGCAGGCTCCGGGCGATCTCGAGAAGAAGGTCAAGGAGCTTCAGAAGCTGGTGGAGACCAAGGATACCGCCCCCAAGGCCGTGAAAGACAAGCTGAAGGAGCTTCGGGATGTCCGCGAGAAGTCCAAGGCCGAGCTGAAAAAGGCCCAGGATGAACTGCGCGAACTGCTGACACCACGGCAGGAGGGGCAGTTGCTTCTTCTGGGACTGCTGGACTGACGGCTTCTTGGATTTTAGATTTTGGATTTTCGATTTTCGATTTCTGCCATGCCCGTGCTGCAATCGAAAATCCTTTCTGCGCCTCTCAATGGGATTTTGGATTTTGGATGTTCGATTGTAGATTGCAGCCACTGGCTTGCTGGACAGCAACAGAACAGAGAGCAGTGAGAAAAGAACTCTGCGCCTCTCTTCTTATTCCTCTATCCTCTTTCCTCATTTTTCGGAATCATTGGAAGAAACCAGCCGTCTTAGGGAACTATGACACAGGGAGTTGACCAATCCGGCGAGCAATCCGCCTTCAATCCGCGCGACCTGGCGGCGCTTCGCCGTGCACAAGAAGGAGACGATGCGGCGTTCGAGGAGCTGGTCAACCGCTACAGCAAGGAGCTTTACGGCTTGGCGTTCTTCCTTACAGGACAGGCCAGCGATGCGGAGGACGTCGTACAGGAGACGTTCCTCGGCGCATACGAAAGGCTGGCGGCGTTCGAATCCCGCTCCTCCGTCAGGACCTGGTTGTCACGGATTCTGGTCAACCAGGCGGCTCGGCAGCGCCGTTCGCAACGCGTTCGCAGAGCGGCGCAGCCGCTGCGGCTGGCGACGGCTTCAGAGGCGTTGCTGAGAGGGTCGGCGACAGTGTCGCCGGCAACTGCGAGCGAGATCAGGATGGATGTGCTGGAAGTGCTTCAGACGCTGCGTCTTGAGCACAGGGAGATAGTGGTGCTGCGAGAACTCGAGGGGCTGAGCTACCGGCAGATTGCGGAGGTGCTCAGTATTCCCGAAGGCACGGTCGAATCGCGGCTGTTTCGTGCGCGCGAGGAACTGAAGGAAAACTTAAGGGATTACTTGGCCTAAAGGGCTTTGACCATGGCATGTGCATCTCTCTGCAGGACGGGGGCTTATCTGGACCGCGAGTTGCCGGCGCCTGAGCGCGAGGCGTACGAGGCACACCTGTCCGCATGTGAGGAATGCTCGCGGGAGGGAGCGGCTGGAGCGGTTGTCACGGTTTCTGTCCGCCGCGGGGATGCTCGCGGCGGGCCCGCAGCGGCCTTTGTGGCAGCCGCGGCTGAAGTGGCAAAGGCCGGTTCGCTTCGCCGAGATGCTGATGGCCGCCGCCGCGCTGGTAATGGCGGTCTGCGGGGTCTGGTTGTTCAGGCTCGGTCCCCGCTCGGACTCCGCTGCCGTGTGGGGGTGGGAGCAGATGGCGGTGACCCAGCAGGCCGATGCAGCGCCGGAGACGGATGGCGACGACGCTATCGTGCAGGCGCTTCTGCGAGGACAGCCGTGACAAAAGCATGCCTGATTATTCTCTTGTGCTTCATGACCGCCTTCGCGGCGGGGATCTGCGTTGGCGTTCTGTGGCAGCGGCGGACGAAGCTGCCGCAGGACGGCTGGCTGTCGGATTTGAACCTGTCCTCCGAGCAACGAGAGAAGATCAGGGCCATCTGGACCGACCCTCTGAGGCTCGTAGACAAGCAGACGCGGCGCGAAAGGCGCGAGGCCGCTCAGAAGGAGCGTGAGGACGCGCTGCGAGCCCTGGTCACCGGCGAGCAGAAGCAGCGCTATGAGGAGGTCATGAGCGCCTGCCAGAGGAAGCTGGAGGAGATTGCCCAGGAGGCGAGGAAATCGTCTGACGACGCATACGTGCGGACAAAGGCAGTATTGACTGAAACTCAGCGTGCGATGTTCGACGAACTCCGCAAGAAACGGGAGGAGACCCGCGGCCGATCAAGACTGGACTCCTCCAGAAAACAAGCGGCGGAATCCGCGGTGGAAAGAGGCGCTTCTTCCTCCGCCACCGAGCAGAAGAAGGAGGGAGAAACAGAACAGGGTCAATAGGCCATGCCATGTGTGTGCGTGGCTCAGGCACCACGGGCGTCCCGCCCGTGGCCATGTGGGATTCTTATAGAGGAGG
>Ga0209777_10006281_pt1 | contig 13404 bp, 11 predicted proteins | sample FrelakmetHBP12HB_FD_187147 | JGI IMG/M metagenome (GOLD analysis project Ga0209777, IMG submission 187147) | Freshwater lake sediment microbial communities from the University of Notre Dame, USA, for methane emissions studies -HBP12 HB (SPAdes)... | ecosystem: Environmental > Aquatic >...
GCGCTCGGGTCGCTCTCCAGCGTTGCCCTATCCTCCGCGCAGGCAGGAATTAGTTTAACCAACAACCAACAACTTTCAACAGGGGAATTCTAACTTTAAAGGCTGTACTCAAAATGGGGGCAGGTCGCCAGTGTAAGAGGTAAGTATTTAAGGTTTTTTACTGAATATCTCGTTAATGTTCCAATTGTTCAGGCGAATGATGAGAAATTACAAACTATGGTTGCAGATAAAGCGAAAGAGATGCTTGAGTTGAACAAGAGGATTGTTGAAGTGAAGACGGAGCATGAGAAGACGGCTTTGAGGCGAGAGATCGAGGCGACGGACACTCAGATAGACAGGTTGGTTTACGAGTTGTATGGGTTGACGGAGGAGGAGATCAAGATAGTCGAGGGCAGCGGTTCCTGATGATATGTAGGGGCGGACCTATGTGTCCGCCCCACTGCTGATCAAGGTTTCAATGAATTCAAGCCATGTTTTTACGCATATAAACTGATTCATGGATTTAAAGAACATAGACAAGGGGTTTAAAACCCCTTGTCTGGCCACGTGAATTGATTCACGGTTTAAAGAACATAGACAAGGGGTTTAAAAACCCTTGTCTGGCCACGTGAATTGATTCACGGTTTAAAGAACATAGACAAGGGGTTTAAAACCCTTGTCTGGCCACGTGAATTGATTCACGGTTTAAAGAACATAGACAAGGGGTTTAAAACCCCTTGTCTGGCCACGTGAATTGATTCACGATTTAAAGAACACAGACAAGGGGTTTAAAACCCCTTGTCTGGCCACGTGAATTGATTCACGGTTTAAAGAACATAGACAAGGGGTTTAAAACCCCTTGTCTGGCCATACAAAAATAAATCACAGAAACACGGAACGCAGGGGCGGGTTTAAAACCGGCAATCTATTTCCACAAAGGCCATGTTTGCGGCGCCGACGGCGCCGGACATGGCGCCGAGTTTGGGGGCTTCGATTTTGACTGTTCGGGCCGCGCCTCGGACCGAGCGGCGTGCGACGTATTCGCAGGCGAAATCTCGCAGGTAAGGGAGGCCTTCCACGATGCCGCCGCCGAGGACTATGACGTCAGGGTTGAGCAGGTTCACGTAATTGTGAACGATTGTGCCGAGCGCCAGCTCGGCGTCCCGCCACATTTTTTTGGCGAAAGGGTCGCCTCTTTTCGCGGCCTTTGCGATGACGTCGGCGGGGATGTGATCTGTGTCGGCGATCATTTCAGCTATCATGGTTTTCCGGCCCCGAGTAATCGCTCTTCGGGCGCGCAGCCACAGGGACTCTCCTCCGCAATAAGCCTCCGCGCACCCCCTGCGCCCGCATTGGCACCTGATCCCGTTCGCGCGATATGACGTATGCCCCACCTCGCCCGCCGACCCCGATGAGCCGCGATACAATTTACCTTCGATGACTATGCCCGATCCGATGCCTGTGCCCACAAATATGCAAATCATATTGAGCGCCCCCCTGCCCGCTCCCAGGGCGAATTCTCCCCACGCCGCCGATTGCACGTCGTTGAGTATAGTCACCGGCTTTCCAATGCGGTCTTGAATCATGCGCATAAGAGGGATGCGATTCCACGGCAGATGAGGCGAATCGAGAACGTCGCCGGTGCTTAATTCGATTTGGCCGGCGCACCCGACGCCAATAGCGCGAACGCTTTTCAATTGCGCCCCCGCTTTTTTCAGCGCGCCCGAAAGCGCCGTCTCGATGGAGCCGGCCAATTCATCCATTGTGCGATCTTTTTTCCCGATACCCGTTGGGTGACGCTTCCACCCGAGCACATCCTTACCATCCGCAAGAACCGTCACGAGTATTTTAGTGCCCCCGATATCTATCCCGGCGGTCAATATTTTGCTCATTATGGCTCTCCGATCCCGTAAATCTCACTTGTTGGGGAACGCTCAAATTGCGCAAATTTGAGACAAGTTGTAGCAAATTATGACAATAATTGGAAAAAGTTTCAACCCGTTCTTGCCCATTAAAGAGAGATAATCTAATGAAATCAATATGTTACGCAAAGTGTGGAACTTGGCATATCGGTTGCTTGTCTAATATAAAGTAAAGGGCATACACGGCCCTCCCGGACACCAGGTTCTTACTCCTTTCTTACCCTGGGGTCCGAGCAGCGAAAACAATGAGATGGACAAGGAAAATAGCTCGTTTCTTCCTCGAATTAGCACCCGAGGCGGTAGCTCGCAGGGTTGCGAGGGCCTTGGCCCGATACCAACATCGCAATGACCCGGCGAGTGAGGGCTGATTTTCCAGCCATCTCACCTAAGCACCCTTTTTCCAAGGCCCTTGTTGTAAGGGCCTTTTTTTTAAATTTTTTCGGGCCTTGGCCTCTTTCGCCACCCCACTACATATAATAAAATAGCATCATTCGCTGCTTTTTCAAAGCAATCCTTGATAAATGCGGGTTTATTCTTTAGAATATGTAAGGGTTTAAATGGTAAAAGCGATAAAAAAGGGGCCAGAAGCCGTCGCGGAACAGCGGCGCATTTCCGATCTTCGCGGAAAATGGCTTGCCGAGTTGACTCATTCCCGGAAGGTCGAGCTGGCTTTCGAGCTTGAGATGCTGCTGAAGGCAACAGACCGATTCTTCAATATAGACAACCTGCCCCTGACGGAACCCGAGCGCGCCATAGCGGTCAATTTCAAGGAAGAGCTTGAGATAGCCTTCGCATACGTCAATCGCATTGTAAATGTCACGCGAGAGATAATGGAAGCAGGCCACGGCCACATGTTTCAGTTCCAGAGCTACGTCGAGACAACCCTTCTCAACGACCTCGGCCGGACTAAAATCCGGGAGGCCAGCTTCGAGCAAAGCTCGCCGGACGAGAGCCTCTTCCTGCTGTACACGGGGTTTGTAAACATCCGGGGCATCCTGAGGGCGCTGCTTCGCAGCAATCGCCTGCCTTATCCGCTGTACGTCAACGTCGGAAACCTTGTCAGCCGCGAGATCATCTGGAACCGTTTTTTCAACCCGGTGCGCGAGATCGAGTTCCGCCCCGAATTCGATCGCATTGAAAACCGCAAGATAAGCAGGCTGGCAATACGCATCGTTGACGATCCGCTGAGGCGTCATTTTTCCGTTGTGCTGCTGGTCCTTTTCAGACTGTTGAGATATTTAAGCCACATCAACCCCAACACTAACAATCTGAAAGACCTCCGAAACAATATCCCCATATTCGCGCTCATCAACTCCGAAAGCCGCCAGCTTGTCGAATACCTGGAAAAAATTCTCCCCAATGCGCTGAAGGAAAACCCGGAAACCGGGTCCGCCGAGGATAAACAATTTCGAAACGCTTTCGTCAAGACAACCGATTCGGTCGGATTCCAGCTTACGATGGAGCTTAAAAAAATCAACCGCAACGAGCTGATGGGATCAACCAAAACAAAGGACGTTTCGGTATTGCGCTCGGCAATAGAGAACAGCCACGGCGTTTTGAGCAACTTCTTCCAGCAATCCATCATCCAGGTGGCCCGCGTGTTCGATCAGCACGTCGAGGGCAAGGATATTTTCCCGTTCTACACCTCCCGCCTCCGCCATTCCCTCCAGTTGCGCAATGACATCTGGGTGTTCAAGGAGCTGATGGAGCGGTTCGAAGAAAAGGCCGAAACCGACACCAGCGGCGACACGGAGGCGATTTACATCCGATACCTGAATATCCTGAAAGACTATATAAGATATTTCAGGATGGAGAGCTACAACCTGCTGCGATACGACGATCTGAAGGAATTCGACAAGTTTTTTGCCTTCATTGGCGCCACGGAAATCGAAACGCTTAAAAATCGCGACACGATGAACCAGTTTATATACAAGTCCAAATATTTCAAGATTTTCCTGGAAACCACCCTCGGCAACATAGAAAACCGCGCCGAGCTTGCAAACCGCCCCGTGGACTCGCGCTCCTGCGAGAGGTTCCTAAAGGAATTTATCCTTGCGAGCATGAGAAGGTCCGTGGGCCAGGTGAAACCGCCCCTAGACGACGAACCGCTTCCAAAGGACGATTCGTCTCCCCGTGATGAGACCAAACCGGAAACGGATGAGGGCGCGGGCTAACCGATGCCTGACGGAACCAATAAGCAGGGTTCTCGCCGGCGGCGGCTGGAGCGCCTGTGCTTCGGATTTCTGGTCGTTTGCGTCATGACTGTGATTATTTTCTCATTTCTGGAAGCGGGCGCGCGTTTCATCGAGAAGGGGGTCAGCCCGGTATCGGAACGGGGAAAAAACGGGCCGGGTATTTCGCCCTGTGCCAGTTTGAAGCAGGATGAATACCAGTTCTTTCCGTTTCTAATGTATCGCGCCAACCCGGGCCTTGTCGGCGCATCCGGCAAGGCGCAGACCAATTCGCGCGGATTCCATTCGCCGGAATTCGCTCCGCAAAAACCCGAAGGGGTATTTCGCATAATTGTGCTGGGGTCGAGCGCGGCGTGGGCCGCCGGAGCGCCCCCTTATGAAGAAACCTTCGCCGGCGTTGCGCAATCTCAACTGAAATCGCTGCTGCCCGGCGCCAATGTGGAAGTGATAAACGCTTCCCAGGCGGGGTACAATTCCACCCAGGAATTATTGCTGCTCGAATTCGAAGCGCTCGACTACAGCCCCGACCTCGTCCTGTTTTTCGACGGCTATAACGACCTGCAAATGGCCCTCTTGGCCGACGAGAATCTTCAGGGGGGAACTTATTGGGATGTTCCTTACAATTATTATTCGATGGAGAAGAAGATCGTCGCGCTGCCATTGACATGGGAAACGTCCCTTCTCGAGTTGATGAAGAAGAGCCATTTAATGGCGAGAGTGAGCGCCTTCCTGAAAGGCGGGGATGCGGAAAAAGGCAGACGACCGCTGACCCTCGCGGAGAGGCGAAAGGGCGGCCTCGCGGCTATTGAAAAGTACCGTGAAAACCTTGAACTGGCCTTTGCTATTTGCAAACAAAGCGGCGTCAAGGCAGCGGTAGCCGTTCAGCCAACTCTTACAATTGGTAAAAATATCTCGGATCAGGAGGAAAAATTTGTCGCAGGCCGGCCCGATCAACAACCTCTTAAGCTGATAACAGAGTTGTACCCCGCTCTCGTTGACGCCGCGAAAAGGGCCGCCCAGAGGCACGACGCGCTGTTCTGGGACCTCACCCCCGTTTTCCACGACCATCCCGATCCCGTTTACGCGGACTCATGCAACTACAACCGGAAAGGTCACTTGATAATAGGTCAGGAATTGGCACGGAGGATTCTGCCATATCTGAGCGATCCATCAATAAAGGCAAACCCTTCATATTGAACAGGCCCGATTCCGAAACCAAAGGGGAAAAAATCGCATGACCTCCATCGAGCGAGTTCAGCGCTTCTCTTTCTATATCGCTGTTATTTCTGTTACAGTGTTTGTTATTTTCATTTTGCTGGAGGCGGGGACCCGTATAGTGGAGAAAGTGGAAAAGATCAAGGGGGCGCAACAGGCGAGTCAAACTTCCCAACCACCTCCAAACTCGAGGCGACTTGTCTGGCGGGTTAGCCGCAACTTCCGCTTCTTTCCATATCTCATGTATCGCGCTCCGACGAATCTTAAAATCGAGGGGGATTCCGTGGAGACCGATTCGAGGGGGTTGCGAAGCCCGGAATTTGTCTCGCCAAAACCCGAGGGTGTCTATCGGATCGTGGTGCTGGGCGGCAGCGCGGCGTGGGGCATCGGGGCGCGGAATTTCGATGAAACATTTTGCGGAATTCTGCGCTCCCGCCTGACCCCCTCAGGCGCAACAAAGAACAAAATCGAGGTGATCAACGCGGCGCAGGTCGGCTATAACTCAACCCAGGAACTGATTTTTCTGGAGGAGGAAATCCTCGGGTTCGCCCCCGATTTCGTCGTTTTCTTCAACGGATTCAACGAGTTATCAACAACCATCATGTGGAACGAAGATTTCCCCGAAGGATCATACTGGCAGATTCCATATGATTACGCCTGGATGAAAAGCAGGATTCTGAGTCCCCCCGGAACATCGGGAACAGACATCTTCAACCTTGTCAGGCTTAGTCATTTTTTGGACAAATTGCTGACGCCGCCCGGTCAGAAAAACGGCGATTTTTCATTGGATTCATCAATCCGCGAACAAAAGCTCAAATGGGGCCGTTCAGCAATCGGGCGATACCGAAAAAACCTCGAGCTGGCGTTCATGATCCTTAAAGACAGAAGGATAGCCTCTGCCGTGGCCGTTCAACCCATCCTGAGCAGGAATAAAAAGCCGGCGGAGGGGGAGCTGGAGTTTGTAAGAAACTGGCCTCTTATTACCGAGTTGTATCCGGAGGTGATTCGGGTGGCTGAAGAGGCCGCCGCGACATCCGGTGCCAGTTTCTGGGACTTGACAACCGTGTATGAGAACCATCCGGAGCAAACATACCTGGACATTTGCCACTTCAATCAGCGAGGGCATATCATTATCGGAGAAAAACTGGCCGAATTGATTCGGCCCCATCTGCCCGCTCCGGCAAGAGAAACGATAAAACATTAGCCAAAGATATTTGAAATTTTAGCTGCAGGCAATGGAATCTGTTATATCAAAGTTACCCGGACTAAAGTCCGGGGCTTAAAGAAGTTTGTGAAGCTCCCCAGACGGGGTTTCAAGAGTCGAGGAGTTAACATATTTTACATGAAACCCCGGCTTTTAAGCCGGGGAGTTTCACAATCTGGTTTCAAGCCCCGGACTTCAGTCCGGGGGCATATTTTGAAAATGTTAGAGACGAATTCTAACATTAACCGGGTAAGAATCTAAAAACAGGAACCCAAACCATGTACGCCGATGAATCGCTGACTGTCACTACGCTTCGCTTTTCTTGGGTGATAGAGGGAACAATCGCGGCATCCGCCCGGCCCGGCAGATACGGCCCACTGGAAGATCACCTCAAGTATCTCAAGGAAAACGGCATCCACACAATCATCAACCTCTGCGAAGACCCCCTGGGTCTCCCAGACGGATACCGTTCCCACTTCGAGGTAACGCATGTCCCCATACTCGATGGGGATGCGCCGTCGGGTGAACAGATGTCGCTGGTTTTTCAAACGATCGAGAGCGCGCTCGGCGAGGGTCGCCGCTGCCTGGTGCACTGCCGGGGAGGGACAGGGCGGACGGCAACCGTTCTTGCGCCGGTGCTCATGCATTACAAAAAAATCGTCCTGCACGACGCCCTCGAGCTGCTGCGCGGGTCGGGCAGGCGCACCGAGACCCTTCAGCAGTTAAGGTTTATCGAGGAATGGGTCGCAGGGAAAAATAAATAACCGCTCGATCAGACCCAATCGGACATCATGGGCGCTTTTCAATAGCGCGCTTATGAATTATTATTATCCAGTCATGGCGGCGGACAGGCTACCCTGACCGGAGGGCGAAATTAACGAGATTCGCGTTATAAGCAAATCTCATGAAAAAGAATTGGAGAATTCATTATGGCCGAAGATAAGTTAAAACGACTTGAGAGAATGAATCAGGAGGCGCTGAAAGCAGGGGGGGAAGAGCGCATCGCCAAGCAACACGAGTCCGGCAAGATGACCGCGCGTGAGAGGATCGAAACGCTGGTTGATCCCGGCACGTTTGTCGAGCTGGATAAATTCGTCACCCATCAATGCTACGACTTCGGGATGGAGAAATCCAAGATACTCGGCGACGGAGTCATAACCGGCTACGGTGAGGTAAACGGCAGGCTCATATACCTGTTCAGCCAGGATTTCACGGTGTTCGGGGGCGCTTTGAGCGGCGCATTTGCGGGCAAGATAATCAAGGTGATGCAGCTGGCGGGCAAGAACGGCGCGCCGCTCATCGGCCTGAACGACTCCGGCGGCGCCCGCATCCAGGAGGGAGTCGTCAGCCTCGGCGGATATGGGAACATATTCCTCCACAATACCCTTTATTCAGGCGTCATCCCCCAGATCAGCGCAATCTTAGGCCCCTGCGCAGGCGGCGCAGTCTATTCTCCGGCCATCACCGACTTCATCATCATGGTGGAAAAAACCTCCTACATGTTCATCACCGGCCCCGATGTCATCAAGCCGGTGACGGGCGAGGAGATCACCAAGGAGGACCTGGGCGGCGCCAAGAGCCACGCGACCCGCTCCGGCGTGCCCGCATTCACCGTCCCGGACGATGCATCATGCCTCCTGCTTATCCGTGATATGCTCTCTTACATGCCCCGGAACAACCTCGAAGACCCTCCCTTCGTCCCCACAAACGACCCGACCGACCGCAAAGACGCCGATCTCATGAAAATAGTGCCGGACAATCCCAACAGGCCTTATGATATAAAAAATATAATCCTGAAGGTCGTGGACGACGGGAAGTTTCTGGAGGTGCATAAGGATTACGCGCAGAACATTGTGGTGGGGTTTGCGCGTGTCGGGGGGCGCAGCATCGGCGTGGTGGCCAATCAACCCATGCATCAGGCCGGCTGCCTCGACATCTGCGCCTCGATAAAAGGCGCAAGATTTGTCAGATTCTGCGACTGCTTCAACATCCCCCTCCTCACACTCGCGGACGTCCCGGGATTCCTGCCCGGCTCGGCGCAGGAATACGGCGGGATAATCCTGCACGGAGCAAAACTCATTTACGCCTATGCGGAAGCCACAGTCCCCAAGGTCACCGTAATCACCAGAAAGGCTTACGGAGGCGCTTACGACGTTATGAGCTCAAAGCACTTGCGCGGAGACATCAACTTCGCATATCCCGGCGCCGAAATCGCCGTCATGGGGCCGGACGGCGCTGTTAATATCGTCTTCCGCAACCAGCTTAAAAACGCAAAAGACCAAAAAGCCGAAAAAGAAAAACTCGTCTCCGAATACCGCGAAACATTCGCCAACCCCTACAAGGCCGCAGAACGCGGGTACATTGACGACGTCATCAGGCCGGACGAAACCCGCCCTCGAGTCATCAGCGCCTTCAACATGCTCAAAAACAAGCGGGATACCAACCCGCCAAGAAAACACGGGAATATACCCCTCTGACATGCAGGGGGGCAGGCGCCCCCCTTTGAATATCGCCCTGTTTATTTGCAAAAACATAAGAAAAATACCAAAATAGAAACGAGGAAATGAATATGGAGCGTATTGAGAGCGATCCGGGAATTCTATTGGGAAAACCCGTAATTAAAGGGACTCGAATCCCCGTTTACTTGATACTTGAATTGTTGGGTGCGGGATATTCGCCCGAAAAAGTCGTGGAAACCTATCCCTCATTGACTCTCGATGATGTCAAAGCCGCCATTCAATATGCCGCGGACATTATGAGAGACGAAGAATATTATCTTCTTAAGGCCGGCAACGAATGATAAAGTTCCTGGCGGATGAGAACGTTCCTCCAGAGATTGCTGAGTTGGTTCGCCAATTCGGATATGATGTAAGAATGGTCAAGGATACTCGGCCCGGCGCTAAAGATAATGAAGTATTTGAATTAGCTAATAACGATAATCGTATGGTGATTACATATGATCTCGATTTCGGTAAAATTTTTTATTTCTCCGCTCTTTCAAGGGTTGGCGTTCTCATTATAAGAATTTATCCTCAGACAGTGGAAAGAACGGTCATGGTTTTGAAAACTTTCTTTGAGAAAAACATTTTTAAGGACAGTTCTTTAAAAGAAGCTCTTATTATCGTTGGCGAAACGAAATACCGTATTCGGAGAAGAAAGGCGCTCAACAATCATTCCTGATTGATAGGGGATAGCCATACTCATTATACTGCATTTTCACAAACCTAAGAGGATTTATTTATGATTAAGAAGATTCACATGCTAATTGTCTTTGTTTGCGCGGTTGCATTCGCCGCTCAATTGACCGGCCGCGAAATCCTCGATAAGGCGATCCATCGCTATCGGGGCGACGATTCCATCCTCACCGTTCAGGTCAAAAAGGCAAAGCTCTCGAACCCAAACGACATTAAGACCTTCAACATCACCACCTATCGCAAGGTCCGGCCCGACGTGGTCAAGGCGCTCGTGGCAATCACCAAGTCCGACGACCCGAACGCCAAGCCCGTGCTGTTCCTCATCTGGGACTGGCAGGACAAGAAAAAAGATGACCAGCTTTGGTATTGCCTGCCCTCGATCGGGAAATACGACAAAATCAATTCCGCAAAGGGCGAGGAGATGTCCCAGAAGTTCGGGTTCAGCATCGAGCAGATGCGCGCGCGAGACCTCGATAACGCAACTCACACCCTGCAGGGCGAGGTGATCGAAGCAGGTGAAAAATGCTACAAAATCGTCAGCGTCCCGAAGGACCCCGCGAAAGAAGGGATAAAACAGGTGACAAGCTGGATTCGCATCGAGAGCCTCACGCCCGTCAAAATCGAGTACACCGCCCTGGACGGAAAGATCGAAAAGCGCCTTGTCGTCACTCGTCTCGAAAAGGTTCAAGACATCTGGACCGAAATGGCCGGACATTTCGATGACTACCCCAAGGATTCTTTCGTGTCTTTCGAGGTGAAAAAAATCCAGTACAATCCCAAATTATCGAACGAGCTGTTCAACTTCACCACCCCGCCCCCGGAGTTGCTCAAATAGGGGTTCGGGGCTTGCTTATGGCTTAAATAAATCGCTTGATCTTTTGCCATGGCGGACAGGAATGTCCGCCCTCCTAATTGATATTTTTAGGAGGACGGACATTCTTGTCCGTCGATAAACTGAGTAGTTATTTTAATTACCAAGATTATGGAGTATCTCGAGGAATTAAACGAGGAGCAGCGCCAGGCGGTCGAGCATCTGGACGGCCCGCTGCTCGTGCTGGCCGGCGCGGGCAGCGGCAAGACGCGCGTGCTCACCTACCGCCTCGCCCACATACTCCGCGCGCGCCACACCCGCGACATTCTGGCCGTCACCTTCACCAACAAGGCGGCGGGCGAAATGCTTTCGCGCGTCGAGCGCCTTCTCGGCATGCAATCGCGGGGTATATGGGTTCTCACCTTCCATTCGCTCGGCAACCGCATCTTGAGAAGCGAAATGGAAAAACTGGGGAGGCCCGCCGAATTCACCATTTTCGACGAATCGGACCAGAAGGGCCTCATCCGCGAGTGTCTCAAAGAACTCAACATGGACGCCACCCACTGGTCTCCACAATATGTCCGCAGCATCATTGACACGGCTAAAAATTCGCTGATAAATCCCGAAATGCTCGCGAAAGAAGCGTTTGATCCGAAGAAAAGGGGGGCGGCAAAGGTTTATGAGATGTATGAAAAGCGGCTCGCCGAGATGGCTGCCGTGGATTTCTCAGACCTGTTGAACCTGCCCCTCAAGCTCTTCAGGAATAATCCCGAAACCCTCGAAAAATACCGCCGCCGCTTCCGCTACATCCTGGTGGACGAATATCAGGACACCAATCAGGCGCAGTACCAGTTGATAAAACTTCTGGTCGGCCCCGAGCAGAATATTTGCGTAGTGGGAGATGAGGATCAGAGCATATACCGGTGGCGCGGCGCGGACATCCGCAACATATTGAGCTTCCAGACCGATTTCCCAAAGGCGCGGCTCATCAAGCTCGAGCGGAATTACCGCTCCAGAGCGGTGGTGCTCAAGGCCGCCGAGGCGATCATCGCCAGGAACAAACAGCGCATAGGCAAGCGACTTGTCCCGCTCCGCGAAGGCGGCGAGCCGATCACATATTACTCCGCGCCCGACGAGCGCGCCGAGGCGGAGTTCGTCGCAGACCGCGTCCAGGAACTTCTCGAAGGGCGCAATGAAGACCGCGAAAAAGGCGGCGGCGCGGGAGACACTTTCGCGCCGGAAGACATCGCGGTCTTCTACCGCACCCACGCCCAGTCGCGCGCAATCGAGGACGCGTTCCGCGCTCGTAATATAAATTACATAGTCATCGGCGGCGTAAGGTTCTACGACCGCAAGGAGATAAAGGACACCCTCGCATATCTAAGACTGCTCGTGAACCCGCGCGACGACGTGAACTTCCTGAGAATAGTGAACACCCCTCCGCGAAAGATAGGCGAAGCGACCCTTGCGCAGCTCCGCGAACATGCCGCAAAGTGCGGCGCCTCTCTTCTCGAAGCGGCGGGTTTCAAAATCCTTTCTAAAACGGGTACCCCACCTTCAGTGAAGGTGGAGTACCCGAACATTTCAAGTGGATGTGGCCCAAGCGCTCCACTCGCCGCCGCAAAGATGAAAGCGCTCGGAAAATTCACCGGCCTCATCGAATCGCTCCGCGACGACTTGAACAAGTTCGGCGTCGCCGAAATGATAGACCGCATCCTCGAAGAATCGGGCTACAGAAAAATGCTGAAGGACGAGCGCACCATCGAGGCCATCGGCAGGATGGAGAACCTCGATGAACTCATCAGGGCCGCGGAAGAATACGAGGAGGATGCGGAGGAGCCTTCAGCAGAGGACTTCCTCGACTCCGTCTCGTTATACACCGGCCTCGACGAAGCGCCGTCGGAAGGCGGCCAGGTAACGCTGATGACGCTTCACACGGCAAAGGGTCTCGAGTTCCGCGCGGTGTTCCTGGTGGGCATGGAGGAAGGGATATTTCCTCATGCGCTCTCCATCGGAGAGCCTGCCGAGGAGGAGGAAGAGAGGCGACTGTGCTACGTCGGGATGACTCGCGCCAAAGACCTGCTCTACCTGACGCGGGCGACAGCGCGCCGCCTGCGCGGCCAGGAGAGATACAACCTCCCATCCCCATACCTCGCCGACATACCGCCCGCGCTCTTGAGAATTTACGAAGACTCGTCATCGTCTTATGCCGCGCCGGCGATAGAATCCACAGCACCGCGCATCGTTTACGATCTCGAGGAAACCGGGCTAAGGCGCGGCCAGAGAGTGCGCCACCAGGAATTCGGCCTGGGGCTGGTCGAGGGTTTCGAAGGCAGCGGCGAAAGACTCAAAGTCAAGGTCTTCTTCCATCAGGCGGGGCACAAAATACTCATGGCAAAATACGCGGGTCTGGAACCCGCCTAGCCCTGTCATAGACATACTAAACACCGTCTTGCTTATGCTAAATTAAAATAATAGAAAATAATAGGGGACGTCCTATTTACGGGAAATAGGTAAGTCCCCTATTTTATCGTCCCTTTTTTATTTAGCGCTTGCGGCTTTCAGTTGTCTTCCAATGAGAATCAATTTACTTTTAAGGATAAGAGTAATCTGCTAATGGAAAATCCTACCTACAGTACTAGCCGCTATTGGTTCTCAATTTACCTGGTATTTATTGGGTTATTGTTTTTAATGGGTATAATGATTGATGCCTCGGCCAAATATTTGCCGAATGTTTCTTTAGGATACAGGCTCATCGGGTTGATTGTAACAACAACATTATGTCTGCTGTTTTACAATAAACTGCCATCGCGTTTCCAAACGAATCGACGCCTTATCAAATCTTTTACCGGCGGGGTAGGGGTGTTTCTGCTCCATGCATCTTGGC
>Ga0209777_10006282_pt1 | contig 13403 bp, 11 predicted proteins | sample FrelakmetHBP12HB_FD_187147 | JGI IMG/M metagenome (GOLD analysis project Ga0209777, IMG submission 187147) | Freshwater lake sediment microbial communities from the University of Notre Dame, USA, for methane emissions studies -HBP12 HB (SPAdes)... | ecosystem: Environmental > Aquatic >...
GATTAATGATTTTGGAGTTCCTTCACGGTAATAAGTGGGCAGACAAACCAGATTGCATTGTTGGAAGACTATTTCCGGATCATCTCTCCAACCCCACCATTCAACCACTCCTTCATCCATCCACTGGTTTAATTGGTCAACCGATATTGTTGAGGGGTTCCCCTGGTCAATTTGCCCGACCAGGGCAAACCGTGCTTTAATTTTTCTTGATTGTATCAACCGGGCAGCATCAACAAATTCTAAAATCCCCTTTTCTTTTATCAATCTGGATAATAGAATGACGATGGGAATTCCTGTATTCTCATCTTTTGGAACAAATCGCTCAATATCGACACCAGAACCGCGTATTAAAAACCCTTGTTCTTTGTGAATGATCTTGCGATCGATAAATTCCTGCATATCATCCGGATTTTGAAAGATCACGATTGATCCACCAAGAGAGTAGAGATAAAACAAACGAATTATCGCTCGAATAAAAGGGAATTTCGCTGTGGGTACGGAGAAGAGATACCCCAGACCCGAGATTGTATTCATAATTTTTGGAATTCTAAGGTGCTTTGCAACAGCCGACCCGTACAACACACATTTGGGTGTAAAGTGGAAGACGACCTCAGGTTGGATTTGGCTATATATTTTCTTTAAAGCGATTATTGTATTAATCTCTATGATTGGATTCATGCCTTTCCGTGAAATAGGGAAAGAATGCCAATGAAAACCAGCCTCGGTCAATAATTGTGTAAATTCATCAGGAGGTGAGAGGAGGTGAACATCATGTCCTGATGATACCAACGTCTTTATCAAATGGAACCTGAAATTATATAAATACCAACTGGTATTTGCAAACAATAATATCTTCATACCTTTTTTGATTGGCGTTGTTGAAAGTATTGTTGATAGAAAAGGATCACCCCGGATAACCCGAGACAGACGAGTGGCATAAGGTAGGGATACCTGAATCGATATAACGACCCGACATTCGGAATGGCCATTGGATAGATAATGAGCATCCCGGCGGTAATCGCGGAAAGAACCCAGATTTCAATTTTGGTTCGAAAACACCAGAATGAATAAACCAATCCCAGCAGACAGATATAGATGATGATCATTTCAGCTGCTGACTCTTTTCGCATCAGGCTGGAGGCTGATTTATAGCCATTGGCAAACCAAGTGGAGGGGAAAGGCGCCAGGAAACCGATTTCCGCCGCTCGCGGAATATATTGAATTACATCGGAGGCACTGCCAAAGATGACATCTGTGTCAATCTGGCTGCCTGCATCTGACCAAGCCCGGATAAATTTGTACCTAGTTTGGGAGAGATCTCTCAGGTTGGAGTCGATCTGTTTGGGCAGCCACTTTGTTGTTGTCCAGGAAAAAGCCTTTTTTGACTTGACGGGCGTTCCCACATCCGGAGAAATCCCTATATCCAGAGAAAATGAAGAGGATCCATCGCTGGATGTTGAGGGATTCCTGGATCCTTGGCCTATTTTGTTGATTAGATAGGGAGAACTCAAGACCCAGACCAATACCAGTAAACCGATATAAGGTAAGAGAAATTTTAAATGGATTTGTTTTCTAATCCATCGGATGGCATGGAAAACAATAAGCAGGATGATGGCCAGGAAAGCCAGCAAATTTAATATGACTATGAGGTAGTCGCGGATTACCCATACCATTATACTGCCCACTAAAGTAATGAGGATTGCTTTCCAGGATTTTTTCAGGGTGATGGCTCGTTCGACATCAGACAGGTAAATCCAACCGTATAGAAAAAGGAGCACCCCCGGGATCACATAGTTCTCATTATGCATTTGGGCATTCCAGAGCAATGATGACGGAAACATAACAAATGGTAGTGAAGAGAGAAAAGAGAGTCCCCGTTTCCCGATTATTATAAAAAGTATCTCGAATAATGCCAGGCTGGCGATGCCATGCAGGAACCCATTCAAAGGTAACAGCACCCAGGGTTTTGGTGTGATCAATGTATAAAATATCGATGCAATCCCGGAAACGATCTGTCCCTTTGGTTTAATACTCCAGGCAGACCAGCCAATTTCTTTGATTTTTATGGAAACATCCACAGCAATACGATGAAATTTTCCACCATCGTAACCACCGGATAACAAACCGTTTCCAGCGTACATAGTTGGAGGTGCAATATACGGCAAAAAAATGAATTGAATGAATAATCCTGCCAGCACAACATAAAAAAATGCCAGGCAAAAGAGGGACAATCTTGGATGAGAGAGTGTAAGGGTTCTAACCTTATTCCACATGGTTTTTATTATAAACCCTGGCCGAGTAATATACCTTGATGTACTTTTTAGTCATGGCCTCTATTGTGAAATGGTCCAAAACCCGATCACGTGCAGCTTTCCCCAGAACTGCTCTTTCATCTGGACTATGAGTCAGTATGTTCAACCACCCTTCTGAAAGTGCCCTGGGGCTTTGGGGCGGAACGGGTATCCCGCTTGCTCCGATCATCTCTTTAACATCCCCCACTTCCGTTGCAACGCATGGAATTCCGCATGCCATCGCTTCAATAATCGCTAAAGGAAATGCTTCATCACCTGATGAAGATAATGTCGCCACATCCAGCCCTGCTGTTATCATGGGAATATCCGTTCTTCTCCCTAGGAAGTGGAAATTGGATGGTTTTATGCTTGATAGCATATACCTTTGGATTTCCGGATTTTCTGCACTGACTTGATCACCTGCCAGAACGAAATGAGTATTCTCCATTTTTTCCAATAAAAGGTTGGCTGCAGTAAAGAAGGTGCCATGATCCTTCTGTGGATGGTACCTGGCAATATAGCCAATAATTTGGATTTCAGATGACAGACCCAATTCGGACCTGAGAATCGTTCTGGATTGAAGATCGGGTTTGAAGCGGTTCACATCGATACCGTTTGGGATATAAACCATTTTTGATTCAGCATAGCCAATCCGGGAATGTGATATCAGTGACGATTTAGAACAGCAAATGATTTTTCGTGGAACTATATTAGAAAATAAAGCGTTTATCTTCACGATGTTTTTTGTGAATGATTTTAAACGGTTTTGACCATGGGGTTCATAAGAATGATGTATCCCCCAAACGATTGGAATTTTTTTCTGGTTGCAGAGGAACATGGTCAGAAATTCTGCGTGGTACAGCCAACTCTGAATAATATCTGCTTGAAAAGACGAAATGATTCGCTCGCTTTGGGATCTTGCCTCTAAAACTGTGTGAGGACTAAATGGGATTTCATACACCGGGATACCTATATCAGTGATGTTTTGTGCCATTTCACCGTTGGGTTTCATGCTCATTACAGATTGCTCATAACCTTGCAATTTGAGCTGTTGGATGAGTTGAACCAAAGCCCATTGAGCTCCCCCCGTTTCCAAACTGGTGATGATATGGAATACTCTCATACGGAATGATCCTGGTCAGGGAATAGCGATTCAAGATATTGGGGCAGGATGACATCGATTGAAAATTCATTGGCTCTATGCATCAGCAGATATTTTTCATGAGGAGTATTCAACTCCTGAAGTATTGCTTCATCATTGTAAGGTAGAAATACACGTGGATACTGTTTTAATAAGTCATACAAGGTGATGATGTCGGTCTTGGCAGCCCCTATGATCAGGAAGTTTGGCAGGAAATCAAACAGGTTCATGGAGTATCGGATTCCTGGCAGGAATAGCCATACCGCCGGGTTGTGTGGCGCCAAGCAGGTCGCCTCGGCCAGTCGACCTGTGGATAAAATATCGGACCATGTAAATGACTGTGGGAGGCATCTTCCGGATCAGGCTGTCTTCCAGGAAGAAAGATCGCGCTCGAGGATGATTTCCAGGCGTTCAATCTCATCACAAAAGCGTTCGCGAAGACGGCGCTCCGTTTCCACATTCATGGGTATATAGATTTGGGGACGCAGGTTTGCTTTAACGATCCCATTCCTGATCTGATGGCGCAGGGAATATGACATCCGGTGTGTAAAGAATGTAATCAGACGGTGGAGTGGACCAGAAGGATGGTGCAAGAATTGGTTTAGTTCCAGATTCCGAGGCACGGATGCAGAATTGCTCTCGATAAGCTTGAAATCAAAATCCGATCGCACATCCAAGAAATGTGCCAGGCTGGCCATAGTCATGGCAAAGTTCTGTTGGAGATCCTCGAGCAAGAAAAAGGCAAAATCACGGCGCGGAAAGAGTTCCAGGAATGGCTGCAGAAGGGTTGCATAACAACCGCCACGGTAGTAACCATAGGTCCCTAAACCGGAGCGCTGCAATCGCTCCCAATTACTGCGCAGGCGCTCCTCCTCTCGAGCCAATGCCTCATCGAAGGAAAGCGTTTCCAACCCGTTATTCACATTCATCCAGTAATAGGAGTAAGCGCGCTTTACCGGATCACGAAAGGTGGCAATGAACTTTACTTCCCGCTCACCGTAGGCCTCTTTGATTCGTGGAGCCACGACTGTGCTCCAGTAGAGGGAGTTGGCAGTCGACTCGCCTCGCCGCGGGTAGCGCTCGGCCTTGCAAAAATGCGTTTCCTGGTACCAATTCAGACCTAAAGCATAGTGGTCCTCAGTGTTGAAGAAGTTGGGTTCCTTGCGCTTTGCTAAGAAAATGTCAGGATGCTGACGCAACACATCATGCAGGCTGGTTGTCCCGGCTTTGGCCGCCCCGATCAGAAAGAAGTTGGGGAGTTTGGTGAAATCTATTTCGTCCATGATCATTTTTTCGGGTTCTTGGAATCGACACGCCTTGGGGTATATTCCTGCGGTAGTAGGCCGATACACCGCAAAAACGCTTTCACCGCGCGTTTCAAGATCAAGAAGAATCCTTGCTGGAACAAGGCCAAGTGCAGGATCTTTGGCTGTGCCTCTCGTCCCCCCCACACAAGGAAATATTTCAGGTTCCGCAGGTTGTATTCAGGTGGCAGAGTGGCAACGCGCAGATCGCTGAGCCAGATAATCTCTCGAAAGGTGATCTGATCCGCATAGAATCCGGCCTGATGGAAGGCTTCGATCCATTCCTGCAGCACCCTCCAAACCCTGTCCGATCGCCGATATACGATAATTCCGCAATTGAACTGCGGGAAACTGACTGGGATCGATACCTGCCAATTTAATAAGCTCGAGAGCCTGTTGTTGGCGTGCGCCAGGGCCATATCGAAGCGATCGAGCAGGTCAAAAAGCGGGTTGACATCGTCCAGGACGCGCGTATCGGTATCCAGATACAGCGTGCGATCAAAGGGAGTTCGCACTGAATAATCCACCTTCGAGCGGTAATTGGGTGAATCTATGCTTTCAATGGATGTGAAAGGTTTCGGAGAACGGCTGAAATCGAACCCGCATTCCTGCCAGTTGGCAAACAAGTGAATCTGGAGTTCGGGGCTATATTTGCGAACCGAATGGGCGGACTTGATGGCGGATCGGATATATTTTTTCCCAGTCGCGACGTACATTACTCCTCTGGTTTCGTGCTGGTTGCTCATGCAGCCTCCTGATTCCATTGGCCTAAATCCCGGCCAAGGATTACTTCCAATTGTTTGATCTCCTCCCGGTATCGGTCTCGGAGCCAGTGTTCCACATCCTGATCTATTGGCGGGTAAGTTTGGGGACGCCGGTTGACCTGCAGGATCCGCTTACGCAAGCGATAACGATGCAGTTCCGGGAGGGTAAGGATAAGTTTTTTATAGATTGTATTCAGGAATAAATATTGCTGGTTGTGGAAGCGCAGCACATAGGATGGGTTGCTGACCACTGGCCGGTAGCCAAAACCGGCCTGGATGCCAAGGAATTCCGACAGGTTATGCATGGTAGCGGAAAAATCCACCTTGAGATCCTCATGCAACAGGAAGTGGAAATGCTGCCGGGGAAATCGCTGTAGGTAAGGTTGCAGTAAAGTCGCGTAACAACCGCCCCGATAGTAGGCATATTTTATCAACCCGGCAGGCTGCATTTCCTGACACATTTCGGTGAGACGCTGCTCTTCAGCAGCCAGGGCGTCCTTGAACGACAACCGTTCGTTCTCTCCCTGAACATGCATCCAGTATTGTGAATAAGCTCGTTTGACCGGGTCCCGGAAGATGGCGATGAATTTAACTTCAGCCGGATCGTATATCTGCTGGATACGGGTAGCGACCTTTTCCCCCCAGAATAGATAGTGCGGTGTGGCTTCTCCACGTGCTGGGAATTTACTGGCGTTCTTGAAATAGGTCTTTATGTACCAGTCCATCCCTCTGGCATAATTGGCGTCGTTATTAAAGAATTTGGGCTCTTTTTCAAAAGGGGTATACACCTGCGGGTGTTGAGCAAGTAGGTCGAATAGGGCGGTTGTGCCTGATTTAGCCGCACCGATGAGAAAAAAATTAGGCAGTTCGCTACGTGCTGCCATGAATTATTCCTTTGTGCAGGTCCATTCCAATGGAAGGGACAGTTTCCCTGTCCATTTTAGGCCATATCTAGCCAGCAGGCTCCCATTGTCATATATCTCAAATGGACAAACATGTTCTACGCGGTCGAAGGTCCAATTGTTCTTGCGCGTTTTTTGTGTGAGATTGACACTGATGCGATAATTCCCGGGCGCAAGAAGAGGCCCAGGTATATCGACAATGAATGAATAGGTACCCGGTGAATAGGAGTGCAGCCCGGATTCTTCCGCAGAAATAAAATGGCTTGAACTGATCACCGGAACGAACTCGCTATCGAGAATATGAATGGTTGGAAAAAACTGGGGAGTTATTTCCCGGACGACCATCTGGATGCTCAGGGAGAAAGGCTGATCATGGGCGATCCGCATTGCAGCCGCACCAGTCCTGTCCAGAACGCTGACAGTCATGATCTGTGCGCTTTTTTTTTCATTAGCCTTTATTTCAACCTTCTGCACACTCTGGAGTTCCCCAACGCTCAAGTAGGCCTCAATAGCTGAATCAACATCCCCAATATATTTCACTTCCCCATGCTCCAGATAAATTGCGGACTGGCATAGGGATTTAACGGCCGCTAGGTTATGGCTGACGAACAACACGGTCCGGCCGCCCCTGACCACATCGCCCATTTTGTTTAGGCTCTTCTTCTGGAAATTGACATCGCCAACCGCCAACACTTCGTCAAGCAATAGTATCTCGGGATCTAGGTGAGCGGCCACGGAAAAGGCCAGGCGTACTCCCATACCGCTCGAGTAGAATTTCACCGGAGTATCCAGGTATTGCTCGATTTCCGAGAAGGCCACGATTTCGTCGAATTTGCGATCGATTTCCTGTTTACGCATACCCAGGATGGCACCGTTCAAATAGATATTTTCACGCCCAGTCAACTCGGGATGGAAACCGGTACCGACTTCCAAGAGCGACCCCACCCGGCCGCGCAAGCGGACCCGCCCCTGCGTCGGTGCGGTGATGTGAGCCATGATTTTCAGCAGCGTGGTTTTACCGGCTCCATTGCTGCCAATGATCCCGATCGAACTACCGGGAGCGATCTCGAACGATACATCCTTGAGCGCCCAAACGCGCGTGGCATCCCGCAAATCCTTACGCTTGGGGGATGCGTTTCTTGTAACGCGCAACCCATCCAGCAGGCGAACTGCTGCCATGTGCAAGTCATCCCGGAGCATATGATAGCGGAGCTTGCGTCCAATACGATATTGTTTGCTCAACCCTTCCACTTTGATGGCATAATCGCTCATAACAGTAACCTAAATGACATCTGCAAAGGTCTGTTCCATGCGCTGGAAGTAAATCAATCCACTTGTCAGTAAAATAACAACGATGATTACAGCAAGGATCAACAGAGGGGCAACTTCTGCTTTCATCCCAAGTAGCGCCCAACGGAACCCGCCCACAACACCCGCCATCGGGTTCAGCCCGAAGACCAGGCGCCACTTTTCCGGGATAAGTGTGCTGGGATAAGCGATTGGGGTGGCATACATCCAGAACTGAAGCAGGAAAGGGATCATATACTTGAAGTCGCGATACTTGACGTTAAATGCCGAGAGCCATAGGCTGACCGCCAGGGCGGTTGCCAGTGCCAGTAGTATAAACAAGGGAAGAAAAAGGACGGCCCATGTCGGTGTAATATGGTAATAGATCATCAATCCCAACAGAACGATAAAAGCGATCCCAAAATCCACTAAGCCACTCAATACGGAAGCCAAAGGTAGCAGGATGCGCGGAAAATAAACCTTCGTGACCAGGCTTTGATTAATCACCAGGCTGGATGATGCGTTTGCTAAAGCGCCCGAGAATAATTGCCATGGCAGTAGAGCCGCATAGGAGAAAACAGGATAGGGAATCCCATCAGGAGGTTTGATGTTCGCCAACTTGCCGAAGACAATGCTGAAGACAATCATCGTCAGCACAGGTTGTAGGATCGCCCAGGTCGCTCCGAGTACTGTTTGTTTGTAACGCACTTTCAGGTCGCGCCAGATGAAAAAATACAACAACTCGCGGTAAAACCACAATTGCCTCAAGCGCAGGTCCAGCCAACCGTGTGGTGGTTCTAATACAATTTCTGGTAGCTCTGATTGGGAAGAGGTCGGATTAATAAGATTATTCATGGGCTTTTGACCGCTGCATCATCATGCTGGTTTTTACTGTCTTAACCATGGTGTCTCTGCATTCCATGATTCAGTCTCATTGTTTATCATCAGAAATTCTATCCAAGGATGGCATTGTATTTCTGCAGGTATCCGATATAATAAATCAGATATAGAAAAATCACTCGACGAGCATTATACTCTTTATTTTTGTAAGCTAATACCTCATGAATTGTCTCGAGTTAAATTTTCTTAAATTATTATGACAAGCTTCAACGATCCTGAGAATCAGCCAATCAATCTTAGGAATAACATAGAAGAAATCACACGGGGATATGGATGTCCTGAACCAGAAAAGGGGGCTGATTCCATAGAATATATATCCGGAATAAAATATCGGGTTAAAATCATTTCAACTTCCGCAGCATTTTTTGCATCCCGATAAAAAATGAGAGGTCGTTGCGTGACTGTGGATACTGTTTGTTTATTTACAACCATCCGTGCGCCACTTGCCGATACGCTGGCTTTCGTAAATTATCACTTAAATACCGGCATTGATCATATTTACATGTTTTTTGACGATCCAGATGATCCGGCTGTGGATGTGTTGAGCCTGGAAAAGAGGGTAACATGTATTCGATGCGACAATGGATACTGGGCAAATCTGGCCGGTAACCTGCCAAAATCAGGCCTGTCAATCAATGTCAAGCAGGAAATCAACTCCCAAGTTGCTATAAAAAAATCCCGTGAAAACTGTTATACATGGATCTGCCATCTTGACAGCGATGAACTGATCTATGCGGTCGGTGGGTTCAAGAAAGCAATCGCCGCACTTAAGCCTGATGTGCAGGTTGCTAAATTCCCTGTTCTGGAGGTTATCCCCGAAAAGCTTTCAGTACAAATGGCATATCAGGAGCTTCATTTCTTTAAACATGCACCACTAACCCGTCCCAAAAATAATTCTTTGTATCATCTGAGTCCGAACGAAAATTTCTTTTTCTACCTACGCAATACACTTTACTGGACAAGAATAATCCGAGCTTTCCTGCTTGGATGCAATCAAGTCTTTAAAGATTACATCAAAGGTCATCTTACAGGAAAATCCATTGTGCGGACAAACGCTCCTATCGTTTCATTTGGCCCGCATTTTCCCAAACCCGCTGAGCATGAGTGTCTGCAGATGAACTTACTTCCAAAGGTTAAGTTACTCCATTATGACTCACCGGATTATGATCACTGGAAGACAAAATGGTATATCAGATATATGAATATGCAAAACGGAGTTATACCCGTGCATTTTAGCGTTCACCGAAAAAAGCAGTTCGAACAGTTTATCAAAGTTTACAAGCAGGGAAATGAGGAAGACCTGATCACATTGTTTAAAACCACCCTCTTCATATCAGCATCCGATCGCACAATTTTACAAAAAACGGGACTAGTTTCTGAAATCCACCTACCTGATTATTTGTTTGCATCAGCCTCAGATAATAATCGATCGGAGTCAGCCCATTCCTGAATCAACAATCTATAATGGTTCGACGATGCGTGCAACCCTCACAGGAATTCATTAGGTATGCTGGGATGGTGAACTAGATTGAACGGAAAATATCTCGATTTTTTTGAGGTTCTGATGAATTTAGAACAACTGCTGAAAGAATCTAGAAGAAAACTTGGATTTACTTACCGCGAGTTTTTTATTTATATTCGAATGTTGACTGCCACAAAACGTGCGTTACCAGATTATTTGATCGTCGGGGCGCAAAGAGCAGGCACAACCTCACTATATGCTTGTTTATTACAGCATCCCAACATATTACCAGCCTATAAAAAAAAGGAAATTCATTTTTGGGATAATCCAAAAAATTACAAAAAGGGGTGGCTCTGGTACCAGGCACATTTTCCTTTATTGCGAGTGATGAAGGCTGCTTCAGCAATAACTGGAGATAAGACTCCAAATTATCTTGAAAACCCCGAATACATTAGAAGAATACAAGAAGATATCCCTGCTATGAAATTGATAATTCTCCTGCGTAACCCGGTCGAGCGGGCAATATCCAATTATTTCATGCTAAAGAAACGCGGATTTGAAGAGTTGCCTATTATGGATGCACTATTAAGTGAGGAAGAGCGACTCACCAGACCAAGTGAACAAAAGAGATACGGTACGGAAAGGGCTTATAAAATGCGGGGCATTTACGCTCCTTCCATTAAAGCTTGCTTGGATTATTTTCCCCCCGAACAAACTCTGATTCTGGATAGTAATTCTTTTTTCAAGACACCTTCTGTGATACTCAAGGACGTATTCAACTTTCTTGGGGTGTCCATATATAATATGCAAGAATTAACCATTCATAGGAATCTCGGTGGATATGACAAGAGTGAAATCCCTCCACAAGTGTATAAATACTTGCAGAACTTTTTTCGTCCTTACAATGAGGAATTGTATTCTTTGCTCGGCCGTGATTTTGGGTGGGACAAAAGCCCTTCTGAAAAATGAAATTATTTGCTCCTTAAAAGCTTGATTATCATTATCTGATTGAAATAAATTTCAATCTCCACTGTTAGTCTTTGGCATCACATTACCCCTATTTCAACAAATATGGTATATGTATTTTTATTGATTTTCCTGAACTGTTGACTTCATCAGGGAATTCAATGGGAGCGGCTTTAATAACTCTTTAATAATTCAATTAGCAGGGTTGAAGCAGAGCTATAATAATATTGTGTCAAAGGTTTGCCTCGATTTCTTTCAACCAAATTTCACTGTATCCATTTACTAGGGGTATCAATTTTTTTACCTCGGGGTAATATTTTCGTGCCAGGTAACATTTGACCGACTCGGGTATTTTTATTTCTCTTGAAACATTGACTTTAACATTTAGTTTAATAATGGGGAAAGGGAACGCTGGGTCAACGTTCAGAAAAGTGAGGATTTTCTTAATCAATAATTGGGGCTGGGAGACAATATCGTCAAAAAAACAAACTAGGATTTGATCTTTTGGAAAGCAAGATGACCAGTTTTGGATCGTGCGATAGTAGTCACTGCGGTAGACCTGGGATGGGCTTTCAATTGTTCGGATGACTTCCTCCAGATTGTTGATATCGAGCATTCCTATAGACCATCCATGCCGGAGGCTTGACCAGGCTCGATCCACCGGATTCCGGATTAAGTAGATCACTTTTAAGTCTGGAAAGAGTCCTCTGATATGTTGAATATTATCCCGGGAAAGGATCGAATAAGCTGGGGTAATCTCTCCTTTCATCGCCTCCTTTCTGATGTTAAAAAGCGATAGATACCAATCGTCATTACAGGTGCCTAGAAAATACCGCAATAACCAGCCCAGATCCCCCCATTTTTGGGGGATAAGAAGAGTTTTACCAATGCTTTGAAAAAACCATCTTCTAAATATTACATGGCGATTTTCTTTACCGAAAAAACGATCAATAAAACGATCATCTGCGAAACCACGGGGGGAGGGATAATCCAGGGAGCGGTCAAAATAATGTAATTCTTTGATGGGCGGCATCCAGATATTCGGATGTTGGTTCAAAATACTCCAGAGCCAGGTAGAGCCTGCTCTTGCTGCCCCGATACCCAAGAAATCGATTTTGGTGTTCATTAGAAAATCCTCGTATGGCCTCTTTGGAACTCTGTATTAGATGCTGGGATCTTACTATGTAATGTGTTTTGAAACTTGACCTAAAAAAAGAACTATTATTGCAACCCTCAAAATTCACAGGAATGCCAACCAATCTAGTCAGCCAATTACTGACCAAAGAATTTCTTACATGAATCAAAGATGGGATTCGACTGCAGGAACATGGTCTGGTTGGGTCTGATGATGATCAGGTCGTGAACAAGCATCACTTGATTTATTCTACAGCCTATTAGATAGACCTCATCCTGGTTCTGAATGTCGATCTTTCCTTGAGACGGGAAAAAAATGGATAGATCATTTCCTGATTTGAGGAGATCGATTGACAGCAAAGTGCCCTGAAAATTGCTTGTCAAGGTCGGCGGGAGGTTGTCGATATTCTTGAGATCTTGCTGTATCGGGTAGAATGCTGTCCCTTGAATTGATAAAGTGTGCTGATGGTTGAGGAATTGACCGATCTTAGATAATTTTTGATTTGATATATTTATACCGGGTAGGCCTGCAAGCTCCTCCATCGATTGAATATTCTCTGCGCGCGGGATGAGGGCGATGGATATTCTTTCGAATAACACTGGAAGTGCTCCGATAAACAGAATGGAAATGATCGTTATCACCAACTGCTTCCAACCAATGATTTTTCCTGTTCTATTCTCACCCACTAAATTCTCATTGAGATCCAGCTTACCCATGAGATACACAAGCCCTGCAAAATAGACCAACAGTACCAACCAGTCAACGGGGACAATGTACCGGCCTCCCGAGGTCCTTCCCAGTGCATTGGCTGTTTGTACACCACAAAATAGCAGGAGCACGATCGCAACCGTAGTTTTATCTCTTCGGAAGATACCTGCGAATCCTGCTGATAGAACAAAAAACTGAAGCAAAAGAATGATAAATCTGAATGAAGATAATGACCCGTTCCAATCAGGCTGCCAGATCTCTCCACCGAGTTTCAGGCTGGTTTTTAATGACGCCATCTCCAATGAGGTTGGTAGGATCAAGATCGAGCTCATCAGATTATGAACCAGGTGAGGCGGAAACCAATACAAGAATATGTCAGAAGGTTGGCTGGTAGAATTATTTTCCGATGGCACGATAACTATCTGATCATTGCTGGTTGCACTTGCAGTAGGTTGGATAAAGCCATTATTGCCTGCTGCTGGTGTGACTACTATTTTGTGAGGTTTGCTTCGAGTAGCGGATTCGTAACGCGAATGAATGACG
>Ga0209777_10006283_pt1 | contig 13402 bp, 12 predicted proteins | sample FrelakmetHBP12HB_FD_187147 | JGI IMG/M metagenome (GOLD analysis project Ga0209777, IMG submission 187147) | Freshwater lake sediment microbial communities from the University of Notre Dame, USA, for methane emissions studies -HBP12 HB (SPAdes)... | ecosystem: Environmental > Aquatic >...
CCGGGAAGATTGTTATAGCCCATCTTAAGGAAACTATGGACTACTACCGAAGAATTGATGTTGCCGAATTGGAAGGTGACCTGTTGAAGGCGATTCAGTCGGGAAATGTGGAAAAAATAAAATCCAAATACAAAAAACTCATTGCCGCGCAAAAAGTATTGAGCGAGGCTGTTGCGAATCAACTGAAGTGATGAAGATGGTTCGCGGATTCCTATTTTAGCTGGTCTTGCCGGTCAGGTAAACAATCATCGGCTGGGTTACCAGTGTGTCGCAAATAAATGATGATAAATTTGTTTATTTTTGATAGAAATTACACAGTTTCTTAATAATAAACTATAAAAAAGGTGGCTTATGAAACTATATACGGCAGTAATTGAAAGATGCTCCGATACAGGTTTATATGTCGGTTTTGTTCCCGGTTTCCCCGGGGCGCACTCTCAAGCTGAAACCCTGGATGAATTGCAAAAGAACCTTCAGGAGGTTCTTGAGATGTTATTGGAAGATGGAGAACCGAAATTGGAGGCTGAATTTGTCGGGACACAAACCGTTATGGTGAATTGATATGGGCTCTGTTCCCATACTTAAGCCTAAAGAAGTCATAACAATCCTTGAAAAATTGGGATTCAAAGAAGTTCGCCAAAAAGGCTCTCATAAGCAGTTTCGTCATTCAGATGGCCGAGTTACTACTGTTCCATTTCATAAGGGCCGTGATATTTCGCCTATTTTATTAAGACTAATTGCCAAAGATATTTATCTGACAATCGATGAATTTTTAATGCATAAATAGCTCAGCGAACACATTGAGCTGACTGGTTTCGCGCCGCTTTTTTCTTCACTTTGAGCGATGGGACAATTGTCAATTCTCCGCTGGTTTCTTGGAAAGGCGGTGATAAAGGCTTTTCAATAATGTTATTCTCTGTTTTATTATCTCTTCAGCCTTTTTATAATCGAGGGGTTCTTTAAAAGCCAACATAAAATTCAGCCGGGCATTATCAAGCATGGGATCGCCACCGGTATAGGAAAGTCCTCCAAACTCGCTGAGTTCCTCATTGATGTATGGGGCAGAGGTCAGAGACGGATATGACGGCAGGCCGATGAGATTAATTATACCGTTATAGGCATAGTAGATCCCCGCACCGAGCAGGTTCATCAGGCCGGTTTGGATATGTTCAAATTTACCTTTCAGATTTAACATTCTCATTTCCCATAAAACATTGCTGTTTTGCTTCAAAAGCTCTCCGATTTCAGGAATGTCCTTTTTTGTCATTGATTGCCAATTCTTCGGAACTTCCAGCCTGGATGACCCGGCCATGGCGGTAGAAGTCAGATCGGGGATAACGATACTGTTACTATCGGTATTGACAAGATCCATAGTGATACGTCGGCGAAAGTCATAATCCATGTAGGATAATGAGGCTCGCTGGACAATTTTACTTTGAATAAAAACCTTCTTATCATCAGCTATGACGGAAAAAGCAAATGCCGCCAGATGGAAGCGTTTGAAATAACGATCAATTGTTTCTTTAATATCGGGGTCTGGCGAGTTCAGCACCGGTTCCGGGATCTCCAAAGTGCCCTGCAAGAGTTTAGGTTCGCCCGCCGGATTGCCCACCAGTTCCGGATGAGCTTTTTCCTGGGCGGTTGGGCCCCACTGATCCACGGTGTGGAAGTTCAAATCAAATTGTTTGTCTTTGACATGTATCCGTATTGTTGCCGGTGAACTGAAGTAGTAAAAATCGACCAGTTCGACTTGCAATGATGGGGCGAATATCTGCTCCAGCTTGCCTGTATATGTTTTGTCCAGCTTGGCGCTTTTGGGGGCTTCTTGTAAATAGTTTTTTATGATTATCTTGTTATCGAAATATTCGTTGGTAATTTTAAAATTCCAGGACGGATCAAATATCTTTTTGAAATAATATCCGTATTTGCCGGCTCTGTTGCGTCCCTGAACCCGGAGCTCGCGGGCGGCATTGCCTTCTCCGGTCTGGAGTATCGTTATGTTCTTGGTAATGGCTGCCTGTTGCATCCGATCATCGCGTATTTCCCTTATCGGTTCCTGTTCCCGCCAATCGGGAAGCGGCAGGGACCTCAGGGCATCCATGATCGGAACAATCTCATCATCCTTAGTTCTCTTTCCCCTTTTATAGGTGAACAGCAGCGCCGGACCGCCCCCTTCTATTTCCGCATCCATCATCCTTGTGTACATCTTTCCTGTTTCGTTAATTACAAAAACGGTGGAAGCAGCGCTGCTCATATTTTCAATAATAAAAGCGCCTCTTCCGGGGGAAGTAAATGCCCTGTTAAATGTTGCCGGCAAACCGGTATCGGTAAAGTAGATTTTTTGCCCATCGGGGTCAACGACATAAATGGTTGCGGTCAATCCGAACTGGGTTTTGTTTCCGTCGATATCCTCCCAGTAGGTCACGATATCATGCATCGGGGTAAGTCTTTTCCATGGTGCGCGCAAGACGCTGAAACCAAAGCTCCATGTTTTATTTTTGGGCAGATAGAGCGCATCGGAGAACGGGGAGCCGATTTCCTCGTCCCAGGTTGTTTTTTCCTCGAGGGTAGGCTGCCAGAAATAGAATCTGCCATTGTTCGAAACTGCTGCTATCATCGTCCCATCAGTAGAAAAGGCGACAATTTTATAATCAGGCTTGAACGATGGAACATCTTTCCCGTATGGTACACCGGTACGGTCAAAAAGTTTCCAGTCGCCCTTGATGCCGGTGGTGCTTTCATTGGGTTTGATCCAAATCTTGCCGTCTTTCAGAGCATAGTAATTCTCATAGGATATTCCCTGTTGAGAGTTTTTCAAATAGACATTTTCGGGAAGTCGATCGAGGCCGTAGGCGGTATGACCAAAACCGATAAGAACAGCTATAATCACGGGTAGGAAACCCCAAAGCAAGCGTTGGAAACTTATTTCCGCACCAAGCTGCGGGGTATTCAACCCTCCGCCTTTGGCGGGATTATTCGACTTACAAATTTTAATGCGTTTCACTTTTAAAATTTGAGTCTCACAAATAAATATTAATATTACCATTCAGAAAATTATGACTTCTTGTTCGAACCACGGGCATACTGCCCTCCGCTTCGCGGGATCAATTCCACTAACGCTTCAAACTTCACATAGTTCGTTTTCAGCGAGTGTCATTGATTCGACCAGCAAGCTTCAGCGATGACGTGACCTTTAGGTTATGCACTCTGTTTCTGAAACTTGGGTCTCATTACAATATCGTCCCACTTAGCTTCGCACGTGGGATAATTTCCAATAGCCACCGGCTATTGGATAATTCGGCTAAAAAACTTCAATGCGCTTTGCTTTTGAAGTTTTAGTCTCATTACAACTTACAGATATTACTGTGCTGCGCTTGTAATATCTTAGTTTCATTAGAATTGGAGTTTCACAATAAAGTTATCGGACATAGTAAAAGGTATGATACCTCATTTTTCAGAATTTCTGAATATCTTAAAGTTAATACTTATTTTTTTAGATAATTGACGTTTTCTTAAAAATATTGGGTAAATTTGCAGACTGGCTTCCCGCATTACGACGTCAGAAGAAACCAATCTACTTGACTCATTCGAGACAAAACGGATTTTATGGTAGTACACCTTGACATGTCTGAAACATTACAGTAAGTTGTAATATGAGCCAGTCAACCCGGGGAAACCGACAGAATAGAGTTATGATAAGAAGTTATCAAAAAGGTTTCACTCTCATTGAGGTCATCGTAATTCTTATAATTGTGGGCTTCTTAGTGGCTATCGCAGCTCCCAAATACATTTCTTTCACCAAGGCTGCAGAACAGGGAAGCGTCGACTCGACAATAGGCACACTCGAATCAGCTCTAAACCTCTATTCAGCAAATAAGATATTAAGCAATCAACCAATAACTGCCCATAATCCGTTCGATGATGCGAGCGTTTCAAACTATGTAGGCGCTTTTGGGGATGTAGATTTATCCAATTGCCCATCTGGATCATGGGCATATCAATCAGGTGATTCTGGATTAAATGCTAACTGGGTTGTTATTTGTTACAGGCCAAACTCGACGTTAACACAGGCATTCACCTGGGGTGGTGTGCAGTGGATTATTTTGGTAGAAAGTCCAGTTCAAGATGCAAACGGTGTGACGATCAGGTTATCTTTAGACTACTATCCACCTGTCCCCATATGGTAGGATCCTCACTATAGGCAAAAAAGAATATACTCCAATGTGTTCTCTTTTTACCCCAATTTGATTCCTATCTATATTTATTCTGTGCATCGTTTGGGACAGAGACTTCGATCGTTACAGCGATTATCTTATTCATTTCTTCTTTATATTCGATGAAGACCTGCATATCTTTTTTTAAATCCCCAAGCGTCGTAGTCGTTTTACCTTTAGTGATTTTTGTTTTGTCATTAATGGCAAAGGTCAGAGGCTTCTCCTCCTTCATCATCTTGCCCCTGACAACAATTGCTTTCCCCATTTTATCGACTTTTTCGATCAAACCGGAAAACTTCTCTATCTTTTCCATCTTCTTTTCCGTCATTGATTTTACTTGTTCAGTAGATACGGGGGCTGCTGAAGCAGGATCTGACGCCGGCCTTTGGATTGCCTTGGCTTCTGAAGCAGGATCTGGTGCCGGTCTTTGGATTGCTATGGCTGCTGAAACAATGGAAACTAAAGTAAGCAGGGTAACCAAAAGAATCATATTCTTCATTGAAATTCACCTCATTTTCATTAACTTTATTTAGAATCAAGGAATTAATATGTAAAGGTAGTGCTAAAAATAATTAATCATGATAATAACTTAATTTATTCATATTATTTGATAAATTTCAAGGTGAAAATTCCATTTTAAGAAAGTAGTGTTGCATAATTCGACATCTGCTCTGTGTGCATAATTGTGAAGCTATCCGATCAATAATTAATTGTCAAAGATAGAAGGCAGTGTTGGAAATGATTCTGCCTTTATTGTTGGCGCTTTTTATCCGTTATTGTCACTTTCGGAGATCAACTTGAAATGAACAGTTGTAAGTGAAATTGTTTGTCACGGCTTGTTCTGACTATTGTCATGATTTTCTTGTTTTTCCAAAGCAACCACCAAGCAAGAACTTGATTGAACAATCTCAATAAATCAATTATAAAAAGCAACGGCTATATTTATAGTGAATCTATGTCAGAAAATAGCAGTTTAAAAGAAAAAGTAAATACTGCTCCGCGCAGTCCCGGCGTTTATTTAATGAAGGACTCGGTACAGAAGATTATCTACATCGGTAAAGCCGGCAATTTAAAAAGCCGTATTAGTTCTTATTTCACCGGTAAAGATACACGCCCTATGGCGCCGTTTTTGATGTCGCGCATAAATGATATTGAATTTATTACGACCGCCACCGAAAAAGAAGCATTAATTTTAGAAAACAATTTAATCAAGCGGCACCATCCCCGCTATAATATCAATTTGCGCGACGACAAGACTTATTATCATTTATCCCTTGATCCCGCGGAAAAATTTCCCCGTCTGCAACTTGTCCGCCGCCGGCAGAATAATGCCGTGCTGTATTTCGGCCCTTATCCTTCCAGCGCGGCGGCTAAGGAAACTCTGAAGTTTGTGCAACAAATATTTCCTTTGCGCAGTTGCCGCAATCGCGATTTTCAACTGCGTCCCCGACCCTGTCTGGAACATCAGATCGGCCGCTGTCTGGCTCCCTGCAAAGATTTGATCGGTGAAGAAGATTACCGCAAATTAGTGGAAAACTCCGTTTCTTTTTTGCAGGGGCGCCGAAAATCATTGGTTGTTAATCTCAAAGCGCAAATGCAGGAAGCGTCGCAAAATTTAAATTATGAAGAAGCCGCGCGTCTGCGTGACCGCATTGGCGCAGTTGAACGAACCCTGGAGAAACAAAACGTGGATTGGGCGCAAAGCCAGGACATAGATGTGCTGGGTATTTATGCAAGCAAAGATTATTTTCAAGTATGTATTTTATTTATCCGCGGCGGAAAACTATTAGGTAGTAAGTCTTTTACGCCGCTGAAAATCAAGGCGAATATAACCGAAATTATTTCATCCTGTCTGACACAGTATTACGATGGCGATGCGAATATTCCAGATGAAATTATTATTCCCTGTCATTTGCCGGACGAAGCGGTGATTGCCGAATGGCTGGCGGAAAAGAAGGGGAAGAAAGTTGCGCTCACTGTACCTCTTCGCGGGGCAAAGAAAGACTTGTTTGAGATGGCCCGCGCTAATGCCGAGAGCCTCTGGGAAACCGGGCAAAAGAAGGAAGAACAAAAATCAGCGGCCCTGCATATTCTTCAGGAAAAATTATCACTGGAAAAATTGCCGCAAAGAATCGAATGCTATGATATTTCCAATATCGGCGGCAAGCATGCCGTGGGTTCCATGGTTGTCTTTCAGGATGGCGAGCCGGATAAGGCGAGTTATCGCCGCTTTCGGATCAAGACAGTATCAGAAGCGGATGATTATGCGATGATGTATGAGATGCTCTCGCGCCGGTTTGCGCATGGAGAGAATCTACCGGATTTAGTTGTTGTTGACGGCGGCAAAGGCCAGCTCAATGTAGCTCTTTCCGTCTTGAAAGATTTAAAAATTAAAGTAGACGTTATTGGTTTGGCCAAGGAAGAGCGCACTATATTTTCCCGTCAAGGCATCATCAAAAAGAGAACAGGAAAATCCGAAGAGCGTGTTTATCTGCCGCAGCGTAAAGACCCTGTTTACCTGAAAGCATTGCCTCATGCATTGGCGATATTGCAAAGAGTAAGGGATGAAGCGCATCGTTTTGCTTTAAGCTATCATCATCAGTTGAAACAAAAAAATGATCTGCGGTCGATTCTAGATGAGATTCCCGATATCGGCGAAGCGCGCCGGAAAATACTGCTGAAACATTTCGGCTCGGCGAAGCTAGTTAAAGATGCAACGTTGGAAGATTTGCAAAACGTGCCGGGAATTGGTAAAGATCTGGCCGAAAAAATTTACTCTCATTGGAAAATTAAAAAGCGAGAATGATTGTCCGGTATGGATTTAATTACAATTTTTCTTTTAGCAGTTGGTCTGGGTGTGGATGCTTTTTCCGTGGCGATTGGCATTGGCGCGGCAAACACAAAAAGATCATGGGCTCCGGTGCTGAGGCTATCAGCGGCCTTTGGACTATTTCAGTTTGCTATGCCGCTTGCGGGGTGGCTTGCCGGTTTGACGGTCGTGGGATTTATTGCCAATTATGATCATTGGGTGGCTTTTGCGCTTTTGGCTTATGTTGGCTCTAAAATGATCTGGGAAGCATTGGGCAAGGATGAAAAAAAGGAAACAAATGATCAGACCAAAGGATTGCCGCTGTTATTGCTCTCCATTGCCACGAGCATTGACGCGTTGGCAGTGGGTTTTGGTTTCTCTTTGTTAAAGACAGACATTATTTTGCCCGCGCTGATTATTGGTGTAGTATGTTTTTTGATGACCGCTACCGGTATGTTATTCGGTAAGAGGCTCGCCGGAATCTTTGGCAAAAAAGTGGGAATAGTGGGCGGTGTGGTTTTGATTGCAATTGGTGTAAAGATTTTGGTTGATCATTAGGGGTAAAGTAATATGTACTATCAAATTATTAAAGTCGGAAAAGAAAAAATAGGGCTTGTTTGGGACTATGCCGGAAAGAAGCCGCGAGTGGAATATATTTATTTGCCCAATCGGAAAAGGAAATTGAAAGAGCGAATTATAAAAGATTTTCCTGAAATTAATAAAATCCCACGTAGGATTCCGGGCAGTATTGATGGCCGAATTGCAAAATTATATTTTGGTAAAAAAGAAAATGTCGATCTTTCTCTTTTGAATTTATCCCAACTCACAGATTTCTCAGCCCAGGTATTAAAACAAGCATGTAAAATTCAGCGCGGCAAAGTAGCCTCTTATTCAGGATTGGCGGTAAAAATAGGCGCTAAGGGCGCGGCGAGGGCAGTGGGAACGGCATTGGCCAATAATCCATTCCCGTTAATTATGCCTTGTCATCGTGTTGTCCGGACGGATGGTTCTTTAGGCGGCTTTGGCGGAGGTCTGGCGATGAAAAAAGAACTGCTCACAAAGGAAGGTATTTCTTTAGATAGAAATAGACGCGTTCCCGCGAAATATTTCTGGAAGTAACATTATAGTGGTGGCGGCCGTAAAGCTCGTTATGTCAAACACGAATCGGCAAAATGACGGTTTCGATTCCATCCCATTGCAGACGGCGTTGAATCGCGTAAGCCGTTTCGTTATGTAGCAGTCTCTGAAGAAAATGTTCCTGGCGGAAGATCAATTTTCCAGTGAAAACCATTGATTTATGGAATTCTTTTGCCAGCGATTCACACAACTCAGTCGCTTTTTCCACAACATCTGTTCCGGCATCAATTCTATAGTCTGCGGCCATCCCGTAAGAGCGGACAAGATGCACATATTTTCTAAGGCCGTCTTCTACCGAAGCAGTTAATTGTTGCATTTCCTCGGTTCCCTTAAAAGATCCCTGATTAACTTCGGCAATCGATACAAAAATAAAGTTTTTATAAAAATGCGGGAATTTTCGGTTAATCGAAAGCCACGTATGCAAGCCAAATCCGTTGAAACCGCTAACAAGCATGATTGCTGTGGGTTCCTTTGGGTTTAATGGTTCGTTATTAAAATTTTTGCCCGGACGTATTTTTTGTAGAATATCTTCCAACTGGAGTGCCGCCTGCCGGACTTTATGATAATGTCTTTTAATTAAATAGCACGAACCTATGAGAACGGAAGTTATTACTAATGTAGCCCAGCCGCCTTCCCCAAATTTTTCGTAAACAGTTACGCAAAGTATCGTAACACAGAGAATAAAACCAATTACATGTATGATTATGTGTCTTTTCCAATTTTTATCTTTTTCTTTATCATGAAGAAAAAAACGAATCATGCCGAACTGAGAGAGGGAAAATGTTAGAAAAACATTGATAGCGTACATAACAACAAGAGCGGAAATGGAGCCATGCGTATAGAACAATAGTATAATTGACGCGCCTCCCATTAGGAAGATGCCGTTTTGCATGGTGAGCCTTTCGGAGAGCATGGCAAAGCGATGCGGAAGCCAATAATCAGTTGCCATGTTGGCCATAACACGTGGTCCATCAACAAAACCTGCTTGAGCACCTACCAAAAGCAAAGCGCCTTCAGAAAGGATCGTTATCAGCGCAATCCACGCTCCCGAAGACCAATTGCTAAATACTTCGTTGGAGAGAATCGCATTTAGTGTTTTACCTTCCGCCGGTTTTATATGAAAAAGTGCATAACAGATCAATAAACCGGCGGCGGTGAAGGCGAGCGATATGGCCATGTACGCCATCGTCCGCTTTCCCGTCTGAACTTTTGGCTCTCGCATGATCTGCATTCCGTTGGATACTGCTTCTATTCCCGTATATGTCCCACCTCCCAGAGAGAAGGCCCGCAAAAAAATTGCCAGTATGCCAATAAAGCCGATTGATCCGATATCCTGACGGAAACTGCTATTAAACTGGCTGAAGACAGTCTCAAATTGATCGACATGAGTAAATAAACCATAACCAATCAGCAAAATATGGGTTAGAACAAAAACAAAGAATATAGGCGCGAGAATCATGACGGATTCCTTGACGCCCCGCAAATTCATGATGATGAGTGCAAAAATAAGAAAAGCGACGAATATCAGTTTGTATTTTTGATAAGTAACCGGCAGAAAACTGAAAATGGCATCGCCGCAGGAAACTAGTGAAACCGTAATTGTCAGCATGTAGTCAACAATCAATGCGCTTCCCGATATTACGCCGGCGCTATCGCTGATGGTTTTTGTCGATACAATGTAACCGCCGCCGCCTTGCGGGAAATGTTCAATTATACGTGTATAGGCATAAGCAATAATAAAAACGGTAAACGCCGTGGCGAGACCGATGAGGATGGCAATATAGGAATGAGCGCCAAGAGCCTTGAATGCTTCTTCCGGGCCGTATGATGAAGAGGATAAACCATCAGCGCCCAAGCCGATCCAGGCAAGGATGGGAATGAGGGATATTTTATGAAAGATGGATGGCTCATTTACATTACGCGGTTGGCCGACAAGTTTGTGCCATAATCTGTGCGCTAGGCTATCCTTATGTTGTGAATCAATAGTCTCCATAATGAAGTACTCTTTCTAAAAACCTATGCATAAATGATTATTTTATTATCATTTTTTAAGCTTAAAGTTATTTTCTGAAATTTTGTTTAGTAATAGCCAGATTGTCGCGGTGGATGACTTCATCGTAATCTTTGTGCCCCAGAACCTGGCTTATTTGGGAAGTTTTTAAGCCTTTGATTTTGCGGATTTCAGCGGAATTATAATTGACGATACCTTTGGCCAGAGGTGTTCCCTCGCGGTCAACGCAGCTTACCGGATCGCCCAAATCAAAATCTCCTTCCACATCAACAATTCCTGAGGGGAGAAGACTCTTGCCTTTTTCCAGTAATGCCTTCTTAGCGCCATCATCGATAACTAATTTGCCGCGGGGATGTAAGGTGAAGGCGATCCAATATTTCTTACTGTTTAGGCGATCGGCCATAGGAAGGAAAAGTGTTCCGATTTCTTTTCCCGCCAGAATGTCAGTTAGCACCTTTTTCCTTTTACCGGGAGCTATGACACACGGAATGCCGATGGCGGTAACTTTTTTGGCGGCCAAAACTTTGCTTTTCATGCCGCCCATTCCCACTGCTGTAGTTTCTCCAGTGGCGGCGGCTTCAATTTCGTCGGTGAATTCACTGACCAGAGGAATAAGCCTGGCTTTTTTGGATTCTGAAGGGTTGCAATCATAAAGTCCGCCGGCACTCGTCAAATTGATAAAGAGATCGGCTTCAGCGATGTTGGCGATCATCGCGGCAAGATTGTCGTTGTCGCCGAATTTTATTTCGTCCACGGCGACAGAGTCGTTTTCATTGATAATAGGGGTAACGCCCCACTCCATCAAAGTGGAAAGAGTATTGCGTATATTTAAATACCTCTGGCGATCGGTGAGATCGGAGAGCGTCAGAAGAAGCTGGGCAACGTAAAGGCCGTTCTTTTCAAAAGATTTGGAATAGACCCGCATTAATCTTCCCTGACCGATGGCAGCTGCGGCTTGTTTTTCAGGAATGCTCTTGAGTTTTCCGGTTATGTTCATACGCTGTTTTCCTGAAACTATCGCGCCGGAAGTTACCAGCACAACGGAATAACCCTGACGCACCAGGTCGGACATCTCTTTAACAAGTGAATGAATAATCTTGAGGTCGAGACCGTCAGCGCCAGACAGTACTGCCGAGCCTACTTTGATCAGTATTTTTTTTGCGCTCGAAAGAGTTTCTTGGCGGATATTCTTCATTGTTCTATCAGTGTTTTGCTTGATTTAATAATGTGATTATATTCTTTAATATTTCCTGTATTCCTTCTCCGGTGACAGCGGAAAAAAGATGGAGTATTATCCGCTTTTTTTTGAATAGCGCAACTTCTTTTTTAGCTTTCTCTCTAACAAAGGGAAGGTCAATCTTGTTTAAAGTCACTATTTGCGGCTTATCCAATAATTGCGGATTGTAATGGCCCAGCTCCTTATTGATGGCGGTATAGTTAGACCAGGCATCAGTGTTTGGTTCAATGGAGATATCAATAATATGCAACAGAAGTGATGTTCTTTCCACATGCTTCAAGAATTGTATGCCCATGCCTAAACCTTGATGTGCGCCGGAGATAAGCCCGGGTATATCGGCGAGAACAAAGCTCTTATGGTCTGAATACTGGACAACACCCAGGTGCGGCGTGAGAGTAGTGAAAGGATAGTCGGCAATTTTTGGTTTAGCCGCGGATACGCGGGAGATAAAAGTTGATTTGCCGGCGTTGGGAAAACCGATAATACCGACATCGGCCAGAAGCTTTAGTTCCAGTTTAACCCAGCGCTCTTCGCCTTCCATGCCTTCCTGGGCAAAGCGCGGTGTTTGGTGGGTAGAAGTGGCAAAATGAGCATTGCCCTTGCCGCCGATGCCCCCATGCGCGGCAACATAAATTTGACCAACCTCGGATAAATCGGCAAGTACCTCTTGAGTTTCGGCGTCTTTAAGGATTGTACCTACCGGTACTACAACCTCTAGGTCGCTTGAGCTCTTACCAGTACGATTGTTTCCTGAGCCATGGCCGCCGTTTTTAGCAACATGATGCTGCTGATATTTAAGATCCAGCAGAGTGCGGCGGCTTTGATCAGCGCGAAAAAAGACATCTCCGCCTTTGCCGCCATCGCCGCCGTCGGGGCCGCCGCGCGGCACAAACTTTTCCCGCCGAAAACTTACGCATCCGCGGCCGCCATGCCCCGCTTTAATATAGATTTTTGCTTCGTCAACAAATTTCATAAATCTTATCAAAATAAAAAGGCGCTTGTTTTATGAGCGCCTTTCCAATGAAGAATATTTAGACCATCTTTTATGATGCGTAAACGCTTACTTTTTTTCTCGTTTTATCGAGTCTTTCGAACTTTACCACTCCGTTAATCAGAGAGAATAAGGTAAAATCTTTACCCATTCCTACGTTGTTTCCCGGGTGAATTTTTGTGCCGACCTGCCGCACGATGATCGATCCCGCATGAATATTCTCGCCGCCAAACACTTTGACGCCGCGCCGCTGCGAATTACTGTCTCTACCATTGCGGGAACTTCCTTGACCTTTTTTATGTGCCATTACTTCCTCCGCTAAATCGAAATCTTCTTTATTTTCATGCTGGTTAATTCCTGGCGATGCCCGGTTTTCTTATGGAAACCCTTGCGGCGTTTCATGTGGTAAACGTGAATTTTTGGACCTTGCTTTTGCGCGATGATCTCGCCTATGACTTTGGCGCCATCCACAAAAGGTTTACCGATTTTAACACTCTTATCGCCGGAGACCATTAGAACTTCGTTAAAAACTACTTCCGAGCCTTTCTTGCCTTCCAGCTTTTCTACGGATAAAACATCACCTTCGCTGACTTTGTGTTGTTTTGCTCCTGTTTTTATTACTGCATACATTAGGCTATCCTTGATTATATAATTAAGGTTGAAGCTTATAAATAATTTGTGTCTGTTTGTCAATATAATTTAATTAACCGGATATTTTTTTAATTAGAGGATGTTTTTTGGCCGGCATAATGAATTAATATTAAATAATCTTGCGTATAAAGCTTAGAGGATGTAAAATAAGGTTGCAATATTAAAATGATTGAGTGAAAATAAGGTTGCGGTAAAAATGGTTAAGGCGTGAAAAAAGTAATAACGTATTTTATAATCATAATGATTTTTTTGTTATTCTCTGTCTCGTCATGGGCAGCAAGCGATTTATCGAGGCAGTTTATCGAAGAGCGTCTCGTGGAAAAGGGATTGGATAAAGCGCAGGTTCAGAGCA
>Ga0209777_10006284_pt1 | contig 13402 bp, 7 predicted proteins | sample FrelakmetHBP12HB_FD_187147 | JGI IMG/M metagenome (GOLD analysis project Ga0209777, IMG submission 187147) | Freshwater lake sediment microbial communities from the University of Notre Dame, USA, for methane emissions studies -HBP12 HB (SPAdes)... | ecosystem: Environmental > Aquatic >...
AAACTTCTTTTGACTCCAAGTAACTTGATGGATAAACTAGAATAGGTATTTTGTCAATCGTATAAGAGCCGACTAATTGGGAAATGGCAGACGATAGCGCTTCCCAGGGCAATCCGTCCGCATCATTGACTATAATTTTAATCCCATTGAGGAAGTCCGACAGGCTAAGGCCCGGATCCGATTGGTTTACAATGAGTACAGCCTTTAACCTCCTTTTTTCTTTCAATGAAAAGCTTTGACAACTTCTTTTGAACCCGTTCCGGGCATACAGTTGCGACAGAGATTCAGTGTTTTCCTGTTCTTTGTCCAAACGTAAAATTTCCAGGAAGAGACCTCCGGAGATATTCCGGTAAAAACGGTCTATTTCACCGAAATCGGATGATATAAACGGTTCCAGTGACCACCCCACCGGAAGCGGTTGACAGACACCGGACGTCGGATAACTAAGATAGGAAAAGAGATCAAGAGAACAGGCTTGCGGATTATTGAGATGCCTGGCAAAACCGCCAAAAAAATGATCGGGAAAACTGTTTTCGGGACGATAATAAAACATCATATAGTCCATTTGGGCGGCAGGGAGACGATAGATACCATCAATATAACGGAGGGCTTGTTTCAGAACTTGCACGCCTGTCCGCTTATTGTTTAGCGTACCGCCGGCAAGGTGATGAATCATCCATGTCCGCTCGTAGGAGTGGATCATGGAGATGTGTCCGTAGATCCGACCGTTTCGCTGGTATGTCAGTTGAGCGATGAATTCCGGATTGTCGCGATAAAGCCTCCGATAGAATTCTTTCATGGGCTGCCGGTGAGACTGAACCAGATTATATTTTTTAGGATAAATGAAACCGCTCTCAAAAAGAAATTTCCATAATTTATCCGCATCCACTTCATCGGCAATATGGGTGTTCGGATCGATAATATTCATGATAATATGACCCAAACGGTTATAATTGACGATATCCATATCACGGATGACAAAGCCGTAGCGAATATTTCCCTTTTTCTCCTCGCGACGGTAGAGGATTTGGGCATTGCATTTCATTTTCAAGGCATCGGCATAATTAATGGTCAGACCAGAAATGATCATTCCGGTCATCAGTACATCCTCTTCGGCCGATAGATAAACGGCAAAGCCCGAGGTTGAAAGATCATAAATATCCAGTTGAATTTTTTCTCTTGTTGCCGGGTGATCAAAAGTAATATTCGGCATAGGGGTGACCCCGACGCGGGAATTGCGCGATTTCTTCTTAAGAACACGACTCGTTTGGCTGGTTGCCGGGGCAAAGACCATATCCCGTGTTGTCTGATCAGATGTCTGCCGGATTAAGTTGCAGGATGCCGAAAAAATTATCTGCTCATTCCGATAAAGATGGATGGTTGATGGGCTGTCGGCATTAAACCAGCGAAAAGACCCCGCTGGCTCAGGGCTGACCTCAACGCTAAAAGCCAGGGCGCTGAAATCAACAAGTCGGCCTTGAGCCCAAAAACCGTTTTGCACCACTGCGACCTCAATGCCTTGGCAAAGATAGCGTCTGGCCCGACGTTGACCAAGTATATAACCCTTGTCGGGCAAGTGAATGGTGAAATAATCCTTTTGAACATCCTTTAGCCGGGTGGGGATAAGAAACACCGAAAGACCGTCCGTGAAAATGATATTTAAAATATCTGCCTTTTCTGTAATGCTGCGGCTCTTCTCCGGCCAGCGGCAGGTCATCGAGCCATTGCCGCAAGGTTCCGGATGTGCCCGGACTAGAATATCTTCGTTATACTGAGGGTGATGGAGCTGCACGTATACCATGCCATCCGTAAAGTGGTGACTATTCCACAGATTAATCAGTTCTTTCTGTTTGATAATCTTCTTGTTGGGTTTGTGATTTCGGATAAGATCCTGATTGCGGAAACGCCAAGGGGCAGTTATTTCGTTGCGTTCAGCTAGGCCTTTATACAGCTTGAATACTGGCTTAATATTCCGATCTATGCTAAACATACTAAAACCCTTCATTGTTGATAAGGTTTCCCCATTTATTATCGACTGTCTTGTAAAAAACAGAAAATCGATAAAGTGGCTTCTTCTTATGAGTCTTATTTTTTCATCAGTTCTTCCGAATAAAGGTTAAATTTTCGGTAGTAAATTCCTTAATGATTGGCATACGACACTGCATCCCAAATCCAACGCTCCAGTTTTCGGGAGGGATAACCTGAAGTCCCTGAACAGTCTTGAGGTAGTAGGGAGAATTCAAATCCAGCAGCCCCTCATGGCCAAATTTTAACATCGGGCTTACCGGTTCCCGATTCACCAGATAGTCGCCAAATGCCCCCTCATGGGCAATAAGACTATCTCCTGTAGCACCGGAGACAACAAGAGCAGCCCTTGTAAGCAAAGATGTTTCGCCCACATGGCATCCGATAATTACCGGCCAGCGCATTTTTTTCAGCTCTTCAATCATTTTCAATGCTCTTATAATACCGCCCACTTTAGATACTTTTATATTCGCTATGAATTTCCCTGCAACATTTCTGTAAAGTGACAAATCATCGAGGGCGCAAAGGCTTTCATCCAGAATAACAGGAATTCCCGTGGCAGTGCTGAACCTGCTTATATCTTCGGCATTTTTCGCCCGCACAGGTTCTTCCATGGCAAAGATCCGCCCAGCCCCCAGCATAATTGTATACTCTATAGCTTCGTCACAGCGATCCTTCCATAAATTATTGGCATCAAGACGAACACGTATGGGCTTGGCATGATGCTCTACAGATAATTTTTCAAGAATATCGAGTTTTTCAATATCACGTTCCAGATTGCCGCTTAATTTGATTTTAAAATCCGAAATCCCGCGGATCAGATATTGCTCTGCCATTGTGGTATATTTCCATTTCTTGCCGTCTCCCAGCACAGCAGTGTAGCGGCTACAAAGTTTGCCGTCGTCGAGTCCCAGTAGCTTTTCAACAGTGCAACCCCTCTCCCGGGAAAGCAGGTCAAGCATCGCCATTTCTATGGCGCACCATGCCGACGGGTAGTTATCAATTTCTTTTTCTTTCTCTTCTGCCCACTGTTTCAGATCTTCCAGTGTTTCAAAATTCACCTTGCCGGAGGAAAAATTTTCCTTTATCCAAGTGAGACTTGTGTCGAGATCATCGCCGGCCACATAGACTCGAGGACAACCCTCGCCGTACCCTGTATGTTCATGCCTTTTTGCCTGGACCCAGATGCTCTCTCCTTCATCTCTCGTTGCCGCGGCATGACGAATAGTTGTTTTCAAATTTAACCGTAATGGTTCAGCTTTTATTACTAGGGCCTGCTTCATCCTTCGATTTTCTCCTCTAACCTTAATTGCCTTTTATAATGCAAAATATGAATTTAGTTTATTATTCGTTGTAGCTTTTACATAGTTTATTAAGTATATGAGGGCTGTATTTTTTTGTCAAGAAATATTATGTATCGAAAAGTAGGGGAATGGCAAGTAATTTAAATACATAGCCGAAGCTGTATCCGAAAAAAGTAACATCTTTTTTTTACTTTTTTACCGTAAAAAGAACAATTCTTATTGACTTCTACGTGGGTTTTTCATTTATTATATAAAAAAAAATTTCAAAAAGTTGCCTATGATTAACATTGATATTGAAAGTATGATCCCGCATCGGAAGAAAATAAAAATTATCAGTGGAATTCTGGAAATAAAAGACTCCTCTGCCATCAGCACCGCTGTTGTAAATTCTCAATGGCTTCTTTATGATGGAAATTCTTCGAATTCTCTTTTGTCCTTACGCATGAATGAAGATAGTAGAGCAATTATTTTTTAAGGAGCACTAATAGAATATGGACGATAAAAAAACAGCGATAGTTACAGGAGCAAGCCGCGGCATCGGCCGCGCCACAGCTGTGGAACTGGCAAAAGCCGGATATTTCATAATCATCAACTTTAAGTCCAATGAAGCGGCGGCGGCGGAAACATTAAAGCTTGTGCAATCCGCCGGTGGAGACGGAGAAATTTTTCAATTTGATGTTGCCGACACGGTACAGACTAAAGATGCTGTTAAAACAATTATCGAACGTCATAAAAATATTCAGGTGCTCGTTAACAATGCCGGGATTAATGCCGACGGTCTTTTTATGTTATTGGGAGAAGAAGAATGGGACAGTGTCATCAACACGACGCTGAAGGGTTTTTATAACATCACGAAACCTGTTTTGCGCGAAATGGTCCGGCGTAAATGCGGTTCCATCGTTTCCGTTTCCTCCCTTTCGGCATTGATGCCTAATCGCGGGCAGGCAAATTATGCCGCGGCCAAGGCGGGAATAATTGCCGCTTCCCGCGCGCTGGCCACGGAAGTGGCGCGCTTTGGTATTCGCGTTAATCTCGTTGCCCCGGGTTTAATTGAAACCGACATGATTAAGGACGCGCCGGTGGCCGAAATCAAAAAAATGATTCCCATGGCACGTCTGGGAAAACCGGAAGAAGTAGCCAACGTCATTCGCTTTTTGTGTTCTACTGACGCCTCTTACATAACCGGACAGGTCCTGAGCATTAATGGCGGAATATGCTGATGCAAGTTCGCTGCAATTTATATATTTATAGAATTAATCGGCTCTCTGGAAACGGATTACAAAGACTAAATCAAGTAAATCCGAGGCGCCAGATGCAGTTTACAAATAATACCAATTCTAAATCAAAGATGATATTGAGGCGGCTAGGCGGAGGCAACGAGGTGTATTATACACGCGTGACCTTCAGGTTATACGTTGAGGAAGCCGACAACGACGCCAACAAAAATAGCGCTTTGATTTAGAATTGGTATAAAATAAAAAAATGGAGATCAGACTATGGAACTACAAGAAGCTATCTTAAAACGCAGGAGCATAAGAAAATTTACCGAAGATGTTGTTACTGACGAGGAACTTCGGCAGATATTCGAGGCGATACGTTGGGCTCCTTCCTGGGCTAATACTCAAACATGGGAATTTATAGTTATCCGCGATAAGGCGTTGATTGAAAAGGTAACCGGGACTTATGTCGAAAAGAATCCGGCGACAAAATGTTCGCTTGCTGCTTCCGCCTTGATTGTCGCTTGCGCGAAAACCGGCATATCCGGCTGTTACGGCGGGAAAGAAGTTACGGCGATTCATAACTGGTATATGTTTGATTTGGGTATAGCTGTCCAAACACTTTGCTTGAAAGCCCACGAGTTGGGGTTGGGTACTGTTGTGGTTGGCTTAATGGACCACGAAGCTTGTGAAAAAATTCTCGCTGTCCCGGAAGGCCGTAAAGTCGTTGCCGTCATTCCAATTGGACGGCCTGCCGTGCCGCCAAGAGAAGGTCCGCCACGCAAATCCATCTCCGAAATAGTGTATTTGAATACATTTGATAAGGCGATGTTTTAATACCATACTAATTTGTTTGCAGTGTCTTATAAAATTAAATCCAGAGGAATAAATATGAATATTGATGAAAAATACAAAAAAGCCGGCGAAATCATAAGCGGGGCAGGAGGAACTCCGATTCCTGTTAACGATACTCTTATCAAACTTTTAAAATATTTTATTATGGAAGATGAATTGGATTTTATCACCGCTTTCAATGATAAAAAATCCCAGACAATGGAACAGTTAAAGCTATCGAGCGGCTTATCGGAAGAAGAAATCAATAAAAAAGTGAAGGATCTGGCGCGCAGGGGAGTTATCTTCAATCAGCCCAACAGCAAGGGGATTATGGTTTTCAGATTACTGCCGCTGATAAACGTGGGGACCTTTGAATATACTTTTATGGGCAAGATTGAGATAAACGACAGGAACAAAGAGATATCCCTGTTATTCGATAAATTGTTCGGGGAATTTGAAAATATGGTCCAGCAGAATTATGACGCCCTCATCCCTCATTTATCGAATTTACCGCCGGTCGACAGAACAGTGCCTATTTTTGACAACAAACCTAAAAATGAAAAAATAAAAATTATTATCGATAAAGAAATTAGTGCCACCGCGGACAAAATTGTCCCGACTAAAAAGGTTGAGGAGCTAATACAAAAATTTGATGAAATCGCACTGGGACATTGTTTTTGCCGACATCATAAAGACATGTCCGGGACTCCCTGCAAACAGACAGATGAAAGGGAGAACTGTTTCACTTTTGGCAAATCGGCAAGGTTTACATCGGAGCAGGGTTTTTCGAGGATGATCTCAAAGGATGAAGCATTGAAGGTTTTAAAGAGAGCAGAGGATGCGGGGCTTGTGCACAAAGCCTATCATCCGAATTTCGATACCAGCAAGGATGAAACGAGCATCTGCAACTGCTGCCGATGCTGCTGCGCCAGCGGAATCGATAATATGATCATACCCATAGCTAACGCGACCAATTTTTTATCCGTGGTCAACGACGATCTCTGCATCGGGTGCGGTACCTGTGTTAAGAAATGTCACACCTACGCTGCTTATTTAAACGACGATAAAAAAGCCCGCCGCAAGGTAGAACGCTGCATCGGATGCGGGGTGTGCGCGCATTTCTGTCCGCAAAACGCGATATCAATGGTTGAAGGCAAAGAAAGAATCGTGAGGATTCTGCCCAAAAAAAATAAGCCGAATCCTGCATAAAGAAAATTTGTCCATTTACACATTACATTTTTGCGGCTTAATATTTTCTTGACATCTCAGTCAGGTCTTTCTATATATTTCCACACTAAAACTCATCTCCAAATTATTTTAATAAACATTTTTTATTTCATCTTCATTTTGCTTGATTAAATTAACTTGACCGGGCTTCTTTTTTTTAACCAAAGACGTAAAAATATTCAAGTGTGATTCCCATGCAGTTTTTTACATTAAAAGACACTCATTTCGTAAAAAAGGATGGTTTGTTTGACTAACTGCTGATATGAGACCAAAAGTGTGAGGAGGGAAAAATGAAAAAATTTTTAATTGCTATATTAGTTATTATCGTCACGTTAGTGGCCTGTTATTATGCTTTCCCGGAAAAAGTAGCCGGTTATATGATGGATGCAGCCAGAAGCAAAGCTGGGCTCACCAAAAAAGAAATCAAGATCGATGATCATAATATTGTTTATCTAGAGGGAGGCAAGGGACCGACAATATTACTTTTACACGGTTATATGGGAAGCAAAGACAACTGGATAATGCTAGCCCCTTATTTAACTAAGGATTACCATGTGGTGATCCCCGATATTCCCGGCTACGGAGAAAGCTCGATGATCGAGAAGGACTCCTACGACTTATCCAATCAAATGTCGCGTTTGCATAAATTCGCCCAGGCACTTGAGTTGAAAAAATTTCATATCGCCGGTAATTCCATGGGCGGTTTATTTGCAGGTACTTATGCTGTGCGCTATCCTGATGAAATTATCAGCGTGGGACTGATTGATGCCGGAGGAGTCACATCCCTGGGAAAAAGTTTAGTACATAAATTGGCAGAAAAAGGCGAAAACCCACTTTTATTAAGAGACAGCAACGATGTTCCGCGCTTGGTGGCACTACTTTGTGTCAACGAGCCAAATTTACCTTATCCGATCAGAAAAGTAATGATCAAAACCGCTTTAGCCAATCGCCAGTTTTATGAAAAGGAACGCAAAGAATTCGCTCCTGATTTTTCCTCTCTAGAAAAAGACCTGCCGAATATAAAAGCTCCAGCTTTAATCCTTTGGGGCGATCAGGATAAAGTTATTGATGTTTCCAGTGTACCGGTTTTTGAAAAGGGACTAAAAAATCACAAAACTGTGATCATAAAAAATTGCGGCCATGTGCCCATGATGGAAAAACCGCAGGAAACAGCAACACATTATATAGATTTCATTAAGGGCATTAAAATTTAATCTGTTTAGTCAGGTTGGACTAGTAGACTTGCCGAAAAAGCGTTATAAACATCATAATTATTCTGCATCGCTTTTCTCTTTGACCCAAGGCCAAAGAAGTGTGGCAAATTAGAAAGGAAATTTTATGGACAACATACAAAACGAAATCACACGCGTTTTCGAACTCCAGAGAGCCAACCGTTGGAAGGTTGCTAAGACCACCGCCTTGGAACGCATTGGTAAACTGAAACGCCTGCGGGATCTGATCGAGGTTAAAACGCCGTTGATCCAAAAAGCAATTTACGAAGACTTTCGCAAAAACCCCGCAGAATCGGATCTCACCGAAATTATTCCGGCTATCTCTGAAATTAAACATACGATTGCTCACCTCGTTTCGTGGATGAAACCGGTCAGAGTGCCCACACCGCTTTCTCTCTTTGGCACGCGCTCGGAATATCGGCACGAACCAAAAGGTATGGTACTCATCCTATCGCCGTGGAACTACCCATTCAACTTGACAATCACGCCGCTCACATCCGCGATTGCCGCTGGCAACTGCGTTATCGTTAAGCCATCGAGCAAGACACCGAAAACAAGTGCCATGATGAAGGCGTTGCTTGCCGAAGTTTTTCCCGAGAACGAAGTTGCTTTCCTTGAAGGAGACTCATTGATATCGGATGCCCTTCTAGAACTTCCGTTTGATCACATTTTCTTTACGGGTAGTCCTTCGGTCGGGAAAAAAATAATGGCCGCCGCCGCGAAAAACCTTGCTAGCGTGACGCTTGAGCTTGGCGGAAAGTCGCCAGTCGTCGTCGATGAAACCGCAGATCCCCGGACGGCAGCCGAGCGTATTCTGTGGGGCAAATTCATCAATGCTGGTCAGACTTGCGTTGCACCAGATTACATCCTGATGCACGAATCCATTGTGGATAACTTCGTCACAATCGCCCGGCAGGTAATCGCGGCACGATTTGGAGCATCGATTGCGAGCCAAAGCGAAAGCCCGGACTTCTGTCGTATCGTAAACGTCAGTAAAGCCCGCGAACTGGAAACGCTCCTCGATAAATCCATTGCCGCCGGAGCACAGGTGGCGTTTGGAGGGAAAGCTGCTCCTGATGAACGTTTTGTCGCGCCCACTATGCTCACTCATGTCCGTAACGATTCACCCATCATGCAAAACGAGATTTTTGGGCCGATTCTGCCTGTTATTTCGTTTCATACCTTGGATGAAGCAATCGAGATCATCCACAGACGCGAGAAACCGCTGGCTCTCTACATCTTCAGTCAAAACCACGCGAACATCGAAAAGATTCTTGGTGAAACAACGGCTGGCGGGACATGTGTGAACAGCCTCATCATGCATCTTGCCAATGGAAACTTGCCTTTTGGCGGTATCGGTAACAGCGGCATGGGCAACTACCACGGCCACTTCGGTTTTGTGACTTTCTCGCACCAGCGTGCGGTGCTTACGCAAGGGTGGCCGGATCTATTGAAAATGGTTTATCCACCATATACCGCGTGGGTGAAAAAATGCATCCAGCTCTCGACGAGTTGGTTGACGTAAAGCAAACTGCCTCAGTTGCTGCGGCACTAGTTACAAAGGCTGCAAGAGTCCCAACTTAAAGATTGTGTTTATCTCTGCCTCGTCAACAAAAGAACCCAGATGTGTGTTACACACCCGATTGATTTTGATGCTCTGGACGTTTCACTTGGTATTTCAAAGAATTTACAGGTGGCTACGAATACGTGTTTGTAGGTAAACTCCGTTTACAACACTATAGAAAATATTCATTCGGCCAAGCCTTTAATCTTTCGTTAAGCCCCGCCCCCGCCAGATCATGTAAATTGCGGGATAAATAATTAATTCGAAAATTGGTACTACAATTCCGGCATTGACAGTAACACTCTCAATATGAAATAAAACAATTTACTACCATTCATCCGGAGAAAAGAATTGCCAAGTACCATGCAATATATTCGGCAAATCAGACAAAACCTTGATTCTGCAATGATTGCGGATTATTACAATATTACCCGCGAACTGAAAAATATTGAACAAGATAAATTTAAAGATGAAACCGCTTTTTTCAGAAAATTGAACAGGCTGAAAAGAATCTTAACTCTTTCCACTAAACGTTATCATCAGCGGTCACAAAATATTCCTCATCTCAAATTTCCGCCGGACTTGCCTATATCAGCAAAGAAACAGAATATTATTGACAGCATCAAAAACAATCAAATCACCATTATTACCGGTGAAACCGGATCGGGAAAGACAACGCAAATTCCCAAAATGTGTCTTGCTGCCGGTCGCGGACTGCGGGGGATTATCGGCCTCACCCAGCCGAGGCGCATTGCCGCTGTCAGTATTGCCCAGCGCATTGCAGTGGAAATTGGTGAAGAGTGCGGTAAATCCATCGCCTATAAAATCCGCTTTGACGAAAAGACATCATCCGAGCCGCTGATCAAAGTTATGACCGATGGAATTCTGCTTGCGGAAACGGTTAAAGACCGCAATTTGTTGGCCTATGATACCATCATTATGGATGAAGCTCACGAACGTAGCCTGAACATCGATTTTATTTTAGGCTATTTGCGGACACTGCTTCTCAAAAGAAAAGATTTAAAGCTGATCATCACCTCGGCAACGATTGATACGGAAAAGTTTTCCGAGGCTTTTAATAATGCGCCGGTAATCAAAGTTTCCGGCCGGATGTATCCTGTGGAAGTCCGCTACCGTCCGGTTGATCCGGTCAAAGAAGAAAACGGCGAAACAACATATATAGATGAAGCCGTTGCCTGCGTGGAGAATTTACAGCAGGAAAGACGCTACGAAGATATTTTGATTTTTATGCCCACCGAACAGGATATCCGGGAAACCTGCGGTCTTTTAGCCAGAAAATGCACAGGTCTTATTCTGCCTTTATACGCAAGGCTTTCTGGTGCTCAGCAAAAACTTATTTTTGCCGCTGCCAATCAGCAAAAAATCATCGTGGCCACAAATATCGCGGAGACGTCATTAACAATTCCCGGAATAAAATATGTAATTGACGCGGGGCTGGCTCGCATACTGGAATATAATCCCCGCAGCCAGACTACCGGTCTGCCGATAAAACCAATATCACTGAGCAGCGCCGAACAAAGAAAAGGCCGCTGCGGCCGAGTGCAAAACGGTATTTGTATCAGGCTCTATTCTCAGGAAGAATTTTCCCAGAAGCCTCTGTACACGCCGCCGGAAATAATGCGTTCCAATCTGGCCGGCGTTATCCTGCGGATGCTTTCCCTCAATCTCGGCTCTGTCAACTCCTTCCCTTTCGTTGACCGGCCTCAACCAAAAAGCATCCGCGACGGCATCGATATTTTGCGTGATTTGGGAGCTCTGGCCAAAGATTACGGTTCCGAAGAAGCAAATCATTATGAGCTGACTGAAGTTGGCCGGACGATGGCTGAGTTCCCGCTTGATCCCCGGGTTTCCCGAATGCTGATCGAAGCTAAAAAAGAAGCATGCGTAAACGAGATTGCCATCATTGCCGCGGCGCTTAGTATTCAGGACCCGCGAGAACGTCCCTATGAAAAAACTGATCAGGCCTCAAAAGCTCACGCTCTCTTTGCGCATCCCGAATCAGATTTCTTAACCTATCTTAACATCTGGAATCGCTATCATGGTTCCTTGGAGAGCCTGCCTTCGCAGAGCAAACTGAGAAAATTCTGTCACGAACATTTTCTTTCCTATAAGAGAATGATTGAATGGCGTGACATCTATCATCAAATACTGGACATTATCGCCGGAAAAAACAAAACGGTACACAGTAAAAAACATATCAAGATTGAAATAAATCAGGAAATTGCCGATAAAATTCATCGCTGCATTCTCAGCGGTTATCTTTCCAACATTGCCCAAAAGAAGGAAAAAAACTTTTACAACGCGGCTAAGAGCAGAGCAGTGATGATTTATCCGGGTTCCGGTTTATTCAATCGCGCAGGCAGTTGGATCGTGGCGGCGGAAATAAGCATGACCTCGCGGGTCTTTGCCCGCAATGTTGCCAATATTAAAAGTGAGTGGCTGGAAGAGTTGGGCCATGATAATTGCCGCCATACTTACGCTGCCGCCCATTGGGAGAAAAATCGCGGGCAGGTTGTCGCCATGGAAAAAGTAACGCTTTTCGGTTTGACTATTGTGGAGAGCCGGCCTGTCGCTTATGAAAGAATTAATCCGGAGGAAGCCAGATCAATTTTTATCCGGGAAGCCCTCGTCACAGGAGAGGTTCCCCACCGCACTCCTTTTCTGGAACATAACTTATCTCTATTCAATCAAGTAAAAACAATGGAGGAAAAACTGCGTAAACGCGGCCTTGTTGTTGATGAAGAAACAATCGCCTGTCTTTACGAACAAAGGATGCCGGTGATTTCCGATATCCGGTCTTTACTGAATCTCATTAAAGAAAAAGGCAGCGATGAATTCCTTCGTTTCCAGGAAGAGGATTTGATTGCCAATGAACCTGATCCTGAAGAAATATCTCAATATCCCGATCAAATAAAAATCGGGGATGCTGCTTTTGCCTGCAGTTACAGTTTTGAGCCCGGTAAAAGTGATGATGGCGTGACCGTAAATGTTCCCCTGGGATTTATTTCCCGGGCTGCCGAGGAAAATATCGACCGCTACCTGCCGTCATTATTGCGGGAGAAGGCCGTTTGCTTATTAAAGTCGCTTCCTAAATCACTGCGCCAAAGACTTCCCTCGCCTGTCCAAGTCACGCAGTTATTGTTGGAGCATAAATCATATTTAAATAAATCTTTGCCACAGGCCTTGAGCCAACTGCTGCGCGATAAATACAAAATAACTGTTCCTCGTAATGCCTGGGCGTTGGAAAAAATGCCGGCTCACTTAAATATTCGTTACAGTGTGATTGATGAAAAAGGGAATGAAATAAAAAACAGCCGGGACATTAATCTGCTGCAAAAGGAACTTGCGGACACGATAAATACATCGGCGATGGATAAAATCCGCAGTGATTGGGAAAAAGAAGGAATCACCCGCTGGGACTTCGGCGAATTGCCAACGCAGATTCCTCTCACCGGTATTCACGGACATATCGGCTATGCCTATCCTGCCCTGCATATAACGGATGATTCTATTAATCTCCGGCTCTTTTCCGATCAAAAAGAAAGCGCCGCCAATCATCTCCGGGGTGTTGCTGCTCTTTATGAAATTCATTTTGCAGGTGTGCTGAAGCAGCTCAAAAAGAATGTTGCTCTAAACGCCGGAATGAAAGCAATTGCGGCAAATATCGGCAATCCTAAACACCTGGAGCAATCGATCATCAACCGAGTTAAAAAGGATTTATTTTTAAAACCATGGCGTAAGCAGGAAGATTTTATTCAACACGCCGATTCCATGAATTCTGAAATTCTGCAATATGGCCAGCATGTGCTTATTTCCATAGAACCGGTATTGAAATCTTTTGACGATACTAATGCTTGTGTGCACAAACTTATGACGAAGAATACCAGCAATAATCCTGTGTTGAAATTTCTCCAGGACATCCAGACAGAGCTGAAGAGCCTTGTGCCTGTTGATTTTCCCGAGCTTTATACATTTGAC
>Ga0209777_10006285_pt1 | contig 13397 bp, 9 predicted proteins | sample FrelakmetHBP12HB_FD_187147 | JGI IMG/M metagenome (GOLD analysis project Ga0209777, IMG submission 187147) | Freshwater lake sediment microbial communities from the University of Notre Dame, USA, for methane emissions studies -HBP12 HB (SPAdes)... | ecosystem: Environmental > Aquatic >...
GGCCGCGCACTTCTGCCACGGCGGCCACGGCATCGAGCCGGCGCGCGCCATCGACCGCGAGGTCGGCCTGATCGAGAAGTGCGCGGCCTGCCATCCCGACGAGGGGGAGTCGTACCGCGACACCTATCACGGCCGCGCCAACCGGCTCGGCTACTACCGCGCGGCCCGCTGCGCCGATTGCCACACGGCGCACCAGATCTTCCCCCCGGCCGACCCCCGCTCCACGGTCGCCCCGGCGCGCCGCGTCGCGACGTGCGCCCGCTGCCACGCGAAGGCGGCCCGGCCGAACTTCGTCGCCTACCGGCCCCACGCGCGCCCCAGCCACCCCTCCGAGGGCCCGGCGATCTACGGCGCGTGGCTGCTGATGAATGTCCTGCTGTTCTCGGTGTTCACGGTCTTCGGGCTGCACACCTTCTTCTGGCTGATGCGGCTGCTGCAGCTCAAGTGGGCCGAGCGGCAGCGCCGGCTCGCCCTCGGCTTGCCGCCGAAGGCGCGGACGCACACGCCCCTCGACAGCGCCGACCGCGGCGAGGGACCGTACGTTTGGCGCTTCCGCCTCACCCACCGGGTCCTGCACGGCATCTCGGTGGTGAGCTTCTTCACCCTCATTGTCACCGGGCTGCCGCTCCGCTTCTCGTGCGCCGTTTGGGCCTCGCAGCTGATGGCCCTGATCGGCGGGACGCGGACGGCGGGGATCATCCACCGCACGGCCGGCGGCATCACGGTGGCGTACTTCGCCGCGCACCTTGTGGACCTGGTCGTCTCCTTCGTGCGCAGCAAGGACCGGCAGAGGATGCTGTGGGGCCCGGATTCGATGATCCCCGGTCCGCAGGACGTCCGCGATTTCCTCCAGATGTTCAAGTGGTTCTTCGGGAGGGCGCCGTACCCGCGGTTCCCGCGCTACGGCTACAACGAGAAGTTCCACTACTTCGGCGCGTTCTGGGGCATCATCCTGCTGGGCGCGTCGGGCCTGATGCGGTGGTTCCCCGGGTTCTTCACCTTGATCCTGCCGGGCTGGACGTTCAACGTGGCGGCCATCTTCCATTCCGAGGAGGCCGTGCTCGCCGCGGGCTTCATGTTCGTGATCCACTTCTTCAACGTGCATATGCGCCCCGACAAGTTCCCGGTGGACGGCACGATGTTCACCGGCCGGGCGCGGCTCGAGGTGCTCCGCGAGGAGCATCCGCTCGTCGCCGAGCCGTGGGGCGACCTCTCGCAGGCGCCGGCGAGCGCGCGCGCGATCCCCGACAGGGTCGCGCCGCCGCCGCCGCACTGGATGACGCTGACCGCCGCCGTTCTCGGGCTCGGGGCCTTGGGCGTCGGCCTGGTGCTGGTGGGGATGATCCTCTGGGTGCAGCTATGCTGAGGCGGCTCGCCGCCGTCCTCGCCACGCTGGTCGTTCTGTCCGCACCGGCCGCCGCCCAGACCTCCGTGGCGTGCGAGCGCTGCCACGGGAGCCGGGAGTTCCTGGGCATGGCCGCGGGCGGAGGCGTGCAGATCCCCGATTCGCTGGTCGTGATCCGGAGCGCGCTGGCGCGCGACAAGCATCTGGGCGTGCCGTGCGCCGGGTGCCATACTGAGGTGACGGGGTTCCCCCACGACGCCCGGCGGGCCCGGATCGTGAACTGCGCGCGCTGCCATATCGCGCAGGATACGCTGTGGCGCCTCAGCGTTCACGGGCCGCACGGAGCGGCCGGGGCGCGGGCGAAGTGCCAGGACTGCCACGGTTCGCACCGCCCGCCGATCGAGGGCTTCCTGCGCACGGCCGAGGGGCGGGCGGCGATGCGCGGCGCGTGCACGCGCTGCCACCCGGAGGCGGTGCGCCGCGAGCTGCAGGACGTGCACGTCGATTCGGTGGCCTGCACCCGCTGCCACGGCGAGCACGACATTCACCCGGTGAGCGACCCCGCGACCCACGGCATCGACGTCGGGCTGGCCAGGCAGTGTGGCCAGTGCCACGCCCGCGAGGCCGGGACGTACTGGCGGGACATCCATGGAACCACCGCCGCGCGCCAGGCCCGCGCCCCCGCGGCGCCCTCGCGCGCGGCCGCGACCTGCGTCTCCTGCCATGGCGTGCACGGCATCCGCCGCGCGGCGGACCCGGCGTGGCGGCGCGCGGTCGTGGACAACTGCAGCGGCTGCCACCCCGGCTACGGCAGTTCCTTCCGCGACAGCTACCACGGCCAGGCGACCACCGTCGGCTCGAAGGCGGCGGCGAAGTGCGAGGACTGCCACACGCCGCACGACGTCCGGCCCGCGTCCGACCCCCTCTCGTCGGTCGCGCCCGCCAACCGGCTGAACACGTGTCGCAAGTGCCACACCGAGGCGGCCGGCCGCTTCGCCGGCTACCTCCCGCACGCCAACCCCAGGAACCGCGACGCCAACCCGCTGATCTTCTGGGTCTGGCTGTTCATGAACAGCGTCCTCTTCGGCACGATGGTCGTGTGGGGGGCGCACGCGGCGATCTGGTTCGCCCGCAACTGGCAGGAGCGCCGCAAGCGGCTGGCGGCCGTCCGGGCGCGCGGCGGCGCGGTGCCGATGGACTCGGCGCTGCGGGGCGGGGCGCCGTACGTGTGGCGGTTCAACGTGGTGTTCCGGGTCGTGCACGCGCTGATCGTGGTGACCTTCTTCCTCCTCGTGACGACGGGGCTCCCGCTGCGGTTCAGTTGCGCCGCGTGGGCGCCGGGGCTGATGTCGTTCCTGGGTGGCGCGGAGATGGCGGGCCGCATCCACCGCTCCAGCGGCCTGGTGATGTTCGGCTACTTCGCGCTGTACGTGGTGTACATGACCGGCCGGCTGGTGCGCGCGCCGCGCAAGCGGGACCTCCTCGTCGGTCCGAACTCGATCCTGCCCCGGGTGCAGGACGTGCGCGACGTCCTCGCGATGATGAAGTACTTCTCCGGCCGCGGGCCGCATCCGCGCTTCGGCCGCTTCAGCTACATGGAGAAGTTCGACTACTTCGCCGAGGCGTGGGGGGTCTTCGCCATCGGGTTCACGGGGCTGATGCTCTGGTTCCCCGAGTTCTTCGGGCGGTTCTTCCCCGGCATCCTCTTCAACGTGGCGATCATCATCCATTCGTGGGAGGCGATGATCGCGACGGCCTTCATCTTCACGATCCACTTCTTCAACGTGCACCTGCGGCCGGAGAAGTGGCCGCTGGACGCCGTGATGTTCACGGGGCGCGCCTCGCTCGAGTACATGCTGGAGGAGCACCCGCTGATGGCGGAACCGATCGCCGAGCGGGTGCGCACGGAGCCGGTGAGCCTCACGGCGATCGCGGACAAGCCGGCCCCGCCGCCCCCGGCGTGGATGAACTTCCTGGGCGCTTTCATTGGCCTGCTCTTGCTGGGCTGGGGGCTCGTGCTGATCGGCCTCATCCTGTGGGGGTCGCTGTGCTGACACGCCGCCTCGGCCCCGTCGTCCTCGCGCTCGCCGCGACGGCCCTCCTCGCCAGCTGCGGGCGGCGCGGGGCCCCCGCCGCCGATCCTCACGCTCAGGTGGCGTGCGTGGGGTGCCACCGCGGCCTCGCCGCCGACTCGGGCCGCGGGCCGGTGCCCGACGCCGGGTGCACGGCCGACGGCTGTCACCCCGGAGGCGCCGATTCCGTGCGCCTGCGGGCGGTCACCTTCCGCCACCGCGGCCATGGGCAGGGCGGCGGCCGCGCCGTGGCGTGCGCATCGTGCCACACTCACAGGCCGGGCAGCACCGCCATCGTCACGGACACCTCGGCGTGCGCCCTCTGCCACGTGAAGGACCTCGCCGAGTCCGGCGGGCGCCAACCGGATTGCCGCGTGTGCCACGCGCACCCGCAGCATACGCCGCACACCAGCCAGGGCGTGCCGATCTCCCACGCGCAGCTCGACGACGCGAAGGTGCCCTGCACGCGCTGCCACTACCAGGTGGCCGAGGGGAACCCCGCGCAGACCGACAACTGCCGCGGCTGCCACCGCGACACGACCGTGCTCGCGGCGCGCGCGAGCGACTCGCTCCACACCGGGCATCGCGGCTTCGCGTGCGCGAGCTGCCACGCCCCGGTCCGCCACCGCGTGGTCGCGATGAGCTCGTCGGTGGAGCTCAACTGCGCCGACTGCCACAAGCCCGGCCACAAGCGCCGGAACCACCCGGCCGACATGGTCCCGACGCCCCGGTGCTCGGGGTGCCATACGGACGTGCACGCCGAGCAGCAGCGGCTGATCCTCGGGCTCCTGCCGGGCGAGCCGATCCGCCCGAGCCCGATGTTCATGGGCGGTGTGACGTGCCGGTCGTGCCACGTCGCGCCGGGCCAGCCGGGTCCGCAGACGGGACGGCCCCTCCGCGCGAACGAGGCGGCGTGCACCGGCTGCCACGGCGCGCAGTGGGCCGGCATCCTGCCCCGGTGGCGCCGCGGCTACGAGCGGCGCGCGGAGTGGGTGGGCGCGTACCTCGACGCCGCCGCCCGCGCGGTGGGCGACTCCGCGCGCGCGCCCCTCGCCCGCGCCCAGCTGCGCGAGGCGCGCTCGCTCCTCGCCTTCCTGCGGGCGGCCGGCCCGCTGCACAACCTGCCCGCGAGCGATCGGATGATGCGCCACGCGCTGGATCTCGCGGCCCGGGCGTACCGGACCGCCGGCCTCCCCGCGCCGGCCGTGCCGGAGCTCGGGCCGCCGGTGCAGCCGGGGAGCTGCATGTCGTGCCACTACGGCATCGAGGAGGTCCAGGCGGACCGGGACTCGGCGACCGGCCGGCCGCTCCGGCACGCCGACCACCTCTTCAAGGCGTTTCTGCCGTGCGACGCGTGCCACGCGGTCGGAGCGGCGCCCCCCGGTCTCCCCGACAGCCTCTGGATCGACACGACGCGCCTGGATCGCGGAGGTTCGACAGGGCCGAGACGGACGCCGAGGTAGGTTGATGTAAGTAGTTGTCATACGTGCATTTACCGTTGCGCCGCCCAAGCCTTGACAGGGGCCCCGGCGGCGCTATCTTTGTGCAACCTGTTAGCACTCATGGCGAACGAGTGCTAACACGGAGTCAAGGAGTCCTCGAGGAGGCGGGTCGCCTCCGGCCACACCACTTCGTCGCAGGAGGTAGGAGCACGATGGCTACGGGGCACAAGGGGAAGTTCAAGATCAGTCCGCTGGCGGACCGGGTGGTGATCCGGCCGCTGGAGGAGACCGAGCAGATGCGGGGCGGGCTGTACATCCCGGACACCGCGAAGGAGAAGCCCCAGCAGGGCGAGGTGATCGCCGTGGGGCCCGGGCGGATCGAGAAGGGCGACCACGTGAAGATGGAGGTCAAGGTCGGGGACAAGGTGCTGTACGGGAAGTACAGCGGCACCGAGGTCACGATCGACAACGAGACGCTGCTCATCGTCAAGGAATCCGACGTCCTCGCCGTCGTCGGCTGAGCGACGCGCCAACTGAGAGGGAGTGAACGGGATGGCTGCCAAGGAACTCGTGTTCGGTGTGGACGCCCGCGCGAAGCTGAAGCGCGGCGTGGACCAGCTCGCCGAGGCGGTGAAGGCGACGCTGGGGCCCAAGGGCCGGAACGTGGTGCTCGACCGCAAGTTCGGGAACCCGCTGATCACCAAGGACGGCGTGACGGTCGCGAAGGAGATCGAGCTGCCGGACGCGATCGAGAACATGGGCGCCCAGATGCTGAAGGAGGTCGCGACCAAGACCTCCGACATCGCGGGTGACGGCACCACGACGGCGACGGTGCTCGCCCAGGCGATCGTGCGCGAAGGGCTGAAGAACGTCACGGCCGGGAGCAGCCCGATGGCCCTGAAGCGGGGCATCGACAAGGCCGTGGAGGTGGTGATCGCCGAGCTGAAGAAGATGTCGGTCGCCACCACGGGGAAGAAGGAGATCTCCCAGGTCGGCGCGATCTCGGCCAACAACGACGCCACCATCGGCGACATCATCGCCGACGCGATGGAGAAGGTCGGCAAGGACGGCGTCATCACGGTCGAGGAGGCGAAGAGCCTCGAGACGACGCTGGAGACCGTGGACGGGATGCAGTTCGACCGCGGCTACGTGTCGCCCTACTTCGTGACCGACGCCGAGAAGATGGAGACGGTGCAGGAGGACGCGCTGATCCTGATCCACGACAAGAAGATCAGCTCGATGAAGGATCTCCTCCCGGTGCTCGAGAAGGTCGCCCAGCTGGGCAAGCCCCTCCTGATCGTCGCCGAGGACATCGAGGGCGAGGCGCTCGCGACGCTGGTGGTAAACAAGCTCCGCGGCACCCTCAAGGTGTGCGGCGTGAAGGCCCCCGGCTTCGGCGACCGGCGCAAGGAGATGCTGCGGGACATCTCGATCCTCACCGGCGGCCAGGTGATCAGCGAGGAGCTCGGCTTCAAGCTGGAGAACGCGACGCTGAACGACCTGGGCAAGGCGAAGCGCGTCGTGGTGGACAAGGACAACACCACCCTCGTGGACGGCGCGGGGAAGAAGAAGGACATCGAGGGCCGCATCGGCGAGATCCGCGCCCAGATCGAGAAGTCCACGTCCGACTACGACAAGGAGAAGCTGCAGGAGCGGCTCGCGAAGCTGGCCGGCGGCGTGGCGGTGATCAACGTTGGCGCGGCGACCGAGACGGAGATGAAGGAGAAGAAGGCCCGCGTCGAGGACGCGCTGCACGCGACCCGCGCGGCGGTGGAGGAGGGGATCGTGCCCGGCGGCGGCGTCGCCCTGCTGCGGTGCCAGCCCGCGGTGGCCAGGATGAAGCTCGAGGACGACGAGAAGGTCGGCGCGGAGATCGTGCGCCGGGCCCTCGAAGAGCCCATCCGGATCATCGCCCAGAACGCGGGCGCCGAGGGCTCGATCGTCACCGCCAAGGTGCGCGAGTCGAAGGACAAGAACTTCGGCTACAACGCGCAGACGGACGTCTACGAGGACCTGGTCGCCGCCGGCGTCATCGACCCGACCAAGGTCACGCGCAGCGCCCTGCAGAACGCGTCGTCCATCGCCGGCCTGCTCCTGACGACCGAGGCCGTCGTGGTCGAGAAGAAGGAAGACAAGAAGGACATGCCCATGCCGCCCGGTGGCGGGATGGGGGGGATGTACTGAGTCCGGCCGCCCCGCCCAACCACCCAAGGTGATGGGTGATGGGTGATACGCGATAGGTGATAGGTGATGGGTAATGGGTGATAGGGTTGCGGCGCGGCCCCGGAGCGATCCGGGGCCGCGTCGTACCGGGGCCCTCCCTTGCCACAGGGCGGGGCCGCGGGGAACTTTGACCGAGCCGTCGACCGCCTACCCGGGGGGGCATCCATGACCGGCCCAGCCGTGACCGGGTCCTGTCCGAAGTGCGGGTCCACCGCGACCCATGCGGTGTCGGTGAAGCGCGCTGCCGTTAGCGATGCGCTCGCGAAGGAGTTCCTCCAGACGAGCGGGGCGGGCGCCGCGGGTGGCCAGGATACCGTCACGCAGGGCGTGTGCACGCGCTGTGGTTGCCGGTGGGTCCCGCGGACGGGCGAGGAACGGCGGCTGCGGGCGCTCTCGGGCCAGCTCGGCCAGGAGGCGATGCTCGCGGCGCTGACGGCAGCGTCCGCCGAGGGCGCGCGCGCGAAGGCCCGGGCGGCGAGCGTCTTCGCGCGGATCTCGCCGCTGACGTGGCTCCTCATCGCGGGCATCGCGATCGAGCTCGTGCTACTGCTGGTGACCTGACCGTCGGTGCGGCGCGGCGCGGACGCCAGGACGGCGGGCACTCGGCCCCGGAGCGATCCGGGGCCGCGTCGCGTTCGGGGGCCCGGACTACGGTCTCCGGCGGGTCGGGGCGGCGGGCGGAACCGGCCGCGCCTCACGGAGGATGCGCCCGATGGACGTGCTGTCGGCGGACAGGAGCCCCACGACTGGGAGGCGCCGGAGGAGCGTCGCCCAGAGGGTGTCCTGCGCGAACGCTCGCCGGAAGAGCGGGATGGACTCGTCCACCCGGCCGCGGTCGGCGAGAGTGTTGGCGTGCCAGAAGACCAGCTCCCCGTTCACCGCGCTGTCGGGGAGCAGCGCCTCCGCCGCCGCATAGGCGATGATCGCCGAGTCCACCTTGCCGGCCGTGGTGTAGTTGTCCCCGTCGGTGGCGAGGGTGTAGGCGCGGGAGACGCGCACCAGGCGGTGCAGCTCGCCGATCGGGTCCTTCGAATCCTCCACCCGGAGGTCGAAGAGCTTCTGCCACGGCGGCGCCGTGCGGTCGCCGCTCACCACGACGAGCGCGGCCGACTGGCGCCCGCGGATGTCGCCCCCCTCGCCCTGCGCGGCGTCGAGCGCCGCGAGGAGGCGGTCGGCGAGGTCCCCCCGCGTCGTCTCGAACGCCCTCCCCATGGCGTCCCACACCGTGGCGCGCAGCATCGTGTTCGCTTGGGCTGCGTACCAGCGGCCCACGCGGCTCCCCGCGGCGGGGATGTCCCTCCCTCCGGTGTACGAGGCGGCGTGCCCCCGCGCGTCGATCATCCCGAGCTGGCGGACCCCCGAATCGGGGTCGGCCGAGACCAGGGCGCGGAGCGCGGCGGGCGCCGCCACGCCCGCGCGCATCAGCGCCAGCCCGCGCGGGCCGTAGGCCGGCTCGATGAACGCCTGCGTGGCCACGGCGCCGACGCCGGGCTCGGCCCACGCCACGGATGCACCGACCGAAAACCAGTGGGACTGGACGGCGACGCCGATCTGCCCCGTGGTGGAGTCCATCGCGACGATCGAGAAGGTGTGGGCCGGGCGCCGGGGCGGGGGCAGCGCCTCCTGCGCGCGGGCGGCGGCCGGAAGCACGAGGAAGACGAGGGCGACGAAGGCGGTGGCGGTGCGCATCGGGGGTCCGGGGTGAAGAGTCCCCGGGAGACTGCGCGTTCCGGGGTGTGCACGCAAGCGGGACGCCCCCCGCCGGCGGCGCGGTGCGCGCGCTCCCAAGGTCGCCTATCTTATTGGCTGAGTGACGGAACCTACGCTTCCCCCCGGGGCCGCCGCGGCGCGGCCCTCCGCGGCGTTCCGCGCGACCCTGCCGCGCGAGCTCGCTGATTTCCTCATCGAGTTCTCGATCGCGCTGCACAAGCACGCGATGTACCCGGGCGATCACCCGACGCTCGCCCCGGCCGCGGACGCCGTGGCGCGGCGCCTCGTGGGGCTGCTCGCCGAGCGCGGCCAGCTTTCCCTCGGGGTCGCGCGCAACCAGCTCATCATCGAAGGGGTCGCGACCGACCCGAAGAACCCGGTGCTGCGCGAGCTGGCGGACCGGCTCCACCGCCACCACCTCGGCGCAGTGCAGTTCACGCAGGGCGCGGCCTCCGAGGAGGTGGATGACGTCCTCATCCTCCTGGCCCGGGACGCCGATCGCTCCGCCGAGCCGCTCGGTCTCGGCCCGTTGACGCGGCTGGCGCAGTGGCCGCACATCCGGCTGTTCCCGCTGACCTTCGACCGGCTGGAGCTCGTGGGCGGCGGCGAGGAGGAGGGGGAGGGTGGGGGCGGCGCCGTGACGGGTGGCCGCACCGCGCAGCTCTGGGTCGGCCTGGCGCGCGCCGCGCTGGCGGGGACGGAGGTGGACCGCCCGGTGGCTCCCCCCGAGCCGCAGGCCTTCCGCCCCGAGGGCGAGCCCCCGGCGGAGAAGCCGCGGGAGGACGGCTCGGCCGCTGAGCCGGCGGCGGTGGCGCGGGCGATCGAGTCGCACGAACGGGGCACGGCGTACGACCAGGTGATCGTCGGCTACCTGCTCCAGATCGCCAACGAGCTCAAGACGGCGTCCGGCTCCGGCGCAGTGGCGCTCAAGAAGCGGATGAGCCGGCTCGTGTCCGCGCTGGACGGCGACACACTGAAGCGCCTCCTGGACATGGGGGGTGACCTGTCGCAGCGCCGCCAGTTCATCCTCGACGCGTCGCAGGGGATGGCGGTGGACGCCGTCCTCGACTTGGTGCGCGCCGCCTCGGGGGAGGGGGCGCCGATCTCGGGCGCGATGCTCCGGATGCTGACGAAGATGGGGCACCACGCGGAGCGGCTGCCGGCCAGCCGGCGACCGATCGCGGAGACGGAGCTGCGCGAGCAGGTCGGCGAGCTGGTGCGCGGTTGGGGGCTGGCGGACCCGAACCCCGACGGCTATGCCGCCGCGCTCCAGAGGATGGCGCAGGCGGCGCCGACGCTGGTCACGGCGGAGGACGCGCAGTTCACCCCTGAGCCGGAGCGGATCCTCAAGATGGCGTGCGAGGTCAACGCGGTCGGCGACGCGCTCGACCGGGCCGTGGACGAGCTGGTGGGGAACAAGAAGTTCGGGACCGTGCTCGACGTGCTGGAACGGGCCCCGGCGATGGGGGCGGCGACGGCGTGGATCGGCGCCCGCGCCATCACACCGGACGCGGTGCGCGCGGTGCTGGCGCTCTCCCCGATCGACCTGCCGCTGCTCGACCGGCTGATCGCGCGCCTTGGCGACGCTGCCGCCGATCCGCTCCTCGACGTCCTCGCGGAGTCGGAGTCGCGGCAGGCGCGCCGCGCGATCCTCGACCGCCTGCAGCGGCTCGGCGAGGTCCTGGGTCCCAAGCTGATCCCGCGGCTGGGAGACGAGCGCTGGTACGTCGTGCGCAACCTCCTCTTCCTCGCGGCGGAGATGCCGTACCCGCCGGCGGAGCTCAACGCCACGGTCTTCCGGCAGCATCCGGATCAGCGGGTGCGGCGCGAGGCGTTTCGCATCCTCTTCAAGGATCCGGCGGAGCGGACGCGGGCGCTGTGCACGGCGCTCTCGGACGCAGAGCCGGGCCTCCAACGGCTCGCGCTGGCCGCAACAGCCGAGGGGGGCTGCCCCGAGCCGGCGGTATCGCTCGTGGTCACCATCTCGTCGGACTCGGATCAGGAGCCGGATGTGCGGGTGGGCGCCATCCGGGTGCTCGCCGCGCACGGCGGCCCCATGGCCCTTGATGCGCTGCTCCGCCTCACGGAGATTCGTCGGCGCTCCATCTTCGCAGCATTGCGGTCCTCGGTGATGCCGGCGGAGTTTCTGGCGGCGCTCGGGGCACTCGCAGCCTTCCCGGCGGATCGGCGGGCGCGCGAGCGGCTCGAGGCGGCGTCCCGGTTGCGGGACCCGGCGGTGCAGAAGGTCGTGGCGGACGCCCGGAAGGGGATGCGGTGACGGCTGAGGCGACGCGGTTCCTGAGTTCGTTCGCGCAGGCCCTCTCCACGATGGCCCTGTACTCGGACGGGCACCCCGCCCGCCAGGGCGTGGTGGAGACGGCCTACGCCAACCTCCAGGCACTGCAGCTCGCCGACCCGCACGCCAGCTTCTCGTTCCTCGGCGACGAAGTGCTCCTTGGCCAGCGCCCCATCCGCGAGCTGCGCGGCTGGGACTGGAGCGGCCGGCTCTCCGCGGCCGGGGTCCAGCGGATGGAGTTCGCCGAGGAGGTGACGCGGGAGGACTTCGAGAGCTTCCTCTCGGAGGTCCTCGCGCGCATGACGCTCTCGGCGATCCAGCGGGTGCCGGGTCCGGCACAGGGGTCGCACGGGACCATCCGCTTCGGCGCGGTGGGGATCCGGGAGCTGGAGGCGGAGCCGGAGATCGCCACCGCCACCATCGCGCTCACGCTGCGCGAGGAGGCCCAGACCGTCGGCTGGCTGCACGAGGAGATGCTGGGCGGCCGGGAACTGCCGCTCGCGGAGGCAGAAGCGGTGGTGCGCTCGCTCTCGGTGGCGATGCACGGCGACCAGGCGATGGTGATGCCGCTGCTGCGCCTGCGCCGCTACGACGAGTACACCACGACGCACTCGCTCAACGTGTGCGTGCTCGCGATGGCGCTCTCCGAGTGGGTGGGCCTGGGCGCCCGGGACGTGCGGTCGTTCGGCGTGGCGGGGCTGCTGCACGACATCGGGAAGATCCGCATCCCCACCGACATCCTGAACAAGGCGGGGCGCCTCACGCCGGAGGAGCGCGAGGCGATGAACCAGCACCCGGTCGAGGGGGCGCGGATCATCGTGGACGCCGAGGAGAACCTCGACCTCGCCGCCGTGGTGGCGTACGAGCACCACATCATGCTCAACGGCGGCGGCTACCCGAGGTTCGACTATCCCCGCGACTGCCACCACGCGTCGAAGATGGTGCACGCGTGCGACGTGTACGACGCGCTCCGCACCAACCGCCCGTACCGCGCGGCGTGGGCGGCTCCGAAGGTGCTGCAGTACATCGAGGAGCGTACGGGCACCGAGTTCGACCCGGATACGGCGCGTTCCTTCATCAAGATGATGCACGAGTGGGAGCCGCGCCTGGCGACGGTGGACACCCTCGACGCGCCGGTCGCTCCGACGCCCGCCGCCGCGGGCGCGGCGGCGGCGCCCTCAGCGCCCGCCCAAGGGTAGGGAAAGCTGGCTGAGGCCCGGGCCGACGTCCACCGTCGGCAGGGGCTCACCCTGCGGCGCCACGAGGATCGTCCCGCGGAACGCCGTGTCGGCGAGCGCCGCGGCCACGGCGCCCTTCGCCAGCGCCGGAGTGTTGCAGCGGTCCGAGAGGTGGGCCAGCACGAGCACCGAGAGCCCGGCGTGAGCGACCTCCGCGGCGAGGGCGGCGGCCTGGGCATTGGAGAGGTGCCCGCCGCGCCCCGCGATCCGCGCGCGGACGCTCGCCGGGTAGCCGCTCGAGCGCAGCAACACTTCGTCGTGATTCGTCTCCAGCACCAGCGCATCGAGATCGCGGCAGGCGAGGCGCAGCGCCGCCGTGGGCGAGCCGACGTCGTACGCCACGCCGACGCGCCGCCCGTCGCGATCCTCTACCACCAGCACCACCGGGTCCGCTGCGTCGTGCGCCGTGGGATAGGCGGTGAGCGCGAACGCGCCGCACGCCACCCGGCGCGAGGCCGGCAGCGGCACCGTCTCGGCGGTGCCGACCCGATCGCCGAGGGCGGCGAGGGTCCCGGCGCTCGCGCACAGGGGGACCCCCCAGGCGGCGGCGGCCTTCGCCGCGCCGCGCGCGTGGTCGCCGTGCTCGTGGGTGAGGGCGATGGCGCGGATGGCGGCGGGGTCGCGCCCCGCGACGCCGAGGCGGCGGACCAGGTCCCGGAACGAGAAACCGGCGTCGACCAGGAGGGCGTCGTCGCCGGCTTCGAGGAGCAGCGCGTTGCCGCGGCTGCCCGAGCCGAGGACGGTCAGCCGCACGGCGTCTCGCGGGTGGCGGCGCCCCAGACGGCGGCGAGGTAGCGCCGCATCGCATCGTCCACCGCGATGTCGCGGCGGGGCAGCACGCGCTCCGCGATCTCGACGAACCGGCCCGCCTCGAGGCAGGGGCCGGGCCGGTCGAGGCCCCAGGCGAACGGCGCCACCTCCGCCGGGGGCCGCTGCGACCCGAACAGGTTGGCGCCGACGCCGACCACGCAGCCGGTGGGGAGCATCGTCCCGATCGCGGTCTTCACGTGGTCGCCGAACAGGGTGCCGAGAAAGGTGAGCCCGGTCTCGTGCCGCACTCCGTGCAGCGTC
>Ga0209777_10006286_pt1 | contig 13397 bp, 14 predicted proteins | sample FrelakmetHBP12HB_FD_187147 | JGI IMG/M metagenome (GOLD analysis project Ga0209777, IMG submission 187147) | Freshwater lake sediment microbial communities from the University of Notre Dame, USA, for methane emissions studies -HBP12 HB (SPAdes)... | ecosystem: Environmental > Aquatic >...
CCCGCCGCAAAATCGTTGGGTCGAGGTACCACACCCCTATTTTGAGGTTTATAAAACAGCCAAACAAAATGCCTTGCAGCTGATTAACCGCAACCATACACATCAACAAAGCGAACAGGTAAGACTTTCCACTGCCGATCTGGAGCTCATCTCCACGCAAACAGCCGCTGCTGCCGCGGCGCAAGGCAAGGCCCTCGACAAAAATCTGTTTATTCTTTCGACGGTCGTCACTTTGGGCCCGTTTTTAGGACTGCTCGGCACTGTCTGGGGAATTCTTCAGACTTTTTCCCAACTAACCCACGGATTTTCCACCAGCAATACAGCCATGCTCACGGGTTTGGCCATGGCCTTAGCGGCCACGGTCATCGGCCTCGTCATCGCAATTCCCGCTCTCGTCGGCTATAATTTTCTGAAAAATGCAAGCCGCGAATTTAAGAGGGATTTAGAGCATTTTGTTCACTTTTTGCTCGCTGCCGTCGAAATACAATATCGTAAAGATGGGTAATGCGATGGCACGCTTGCATTCCCTATTTCCTGAAGAAGATTCTTTTGACGAACCGCTCATCAACCTCACTCCATTGATCGATGTCGTATTTGTCGTTCTCATCAGTTTTATGATCATCGCTCCGGTACTGGACACCGACCGAGTCCAACTCGCGCCCGGCCTCGCGAACCGCGCAAAGGACCATCTCGGTTTGCAGGCACCCGAAACAGTGACGATTATCGTACACGCAGACAATACCATCTGGGTCGATCGTCAACCAATCGCACTGTCTAATCTGGAAAAATGGCTGCAGTCGAAAAAAAAGATCCACCCTCGGGCGATACCAAAACTGATCCATGACGGTCGAGCCCAGTTCGGAACATATCAAGGCGTTAAAAACAGGATCGAAGCATGCGGTTTCGAAGAGATGGACGTCATTTTGCAACCGCAATAAAAGTGTGGTTTTGCTCGTTAAAAAAAGGCAGTCAAATCGCCCTTTCAGTCGGTTTGGTCCACCTCGGCGCAATTCTTTGGATGAGCATGGATCATTGGCTTTCAGATCATCCGAAACCTCACCACCCCATCGTCGTACGAACGGTTCGTCCGCAAATGGCGCCCATACATGTTGCCTCGGCTCCCACACCACAATCAGTTGGCGCGCCAAGAGATTCTCTACCCATCGCACCAAGAATGAACATTCAAAAGACAACAAAACAAGCCACACCAAAACCTGCGAAAGAAAAACCGATTTTGCCATCTAAATCTGTAAAAGTTGCCTCCGAAAGATCCTACACCGCACCCGTGAAGCAAAAATCAATTCCAAAAGAAACCCTCAGACAAATCGAAGAAGAATTCGAAGCGATTTCTACTCAACAAATCTCTCGCAAAACAACGTCAGAAGAGATCAAGCTGCCTGCACAATTGCAGTCCAAAACAGTTATCAATGCCTCCATCGAAGAAAACATTTCTTCGACGAGCATCCCATCGACTTATCACCTCTGCCTCATCGACCAGCTCCAATCATCTCTTCAACTGCCGGAAGTGGGATCCGTGCGCGTAAAAATCATTCTCTTCGCCCCCGGTACACTTTCCTCTGTCCAGATTCTCGACACCAAAAGTGAAAAAAATGCCCAGTGGCTGAAAAACCAATTGCCACTTCTTTCATTGCCATGTTTTACTGATTTCGGCATTGTCGATGCCTTTCTTGAATTTACCATTACGTTTTGCAATGCTGAAAATATTTAAATTTCTTTTTCTTTTCGTAGCGATCGCACTCCATGCTCAGCAAGAGCTGGAAGTAAGGTTAGAGACAAAAGTTCCTCTCAAACCAATTTATCTTAGCCGTTTACACACCTCATCCGAACTATCTGACAAGCGTTATCCGGAAGAGCTTCGCGCCATTTTGGCTTTTGATCTGGCCAACAATGGTTATAGCTCAATCGTTCCCATTCGCGATGATGCGGAAGAAAAAATCAGCCGGACCGACTCCGCCTTTTGGAAAAAAGAACGCATCCCCATCGTCATCGCCCTTGAAGCCGCTTCAAACAGCTTCGCTGCAACGGTGAACCATATTGAAAAATCCGCAGTTAAACGCTATCCCGCGATTACGCTGACAGGCCAGAGTCATATCGACCGTCCGGCAATTCACAAATTGGCCGACGCCATTCAAAAAGATCTCTTCGGCACACACGGCATTGCATCTCTCAGGATTCTTTTTTCCCAACGCATTAAGAATAGCGATTCGGCCGGACATCACTGGGTCTCCGAGATCTGGACATCCGATTGGGATGGAGCGAATGCCAAGCGCCAGACATTTGCCAACGGATATTGCATGAGTCCGGGCTTTTTGCCGCTTTCGGTCATTAACAAAGGTTATTTTTTTGTTGCAGCCGATCGCGGCCAATCAAAAATTTATCGAGGTTCATTGCTGAATGACCAAACCGACGTTTGGATACATCTCCGCGGCAATCAGATGCTGCCCACCCTTTCTAAAGACGGATCGAAGATCGCGTTCATTAGCGACGCAGCCGGCCGGCCCGATCTTTTTATCCAATATCTCGACGCAAAAGGGAAAGAGTCCGGCAAGCCCTGTCAGCTTTATTCAGCGCCTAGCGCAACGCAAGCATCACCTACCTTCAGCCCCGATGGGCGTAAAATCGCCTTCGTTTCGGACAAAGGCGGCTCTCCTCGAATTTATGTTTTGGAAATCCGCGATCCACAAGACACCAAGCGAAGAGACTTAACGCTTCTATCTCGAAAAAACCGTGAAAATACCTCGCCCTCTTGGTCTCCAGACGGCAAAAAGCTCGCTTATAGCGCACGCACAGATGGCGTTCGTCAAATCTGGATTTATGATTTCTCAACAGAACAAGAATGGCAGCTGACAACAGGTGCGGAAAACAAAGAAAACGCCTCTTGGGCGCCTGACAGCCTGCATCTCATCTATAACACGGAAACACACGAAATTTCACAACTTTATATGATTAATTTGCACCAACAAGAAGCAATTCGTATCAACCTGGGATTTGGACAACAACGATTCGCCGCATGGGAGATCCAATGACGTTTCTCGCAAAGAAATCATCCTTGCGCTAAATTGTTGAAGAGATGGAGGAGATCATGAAATCGAGAATTCTGCTATGGGCCGCAGTTGTTATTCTGTCGAGCAGTTGTCATCGTAACAGCAGCCAATCCTGGGAAAATGTGAAAACTGCCGGTCGCCATATGCAGCGTGGAGTTGACTCGCTCTGGGGAAAAGATCGAGATTCCCGCATGTTGTCATCAGATGCTGAATTTATCGGTCCTTATGATGAGTTTATTCCATTAAACGACGCTGACTTGAGAGGGCTCGCGAAAAACTCCGACATAGCTCTTCCTCAGCCAAGAGGGATTCCCGGAATGGACGGAATTCCTGCGCTCGATCAATTTTACACTCCCCCGGATGCTTGGGGATTTCAATTTGTCCACTTTGAAACGGACGAACATATTTTGCGCGAAAAAGCCGATATTCAAATGATCCAGCAGATCGTTGCATATCTGAAAAAAAACCCCGAAGCTCTGTTTTTGATTGAAGGCCACACAGATGAGCGCGCCTCGGCGAGCTACAATATGGCTCTCGGCATTCGACGTGCGAATTACATCCGCCAACTACTGGTCAAGAACGGCGTAAACCTCAATCGAATATACACACTCTCTCGAGGCAAGGAACAGCCTGCTGCTTTAGGACATACTCCATCTGACTGGAAGCAAAACCGACGTGCCGAATTTAAAGTTTTTGAACGATGAAAAAAATCATCGCCTGCATGGCCGCCCTGCTTCCGATAGCCTGCTCTCCGCTGAAGTCATCTCCGAATGATGAAAAACATCAGCTCGAACTCACTTTGCACGAATTGCAAACGAATTTCGATGATGTTCGACATGATCTGAATTGCTTTCAGACGGAGATGCAGATCCTCGACGGCCGCATTAAATATTATGAAAATGCTCTGAGTAATCTCAAACAGCAAGATTTGGAAAAACAGCAATCTAAAATCGATCTTCTTTCTCAGCAAATAGCTGCTTTTGAAAAGAAAATCGCCGCCTTGGAGCACACCAATGACACGGGCAGTCAAGATTTGCAGCAATTAACTTCTCATGCAAATGAAACTTCCGCGGCTTTAGCTCAATTTAAAAATCGAATTGCCGAACTTGAACAGGAGATCCAATCACAAAACCGCCGTTTCGAGCAAATCGCCAAACTTAAAGGCCATTTCGAGGGGCTAACGAAGCAACTGAGCAGCGCGGCTAGTGATAAAAAAACCTATAAAGTACGCCCGGGAGACACCCTCGAAAAGATCGCCCGTTTTCATCAAACAACGACTGAACGAATCAAGAAGGCCAATGATCTCAAAGAAGATCTGATCGTCGTTGGCCAAGAACTCATTATTCCCAATGACCCGACATCTCGCTAGCCAACCCATTGGCATTTTTGACTCCGGCGTAGGCGGGCTCACTGTCTTGCGGGAAATATCGCGCCATTTACCTCAGGAAGATCTCGTTTACATTGGCGATACCGCGCGGCTTCCCTACGGAAATAAATCCTCCGGCGCCATCATTCAATGTACATCGGAATGCGCCCATTTTTTGCTCGAACAAAAAATAAAACTTTTAATCGTTGCCTGCCACACAGCTTCAGCCCATGCGCTGGATATTTTACAAGAAACCCTCCCCATTCCTGTAATCGGCGTCATCCAACCGGGTTTTGAATTACTCATGGAAAACACGCGCACACAGCGCGTCGCCATCCTCGCCACCGCAAGCACTATCGCCTCAAATGTCTATCAAAACCTCATTCGACAGCACTATCCCTTAGCCTGCATCTTTCCCATCGCATGTCCTCTGTTTGTTCCTTTGGCGGAAGAGCACTTTTTCGACCATCCTGCAGCAGAGTTAATCGCTGTTCACTACTTACAGGGCTTACACGCAGCCAACATCGACGCAGTACTTTTGGCCTGCACACACTATCCGATTCTGCGCAAAGCGATCCAAAAAGCGCTTCCGCCCTCAGTGAAGATCTTGGAATCGGCACAAAGCTGTGCAGAGCAAGTTCGCTCGCTGCTCTTGACATCCGAATTGATAAACAAGCAAGAAAAAAAGCCTCATTATCAATTTTTCGCAACGGACCACACAGAGCGTTTTGCTACTCTCGCAAAAACCTTTCTCGGACATGAAATCGATTTAAAACTAATGCATCTTGAGAAAAACAATAATTCATGAAATAATATTTACGAATCCAGGTGAACCATGACACAAAAGAAACGAGTTATTTTAGTCGAAGACGAAGAAGATATTGCGGCTCTCATTAAGCTCCAAGCGGAAATAACAGGATACAAACTCCACGTTGAAGTCGACGGAATTAATGGATACCGCGCGATCGAGAGAGAGAAACCCGACCTCGTAATTCTTGACATCATGCTTCCCGGAGAAAACGGCCTCGATGTTTGCCGAAAAATCAAAAGCCATCCTGACTTGAAAAACATTCCCATTATCATCCTTTCCGCCAAAGGAGAAGAGCTCGATGTCGTACTCGGGCTTGAGTTGGGAGCTGATGATTATATTTCCAAACCTTTCTCTCCAAAAGTTCTTTTCTCCCGCATTAAAGCGGTTCTACGACGCGGAAAAGAAAATGAAAAAAATGTAAAAACACTGAAATTCGGCGAATTTATCTTAGAAGTGGATCGCTATATATTGCGCAAGCAAGACAAAGTGATCCCATTGACGCTTTCCGAATTTGGTATTTTGCGGCGCCTCGTCACAAACGTCGGCAAGGTCTTAACACGTAATCAGCTGCTCGACGATATTAATAACGATGACGCTTTCATTGTCGATCGTAATATCGATGTGCATATCGCTTCCCTTCGCAAAAAATTAGGAGCTTCGTTTAATTCTATCGAAACGGTTCGTGGAGTCGGCTACCGTTTCAAAGAAGAGCAAACTGCGCTCGTGTAATGGATCGTAATAATTTTCGTCTTTAAAGAATCATAAGATTCTGTCTTTTAGCTTTTTGGAAAGCCGGTTGTGGTTTGACACCACAATTCTTTTAAATACAAAGCCTTTATACCGAACATGATTCAAAAATCGGGAATTGAACAAGGCTGCGGATCGCACGAGAAGGTCCAGTGGACCTTCGCAGTTTGAATAAGTTGGGTGATGCAGGTGGGCCTCGAAAATTGTGGCAAGCTGACGCAGTCCAAAACCGATTTCTCAAGCCATGTTCGGTTTTTATAGGTTCACCAGTCGCCAATCTCCGCACCTGACGTGGTCTAATGCCTATAATTTGAGCTTCCTTACGTTGTCTTAAACACTTTTCATTAATGTCTTTCAAAACGTCTAATCGCCTTAAGTCTACCGCATTCAGAGACATATGTTCCCCTGTCGAGTCGCCATCTATTGATAATCAATAACTTATAATCAACAAAAGTCGGACATTTCAACTTAATTCTAATATGTGATATTTTTTAATTGACTTGTAGCTTAAAAACAGATAAAATTGTTTTTAACAAACAAAGGACATTTAGTTTTATGACAGCTGCATCGGCTTCTTTCCAATTAAATCAGGAATTTTCACAATCAGCGCTAGTCATCAGTGAAGTCAAAGAATTTAAAGAACTGAGAAGTTTGGATAAAAAATATACCGGTCTTTGCGAAATCATCTGCAATTATATTTTATTAAGCGAAGTAATGAATAAGGGAAATGGCCTCCTAAATAAAGGTAACATCAAAACTGCAGTTACAGTTCAAAGTCTGAATTGCGAAATAATTCTAAAAAGCCATTGCTTGAACGTCTATTCAATTTTCGAGAGGGTAGCATTGTTTTCTGGAAGAGGGGGTTCCGAATGCGTCTTTTCGTTTGCTTCAAAATCAAAGTCTTTTGGTTCGCCTGAATTTGATATGCTTAGCGTAAAATTGACAGCTTTTAATATTGGAAAAATATTTAAAGTTTTGGTTTATCAAAAATTTGGACCTATGTTTTTGCGAGGACATTCGATGTTACTTATGAAATCAAAAAACAATAAATTTGTTTTTTTTAACCCGAATGATGGCTTGTATTGGACATTATCTCCAGATAGTTTACGAAATTTATTGATCAGATGCTGTTTCGGATATTCTAATTTATTGGTTTTAGACGGCGATAAATATTTTATTAAACTTATCAGTCGCAATCTTTCGCTATTTCCGTAGACGCCTTCTCGCAAATGACAAGCGAATCGGATCATTTTATACTTCTGTCGACCTGAAGCTTTGATTTTTGAGGGCGAGATTTTGCGTTCCAATGTATTGCGGAGATCAAAGCCAACTTGCAGCAAGTTAGCGAGATCGAGGATTATTGGAGCGCAAAAGATGTCGAAGAAAAATCAAATGTTCAGGCCGACAGCAGTATACCCACAGTACGATTCGCATTACATCTACATCGAGATGAATAGAGGCAAGGTCAATGTGGTGGATATTTGCGCAAGAAAGCCGTAAAAAACAGGTGTTTTCTTAGTTTCTAAATTGATTTTGTTAGACTTTTTTTCCCAACGTAGATAATTGGTAAATTATCTGCTTCTTTGGAGAAACTATGAAAAGATTTTTAACATTAGGCGTTGCAACTCTCAGTATGATTTTTGCTGGCTGCGAAACGAAAACAGGAACCGGAACTCTAGCAGGCGCAGGCCTGGGCGCTGTCGCAGGAGGAGCTATTGGCGGCGGCAAGGGAGCCTTGATTGGTGGAGCCGTGGGAGCCGCTGCAGGGGGTCTCGTTGGAGCTTCTCTCGATGAGCAAGATCGCAAGGTGATGCAGAAGACCTCTCCCCGCACTGTGGACCGGATGGATCGGAGAGAACCTCTCACCGTCAATGATGTGATCAAGCTTTCTCAAGGGGGCGTTAGCGATGAGTCGATTATTCGCTATTTGCAACAGACCGGCAGCACCTATAACCTGAGTCAAGCACAGATTCGCCGTTTACAAGATGCGGGTGTCAGCCAGAGAGTTGTCAATTATATGGTCGACTCAAGTAGATAACTTCTTCTTTTGCAGAGAAGACAATAACAGGCTATGCTGAGAGCGAACTTCGCTTCGGTACTCTATGTCGACAGAGCAACTATTTGATCGTAAATATGATGATGTAGACGATTCATATTTTCAGCAAAGCCTTCCCCAGGTTTATCGAGCCGTTCTTCAACAATTTCGCAGAATTACGGCATCGTTCGTCCTCTTCAATCTTCTCTACCTGGCTGTTTTTGCGGCGGAACTTTTATTCTTTCTTCTCTTTCTCCCGTTTTTAATCCAATCAACTTGGCTCGCACTTTCCCTGAGCGGTCTATTTTTGACTGTTTTTTCTTATTTTGTTCTGCAGTTTTATTTCGCGGCGAAAAAGACCGAACAGTTGATTCAGCTCAAAGAGCAGTTTATCTCCTCTTGCCGCCAGCTGACAGGCAGCGCAGAAAAAGGAGCCTTGCACCATCTTTCAATTGCCGCTGCGCTGACAAAACTCGCTTCCCATCTTGAAGACTTTGAGTGGCAACTTTACCAACTGCCTCGCTTTCTCCAGTCTTTGAACCGCCCCCTTGCCTCTTTCTCCGCCCTTTGCCACTGGCAAGACGTTTTTCGCTTTAAACAACTGCTTTTTTACGCTGCAATCGAAGAGCATATGAGCCAGATTCACATGACTCCAACCGATCTCGAGACGCATGCTTCATTAGCCAACACTTATTTGACTCTTTCGAAACTTTTTATTGAGCCGAAACGATCTCCCAATCCCAGTGCGTTTCGCAAAAAGAAAACCTCTTTCGAAGCTCATTTTCGCATGATTGCCAAGCTCGCAATGAATGAGTTCCAAATTCTCAATCATTACGCCCCGAATGATCCCTGGGTTCACGAACAGCTCTCCTACGGATATCGAGATCTATCTATGCCGGAAGAGGAAGTTCAAGAAATAGAAACCCTTCTCCAATTACGGCCTCAAAATCAAGAGCTATTGCTGCGTCTGGGAAAAATCTATTTTGAGCAGGGCTCAAATGCTAAGGGTCTTAAAATTTACGAAGAGCTTAAAAAGGCAAACCATCCCAACGCAGAAGAGTTAATCGCTATTTATGGCAAATTAGCCGCCTCGCTACCTGCGATTAACCCCGCTAACTAAGATTGCTATGCTCTTCATTTTATTTTTTCTCAGCTTTGTCGATGGTCTTTTTGCAAATAATCATGTAGAAAAAATCCGTGAATTATTTGAGCAAAAATTTTCAACCTGCTCAATTACGATCGACAAGCTCGGCCTAGGGCTGACCAATCAAAACTTTCGAGTCGAAACTAACGGACAAACCTATTTTGTACGAATGGGTACGATCCATTCATCGCAGCTCTGTATCTCTCGAGAACTCGAACAACAATTTTACAAGATGGAGCAGGAATTAGGTCTCGCACCGGCGCTTCTCTATTGCGAACCCGACCGGGGAATACTAGTTACCCCTTTTATTTTTCATGCCGATAACTACGGAAAAATGAAAGGCCAATGGACCGGCAATCCTCTTGATGTAATTCCGCGCTGTATCGAAGCCATGAAACGAATTCATTCGATTCAAGCGCCCCCTTCTCAAGAGGCCCCTCATCCTTTTCGAGTGATGAATTACTATAACCAGATCGCCTGCAAACTGGGCATCCATTTTCCCAAAGATGTTGAAGATGCGCTAATCATCGCCAAAAATCTCGACATTTCCTTTGGGCCAAGAGTGCTTTGCCACCATGATTTTTTTTGGGGCAACCTGCTTTTCGATGGAAGCAAATTGTGGGTGATCGACTGGGAATATGCAGATTGGGATGATCCCTTCTTTGATTTGGCAGGCTTTTGCACCGAACAGAATTTTGATGATGCGGAACAGGACATGGCTCTACAAGAATATCTTCCCAACTATCAAATGGCTGACAAAATCAAGCTCAATAAAATGTGTATGCTCTACGCCTTAAAATGGGCCATGTGGTCCTGGATCCGAATGGAGCTGGAACCGGAAATGCGCGCGGATATCGAACCTCTTGCAAAAAATTACATGGCCGCATTTTGGCGCTTTGCGTCCCGTTAGTACATAGAGGTAATTGCAAAACTCGCTTTGAGAGTCAAACTCGATGATTTTTTCGCTGGTTCGATTTCTAGCAAAGCGACATATCCTTTTGGCTATAGGCGCTTTGCGAGAAATTCGAAGCCAGCGGAAAAAGGGCAAATTTGACTCTGAATGGAGTTTTGCAATTACCTCCATAGTTAAATTACCACCCCAGCGCAGCGAGAAGGGCCTTCCAATCGATTGTGCCGACCAACAATCCCAGAGCACAAACCTGACATGCCTTCCAGTTAACGCGCTCCTGATAGAGTCTTTGTCCCCAGAAATTACAAATCACGATAATCGCCACAGAAAATATGGGAAAAATCACAATGTTTTCTAAAGAGCTGGCCACTTCCGTTGCCCAGATCAAAAAGAATGTGCTGATACTGTTGGCGCCGCCGCCGATAAAACCATAAAAACACTCCGCGCCTTTCGGCTTTCGTCTTTCCGAAGCGAAGAAATAAACACAGACCTGAACCGCTGCCGCCGCAAGATAGATAAAAGGCATAAACCACTGACTCGCCATCTGCCTTGAGCTAAAAATGGAACCAAGATCATCGGACGAGGGCCAATTCAGTACCAAAGCCCGCCATTGCATCACAACTAAAAAGATCAAATGACAAGTGAAGGTAAGTGTCGCAAAGAGCAGCCAAGACCTCTTGTCTTTCAGCCCCTCAAGACCACGGCCGGCCCAAAAAAGACCTGCGAGAACCAAAACAGAACCCAGTGCATGCCACGGAGTGTAGATATATCCAAAAGCGGCCCCAAAAAGCGTTGCCATGGCGACAGCAGGCATCACGGTGGAAGCGTTCAAAATGGCAAATGTCAAGCCGGGAGGCCCCTGCTCGAGGGCGCGGCCCAAAGTCAAAAACATTAGACCGAGAACCAAACCGGCTCCCAATCCAAGAAAAGCAATACCGCCATTGAGAGCGAATTCTTGCGTCCGTATCGGTCCGATCAATAGAGCCACCATTGTTGCAAAGGATAGCTGGATCATCAAATAGACCTGGCTGGTACCTCCGCTATCGATACTTCTGCGCATACAAAAATTCGAAAGGGATGCAAAACAACCTGCGACCAACACCAACAAAATACCCATTCGGCCCTCCAAAAAATTAAGCGGCCAGCTCCAAGCTGAACGCATTGCTTGCCTTGAGTGCCGCTCCTTTAGGGGTGGGTCAAGGCAAGCTATATGATAACGCGGTAAGCGGCGATAGCCGCACCGCATCCTTAAGCGGCGGAAGAACTTCTCCTTTCAAGGAGGAGTTCTTCACTATTCAGCCCCAGCCGGTTTTTAAAAACATTAGCCCACATGCGATATTGGAGCAACTCGAGAGCTTTCATGGCAGCTTAAAACCGATTTTTGAGCACGCTCGGTATAAAATGTCGATGAGGCATTCACACTTCATTTCTTGCAAAGAATCGCCAGTTAGAAAATGATCACCCCCTTTTTTAGGCGTTTTATGATCATTCTTCTATCAATTTTCGGATTCCTTCAACCGCTCCGGCCAAATAATTTCGATGTTCTGGAGCTGTTTAATCAAAAGCTCAAACTGGATCCCGAGGCCATTGAAGGCTTGAATTTCGGTTTGACCAATCAAAATTTTCGAGTCGCAGTCAACGGGCAATTTTATTTCATCCGAATCGGAACAAACCTTCCCGATCTTCTTTGTATCGAACGGGACTCCGAAGAAAAGTTTTACAAAATCGCCCAAGAGCTATCTCTCACTCCGGATCTTCTCTATTGCGATATCAATCGAGGGATCATGATCACACCCTTTATTCAAGCAGCAAAATTTGGAAAAATTTTGGGAAACTGGACGGGAGAGCCGAAAGAGGTCATTGCTTGCATCGTTAAAACCCTAAAACGCATTCACTCTTTTAAAGCCCCCGACTCCGATCTCATTCCATATCCTCTTCGCATTCTCGATAGCTACTACCGGATTGGCAAAGAACTTGGCGCCAATTTTCCCGAGGAATTATCGCAAGCCGTAGTTTTAGCCAAAAGTCTCGATATTCCGTTTGGCGAAAGAGTTCTTTGCCACCATGATCTTTTTTGGACTAACGTGCTTTATGATGGAAATAAAGTATGGGTGGTCGACTGGGAATATGCGGACTGGGACGATCCTCTATACGATCTGGCGGGTTTTTGCATCAAACAGGGACTCACTGCTGCAGAGCGGGAAATAGCCCTTGAGGAATATATTCCCGGATTTCAAAACAACGATCGAATGAAATTCGACAAAATGTGCCGGCTCTGCGCTCTCAACACTTCCATGTGGTGTTTCATTCAAAAAAAAATTCATCCTGATTCACAAATCGATATTGAGGCAATCGGCAAAAAACATTTAACTGCTTTTTGGCAGCTCGCATCTCCATGAATACCGAACGTGAATTTTCTGATTCGATTTGGAATATTTTCAAAATCGTCAGAATGACTCGCAACGAACTGGTATGTGGATTAGGGAGTGTATCGAAAAGATTGCTTCGTCGCTTTTCGAGATTTTTTTGGCCGATTTTCGATTCCAATGGCAGGGACTATATACGAAATGGATATGATCCCTGCCATTGGAATCGATAATCGACTCAAAAGAACTCGAAAATCGACAGAAGAATCTTTTTGGTACACTCCCTAATCTCCCACTCGTATAATCGCATCAGGAGAGGTGGTTCTATGCGATGGCTCTTACGCGCTTTGCCATTATTTTTTTTTCTTCCGATTGCTCATGCTGAGCTTATTAACGCTCAAAATGAAGAAGAGGCTCTTTTCATCCGAAGGATCGCCGATTTTTGGCAAGAGGGCGAATATCAGACTGTCAAGGGACAGATTGAAGAATTCTTGAAAGAATTTCCGGAAAGTTCGTTTGCGCAATCCTTAAGTGCAACGCTGGGCGATCTCTATGTGCGTGAAAAAAGTTTTAAAGAAGCGCTTCAGCAATACGCTCGCATCACAGACCCTCAAATCGCCAATCGCGTGTTTCTCAACCGGATGCAATGCCTCCTCGAATTGCAGTGGTTTGCCACTCTCGCCGATGAATGCGAACTCTTCTTGCGCAATGAAAATCTGGATCCCGACGTCAAACTCCGCGCAACTTATTTACTAGCGACCTCTCTTTATCAACAATGCCTCAATACTCCGAAAGATTCGGAAGATCTGCCTCGTCTTGCCGAGAGGGCCCAACCTTATTTCAAACTTCTACTCAATAGTGACTTGTCGCACGAAGTGGCTCAATCTTTTGCCAACCTCTGCTGTATTTTGAAAGACTTTGCTTCCGCCTCGCAAGTCTACCTTCATTTAGCT
>Ga0209777_10006287_pt1 | contig 13397 bp, 9 predicted proteins | sample FrelakmetHBP12HB_FD_187147 | JGI IMG/M metagenome (GOLD analysis project Ga0209777, IMG submission 187147) | Freshwater lake sediment microbial communities from the University of Notre Dame, USA, for methane emissions studies -HBP12 HB (SPAdes)... | ecosystem: Environmental > Aquatic >...
GAGCAGCTATGGCACTGGCCTCTGGGGTGAAACTAGGTCCTTACCAAATCATTGACCCGCTCGGCGCGGGCGGGATGGGAGAAGTGTATCGCGCGCGCGACACGCGCCTGGGGCGTGAAGTCGCCATCAAAGTCCTGCCTTCGGCGTTTTCGGCCGATCCCGATCGCTTGCAGCGCTTTGAACAGGAAGCGCGCGCCGCAAGCCAGCTCAATCATCCCAACATCGTGACCATTCATGACTTTGGCACGCACGACCGCGCGCCCTATGTCGTGCAGGAGTTGCTGGAAGGCCAAACGCTTCGGGAGCGCCTGCGCCAAGGTCCACTTTCGGCGCGCAAGGCCAGCGATTACGCGCTGCAAGTTGCCCGCGGCCTGACGGCGGCGCACGACAAGGGGATTGTTCACCGCGACCTTAAGCCGGAGAACATCTTCATTACCACCGACGGGCGAGTAAAGATTCTGGACTTTGGCCTCGCCAAGCTCCTGACGCAGGAGGAGCCGGCGGAACCGAGTGGCGTTACAGGAGCCCCCACGGCGGAATTAAAGACCCGGCCCGGCATGGTCATGGGCACGGCGGGGTACATGTCTCCAGAGCAGGTCCGCGCCAACCCTGTCGACGCGCGCTCGGACATCTTCTCTTTCGGGGCAATCCTCTACGAAATGCTTTCGGGTAAGCGCGCCTTCGAGCGCGAAACGGGGCCTGAGACCCTGACGGCGATTCTCAAAGAAGAGCCGCCCGAGATGGGGGGGCCGCAGGGCGGCGTCCCGCTAGGACTCGACCGGATTGTTCGCCGATGTCTGGAAAAAGCTCCGATCGAGCGCTTCCAGTCGGCGAGCGATTTGGCCTTCGCCATTGAAACCCTCTCCGGCATTTCGAGCACGGCCGCGACAGCGCCGCCCGCCGCGCGGCCTTCCCGTAGACGCCTTGTGGCACCCGTCGCCGTAGGGGTTCTGCTCGCCGCGGTAGCACTGGCGGTTTGGCTTGGCGGCTTCAAGAACTCCAGCGCCAACGTTCCTTTGTTCCGACGTCTCAGTTTTCGTCGTGGAACAATCTATTCGGCGCGTTTTGCCCCCGACGGCAAGTCGGTCCTCTATGGGGCGGAATGGGACGGCAACCCTCTCCAACTGTTTTCAACGGAAGTTCAATTCGCAGAATCGCGGCCTTTGGACCTGGAGCGAGCCTATTTGCTCTCCGTCTCTCCCTCGGGAGAACTCGCCCTTACCGTAGGCCCCCATGTGCTGCCCCACGGCGGCGCGCGAGGGACTCTGGCTCGGGCGCCCCAATCCGGCGGAACGCCCCGCGCCTTATTGGAAAATGTGCTTTGGGCGGACTGGTCGCCCGATGGCAAAGACCTGGCCGTCGTCCGTGCCGTAGGCGCGCTGAATCGGCTGGAGTATCCCGTCGGCAAGGTGCTCTACGAGACAGGCGGGTGGATCAGCCATCCTAGAGTTTCTCCCAAAGGCGATTTGATCGCATTTCTCAATCATCCGGTTTGGCCGGACGACCGGGGCTCGGTGGATGTAGTTGACCTGGCAGGGAAGAGGAAGGTGCTTTCGGATGGGTGGGAAAGCGAAGAAGGTGTCGCCTGGTCACCGCAGGGCGACGAGGTGTGGTTCGCGGCTATCAAGTACGGACTCGCACACTCCTTATATGCGGCGACACTTTCCGGAAAAGAGCGACTGGTCGAACGGATTGCGGGCGGCGTCACGCTGATGGACATCTCCCGTGACGGCCGTGTGCTGATCACCCGGGACGACGAGCGATACGGCATCATGGCACGCTCGGCAGGAACGGATCGAGAACGCGACGTTTCCTGGCTGGATTATTCGGTCCCCGGCGATCTCTCGCCAGATGGAAAGCTGGTGCTCTTCGATGAAGAGGGAGACGGGGGAGGTCCCAATTACTCCCTCTTTCTGCGCAAAACGGACGGCTCACCGCCAACGCACCTTGGCGACGGCACGGCGAGCGCCCTTTCACCCGATGGGAACTGGGCTATTTCGGCCCTTCCTTCCACCCCCTCGCGCCTCGTCCTTTATCCCACGGGTGCCGGGAGCCCCAGGACGCTTGAAAGATATGGCATCGAAGACTACGGCGCGACAGATTTCTTCCCGGATGGCAAACGCATTTTGTTCGCAGGAACCGAGCACGGTCACGCGATGCGGAACTACATTCAGGACGTCGAAGGCGGCAAACCCGCGCCGGTCACGCCGGAAGGGGTGGCCTCGGTGTGGAAGACCCACCCCATTTCCCCGGATGGCAAGTCGGTCATCGCGCTCGACCCGGATGGGAAGCTCTACATCTACCCCTCCGAGGGGGGGCAGCCGCAGCCGCTGCGCGGCGCTTTGCCGGGCGACATTCCCCTGCGCTGGAGCGCCGACGGGAAATCGATTTTTGTAACGCAGCCGGGCGAAATCCCGGCCAAGGTCTTCCGCCTGGATCCTGCCACGACGAGCCGAAAACCTGTTGCTGAAATCTCGGTGCCCGATCGCACCGGATTGACGGGAATTCGCTTTATCCAGATCTCGCCGGATGGGAAATCCTACGCTTACGCCTTCTGCCGTTTCCTCTTTGAGCTTTACATTATTGAAGGGCTGAAATAGCCGGTGGACACATCTGCGGTCAAGAGCCCACACACGGGCGGGACTCTCATGCCACAGAGGTTCGCCCTCGGTCTGATAACTCTACTGCGGCGGCTCGGCGGTCTGGGGTTGAACGAGGTTGCCGAGGATCCCGGTTCGAATGTTCTGCATGGCGCGCATCTGCTTGTCGTGAGCCTGGCGGTAGTAGGCAATTTCCTTGTTCGCGTCCGCTTCGCGGCCCACGCGACGGTAGGCAAAAGAGAGTTGATAGTGAGCGACGGGGTCGTCGGGCGCCAGCTTGACGGCGGTCTCGAGGGGCGCCACAGCCTCTTCGGCCCGCCCGGCGGATACGAGAGACTTGCCGAGCCCGACGAGCGCGGTGGTGAAAGCCGGCTGGAGACGGACAGCGCGGTCGAAGTGGCGGATGGCTTCCTCCCAGCTTCGCGCCTGGCGCGCCATTTCCCCCAACTCATATTCCGACACCGCATCGGTCGGGTCGAGCCGTAATTCTTCTTCGAATTCTCCCCGCGCCGCATCCAACTGCGCCGGATCGGTCGCGAGGAGCAACCGCCCGATTTCATAATGGATGCCGGCCATATGCGGATTCAGGGCGAGCACCTTGCGGTACTCGGCGATCGCGTCCTCAGTTTTGCCCTGCATGGCCGACACCTCGGCGTTCATTTGATGCGCCTGGTAAGAGCCCGGCGCCATACGCAGCAAGCGCTCGGAAGCGCGCGTGGATAGATCGGAATAAACGTGGGTGCTCAAGTAGAGCACCTCGGGGTCATCCGGGAAGTCTCGGTCCAAGCTGCTAATAAAATCCACTGCTTTCCCCGGCTGGTTGAGCGTCATAGCGCACCGAGTAGCATCCAATCCCATCTCACGCTGCAATTGTCGGTCGGTGACTCGGTTGTGATCGCTTTCCAGGTAGGGCAAAGCCTCCTGGCACTCGCCCCCTTCCGCCAGACTCAACGCCAGAAAATAGCGCGCGGATGCCAGACTCGGCTTCAGCTTCAGGGCTTTGCGGCAAGGGGCGATGGCGTTGCGTGGCTGGCCGGCCCAGTAGTAGGCCATGCCCAGGTTGGCATGAAACTCCGCGACGCCCGGAGCTATCCGGGTAAGCTTCTCGAAGCCGGCGGCCGCGGCCGCGTAGTCGCCGCTCCGCAAGGCGCCCATCGCCGCCTCGGAGATTTTCGCGCCCTCGGCTTGCTGCGCGGATGAAAGGGAGGCGCCGGGAGTTTTCCTCTCCGTCCCCTGCGGTGCCCCGGCTGCTGAGCTGAGGGTCAGGAAAGTAGCCAGCGCGAATGCAGTCCCCAGCCGCCCACACTCCCTGCTGGCCGTTAGTTTCAATTTCCTCTCGCCGCCCTGTCGAGTCCAGTTTCGGATCATGGTGCGTTCAAGAATAGGAGGAAAACACTGGCAGGTCAAACTTCGGAGCAAAGCCCCAGCCATTTCGGCATCAAAACCCTTGCTCACCAGACGAAGGTTGTTCAGCACGCGCGGGCGCGGCCCGCCGGCTCTCTACGACGTTCCCCCGGCCGGTTTGGCCGGCCCATTTGCGGCTAAGCGCTTCGCTGTTTCCTTCATCCAGTTCAGGTCGAGTTTGCCGGTGCCGAGGACGGGGAGCGCCTCGACCGGGATGAAGTTTTCCTTGCGCGGGATCCAAAGCGTTGGGACCCCTGCCTGACGAAGCCGGCTCAGCAGTTCATCCACTCCCGCGCCTGCGGGATCCAGAGGCAGGTGCAGAACAACCAGTTTTTCGCCTTTCTGTTCGTCGGGGACTGAGGTCACCACCAGCTTCGGCTCCACGCTTCCCAGGGCTTTGTGCAAGGCTTCCTCAACCTGGACGTGGGAAACCATCTCGCCGGCCATTTTGGAAAAACGTGAAAGGCGGTCGGTGATCGAGATAAATCCGTCTTCATCCAGCTTGGCGATGTCACCGGTAATATACCAGCCGTCCTGCCAGATAGCCTGGCGGGTTCTTTCCGGCTCGCCAAGGTAGCCCCTCATCACGCTGGGCCCCTTCACCAGCAGCATCCCGTCTTGGCCGGGGGGAAGGGGCTGGAATGTTTCCGGGTGAACGACCGTTACGGCGACGCCGGGAATGGGGCGGCCCACGGTCCCCCGCTTCGCCCCCGCCTGCGTTTGATCGCCGCCGGAGTAGCCCGAGGTCTCGACCGATACGACGGGAGACAATTCCGTGCAGCCGTATCCCTGGAAGAGGTCGAGGCCGAACTTCTCCTTGAAGGCCTCTGCCAGCTCGGGCTTCATTCTCTCCGCCCCCACGATGGCCACGCGTAGGGAGGCGAAATCCTCGCGCGTGCAGCGGCGCACGTATTCCGAGACGAAGGTTGGCGTGCTGACGATCAGGGTGACGCGATGTTCCCGGCAAAGCTCGGCGACTTTGCGCCCTTCGAGGGGGTTGATGTGGTAAACCACGCCAAACCCCGAAATGGCCGGCAACCAGAGCCCCACCGTGAACCCGAAGGAATGGAAGATCGGCAGAACGCCAAGAACGCAGTCGTGGCGATCCACGTTCATCGCTTGCTGGACACTTTCGATATTCGAGACAATGTTGCGATGGCTTAGCATGACGCCCTTGGGCCTGCCCGTGCTGCCGCTCGAAAAGATGACGCTGGCTACCGAGTCGAGCGTCAGGTCGCGCGGCAGGAGCCACCGGCGCAGCGCGAAGCGGGGCAGCAGGCGGGCCGCGAGCAGAGATAGAACTCTGTCCGCCGTGGAAAAACTTTTGGCCACTTCGCCGATCATCACCATGCCAGGGCGCCTGGCGATGGAAAAACGTTCCAAGACTTTCTCAGAGGTAAAGATGGTTTTGATTTGGCAGCGGTCCAGAGCAAAGTCCAGGTTCTCCGAGGATGAGGTGTAGTTCAGGTTCACGGGTGTTTTCCCCGCCAGGCTGATGCCGAAGTTGAGCAGGGCGGTGGAGACGGTGGGCGGAAGGAGCACGCCGACCATGTTTTCGCCCGCGCACTGTTCCAGGATGAGGCGGCGGAAGAGTATGGCGCCGACGAGCGTCCTGCCGAAGGTGAGTTTGAACCCTTGCGTATCCGCCATGGCAAACCGCCGCCAGTTCCGCCGCGCGCAGTCGAGAAAAAGCGCCGGCAGGGGGCGCTGCACGGCGTCGCGGCGGAAGAAGGCCTCCGCACCCAGCTTCATCACCGCTTGCCGAACCTGAAAGGCGGTCGAGTCGGAGGGCAGGGGCGCGCCAAAGCTGACGGTGACGGGGTAAGGGATGCGCCGCGGCCACTTGAAGAAAAACCGTCCGCGCTCGAAGCTGAAAATGCTGCCCCAGACCCGGTCGAGGTGAACGGGGATGATGGGCACGGAAAGGCCGCGCGTGATCCGCTCGAAGCCGCGGCGGAAAGGCAGGAGGCCTCCCATGCGGGTGATGGCGCCTTCGGCGAAGATGCAGACGAGTTCGCCCTCCAGCAAACGCTGCTGCGCCAGGCGAAGCGACTCCACCATCTGGCGAGGCTTGTCGGCCTCGGAAATGGGGATGGCGCCCATCAGGCGGGCCAGCCCGTGAATGCCGGGCGTCTCGTAAAAGCGACGGTGCATGAGAAAGCGGATGAAGCGCTCGGTGCAGGCCCCCATCAGGAACGGATCCACGAACGAGATGTGATTGCAGACCAGCAGCGCGGGACCGCGCACGGGGAGATTCTCCAGCCCGCGCGTCTGGATGCGGTAGAAGGTGTGGGTCAGCAGCCACAGGCAGAGCCGGACCATGAAGTCGGGGAGAACCGTCAGAATATAGACGGTGGCGCCGAAAGAGAGCACGCTCATCACCAGTAATACCTGGTGCGCCTGCAAACGCAGGGGGCCTGAAAGAGCTTCAAAAATTCCCGCGCCGAGAAACACCCCGGTAAACGTCAAGACATTCGAAGCCGCGATCACCCTTCCCTTTGACCGTTCGCCCGCCCGCGCCTGGAGAAATGCCTGAAGCGGAACGATAAAGACTCCGCCGGAAAGGCCCAGCAGGAAGTGTCCGGCGAGCGCGTGCGGAAACGAGGTGTGGGCGAAATAGAGATACACGCCGAATACGCCGAGGCCGATGGAGCCCAGCGGGACCAGCCCGAGTTCCACCTGATCGCCGGAGAGCTTGCCCGCCAGGAAAGCGCCCAGCCCGATGCCAATAGAAACCGCCGCGGTGAGCAGGCTGATGTGGGTGTTGTCGAGGTGCAACAGGTCCCGGCCGTAGCGCAACACGTTTTGAAGATAGACGGCGCCGAGCAGCCAGAAGTAGGCGATGGCCAGTACCGTCAGCAACAGCGGGCGCGAGGCACGGATTTCGCTGAAGTTGCGCCAGAACTCGCTGGCCGCATTCCATCGGAACTTTTCCCCTCCGGCGATGGGCGGGACGCGCGTGATCCGCTGCGCGAGGAGCAGCCCCGCCAGGGCCATGCCCACGAGCATCGCTACGGGGAAGTAAGGCCGGGAAGGAAAGGCGTCCACCAGAAAGCCTGCGGCCACGGGCCCCATGACGATCATGCTGTAAATGGTGAGTTGCATCAGACCGTTGGCGCGCGAGAGATCTTCCTCCGGAAACAGTTGCGGCAGGACGCCTTCCTTGGCGGGGTCGAGGAAAGCGCTGTGAATGCCGAGCAGGAAGAGCATCACCAACATGCCGGTGATGTGGCCCGCGAACATGGCCAGCGTCGCCAGGGTGAGCAGCGAGGCCTCCACAATCTTCATGGCAATGATGACCCGGCGCTTGCTGAACCGGTCCGCAACTTGTCCGGCGTAGGAGGAGAAGACGATGTAAGGCAATACGAACAGGGCAGTGGCGAGCGAGATGAAGAGATTTTGGTCGGCCTTGGCGGAGACGTGCGCGAGAATAAAAAAGGCGAGGATTTGCTTGAAGGTATTATCGTCAAAGACGGCCAAGGCCTGCGCCGCGAGCAGGAAAACAAACCCGCGGTTGCTTAAAACCTTGGAATAGCCGCGCGACGAATTCGGCATGCCTTCCCCCGTCTCGAGATGAGCCGCAACAGCAATCCTTAAGCCGCCTGAGGGCTCAGAAGCAGTTGCGCATTCAGGGACCTGGGAAACGGTTGCGGAATCGCTCCGGGACAGGCCCATTGTAAAGCATGTGTTGCCCGGCGAGCATTCCTTTTCAAGTATCTTTGGGGTATCTTGCCTGTGCGATGGAGTTTTATCAGTCTGCATTAGGGAGGGCGAGCTGAAGGAATCCCTGGTGCAATTCAAGAATGGGCGTGGACGCTGGCTGCGCGGCATGATCCACCAGCCGGGCAGAGCCGGCCGGCGTGCCTCGGTGCGCGTGCCGGGCGTAGTCTTTTTCCATGGGTTCACCGGCGACCGCATGGAATCCCACTGGATGTTCGTGAAGTGCGCGCGGGCGCTGGCCCATGCCGGCGTGGCCTCACTGCGCTTCGATTTCTACGGGTCCGGCGAGTCCGAAGGCGACTTCCGCGAAATGACGCTGCGCGGCCAAATTTCGGACGCGAGAGCGGCCGTAGACTACTTCCGGCGGCAGAAGGGAATTGACCCGAAGCGCCTCGGCCTGCTGGGGCTTTCGATGGGAGGCGCGGTTGCCGCCGCGTTGGCAGCCAAGGTTCAGGCGCGCGCGGTGGTCTTGTGGAGCGCACTGGCGCATACCGCGCACCTTCGCACCCTCGCCTTAACCTCCGTGAAGCCGATTCCGGGGAGCGGTGGAGCGGTCGAGTACGATGCGCGCGAAATATCCCCGCGCTTTCTGGACGACGCCCTGAAGGTTCACCCGGTATGGTCGCTGGCCCGCTTCAAAGGTCCCACCCTGATCATCCATCCCGAAAAAGATGCTGCTGTGCCCCTCTCCCACGCTCAGGACTTCTATCAGGCCGCCGCAGCCACTGGAAAGGAATTGGTGGTGATTCCCGGCGCCGACCACGTCTTCTCCTCGGTCCCCTGGGAGCGCGAGGTCGTCGCGCGGACTGTCGAGTGGTTACGCAAGCACTTATCCTAGCCTCATCTCAATTTTCGAATCGCACATATTTTGACAGGCCAAGGATGTCGTATTAATCGCACTCGGCCGAACACCGCGTTGATTCCAAAAGACCTAACGGCTTTGTTTCGCAAAAAGGGCGTTTTCTATTAATCTGTGATGGCATATGTCTCTAGTTATCGTTTGTCATGGCCACTCGATCGAGTTTCCTCTTGCACTTCGACAGGGAATGCCGTAAGCTTGCGTTGTCGAAGCGAAAGGGGAAGCGAAGATGGGTAACGAGCGGATCGACCTGCCGCAAGGGACGTTGGACCTTCTGATCCTGAAAACCCTGGCCCTCGAACCCCAGCACGGCTGGGGCATTTCCGAGCGGATTCAGCAAGTATCGAGTGAGGCCCTGCGCATCAAGCAAGGCTCGCTCTATCCCGCCCTGCATCGGCTGGAGCGGCGCGGGTGGATCAAGGCCAAGTGGGGAACCTCGGATAATAACCGGCGCGCCAAATACTACGAACTGACAAAAGCCGGGCGCAAGCAGCTCGAGGCGGAAGAAAGCGCCTGGCGGAAATTGACGGCCGCGGTGGGCCAGGTCTTGGAAACCGCGTAACGGCGGCTATACGGCGCGAAGGCTGTAGCGCCGCTCTGCGAGCGGCGGGGTCGCCGGTCGTAGACCGGCGCTACAGCCTTTTCGTAAGGAGTGAGGAATGATCAGCGATCTCCTCTACCGCTTGCGAGCTTTGTTTCAGCGCCAATCCATGGAATCGCAATTGGACGAGGAACTGCGCGCGCACCTCGAATACCAGGTGAAGAAGTACGTGCGGTCCGGCATGCCGCTCGACAAAGCGAAACGGCAAGCGAGAGTGGAATTCGGCGGGCTCGAGCAGGTGAAGGAGGAATGCCGCGCCGCGGCGGGTTGACTGCAAGGACGTTACGTTCCAAACAGTGTCGGGAGATCGCGGGCCCCGTGAACCACTCGCACCACTTCGATCCCATCCCGGAGAGGCCTGTAGAAAATCAGGTATTTCTCGAAATCCCTAACCGGAAACGTCCTTATCCCGGTGAGGATGGGGTTTCGATAATGCATCCTTCGGCCCATCTCGGGCTGGCTGGCCAGCAACCGAAAGGTCTCTTTTGCCCTCTCAAAGAAGCGCTGTGCCGCCTCTTCGCTATCTTCACCAATGTAGACGAAATGTTCGAGGAGATCCGTAACAGCGGCGCGCCGCTTAACAATTCGGCGGGGCATGAGAGATCACCCGGTTTTGCGCGAGCGGATAGTTGAGAGGCCCTTGCGCCGGATCTGCTCCCAGTCCTTCGGCCGCATCGCACTGGCCTCGGAATTCAGGCCCTCGAGGAGCATCGCCTCCAACCGTTCTTGAGCTTTACGCTTTTCGTCTTCCCGGATCAACTCCCGAACATACTCACTGGCGGTGCTGTAACGTCCGGAAGCCACCTGCCGGTCGATGAATTCCTTGAGGGTTTCGGGTAGAGAGATGTTCATGGTGTCCATGCGCTGAACCTCGACCGCACCAATCTACTTTGATCGCCAAGTTTTGTCAATTTCTGCCATTGGGAAGAATCACGACAGGTGGGTGCGAGCCTCCCTCCTACGACGCAGTGGACCCATTCAGGCTAGAGCGCGGCGCCACTCGTCGATGAACACCTCGATATTCTGCCAGGTTTTCGGCGAATCCACGGTGATGTTATCGACGGGAGAGAGGATGAAGCCATGGGGCCCAAGGGCCCGTAAGGCTTCCCGCACCGCCGCGCGCACCTCTTCCTCCGTGCCCGTTTCAACCGTCACCGCGCCGGAGACCCCGCCCCACACCGCGATGCGGCCACGCAGCTTCTTCTTGATCAGATCGAGGTTTGAATAGGTCCCCTGGACGGGATCAATCCCGATGAGGACATCGACCCCAGCCTCCAAGTAGAAGTCGAGCATCGGTGATATCCCGCTGGTGCAAATGTAGCCGAACAGGGAGCCCCGCTCATGGGCGAGGGCAACCTCGGCCTTGAGTTGAGGGAGGATCGTTTCCTGATAAAACTTCGGCGTTACGAAGTCGCAGCCCTCATACCACGCGCGACGGATGAACAAGTCTGGCCGCGGGGAGAGCACCACGCCCATGCGCTGCAGGTTCCAATCGTGGATGATGGCCAGCAGTTCGCTGACGAAGGCGGGCGCTTCGTGGGCGAAGACCATCAGGTTCTGGAAGCCGCAGAGCCAGTTGGCCATGTCCCCGCCCACGCCCCAGCCCCCGGCCAGCAGAACGCCCTGCTGCGATGCGAAATCGCGCGCTTTTCCCGCCTCGATCTGGAACTGTGCGATGTCGTCCGGTGTGGGTGGCGTCAGCAAGTAACGCAAAGCAGTGAGTTCCTCAGGCTGGGTGATCAGGGGTTTGAGGGCGCGGGGAAGTTGGTAGTCGTCGACGAAGGGGATGTGGTTGCCGTGCGGCCAGTCGTCAGAGAGACGAACGCTGGTCTGCAGCTTGCCGGCGGGCGTGGCGTATTCCTTGTGCAAGATTGAAGAGTCGCCGGGGACGTCTTCTCGCCGTTCTTTCGTCTCCACCGCCGGGTGGAAGCGGACGGGCAGGCCGCGCAGATCGGGATGGTCCGGCCGCTGGGGCCGTGGTGTTGTGGGGATGAAGAGGAAGGAATCCAGGCCCATCGCTCGTTCGGCCTGCACCAGACCGTAAAGGTTTTCTTGGCAGAGCCGCCGCAGCGCTGTGAAGCTCATGAAGCAACAGGGCACGTGGTCGCAGGCCTCGTGTCGAAGTGCGCGCAACATGCGTTCTCGCGATGTGAGTTCGGCCATCAGGGTAAATGTCCTACTTGGGATTGTCGCCGATCCGCCCTGCAGACCAGCGAATAGCGTCCCGGACCAGGTTTTGATAGCCGGCGTGCAGATGCGCTTTTTCGTCGTGCCCCAATTGGATGTAGACGACTCGCGACTTGGCGTAAGGGCTGACCCACGCCACCGGGCCGTCGCTGGTGGGATTATCGGTTGTCAGAAGGATTTTCACCGCCGGTGAAATCCACATCCCCTTATACGTTTCGTCCCAAAGATGCAGCGGTCCCACACGCGCGGTGATGGGATGGCTCGCGACCGGCTGAACGATCAATTCCTCGCCGTGTTTATAAGTCGATGCGGGCGTATTCCCTTCAGCTTTGACGAAGTATTTTCCGCCCACCACTTCCTTGTACCACCATTCCCAGTCCGGATAGTCCACGATGGCGTGGTGGAGCACCACCAAGCCTTTACCGCTCTCAACGAAATTGCGCAGGTTAGTTTTCTCCGTCTCGGTGATGTCATTTGAAAGGTCGTACAGGACAAGCACGTCGTACCTCGCCCGCAGGTCGTTCCGGAAGGCTTCGTGGTTTGACGCGGCGTGGTCCCAATGAAAGTCCTCGACGCCCTCGAAGAGTGTATAGAACGTGGTGGGGTAATCGTGCCCGCCCGTCACCACCATCAGGCGTAGTGGCGGCAGTTCTGTATTCAAAGCAGCGGCAGCAGGCGGCAGAGTGACGGCGCCCGTCGCGGCCCATTCTGTTCCCCGCACGAAGGTGCTCACAAAGCCGGCTTCCTGCATCGCGGCCACGTCATGCCCGAGCGTGGTCTGGAAGACGCGCCCCTTGCCGTAATCCACCGTCCAGAGAATGGGCTCGTCCTTGCCCGTCCCGCCCATCTTGAGATCATCAAAGGCGGTGCCCAGAATGTGCACCTGTGCAGCCATTCGCAAATTGTGGTAAAGCTCGTCGGTGGCCAGGAAACTCTCCGGCATCCCTTTCGTTATGGGGTGCTCCCGGTTGACAAACTTCACGGGGAAGGTGTGCCTCTGCCCGTGCCCGCTCTTGGGAGTTTCCTCCGTCCAGTAGCCGCCAATCATTTGCAGGTACTCCGGCCAGGGAGGTTGCTTGATTCCCATTTTCTTATGGCCGTCTCCCAGCAACTCTAATCCCGTAAAAGCGTAGCTGGCGCCGTGGACCACCACCAGGCCTTTGCCCGACCGCACGAAGCTTGCCACGGCCTTCTCCGTGACGTCTCCCCAGCGAGGCCCGTTGTAGTCGAGCACGATGGCGTCGTAAGCGGCCAGGGTTGCACTCGTCACGCCTACGGGTTCTTCTTCCACGCGCACGTCAAACCTGCCGCTATCGAGCAGGGCTTGTTTGAGGAAAGGGGTTGTCGTTCGCCAGTCGTGATTGTTGCGGCCGGAGAAAATGAGGACGCGAACCATGCCCGGCTTGAAGAACGGAATGCTCTCCTGGGCGAAGCCGGCAGGAAAGGTGCAAATAAGACCGACCAGAAGGACCAGGAATCGTGCCTGAATTCGGGAAGGTGGCATCATGATTGTCCTCTCAATTCCCCAGTACCGCATTGAGGTGGGCCAGACTGCGAGCCGCCTGGTCGGGTGTTCCGCACTCCACGGAAAGGACGCCCTGGTAACCCGCGTCACGCAGGATCCCCACAACTCTCTTCCAATCGATAACGCCGTCGCCGCAAGCGCATCCCACCGGCGTGCCGGTGACCTTTCCCTTTTCCGCTTCCGCCTGCCGCAAAGCGATGTCTTTGGCATGGAGATGAACCAGCAGGTGCTGCACTGCTTGGAGTCCTCCATAGGGGTCCTCTCCGGCTAGGAAAACATTGCCAGTGTCGTAATTCACCTTGAGGTGCGGCGACTTGACCAACGTGGCGATGCGCAGCAGGCCCTCGGTGGTGCGAGAAATGCTTTGATGAGGTTCGATGCCCACGTCGATGCCGTAACGCCCCGCTGTTTTCAGGACGACGGTGAGCGTGTACTTCATCACCTGGAAGGCCTCTTCCAGGTTCATCCAGGCCGGCCGGATGCCCTCGTCGGTATTCACCA
>Ga0209777_10006288_pt1 | contig 13396 bp, 11 predicted proteins | sample FrelakmetHBP12HB_FD_187147 | JGI IMG/M metagenome (GOLD analysis project Ga0209777, IMG submission 187147) | Freshwater lake sediment microbial communities from the University of Notre Dame, USA, for methane emissions studies -HBP12 HB (SPAdes)... | ecosystem: Environmental > Aquatic >...
CCACTTGGCTCCATCCCCTTTCTGAGACTTCCTCGCTACTACGGGTTGTTCCGCCCCTGGGCTCCGCTTCCGTACTCTCGCCCTCGTGGTTCTTCCACTTGCGGCTTCTCCGTTCGCATCGGAGTCCCAGGTTCCCACGTTCCGCTCGACCGCCTCTCGGCAAGCTCAGGCCACCTCCATGCCGGATGCCGCTTCGGTCCGTAAACAGGCACCGCCGAAGCTCGTCCCGCGTTAACGACTCTCTGCGGTTTCGACATCGTCCCTACGCTTTCGACATGTCATCAGTGGTTCCCTTGCGGTCCTCTTCTTGCCAGTCACCTGACCTGGTTCTTCCCAGGCCTTTTCCTTCTGTGCTCACGACCATGGCTTTTGACCACAGCCGCCGAAGGTGGTTTGGAACCTGCTCCTGCCAGCCGGTTCCGAGGGGCCTCCCCTCATCGATCAAGCAGTTGCACACATTGGGCCCTCCTCGGCCCTCTGCGCTCGTGGCGCACAATCATCGGCGTAGTTGACGATCTGCGCCTGAAATTGCTCCCCCCGTTTGGTGTTCTTCCAACCCTTCAACAAACGGTTCATGTACAAGTTGGCGAGCATCGGGCTGGCCACCCCACCCTGCGGAGTCCCGCAGTGGCGATCCTTCTCTCCCGTTAGCCGCCGCTTCCCGTTTTCGTCCCGTTCCTCGACCGGAGCCGTGAGCCACATCTTGATCAGACGCAGCACATCCCGATCCACGATTCGCCGAGCGACACACTGCATCAGTTCGCCGTGTGGAACGGTGTCGAAGTACTTGGACAGATCAGCGTCCACCACATCCGTGTAGCCTTCGCAAACTAGCTTGTGCACTTTCCTGATGGCGTCCTGCGCACTCCGTTTCGGTCGATAACCATAGGCGCTTGGTTCCAGATCCGCCTCGAATATCGGCTCGAGCACCAACTTGGCCGCGGTCTGCACCACCCGGTCCCGAATAGTCGGAATCCCCAGTGGCCGCTCGCCGCCTCCGGGCTTTGGGATCATCACCCGCCGCACCGGTTGTGGTTGATACGTCTTGTCGCGTAACTCCTGTAGGATTCCGTTCAGCCACTCCGCCAGTCCCCGCGACTCGATCTCCTCGAAGTTCTGCCCGTCCACTCCCGGCGCCCCATTGTTGGCTCGCGCCAAGTGATATGCATGGGCCAGAATGTCCTCGCGATAGATCTTGTCGTAGAGCATGTAGAAGCGGTATCCCGGCTCGTTCTTCGCCTTGCGATACAGCTTGATCTGAAGGTCCCGAAGCTTACTCGGTGTTGCCAGGCTCATCGCCAATCACCGCACCTTTCCTCCTTCACAAGCACACCAGAAGCAAGGGCCCTTTCCTCCACCGGCGTTACCCGGCTTCCTCGGTCGTATGGCCCTCTCCGACTCCCAGACTGGCCGTCGCCCTTTCCGGCGACGTTTGGAGTCGCGACCTCCGCCAGCCCCGAGCCTCCCCCACTAACCCAGATCACCTTCCCTGCATGCTGTGCTCACTACCCCGGTGGACCGGATCGGGTGCTTGTTGGTTGCAACCTGGCGCATTCCCGCGCCGGGTTTCTTCCCCGTCCGCACGGCCTTCCCCGGTTTCCAGGCGGGTCGGCATCCACATCTTCACTTTCGAGGCCTGCTCAAGCTTTACACGCGTTACGGCCTGCAAGGTTGCTCGCCCACCATGCGTGGGCTTTATCACGAGGCTCCGCCCTAACCAGTTTCCCGGCTCGGACGCTCGCAAGCTATCAAGTCCTACCAACAACTACTTGAGTGGGTCCTTCCACCACTGGTGATCTGCGCCCTTGGGGCGCACTAGAAACTCCAGGTGGCGGGCTTCAGCCCGCCATCCCCGGTTTGCATTAGACTTTAAGCTTCCAGGGACGCACATCGCGCACCACGGGGCGCCGTGGAGAAATGCAAGCTCAGGACGGCCACTCATGACCACACACGTACTGCTCGAATCGAATCTCGAAGGCGTCGAAAAGGCGGGGCGCGGGAAGGTGCGGGAAATCTACAGCGCCGGCGACGCGCTCCTCATCGTCGCCAGCGATCGCATCTCCGCATTCGACTACATTCTCGCGACCGGCATTCCGGACAAGGGGCGCGTGCTGACCCAACTCTCCGTGTTCTGGTTCGATTTTCTGAAAGACGTCACGGCGACGCACTTCCTGACGGAGAACGTGGGCGAGTACCCCGAGCCGGTGCGGAAGTACCGCGATCAGCTCGAGGGCCGCTCCATGCTGGTGAAGCGGGCGGAGATGGTGCAGGTGGAGTGCGTGGCGCGCGGCTACCTTTCGGGCTCGGGCTGGAAGGAGTACCGGCAGTCCGGCACCGTGTGCGGCATTCCGCTCCCGGCGGGCCTGCGGGAGAGCGACAAGCTGCCGGAGCCGATCTTCACGCCGGCGACGAAGGCGCAGACCGGGCACGACGAGAACGTGTCCATCGAGGCAGTTGCCGCGCTGGTGGGCGGCGACCTTGCGGCTCGCCTGCGGGACCTGACGCTTGCGATCTACAAGAAGGCCGCGGAGTACGCGGCGGGGCGCGGCATCATCATCGCGGACACGAAGTTCGAGTTCGGGTTCGTGGATGGCCAGCTCGTGCTCGCCGACGAAGTACTGACGCCGGATTCATCGCGCTTCTGGCCGGTGGAGAGCTACAAGCCGGGCGGCGCGCAGCCCTCCTACGACAAGCAGTACGTGCGCGACTATCTGGAATCGATTCACTGGGACAAGCAGCCGCCCGCTCCTCCCCTCCCCCCGGAAGTGGCGGAGAAGACGAGCGAGAAATACCGCGGCGCCTACCGCGTGCTGACGGGGAGAGAGTTGTAAAAAGCGGCGGAATCGCCAGCCGGTGTCTTGGTGCGGCTTCGCGACGCAGACTTGGGGGCAGCCCGCTCAGCCAATGCGGCGAACACTTCAGCGGCCTGCCCGACGCGAATGGGGGAAACCGGTGCCAGCCTGTCCCCGGTTTTTCCCGGTTCTTCCCGGCGAATTCGCGCCCGGGACGGACCGCTCCGCCCCGTGCTCGAATTCTGACGCGGAAATAGTGCTATCCCCCTGAACGCCGGTGCACTTGTCCCGGCTTTCGAACCGTAGAAGAATGGGTGGCTATGAAACGCGCGTGGCTTCTTCTCTTCGTTTCGCTTGCTGTTCTGCGCGGCGGGCAGTTGATTGAGCCGGGTAAGGTCTGGCGGGACACCGACGGCAAACCTATTCAGGCGCACAGCGCCGGGATGACCGTCCGCGATGGCGTCTACTACTGGTTCGGCGAGAACAAGGACGGCAAGACCGATCCCGGGAAGCAGCGCATCGACGTGATCGGCATCTCCTGCTATTCGTCGCGCGATCTCGTCAACTGGAAGAATGAGGGCGTCGTGCTTCCCGCCGTGAAGAACGATCCGCACCACGACCTTCGCCCGGGCGGCGTCCTGGAGCGCCCCAAGGTGGTCTACAACGCGCGAACGAAGAAGTACGTGATGTGGGCGCATATCGATAGCGCGGATTACAGCTTTGCGCGCGCCGGTGTGGCGGTCGCCGGCAAACCCACCGGCCCGTATACGTACGTCCGCAGCGTCCGCCCCGATGGCCAGGAAAGCCGCGACGTGACGCTTTTCCAGGACGACGACGGCAAGGCGTACCTGATCTTCTCCTCGAAGGGCAACAAGACGCTGCACATCGCGCTGCTCTCCGAGGACTACCTGGCCCCGGGCGGCAAATTCGCCGAAGCCTTCGAGGGCCTCTCGCGGGAAGCGCCCGCCATGTTCAAACACGGCCGCAAGTACTTCCTCATCACCTCCGCGTGCACGGGGTGGGCGCCGAACCAGGCGATGTGGGCGGTGTCGGATTCGGTCCTCGGGCCGTGGAAGGTGATGAGCAATCCATGCAAGGGCAAGGACGCGGAGGTCACCTTCTACGCGCAGAGCACTTTCGTGCTGCCCGTGGCGGGCAAGCCGGGAAAGTTCATCTTCCTCGCGGACAAGTGGAACCCGAAGGACCTCGGCGACTCGCGCTACATCTGGCTGCCGCTCCTCGTCTCGGGCGAGAACATCGAGATCCCGTGGCGTGACAGTTGGGATCCGGCGGCATTTTGAAGCGGCTCGCTGGATGCTGCAGCGGGCCTTCGCTGTGCTACTAATCCGCCTTCAATCCCGGCGGCGCCATCCAGGCGTGGAATTCGATCGCGATCTGGCCGCTTTTCACGACGGGATCCTCATTGGCCATCTCGCGCGCCTGGTCGATCGTGCAGTCGCGGAAGATCAACAGGCCGCGAAGATCGTTCGGGTCGTTGAACGGCCCGGCCGCGACGAGCTTGCCGGACGCGGTCATCTTCTTGATCACCGCGATGTGGCCCCCGAGCAGTCGCTTCGCTTCGGGCGTATTGAAGCTGGGCGTCCACGAAGGCCCTTTGCGGCGAATGCCGACGACGTATTGAGTCAGGCGAAACTCGGGCTGTTCCGCGAACGCGATGAGCCCCAGAAAGAGGAAAGCGATGAACCGGCAGTGCTTCATGTCTTGGACTCCGAGTTCTTGTTCAACCGCCGGCACTCAACTTAATGACCGCTGGCGACGTTGATCAGATCGACGACGTCGAGAATAACACGCGACCGGCGATCGTAGACCACAGCAAACCCATCCACACAGCCGCGCTCGCAGGGACCTCCTGGCCGGCAATGATCGAACAGCCAGGGGTTCCGCTCGTGCTGCGGCATGGAGACTTCCCGGACGCCGGCCTTGACGTGTTTTTACGTTGTATTTACCATGTAAAGCATGGTGTTCGATTGGGACGACGCCAACCGAGGGCACATCGCCCGCCACGATGTGGGTCCGACGGAAGCGGAAGAGCCGTCCGGGTCGAACCTCTGGAAGCCGACGTTCAGCAACACGAAACCGAACAGCGAGTGCTCTGCTTCGGACGCACGAAATCGGGGCGGCTGCTTGCGGTCCTATACACCGGGCGGCTCGGTAAAATCCGGGTCGTCACCGCTTATGACATGACCAAAGAGCAGCAACAGCTCTGCTTCGAGGGGAGATGAATATGACAAAAAAACAAATCGTAATTCCGAGATTCCGCAGCGAAGCCGAGGAAGCCGAGTGGTGGGACGGTCATCCGGAGTTGGCCACAGAAATCATGAAGCGCGCGGTCAAAGCCGGGAAGGCAAGGCGGGCGGTGCCGCTAAAGACCGTCACCATGCGGCTGCCGGTATCCGATCTCAAAGCGGCTCGGGATCTGGCGCTGCAAAAGGGACTGCCGTATCAGACCTACCTCAAGATGCTCCTGCACGAAGCCCTCGAGCGCGAACGCCGTTCTGCATGATTGACCGGCCGTGAACGCTTTTGGCGGCTTCTCGCGCCCATTGCTTTTCGCTCCTCACCAGTATATATATCAGTCAGTACAGAGATGGAGATTGAGCCATGACCAAAGCCCGCCCTCCCGAAAGCTTTCTGCCGCTGAAGCCGCACTGGTTTCACGTGCTGCTGTCGCTCGCCGATCAGGACCAGCACGGTTACGGGATCATGCAGGAGGTCCTCGAGCGCACGGACGGAAAAGTGCGGCTTTGGCCCGCAACGCTCTACGGCACACTGAAGCGGCTGATCGAGGAAGAACTGATCGGGGAATCCCGCGCGCGGCCCGCCGCAGAGCTGGATGACGCCCGGCGGCGGTACTACCGGCTTACCCGGCTCGGCCGGCGCGTGCTCGCGGCCGAAAGCGAGCGGCTGGAGGACCTGGTTCGCGCGGTTCGCGCCAAACGGGGGCTGGCGCGGAAGGAGGCATAGTCATGAATCAAACGGCCAGCTCATCGCGGAAGGTGGCGATTACCCTGCGCATTTACCGGGCGCTGGCCGGCGCCTTCCCGTACGAATTCAAGAATGTCTACGGCGACGAGCTGCTCCAGGCGGTGGAGGATGGCATTGAGAGCATCTGGCGCCGTCATGGGGTGGCGGGGCTCCTCCGGTTGCTGCTCGACGTCGCTATCCGCGTTCCCGCCGAGCATTTCGCGGAACTGGGGCAGGACATCCGGCACGGGGTGCGGGTGCTGGCCGGCTCGCCGGGGTTCACAGCGGTGGCGATGATCTCCCTCAGCCTCGGCATCTGCATCGCCACCTGCGCCTATAGCGAAACGAACGGTCTCCTCCGCGATCTGCCGGGAGTGCCGCACCCGGATGAACTCGTGGCGCTGCAGGCGCCCGTCTCCTATCCCACTTATAAGCGGTTCCGGGAGCTGAAGGACCTGTTCTCCTCCACGTTCGCGTACGTCGCGCCGGTTCCGCTCGGGGTCTCGCAGGGCGGGCGCGCGGAGAGGACGTGGGGACACCTGGTCACGGCCTCCTACTTCTCCACGCTCGGCGCGCGTCCGCTGTTGGGACGCTTCTTTGACGAGGCCGACGAGCGGCCCGGTCAGGCTCCGGCCGTGGTGATCAGCTATCGCTTGTGGGAGGAGCGCTTCGGCTCCGACCCGGCAATTATCGGCAAGACGCTCCGCATCAACGGGCACCCCTGCACGGTGATCGGGGTGGGCGAAAAGGAATTTCGGGGCGCTTCGCCCGCCATGCTCGTGGCGGACCTGTGGTTGCCGCTCTCGGTCGATCCGCAGCTGGCGCCGGAGCTGGCGGGTAACGCCCTGGAGCGGCGTGACCTCACCATGTTTCAGGTATCCGGGCGCCTGCGGCCGGGAATCACCGAGGCCGCGGCGGAGGCGGAGCTGAGTTCCGTCGCGCAGCAACTGGCGGAATCTTACGGCGAGGTGGATCGGAATCAGACGGGGAACCGCGTGATGCTGCTCGCGGGCGGGAAGATCCTGCCGCTGCGCAAGCAGGACATGCCGTTCTTCCGGGAGTTTCTGATGGTGCTGGGTAGCCTGCTGTTGCTGATCGCCTGCGCGAATGTCGCCAACATGATGCTGGCCCGCGCGGCGGAGCGGCGCAAGGAGATTGCCGTGCGCCTCGCACTCGGCGCCGGACGCGCCCGCATCATTCGGCAGTTGCTCACCGAGAGCATGCTGCTGGCCGCGGGCGCAGCCGTCCCCGCGTTCCTGCTCAGCATCTGGCTCATGCACGTGCTTTCGCAGGTGAGGATGCCGATGCCGATCCCCATCAGTTTCGACCTGGCGCCGGACTGGCGCGCGCTGCTGTTCACCTTTGCCCTGACGGCCTTCACCGGACTGGCTTTCGGACTCGCGCCGGCGCTGCAGGCCACGCGCACCGACCTGGTGTCCGCGCTCAAGGAAGGCGGCAATGTACGCCTGCGCAGATTCCGGGCGTTGAGCCTGCGCAACGCTCTGGTGCTCTGCCAGATGGCCGCCTCGCTCACGCTGTTGCTGCTGACCGGATACATGGGGCTCGGCATTCAGAGCACGTTGGGCATTCAGGAAGGGTTCAACCCCCAAAACCTCTATTTGATATCTCTCGACCCCGTGCGCGACGGGTACTCGCCGGCGCGTGCGGTGGCATTCTTCGAGAAGCTGCTGGAGCGAGTGAAGGCGCTACCCGGCATCACCGCGGCCTGTCTTACGGACACGCTGCCGGTTGCCCAAGACGGCAACCCCGGCGTGCGGTTTTCCACCTCCGGCCCTGAAGCCGATGCGACGCGCGGCGAGGACTGGGCGCGCAAGCACATAGTGGGCCGCGACTACTTCGAGACGGCGGACATCAAGATCCTTGCCGGACGAGCCTTCCGCAAACAGGACGAGAAAACCGGCACGTCGGTGATCGTCAGCCAGGAGACCGTCCGCCGCTTCTGGAAGGGAAAAGATCCCGTAGGACTCTGGATCGAAATCAGCAAGGGCGAGGCGTCGGGCGGCTTCGGCGTGTGGCCGGGGACGCTCGATTACCGCTCCAACGTGCTGGGCAAAGGGAGCCGCAGTTTCGAAGTGGTGGGTGTCGCTCGGGATGTATCGGAGGACCTCGTGGCGAGTAAGAAGCACGCGGCCGTCTATTTCCCGCTGCGTCCGGCGGATTACGTCCAGCCATCCCTGCGCGGCGTGACGCTCATGGTGCGCGCAGCGCCCGGCGTGGATGCGATCAGCGCGGTCCGGCGCCAGATCTCGACGATGGATTCCACCATCACTCCATTCAATGCCCGCAGCATGACCGAGCACATTGCGCAATTCATGTCCGGGCTCAACGCAGCCTCGTGGACTTACGGCTTGATGGGCTTTTTCGGCCTGATTCTGGCTTCGGTCGGCCTGGCAGGCGTCACGGCGTATTCAGTCGCACAGCGCGGCCACGAGATCGGCATCCGCATGGCGCTGGGCGCGCAGAAGCGCAATGTGCTCGCGCTGGTCATGAAGGAAGGGGTGACACTGGTGACGGTGGGCACGGCGGTCGGCCTGGCGCTCGCCTGGGCGGGAATGCGTGCCCTCTCCGCCGCTTTCTTCACCGTGGCCAGCGTGCAAGGCTACGATCCGGTCCTGCTGGTGGGGGCGCCGTTGCTGCTCGCCGCGCTGGCTCTGGCTGCCTGCTACGTGCCGGCGCGCCGCTCGACGCGTGTGGATCCGGCGGTGACGCTGAGGATGGAATCGGCGCGGTGATGAGCGCCGGCAGCCGCTCGCTTGCCGGTCTTCAATCGCGCCAGGGCTGGTGCGCCTTGTAACGCTTGCTGCGGCTCTCAATGGTCTGCCTCGAGGTTTACCTGTTCTTCCCACAGGCTCTCAGGCCTACCCGTCTTTCCCATCACTTTCTTCCAATCGAGAAGCGAGCGGACTTCATAGCGGACTTTTAAGCGGCACTTCGAGCTTGTTGATAAAGGAGCAAATATATGATATACATATACTTGCTTAGTATTCTAAAGTGGCCATGGGAGCGGACATTAAAGCGGATGATCGGGGGGAGCTCGTCTCCATCATGGAGCCGCTCCTTATTGGCGACCGCAACCGCGGCGCGCTCACGGACTTGGCGCTCGACATCACCCAGAAATCCGCCGGCTTTCGTCGGAGCCTGCATCCCTCCACGCTAGCCTCCCTTGCCGGACTGGTAAGGGCGATGAACTGCTACTATTCCAACCTCATTGAAGGGCATGACACGCACCCCCTGGACATCGAGCGGGCACTCAGGAACGACTATAGCCAGGACGCCCGGAAGCGCGACTTGCAGATTGAAGCCAAGGCGCATATCGCCGTCCAAGAATGGATTGACGGCGGGGGCCTGGGGGCCGGCCGCGCAATCAACGCCGAAGCGATTTGCGAGATTCACCGCCGGTTTTACGAATTGTTACCTGAAGATCTACTTTGGGTCCAAGATACTGCTTCGAAAGCGTGGGTCCGTGTGGTCCCCGGCGAGCTTCGAACCCGGGACGTTCAGGTTGGCACCCACGTCGCCGTCAGTCCCGGCGCCCTACCCCGCTTCCTGCAACGCTTCGAGCAGGTCTATGGGAATCTCGGCAAGACCGAGTCAATCATCTCGACCGCCGCAGCTCACCATCGCCTCTTGTGGATACACCCATTCCTGGACGGCAATGGTCGCGTCGCCAGGCTGATGTCCCACGCGACGCTGCTGGAGACGCTTGATACCGGCGCGGTTTGGTCAGTTGCGCGCGGCCTCGCCCGCAATGTCCTGGAGTACAAGCGGCTTCTCGCCAACTGTGATCTGCCACGCCGCAACGACCTTGACGGGCGCGGTACGTTGAGCGAGGAAGCACTCGCTGAGTTGATACGGTTCTTTCTTGCCGTATGTATTGATCAAGTGAACTTCATGGAGAGCCTGGTTCAACCCGATCGCCTGCGAACTCGAATCCTCCTGTGGGCGGAGGAAGAAATCCGGCTCAGACAGCTCCCCCCGAAATCCACCAACATCCTCGAGGCGGTGCTCTACCGCGGTGCTCTACCGCGCGGCGATGCCGACGCTGTTGTCGGCACCGGTGAACGGCAGGCCCGGCGTATTGTTTCTGCTCTCCTGGATAAGGGAGTGCTTGTCTCCGATAGCTCTCGATCTCCTCTGCGCCTCGCCTTCCCCGCCGCCCTTGCGTCCCGCTGGATGCCTGGGCTTTTTCCGGAACAGCCCTAGCGGAGACCCAATCCTACGATCCGCCACTCGAGAATCCTGCCGCTGCAACTAACAAGTGACAGTTACTTATGTGCGGAGTCCAAGCCGGAGCGCCGGAAGAACGCTCTCCGCTCGCGGTGGCTCACAGAATCTGTGTCGGGCGAGAACATCGAGATCCGGTGGCGTGATAGTTGAGAGCCTGCCGGGCCTTGAAGCGGGTTGGCGGCGGAGGCTGGCGGCTTGAGAAACCGGAGTTCTTACTCCCTCCAGGGCTGGCCGGCCTTGTATCGCTCGATGCGGCGTTCGATGACTTGCGCCCGGCCGGGATCCGCCTCGGTGGCCCGGTAGGCGGCGGCAATCGCATCGTCGAATTGAGACTTCTCGGCGTAGGCGGCGGCGAGCGTATCGAGTGTCGCGGCGTCCTTGGACCCGGTGAGCATCATCGCGCGCTCGGCCATCGCCAGAGCCTCAGAGCCGTTGTGCAGGGACGGGTCGGTCGCCAGGATCCACGCGGCGCGGCGCAGGGCCGTGGCGTTATCGGGAGTGAGGCGGATGACCTCGCGCCAGTGCGCGAGAGCTTCGGCGCGGTCACCGGTTGTCTCGGCGAGCTTCTGGTGCGCCTCGCCGTAGTCCGCGTTGAGGGCCACGGCCTGGCGCAGTTGCGCGAGGGCAGCGTCGTTCTCTCCCCGCCGCATGCTGACCAATGCCAGGTAGTAGTGCTCCTGCGCTGTGGGATTCGCTGAGACCGCAACCGGCTCGGCGTCGCGACCGGTTTCGAGCAGATGGATGGCCATCGCCAGCGGCGCGGCGCGGAGATTCTCATCCCTGGCCTTTTCGAGATAAGGCAGCGCCTCGCTCCGGCGGCCGGCCAGCAGAAGAATCATGCCCAGGCGGCGCTGTGCGTCCGTGTCTTCGGGAGCAATGTCGAGAACGGTTTTCCACACGGCCGCGGCTTCGTCGTAGCGCTTTTCTTTTTGCAGGTAGACGGCGCGGTCGTAGAGACGGTAGTAGTCGAGCGCCGGGCCGCCGATGGCTGTGAGGCCCGCGGCAGGAATATTGACGAATTCCGGGAGATTCACGGCGCGGTTCGCGGCGGTGGAGTTTTCGATCAGGATGGGCGGAGTGTCGTTCCCATCCGCGTCGATGTGCGTGAGGTACATCTGCGTGTACGGCGAGCGGGCCTTCGAGGAAAACACCAGCCAGCGGCCATTGGGCGAGAAGCTATGCCAGGAGTTCATCCGCGGCGTGTTGCATCGCATGCGGCGCGCCTGGCCGCCCGCGGCCGGAACAATGTAGAGCTGGCTGTCGGGGCGCATGAGCTGGCCGTTGCGGGCCTGGACGAAGACCAGCCAGCGGCCATCCGGAGAGAGCTTCGGAAACGTGTTGCTCATTCCGTTCGCCGAGGCGCCGGCGATGGGCTCCGCGCGCCCCCCGCGGCCGTTGTTGAAGGGGATGCGGCAGAGGTCGTAGCGGATCTGCGGCTCGTCAGGATCGTTGGCGAACTTCGCCGGCGGCCTGCCAGGCGGATCCGGGTCCTGGGCTCGCGCGCGGGCGAACACGAGGTATTTCCCGTCCGGGCTCCAGACGGCGCCGAATTGCACATAGGCCGGATCGCCGGCGCCGGGCAGGGGTTGCAGAATCCCGGCGCCGCGGCTGTACCAGGCGAGGATGCCGCGCGTAGGAAAGAAGACCTGCAGGAAGCGGTAGTCGGTGAAGTTGGCGACGTAGTAGTTGCTCGAGCGGGAGCCCGGTGTATCGATGGTGGTGACGACGGCGTCGCCGGCCGGCGAGATCTGGGACATGAAGCCGACGCGGATTGAATTCTCCAGGCGGCCCTGGGCCGAGGCCCATTGAATGACATCCCCGGTGCGCACGTTCGTCTCGGGCTTGACCTCGGCCAGAAAGTAGCGGCCCTTGTTGTTGTGGAGCCCGTCGAGATCCATGCCCATGAACTTCCCGTCGCGCGAGAAAGAGTGGCAGTTCGCGCACACGGGAAGCCCCTGCATGACGATGCGGCTCCGCGCTTCACTCACGTCGCGCAGGCGCCAGTTCACCAGGCGCACTGCATAGGGCGCGAGGGGCTTGATTACGCCTTTCTCGGTTTCCGTCGGCATCAGCGGGACGTCGCGATAAAAGATGGGCGCTCCCACAGGATCCGTCGAGGTCCGAATGCGCACCGCCGCTTTCGAGACCGCGTGGCCCTGGTCGAGCCCCGTCAGCGTGATGGTCGCGGGCGCGGTCTTCGATCGGCTCTTGATCAGTTCCCACATCGCAGCGGCGGGTTTCCACGCTCGTTGCCGCGGGTCCACCGTGGGCAGTTCGTTGGTGGTGGAGATGCAATCGCGGTCGATCTCGCCGACGCGCACGTGCGGGCCGTTGGAGATCAGGCGCAGCGGCGGTCGTCCCGAAGCGAAGGAGACGTCGATGCGCCAAGTGCTCGCCTTGGTCGTGTCACGCCAGAGAAACGTGGGAGCCGCAATGTCCGGGGGAAAGAGCGAGCCTTCGGCCGGATAGTCGATCGCCAGCCCCGGCGTGCCGGCGGACAGCACGACCGGAAGGACGAGCGCGAGGGTGAGGAGAATTGCCCGGACCAACTCTTTCATTTTACCCGTCCGGGTTTGCGACTACCGTTTGAGGCTTCCGCGGAGCTGCTGCATCTGCGCAACGGAGATCACCGCTTCGGCATCGAGAGTGAGAACCAACCGGCCGGCGCCACCGTCGGCGAAGTGCAGCGAGCGGAGCCGCACCAGATCCTGCAGCACCGGCGGCAGAGTGGCGCGGAAATCCGTCGCTTTATCGAGCGCGGATTGCACAGACGACCGGATCTTCTCGCGAAGCGACTCGCCCAGCGAGCCGGAGCGAAGCAATTCGCCCAGCGTGCCATCGGCCTGAATCTCACCCACCTCGGCATCCAGGCGGGCTCGAGTGGAGTTCTCGAGAACCGGCGTCAGCTTCACCGGAACGACTCCGTCGCCTGCAACCAGCCGCTTGTTGATAGTCTTGCCCAGCGCCTTCATGCAGGCCCAGCGTTCGAAGTGCATCTCCGCGGTCAGTACGGCGACGGGCTGCGCTGGGACCAGAGCGGCGCGCTGAATCGCGATGCGCTCTCCGCAAGGCTCGTTGCGGTCGAGATGCGCACGGAGAATATCGGTGACGTGAGCTTGCAGGTCGCTGAGATCCGCGGAGAGCGATAACGTGTAGCTGTCGGGCTTGGCGCCCTTCCAGACCGCGCCGGAGGCAGTGATGGCGATGGGCTCGCGATCGACCTCCACCGAGGTCCGCGCGGGCGGGATCCTCAACAGCGGTTCCTGTGCAACGAGCGGCAGCGCCAGAGCAATGACAGCGGCAATTCTCATAATGCGGTGCAAGTAGTATCGACGCACGCCGCGGGGCAGGCGTTACGGCTCGCCGGCCGC
>Ga0209777_10006289_pt1 | contig 13394 bp, 6 predicted proteins | sample FrelakmetHBP12HB_FD_187147 | JGI IMG/M metagenome (GOLD analysis project Ga0209777, IMG submission 187147) | Freshwater lake sediment microbial communities from the University of Notre Dame, USA, for methane emissions studies -HBP12 HB (SPAdes)... | ecosystem: Environmental > Aquatic >...
GGCAGCACTCCCAACGCGCTCGCGCTCTCGCCCGACGGCCGAACGCTGTACGTCGCGAATGCCGACAACAACGCCGTCGCCGTCGTCGAGCTCGGCCCGGAGGAGCCCCGCGTGCGGGGCCTGATCCCGACGGGTTGGTACCCGACCGCGGTCGCGCTGTCCGGCGATGGCCGGACGCTCTACGTGGCCAACGGCAAGGGCGGCGGCTCGCTCCCGAACCCGAAGGGCCCGACGGCGCCCGGGGTCCGGGGACGCGAGCAGTACATCGGGGCGCTCCTCAAGGGGAGCCTCTCGGCGATCCCCGTTCCCGACGCCGCTGGGCTGCGCCAGTACACCGGGCAAGTGCTGGCCAACTCTCCCTATAGCGATGTGCTGCTGGAGCGGGCCGCGTGGCCGGCCGGTTCGCCGATCCCGGCGACGGTGGGCCAACCCTCGCCGATCCGCCACGTGCTGTACGTGATCCGCGAGAATCGCACCTACGACCAGGTGTTCGGCGACGTCGCGCGCGGCGACGGCGACGCCGCGCTGGCGATCTTCGGCGACAGCGTCACGCCCAACGCCCACGCGCTCGCGGCCACCTTCACGCTGTTCGACAACTTCTACGTGGACGGCGACGTGAGCGCCGACGGGCACATGTGGTCCGACGCGGCGTACGCGGGCGACTACGTGGACAAGACCTGGCCGGCCAACTACAGCGGCCGCCGCGAGTGGGATTTCCTCGCCGGGCTCCCCGCCCTCGATCCGCTGGCCGGCTACCTGTGGGACGCGGCCCGCCGCGCCGGCGTGTCGGTGCGCAACTACGGCGAGATGACGCAGTGGGATACCACCGCGCGCATCGCCCGGGCGGACGACAAGGGGCTCGAGGCGGTCACCGATCTCCAGTTCACCGGCTGGGACCTGGACGTCCCGGACAGCGCGCGCGTGGACGAGTTCCTGCGCGAGCTGGGTCAGGCGGAAGCCGGCGGCACCTTGCCGCAGCTCATGATCCTGGATCTGCCGAACGACCACACCTACGGGCGGGCGGCCGGGCGCCCCACGCCGCGGGCGATGGTCGCGGAGAACGACCGGGCCCTCGGCCGCATGATCGAGGGGCTCTCGCGGTCGCGGTTCTGGAAGGAGACGGCCGTCTTCATCCTCGAGGACGACGCCCAGAACGGACCGGACCACGTGGACGCCCACCGCTCGCCGCTCCTGGCGCTGAGCCCGTACGTGAGACGCGGCGCCGTGGACAGCACCTTCTACACGACGGCGTCGGTGCTGCGGACGATCGAGCTGATCCTCGGGATCCAGCCGATGAGCCAGTACGACGCGGCCGCCGGTCCGCTGTTCCCGGCGTTCACCACGCGGCCGGACACGGCGCCCTTCGCGGCCCTGCCGGCGACCTGGCCGCTGAACGAGCGGAACCCCGTGAGCTTCCGCTCCTCGCTCAATCCCAGGGTGTTCCTCAGGCCGGACTTCGCCGACGAGGAGGTGCTGAACCGCGAGATCTGGGCGTCGGCGAGATCGACGCCCATGCCGGCGCCCAGGCACAGCGCGATGCTGGTGCGGGGTGAGAAGTGAGGAATAGTGAGGGGTGAGAGGGCGACGTGAGAGGTGAGACTGTGGAGAAGCGTGAGAGGTGAGAGGCCGGACCGCAGCTTCTCACCTCTCACGCCATTTCCCCTCGCACGTCTCACCTGGCCTTCTCACCCCTCACGCCTCACGTCTCACCACCGTATGGCCGCACTCCCCCACGTGAACCCGCTCCCGAACGCCGTAAGGATCAGCAGATCTCCCCGCGCCAGCCGTCCCGCCTGCACGCACTCGTCCAGCGCGATGGGGATCGAGCCCGCCGTGGTGTTCCCGTACCGCTGGATGTTGTTGTAGATCTGGTCGTCCCTGAGACCCATGAGCTTCTGCACCATCTCCGAGATGCGCAGGTTGGCCTGGTGCGGGATGAGGAGCTTGATGTCCTGTGGCGTGAGCCCGTTGGTCTGCAGCGCCAGCTGGACCGACTCCGGCATCCGCGTGGACGCGTGCTTGAAGACTTCCTTCCCCTGCATGTGGCCGTAATGCTTGCCAGCATCGATGTCCTCGTGCGAGATGCGCGGGTGGTGGGCCGAGGCGGGGGCCTCTGAGAACAGCAGCTCCGCATACCGCCCATCGGCGAAGATGTGGGTCGAAAGGACACCGCGCCCGTCATCGCCGGTCGGGCTGAGGATCGCTACCCCGGCCCCGTCTCCGAACAAGACCGATAGATCTCGGCCCCGAGTGGACAGGTCCATTCCGGTCGAATGCACCTCGGAGCCCACCAGCAGGATGCGCTTGTACTGGCCGGTCCGAATCCACGCGTCGGCGATGGAGAGACCGTACAGGAAGCCGGTACACTGGTTCCTGACGTCCAGGCAGGGGATCCCCGGCACCCCCAGCTTCCGCTGCAGAAACACCCCGCTGCCCGGGAAGAAGTAGTCGGGAGAAAGTGTGCAGTAGATGATGCAGTCGAGGTCGGACGGCTTGAGGCCGGCACGCCCGAGCGCCAGCATGGATGCCTCGTATGCCATGTCGGCGCCGGACTGCCCTTCGGCGACCCAGCGGCGCTCCGTGATCCCGGTGCGCGTGCGGATCCACTCGTCCGACGTGTCCATCCACTGGGTGAACTCTTCGTTCTTGACGACCCGATCGGGGACGTAGAGCCCGGTGCTGATGAATTCGGTGCGCGGCATGGCACTGCCCTTCCCGGGAGAGGCGAGGAGCGCGAACGCTACGGCCCGCGGCTGCCGCGGACAAGGGCGCGAGGGTAGAATTGCCACATGGATGCCCACGATGCCATCACGGCCCGTACCTCGACGCGTGCCTTCGCGGATCGGCCGGTGCCCCGCGCCGTGCTCGAGCGGCTGCTCGCGGCCGCCGTGCGCGCGCCCAATCACAAGCTCACGGAGCCGTGGCGTTTCGCCGTGCTCACCGGGACGAGCGCCGCGCGCTTCGCGGAGCTGCGGCGGGCCCACCGCGCGACGCGGTTCCCCGACCCCGCTTCCCCAGAGGCCGCGAAGGCGATCGACAAGACCTACCGCGAGGCGTTGGGCACGCCCGTCTTCGTCGTGGTGGGCTCCGTGGTCTCCGACGACGCGGTGCGGCGCGAGGAGGACTACGCAGCGGTGATGATGGCGGCCCAGAACCTGATGATCGCGGCCACGGCGGAGGGGCTGGGCAGCTACCTCCGCACGGGAGGCATCCTGGAGGACGCGGGAGTCAAGCAGCTGGTGCGGCTCCCGGCCGGCCATCGCCTGGTCGCCGTCATCTCGCTCGGATACCCGGCCGCGCCGCAGGAGGCGAAGAAGCGCAGCGATCCGGCCGGCAAGACCCTCTGGCTCGAGTGACCCCGCTCAGCCCTGCGCGCCGGGGCCCGCCGGCGCGACGGTGAAGAGGTCCCGGAGCGCATAGAACAGCTCCTCCCGTGTGAAGGGCTTCGTCAGGAACCGGACGCCTCCCAGTGCCAGCAGGCTGTCCACCAGCCGCGCCGTCGTCAGGCCCGACATCAGCAGGCAGGGGAACGAGGGCCGCTTCTCGCGGATCCCGAGGACGACCTCGGCCACCGGCGTCCCGGGCATGACCAGATCGAGGATCGCGGCGCGAAACCGGTCGGGCTTCGCCTTGAGGTGCGCCAGGGCCACGGTGCCGCTGTCCACGTCGAGGGTCTCGAGGCCGAAGCTCTCGAGCAGACGCACCAGGCTCCGGCGGAAGTCCTTGTCGTCGTCGGCCACGAGCACCGAGCCCTCGAGCCTGAGCGGCGCCGAAACCGCCGGGCGCGCCGCCGAGGCATAGAATGGCACCTCGATCTCGACCGTGGTGCCCGCGGGCGACGACGTCACGTGCAGCTCGCCCTCGAGCGCCTCGACCAGCGAGTCCACCGTGGCCAAGCCCAGCCCCTCGGCACCCCGGTTGGCGCGCGACGTGTAGAACGCCTCGAGTATGTGAGGCAGCACATCCGCCGGGATCCCCGAGCCGTTGTCCTGGACCACGACCCGCGCATACCCGGGCCGGTCGCTGGGTTCGGCCCGCACGGTGACGACGCCGCCGCCCGGCGTGGCCTCGAGCGCGTTGTCCACCAGCGCCGCGAGCATCTGCGCCCACTCCTCGGTCTCGCCGGCGACGGGCGGCAGCGCGTCGGGAAGCGAGACCTCGAAATGGTGCGACTCGGCGCGCTCGGCGCGGAGGTGATCGAGCACGCGAGGCCAGACCAGGGCGAGCGTGGTCTCACGCTCCCGCGCCTCGCCCCCCGCGGCCAGGTGGGCGAGCTGTTCCGCCCGCGCGGCGCTGCGCGTCGCAGCCGCCGCCGTTGCCGCATCCCCGAGCTGGACAGCCCGCTTCAGGTCCCGCGCGATGGTCTGCGCCACCGCCTGGACCACGCTCAGTCGCCGGCCCAGCGCCTCGCGCGGCGCCGAGCGCCGCGCGCCGCGCTGCGCACGGTTCTCCAGCCGGTTCAGCCGCGCCATCACCTCGGCCGACCGCAGGCGCTCCAACTCCAGCGCCTGGTCGAGCTCCGAGGCCGCGCGCGACGCCGTGCCTCGCAGTGCCGCCGCGAAGCGGAACGACGCGGCGCCCACCGCCGCGGCCGCGCCGACCGCGATCACCGCCGTCGCTGCGCCGGCCACGATCCCGGCTAGCCCCATGGCCGCACCGGCTGCGCACCACACCAGAGCCCGCCTCCGCGGCAGGAGCTGCGGAGCCACGGCGGCGGCCACCGCGCCCGCGGCGGCGGGCACCCACCACCGCTCCGTGAGCCACGCAACGACCAGGGATCCGATCACCAGGCAGGCGAGCGCCACCACGGGGGCCTCGCGGTTCGCGGCCAGCGCGATCCGGTGGGCGGCCAAGCCCGCCGCCACCAGGATCAGGTCGGCGGCCGCCCCGGGGCCCAGCGGGAGCCTGAGGCCTGGGAGGGTATCCGAGACGAGCAGCGCCACGCCGGCCAAGGCGAAGAGATCGGCCAGATACACAGCCACCTGGTGGCGGACGCCGCGGCTCATAGACCGAACCAATGTGAGGACGACCGCGCGGGAGCGGAAGCGGGGCCGGCTGCGAATCTCCCGGACCGCGGCTATCGTAAGGTAGGCATGATCCTACCGACTCTTCTGGTCAGCGCCGCGGCTCTGGGCGGAGGCTACGCCTGGGCCAAGGGATTCGTGAGGAAGCGCCTGCGCTTCGTGGACGCCATGTACACCCGTCCGGCGCCCTGGGTCGCCGGCGCCGCGGCGGCGCTCGTCGCCACGCCGTTCACGCTGCTTCCGCTGATAACCGGGCTGACGGCCGTGGGGCTCGGGGTGGGTGTCGGCTTCGGCGTGCGGGTGGCGCAGCGCGACCGCTTCCTGCCTCCGGGAGACGAGTAACCCAGGCTAGGCCAGCTGGCGCAGCACGTACTCCAGGATCCCGCCGTGCCGGTAGTACTCGACCTCCATCGGCGTATCGATCCGGACCACCGCCCGGAATTCCCTCGCGGGGCCGCCCACCGGCTGCGCCCTCACGGCGACTTCCTTCGGCCCCTTCCCGTCGAGCGCGGCGGGGACGCCTGACACGTCGAACACCTCTTCGCCCGTCAGGCCGAGCGTCTCCGCGGTCTCCCCGGCCCTGAACTGCAGCGGGAGGATCCCCATCCCCACGAGGTTGCTGCGGTGGATCCGCTCGTACCCTTCGGCGATCACCACCCGTACGCCGAGGAGGCGCGGTCCCTTCGCCGCCCAGTCGCGCGACGAGCCGGCGCCGTACTCCTTTCCCGCCAGCACCACGAGCGGGACGCCGGCGGCCAGGTACTTCACCGACGCGTCGTAGATGGACATCCGCTCACCGTCCGGCAGGTGGCGCGTCAGGCCGCCTTCGGTCCCGGGCACCAGCTTGTTCCTGATCCGCACATTCGCAAAGGTGCCGCGCACCATCACCTCGTGGTTGCCGCGGCGCGACCCGTACGAGTTGTAGTCCTTCGATTCGATGCCGCGCTCCGTCAGGAAGCGTCCCGCCGGGCCGTCCTTGCGGATCGAGCCCGCAGGCGAGATGTGGTCGGTCGTGATGCTGTCGGCGAGGAACGCCAGCACGCGCGCCCCGGCGATGTCGGTGATCTTGCCCGGCTTGCGCGGCATCCCGTCGAAATACGGCGCCCGCCGGATGTACGCCGACGCTTCGTCCCAGCCGTACAGTTCGCCTTCGGGCACCGGCAGTGACCTCCACCGCGCGTCGCCCTCGAAGACGCCGCCGTACTCCCGGCCGAACATCTCCGCCTTGAGCGCCTTCTCGACCGTCTCGGCGACCTCCTTCGAGGTGGGCCAGATGTCCCGGAGGAACACGGGCTTCCCGCCCGGTTCGGTCCCGAGCGGCTCGGTCAGCAGGTCGAGGTCCATCCGCCCCGCCAGCGCATACGCGACCACCAGAGGCGGGCTCATCAGGTAGTTGCCGCGCACTTCGCCCTGGATGCGACCTTCGAAGTTGCGGTTCCCGGACAGCACCGACAGGACGACCAGCTGCCCCTCCTTGATCGCCGCGGAGACCGGCTCGGGCAGCGGCCCGCTGTTCCCGATGCAGGTGGTGCAACCGTACCCCACCAGGTGGAACCGCAGCCGCTCGAGGTAGGGCGTCAGCCCAGCCTCGGCGAGGTAGTCGGTGACGACCTTGGAGCCCGGCGCGAGGCTCGTCTTGACCCACGGCCGGGTCTGGAGACCGCGCTCCACCGCCTTCTTCGCGAGCAGTCCCGCCGCGACCATCACCGACGGGTTCGAGGTATTGGTGCAGCTGGTGATCGCCGCGATGACGATGGCGCCGTGCCGGAGCGTGTACGAATCGTCATTGGACCGCACCGACGCCTCTCCGGCGCCCGTGCCCTGGACCAGCTGCGGCAGCGCCGCGGCCCAGGCCTGCTTGGCGCTCTTGAGGGCGACCCGGTCCTGGGGACGCTTGGGGCCGGCGATGCTCGGCTCGACCTTGCCGAGATCGAGCTCGAGCGTGTCGCTGAACACCGGCTCCGCTGACGCGCCGTCATGGAACAGCCCCTGCTCCCTCGCGTACGCCTCGACCAGCTCGATCCGCCATTCCGGCCGTCCGGTGAAGCGGAGATAGCGCAGCGCCTCCGCGTCTACCGGGAAGATGCCGCAGGTCGCGCCGTACTCCGGCGCCATGTTGCCGATGGTCGCGCGGTCCGCGATCGGCAGCGTGGAGACACCGGGCCCGAAGAACTCGACGAATTTCCCGACCACGCCTTTCTTCCGGAGCATCTCGGTCACCGTGAGCACCAGGTCCGTCGCGGTCGCGCCTTCGGCGAGACGGCCGGTGAGCTTGAAGCCGATGACCTGCGGGATCAGCATGGTCGTCGGCTGTCCCAGCATCGCCGCCTCGGCCTCGATTCCGCCGACCCCCCATCCCAGGACCCCGAGGCCGTTCACCATCGTGGTATGCGAGTCCGTGCCGACCAGCGTGTCGGGGTAAGCCAGCGGCTCCTTGTCCTCGGTGGAGAAGACCACGCGCGCCAGGTATTCCAGATTCACCTGGTGCACGATGCCCGTATCCGGCGGGACGACGCGGAAGTTGCGGAACGCGCGCTGGCCCCAGCGCAGGAAGGCGTACCGCTCCCGGTTCCGCTCGAATTCCAGGTCCGCGTTGATCTGGAAGGCGCTCGGCATGCCGAACGCGTCCACCTGGACCGAGTGGTCGATGACGAGCTCGGCGGGAAGGAGCGGATTGATCTTCTTCGGGTCGCCGCCCAGCGCCTTCATCGCGTCGCGCATCGCCGCGAGGTCCACGACCGCGGGCACGCCCGTGAAGTCCTGCAGGAGCACCCGCGCCGGCATGAAGGCGATCTCATGCGACGGCTCGGACCGGGGCTCCCACCGTGCGAGGGCCACGATGTCGTCGCGCTTGACCGACACACCGTCCTCGAGCCGCAGCAGGTTCTCCAGCAGGATCTTGAGCGAGCACGGGAGGCGGGTGACGTCGAAGCCCGCCTTGGCCAACGCCTCGAGGCGGAAGATGCGATAGGTGCGCTCGCCGACGCGGAGCTGGGCGCGGGCGCCGAAGGAATTGGTCGTCATTCTATGAATATACTGAGGCGCGCTACGGCCTCGCCGCCGCGCCCTTCACGTACCGGTCGAACCACTCGATCATCCTCGCCAGGCGGTCGAGCAGCGTCTCGCGCGCGGCATAGCCGTGCGCCTCGTAGGGATACGTCACCAGTGTGGCCCGGGCGCCGAGACCCTTCAGCGCGGCGAACAGCCGGTCCGACTGGATCGGGAAGGTGCCCGTGTTGTCGTCCGCTTCGCCGTGCATCAGCAGGATCGGGAGTCTGATGCTGTCGGCGTAGGTGAACGGTGACATCCTGGTGTACACCTCGGGCGCCTGCCAGTAGGTGCGCTCCTCGTTCTGGAACCCGAAGGGCGTCAGCGTGCGGTTGTACGCACCGCTCTCCGCGATGCCGGTGCGGAAGAGGTCGGAGTGGGCGAGCAGGTTGGCCGTCGTGAAGGCGCCGTAGCTGTGCCCGCCCACGCCGACGCGCCACCCGTCCGACACGCCCAGCTCCGTCATCCGCGCGACCCATGCCCGCGCTCCCGCCACCACCTGGGAGACGTAGTGGTTGTTCGCCGTATCGCCGCCGACCACCGGCAGGCTCGGGTTGTCCAGCACCGCGTACCCCTGCGTCAGCAGGTAGAGCTCCGACCCGCCGGAGAGGCGGGTGAACCGGTTGGGGGAGCCGCGCACCTGTCCCGCCGCGTCGGCCGAGCCGAATTCGGCCGGATAGACCCACAGGATGAGCGGCAGCTTCGTGCCGGCCTGATAGCCCGGCGGGAGGTAGAGCGTGCCGGACAGGCTGACCCCGTCCTCGCGCTGCGCGGTCACCAGCCGCTTCTCGACGCCACGCATCTGCGGCGCCGGGTCGTGCACGTCGGTCAGCTGCCGCATGGTGCTTCGCCGCCCGAGGTCGCGCACGAACACGTTGGGCGGCTCCGTCTGCGACTCCCGGCTGGTGAGGATGCGGGTGCCGGCGGGATCAAGCACGGCGGTCACGGTCTCGTAGTACGGATCGGCCGAGACGAACAGCCGCTGCGTCTTCAGCGTCCGCAGGTCGAGCCGGTCGAGGAACGGGTGCTCGCCCTGAGGTGACGCGCCGGCGCCGGCCAGATAGATGGCCTGGCCGTCCGGCGACTCGAGCATCGCCATGTCGCCGTGCGGCGTCGGCGCCATCACGGGGCGGCCCGGATCGCCGTAGACGTCTTCCGAGCTGCGGTCGAAGAGCTTCCGCGGCTCGGCGCCCGGGCGATCCGCTTCGAGCAGCCACTGCCGGGTCCGGCGCGCCGAGCGGTCGAACTCGGTCAGCAGGGCCAGACCGCCGCGTTCGCCCCAGACCAGGCCGCCGAACCGGAATTCCGTGCGGGCGACCTCCGTGTTGTCGCCGTCAGGGAGCGTCACGGCGACGATGCGGTCCCGCTGCGGCACTTGCCGGCGCTGGTCCCCGCCGTCCAGGGCCTCGGCCCAGACCAGCGTGGCGGGTTTGTCGGGGCGCCACGCAAGCGCGCGTGGTCCGCTCCGCACGCCGCGGATCGGGATGTGATCGGCCAGGGGCAGGTCGGCGATGCGGTGGACCGGGTGTCCGTCTCGGTCCCAGACCTCGATGTCGAGCGGGAAGCGGCCCGCCGGGACGGAGTAGGAGTACGGCGCGTGGATGCGCTGGATCAGCACGAACTGGCCATCAGGCGAGGGATCCGCTGCGTCGTAGATCCCGGGCGACCCCAGCCACGCAACGGTCCCGGTCGCGACGTTCACGCGAGCAAGGCGTGAGGTGAAGTAGTAGTCGAACGCGCGCTCGTCGTCGGGATTCTGCAGCAGGTCCTCGTACGTCGGCGCGGGGGATTCCCTTCCCTCCGCCATCTGCACATGCGGCCCGGCGGGCACCCGCGAGGCCGCAGGGGCGCTGCCGCGGCCGTCGACGATGAAGCGGCAGAGCAACTCGGCCGCATCCGGCATCCAGCTGCACGGTGCCCCGAGCGTGGCGTTCAGCGGTGGCGCCACGAGCGCTCGCACGCTGCCGCTGTCCACCGACGCCACCCAGAGACCGAGCCCCGCCGAGTTCACCACGGCGAAGGCGACCTGCCGTGAGTCGGGGGCCCACTCCAACCAGCCGATCCTCGCGCCGGCCGGCACGGCGACCTGGCGTACCTGGCCGTCGGCGACCCGCACGAGCTTCAGGGCGGTGAAGGTCACGGCGCGGAACGGTGCGTTGGTCGCCGGGTTGATGCGGCTGCCCGCGAGGCGGAGCATTGGCTGGGACAGCTCGGCGATGGTCGGCATCGCCGCGCGGTCGGCGAGGAGGAGCCAGACGCGGTCCGGGCTCACCACGCTGAGCGGTGGCGGCGGCGCATCGAGGATGTCCACCACGACCTGAGGCGGCATCCGATACGGCTCCTGCGCGATCAAAGCGCCGGAACGCAGGGCAATGCAGGCGACGAGCAGGAGAACCGGGGCGAACGCGGTGCGGCGCATGGGATTCTCGGGAGGAGGAGTGGACGGAGCGGGGCGCGGGATGAGACGCACCTTCCCGGAGAAAATACGCGCCGGCCAGCGTTCCGTTGAGGCCCCCCGGACCGCGCCGCCGGGGCGGTACCCAGCGGTTAACGTCCGCCGCTCAGCGCAGTCTACCTCTGCGCCGTATATAGGGATGAGTCGCGAGCGTCCCATCGTCCTGGTGCGGTCCATGATGCGTCGTCCCTGCCTGCTGGTCTTTCTGTTCCTCGGGGCGTTGGCCCTCCTGGCGCCCGCGCGCGCCGCCGCCCAGGTCGGTCAGGGCACCGACATCATCACCGGCGTCATCACGTCCGACGACGGCACGCCGATCCCGGACGCGACGGTCGAGGCCTTCTCGCTGGAGACGCAGGTGACGCGCCGGGCTCGCACCGACGCCCGCGGTCGCTTCACCATCCTCTTCACCGACGGCGGGGGGCAGTACCGGATGAGCGTGCGGGTGCTCGGCATGACCCCGCACACGCAACTCGTTCAGCGGGACGCTGACGAGGATCGCCTCACGTGGAACGTCCAGCTCCGCGGCAGCCCCGTTCAGCTTGAGGGGATTGACGTCACGGCGCAGCAGAACCTGCGCGGCGGTGAAGCCCCGACGCCCGGATCCCTCGAGCGCGCGTTCAATCCCGATCAGCTGGCCCAGCTCCCGGTGGACCCGTCCGACCTCGCGTCGCTGGTCGGCCTCGTGGCAGGCATCCTCCCGCTCTCGGGCACGGACTCAACGGCCTCGAACTTCTCCGTGGCCGGGCTCGGGCCCGACGCGAACGCCGTGACACTCGACGGGCTCCTGTTCGGCAACACTACGGTCCCGCAGGAGGCAGTGCGCCAGACCCGGGTCATCACCAATACCTATGACGTCTCGCGCGGCCAGTTCGCCGGTGGCCTCGTGTCCTCGACGACCCGCAGCGGGAGCAACGTCGTCCAGGGCTCCACGATGTTCCAGTACCGGAACCCGAACCTCGCGGTGGACGCGGGTGACTCGCCCTACACGCAGGGATTCACGCAGAGCCAGTTCAGCGGCGGCATCGGGGGGCCGATCGTCAAGGACAAGGTGTTCGTGTTCGTCTCGGGCATGGCGCGGCTGCGCTCCGACCCCCAGCAGACCCTGTTGTCCGGAAGCCCCACCGATTTCACCCACCTCGGCGTCGCATGGGATTCGGTGAAGGCGTTCACGCGCATCGTGGACTCGTTGGAGGGAACGGCGTACAACAGCGTGACGGGCGCGGCCACCCGCGCGAGCAATAACTACTCGGGGCTGGCACGTTTCGACTGGCTCCTGAGCAACGAGCACACGCTGACACTGCGCGGGAACTGGAACGGGACGAGCCAGGATCCGGCACGAGTCGGCACGCTCGCGCTCCCGCAGACCGGTGGGGACCTGACCAACTCCAGCGGCGGGTTCATGGCCACGGTCACCTCGCACTTCGGCTCGACGGTGCTGAACGAGGTGCACGGCTTCTGGCAGGGCGCCAGGAACAACGGCGATCCCTTCAGCACGCTGCCGCAGGGGCGCGTGCAGGTCGCCTCCACCCTGCCGGACACGACGCTCAGCGTGACGAACCTGGTCTTTGGCGGAAACGCGGGGCTGCCCACCCACTCGACGTCGTCGAGCTTCGAGGGCGCGGACGAGCTGTCGTGGCTACCGGGCGCCGGACACCACCGCATCAAGGTGGGCGCCACCTGGCTGACCGAGCGCAGCGACAACCTGTTCGGAGGCAACTCGCTCGGCACATTCACATACAGCTCGTTGGGCGCCCTGGCCGCGGGCCAGCCCGCGATGTTCCGCCGCACGCTCGATGCCGTCGAGCGCCGGTCGAACGATCAGCAGTTCGGCTTCTACGCGGGCGACGTGTGGGTGATCCAGCGCGCCTTCCAGCTCACCTACGGCGTCCGACTCGAGGGCGCGACGTTCGGCGATCCGCCGGCCTACAACCCTGCCGTGGACTCGGCATTCGGTCTCCGGACCGACCGGCTCCCGAGCGAATGGCACTTCTCGCCGCGCGCCGGCTTTTCCTGGACCATCGGCGGCTCGAACTTCAGCCCCGGCGGGGCCGGCGGCTTCGGGGGCGGCGTCTTCCAGCCCGCGAGCTGGGTGATCCGGGGCGGCGTCGGCGAGTTCCGGAACCAGCCGCCCACGAGCCTCGTGGCTCAGGCACGCGCCGCGACGGGCCTGGGGCAGTCCCAGTCGCAGGTCACCTGCATCGGCTCCGCCGTGCCGCTCCCCGACTGGGGGGCGTACTACGGCAACACGGACTCGATCCCGTCGGAGTGTCTGAGCGGAGGTGGCGGCCCGCAGTCGGGCGGTCTGACCGGTGCGCCCACCGTGACCGTCCTTGCGCCCGGCTTCGAGACGCCGCGCGCGTGGCGCGCCTCGCTCGGCGTGGAGCGGCGGCTGAACCAGCTCCTGCGGTTCAACGTGGACGTCAGCGTCGCGGCGGGCGTCCAGCAAACCGGCTACACCGACCTCAACCTGAACTCCACGCCGCAGTTCACCTTGGCCAACGAGGGCAACCGTCCCGTCTACGTGCCGGCGAGCGGGATCGCCCCGGCGACGGGCGCGCCGAGCTTCATCGCCTCGCGGACAGACACCGCCTTCAGCAGCGTGGTGGAGGCGTTCTCGGGGCTCAAGACCACCTCGGAGCAGGTGACGGCGAGCCTGGGCGGCATCGTCGGCCCGGCCGTGGTCTTCCAGCTGTCGTACACCTGGCAGCGCTCGCGCGATCAGACGACCGGCGTGCGCGGCACGACGGCGGGCAATCCGGACGTCATCGAGTGGGGGCGCAGCGACTACGAGCGCCGGAACCAGTTCGTGCTCACCGTCACCTACCCCTTCTCCACCGCGCTCGAGATCACCGCCGTGGGGCGTGCAA
>Ga0209777_10006290_pt1 | contig 13391 bp, 11 predicted proteins | sample FrelakmetHBP12HB_FD_187147 | JGI IMG/M metagenome (GOLD analysis project Ga0209777, IMG submission 187147) | Freshwater lake sediment microbial communities from the University of Notre Dame, USA, for methane emissions studies -HBP12 HB (SPAdes)... | ecosystem: Environmental > Aquatic >...
CCGGCACGACCGCATCTGACGGCACTTACAGCGTCTCCGTGATGCCGGGTTACACCTACACGGTCACCGCCAAGAAGTCCGGCTACGTGACAATGCCTGGTCCGCGGACAGTCGACGTCGCTCTCGGCAACCATGCCTACACCGGCGTTGACTTCACTGCTACTCCGACGACTATCCAGGGTATCCTCAAGGACGCCGCAACCGGCCTGCCGATCTACAACGGCGTTGTCCAGAGCGGCGATCCGACAGGTCCCGCGGCTGTGACGGGTGCGGACGGATCGTATAGTCTGCCCGCGATGGGCTGCGGCGGAGCCGAGCTCTATGGTGATGCGGTCAACTACACCGGCAGACTACTGCTGGTCACGCCCGGCACCGGCTCTCTCAGGAAAGACATTGCCCTGACCGCCGCTGTCGAGCCTTGCAGCTACAACGAGAACATGGAAGACCTTACGCCGACCTTCAAGCCGACTCAGTGGACTTACACTCCCTGGGACAATGCTGTCGACTGCATTGACTGGAGCGCTTCGCCCACGGCCAAGACCGGCCTCAAGTCCCTGTTCTACTGCTATAACGATACCAATCGGACCCAGTACGCCGGTATCTACAAGGTCATCCCGCTCGCTGAGGACTACTCGTATAACTTCTACTTCAGCGCCAAGGCTGATCCCGAAGTGAAGAGATGGCAGCCCATGGTTCAGTTCTATGATGACGCCGGTGGTAACGCGGACCTCTTCGTGTCCGCCGATCCGCTATACAGAGACTATTCTCACATGCCGCCGTATGACTGGCATACCTATTTCCTCTGGGAGAACAGCGACAGTGGTGGATCCTGGTTTGGTCCGGCGGTTCGCTTTGCGCCTAAGCCTGAGCAGACTCAGGTCCACTTCATCTTCCTCTATGAGGGTGATGATGCCAACGGGACGCCCGACAGACTGCCTCCGTCCGGCAAGGGCTGCTACATCGACGATCTGGTGCTGGACGCCGTTCCCAGCAACCTTACGGTTGAAACGGTTGCTCCTGATGCTAACGCTACCGACGTCGCCAACCTGGACGCTCTGAAGGCCAAGGCCGGCACCGGCGAGACGGTCAGACTGACCGGCACGGTTACTGTCGTCAGCAAAGGCATTGGCCGGTTCTTCGTCGGTGAAGAGCGCTGCAAGGGCGCCGTCATGGTTGTGCTCAACGGTCATACCATGCCGACGGGCAGCTACGTGACTAATCTCAAGGGTATCGTGACTGTCGATGCCTTTAGCCAATACACGCTGACTCTCAGCGCCGACCCGGCTGGGGCCGGTTCCGGCAATGCGATAGCGGCGATGGGCATGAACAACAGGGTTGCCAAAACCGAGTCCAAGGTCCTGACCAACTATGTCAGGGTCTGGGGACACGCGAGTGGCAATACGATCAGCGACGGCTACACCGATCCGATCACCGTCAAAGACCCGAGCTTGGGTACGGGTCTCGTGGTCATTAACGGCGTTCTGTGGAAGGATACGGACGGCTCAGTCGTTCTGTATCAGGATCGTCCTTAGTAACCGTTGGCTGCGTTGCCTTAGGGTAACAGGCAAAGCAAAATGGGCTGCACCCAAAAGGGCGCAGCCCATTTCCCCTTGGTGCACCCGGCAGGGCGGCAAACCCGACCTCGATCGATCTCGCCATTGGCAACTTGGCTATGCTGGCTTGTACTGTATCTAGCCATGTCCCGACCGGCGCTGGATTGAGACAGTGGGTCGGGTGTGGCTTGGAACCCACAACTTGTGACTTATGAACTAACAAGAGCACACGCAAGCTTGAGAAACTGCGCGATAGCGGGCCTATTGGCCGCGTTTATCATCTGCCCGGGTCTTGTTCAGGCTGCCCAGAACAAGGCCGTCGACATCAGCGACATGTCCGGGGGTCAAGCACGCGTTTCCGGCCTGTGATTACAGCGGGAGCGGGATCATTCGGCAGCCGACACCAGGCTGCGCCTGCGCCAGTGTCCCATCTGGAACCAGATAGCCATCAGCGTGCCCGAGAGAATCGTGGAAGATGACATGGCTATCCATCCGCCGATCGCGCCATGGTTCGCATGAATTGCCAGGTACCACGCCAGCGGGAGCCGCACAACGTAGTTGGTGGCCAGGGTGATTATGGCCGGTACCAGCGTGTCGCCGGCGCCCTGGAGACTGCCCCGCAGCACCATGTTCATCGCGAGGAATGGTTCGGATATCGCGTTTATCCGCAGATACCAGACCACTATCGGGACTATGGCGGCATCCTTGGTGAACGCCCTGGCAAGCCACCCGGGCGCAACCATGAACACCACGGCGCACGCCGACATTATGGCTATGGCGTGCAGGGTCGCGATCCACGCGCTGTGGGCGGCTCTGTCCGGCTGTCCCGCACCGAGGTTTTGACCCACCAAGGGCGTCGCGGCCTGGCTGTAGGCCACCCCCGGCATGAACGCAAGGGACTCAATCGTCAGGGCCAGCGTCAGACCGGCCTGGACGTTTCGCACCACATTCGGGCCGCCCGGCAGCCGCGAAAGGACCCAAACGAATGCCGTATACGCCAGCGTCCAGCCCAGTTGCTGCAGCATTGCGGGGCCGCCGATGCTCAGTATTTGCCGCGCGAACCTGTCGTGCTGCCTGAAGTGCGAAAGCGTTCCGGCCAGGACCGATCTCTTGAGGAACCAGAGAGTTACCACCACTCCCGCGACCCGGGAGATGCTCGTGGCCCAAGCGGCGCCGTGGATTCCATAGCCCCCGAAATGACCGTGAGGCAGGATCAGCAGCCAGTCCAGCAGGGTGTTCACGGCCAGGACAACCGCGCCGGCATACATCGCGCTTTTCACATCGCCCGCGCTCCTAAGCGCCGTTACCACAATCATATAGACGAACACGGGTATGGAAAACCAACTGACGATGCATGTGAAGTCTGCCGACAGCCGAGCAACAGAGCCTTGAGCTCCTATGGTCCGCGCCATGGGCAAGGCCCAGATGATCAGCGGCGTGCCCGATATCGCCCCGAAGAGAACCGCGAGCAGCAGCGATTGCCGCGACGCCTCGTTCGCCTCCTCATTCTTGCCCGCCCCCAGGAACTGGCTGACCAGCGCGCCGGCGCCGGCTGAAAGACCCATAACCAGCGCGAACTGGATGTTGAGCGCCGCCTGGCTGATCCCCATCGCCGCGAGGGAATCGCCGGCGTTCGGTAGCCGACCAAGAAATGCCCGGTTGATGAGTGCCCAGGCATTGAGGACGAGCGTATTGACGACGGTGGGCCATGCGATCCGCCAGACCGCGCTGGATACCTTGCCCGACACGATCATATCGCTGGCGCTGTTGCGGCCTCGTGAAGTGGGGGCGTCGCTGGTAGTCATAGGCTAATTCTATAACGGCCGGCGTGCCGAGTCAACGGCTACGAGTGCACAGTAAGAGTTCACGGTTCGTGAGTACCACGTCATGCTGAACTTGATTCAGCATCCAGGCTACGAAGGGATGGACCCTGAAACCCCTGAATCAAGTTCAGGGTCAGGGTGACGCGGATGCTCACCGTTTCTGAACTGTTACACGGCTGCAACTCAACTACACTCCCAGTCCACGAAGGTGGACTTCGTAATGGGTTGCCTCGAATTCATTCGAAGGGGCTAATCCTGCAGCGCTCCGCCGCCCGGGTCGAGGGTATCCAGCCTCATTCTGACGGCGCTATGAAAGATGCTCTGATAATAGGGGTCATCGAGAGGGGTGATGATCACGCCGAAGTCGACGCAAGAGTGTATGAACTGCTCCCGGTCCAGCATCAACCCGACGTGCGTAATGCCGGCCTCGTCCTGCTTCTTGCCGGCAAAGAAAACCAGGTCCCCGCCTGCGAGACTTGCCCTATCGATGGGAATAGCGCGCGGGTCCGACGCCTGCATGTGCGCATCCCGCAGCAGCGTGACACCGTGAATGTGATAGACCAACTGAACGAATCCCGAGCAATCGATGCCGAATGGCGATGTCCCGCCCCAGAGATAGGGGACTCCGACGAATCTCATCGCGGTCTCATTGAGTTTCCTGGGGTCAGGCAGCCAAATCGTGTGAGCGAGGTCTTTGTCCACGAGCTTCGCGTCGTGCTTCCTGACAAACCCGTGACGCCCATTCGGCAGCCTCAGTTCGTTCCACTCATCCGCCGCCCTGACCAGCTCGAGCTCGGCCGATATCGTCGCCTTCGTGATTACCTCGGACCGATCGTGAGGCTCATCGAAGATATCCGCAAACAGTTCCCGAATCACCGCCACCGGCCCCGCCGACGCGTAAGCGACATTGCCCTCGAGCATGTGAACGCGGTCCGCCTGCACCCACGCCCGATACCAGTCCCACGTCTGCACGAACAGCCAGTCCCTCTGCCCGCCCTGCACGGAAACCGTCTGTCCGATCAGCCCCTGAGTGGTCTGCTCGGCCTTAGCATCCGCCTTGGCGCGCATAGGCACGACGTTTCGCACAATCACGCCCATCCGCCCCGGCACTGGTTTTTGAGGATTGAGTGTCATGCTTTTGTAGCCCAAAGTCATTCTACCACAATTATTGGCAGCAGGGAGGCAATGTCGCAACCTAAAGAGAGTTCACAAACGAAGCGTCGGTGTTTCGGGACTTCAGTCCCGAAACTAACCAACGTCTCTTCGAAGTGCCAATCTCAATACCTACGGACCATAACCAACCACAAATGGAAGAACATCGACATCGGGTCTGTACACTACTACATCACAGGCACATTCATGGAGTGGGACGCGATGAAGAAGCACGCACACGGTTCCGCGCGCTACGTCGTCTGGAAGGAACAGGTGCGGTCGCTGCCTATCTACTCCCGGCCGAAGCTCTACGCCACCGTTAATTACATCCACCGCAATCCGGTCAGGCGCGGGCTGGTACCGCATCCCGCCGATTGGCTGGAGTCGATCTGGAGGTTCTATGAGCGCGGGGAGGCGGTGCGGATTGATGTGAAGCCGCTGATGTTGTAGGCATGCGTGTGTTGGTTTCGGGACTGAAGTCCCGAAACACCGAAATATTATACCATATAATGAATACTCGATGCGGGCGTCGGGTTCGCCGTAACAGTTCACTCTTAGTGAGTACGACATCCGGGATACACGTCACCCTGAACTCGTTTCAGGGTCCATCCCTTCGTAGCCTGGGTGCTGAATCAAGTTCAGCATGACGTGGTACTCACCATGACTGAACTCTTACGGTTCGCCACGCTCCGCCTACTGCCCACCTACTTCCGTGATTTTCACCCAATGCCGCGCAATGGAGGGCTTTGGCGCAAAAATGTTCTGTACTAAGGCAGGTAAGTTGAGAGATCAGCGTGAGAATGGGATGCCCGAATTCAAATGGGTAGTCCCGGGCCGAACGTGCTATAATATCCAACAAAGAGAACGTTGATTGGAACGGAGCACCACGCACGCAGCAAGAGAGGGGAGGCCGACATGAATCGCATTGTAGATGCAGCGGCAAGGGGCGATACGAAGGCCATTCGTAAGCTGCTAAGCAACGGCACAATGGTTGACGAAAAAGACGAAAATGATAATACAGCGTTGATGCATGCGGCCTACAATGGTCGTGTGGAAGCCGTAAGACTCCTGGTCGCGCATGGCGCAATGGTCAATATCACGGATAAGAACAATCAGACGGCACTCCATTTTGCAGCCCTGAACGGCCACAAGGAAGTGGTTAAAATACTGATAGAGGAAGGCGCTGACATAAACGTAAAGGAATCCAGCTACGATCAGACAGCCCTCTTCTTGGCAACGAAGAATGGTCACGAAGAGATCGTGTTTCTGCTGCTGAACGCGAAGGGGATCCAAGTCGAGAAGCCCGGGGCAACGCCATTGATTGCCGCAGCAAACAAAGGCTATACGCGCATAGCGAAAGCGTTGCTGGGCAAAGGAGCGGATGTAAATGCGGTCGATGCATATGGTAAGAGTGCGTTAATGCATGCAGCTAATCAGGGGCAGGGAGATATGGTAAAACTTCTCTTGGAAAACGGCGCCAATGTTGCCATGCAAGACAGTCGCGGACTCGACCCTGCCACTCTCGCTACAATGGGGGGACACGATGAATTAGCTAGGCTACTTAGGAACCGTAAAGATGCTTCAAGGGCCCGCGCCGATGATGCTAACACGGTGTATGTATCGCGCAAGCAAGAGCAAGAGAAGAATCCTAGTCTGAGAACGAGAACACATTACTACAAGCAATCTCCTACGTCCTGCTGTGGAAACTGCTATAGGTTCTTCATTGGCTTGAATGGGATCGATGGGTATTGTTCTAACCCCGCAGCACCGAGTTCACCGATGAAAGTCGACCCTGACAGCAAGTGTGGAAATTGGCAACGAAGAAAGAACTGGTAGATCAAACACCGGGTGGGTATTTTGGTGTTTCGGGATTTGAGTGGAGCGAATGCGTAGCGGAAATCCCGAAACTAACCCGCCTCACTCCGAAGAACCAAAGCCCCCAATCCGCAGCTTCAGCGCCTCATCCCCTTCCGCGCCTCTGCGGTTCTGACCTCAAATCCACCCCGTCCACAACCCGTGAACAACATTTAACCAAAATATACCGGGATTTTAGCCAGAATTTGGCCTACTTCCGGTCTTATAATTATGGGAGAGAAATTCTTTTGAGCCGTACCAGCACCCATCCCTTCCCTTCCTAAGACCTGGGACCTAAGCCCTAACACCTGTTTTTCACGGGTTTTGTACGAACGAACCCCCTCGTGGCCCGTGCTCAAAAACAGTTCGTTCGGTCTAGTAAACTATTTCGACAGGTTCCCTGCCGCCGGGTGCCGGTCTATTTCCTGTTCGCATACCACTTCTCGCTGAAGTCCTTGTGGCCCTTGCCCTCTTTAATGGGCCGCCACCAGGACTCGTTTTCCATATACCAGCGAATGGTCTCGCGCATGCCCGTCTCGAAATCGTGCGTCCTCGGCCAGCCCATCGCCAGCAGCTTCGCGGAGTCCACCGCATAGCGCCTGTCGTGGCCGGGCCGATCATCGACGTGCTTGGTCAGGCTGTTGTCGGCGCCCGTGACTTCGAGGATCATTCTGACAATTTCGATATTCGGCCGCTGGTTGTTGCCGCCGATGTTGTAAATCTCGCCCGGCTCGCCCACATCCATCGCGGTTTCGATTCCCGAGCAATGGTCGATCACGTGCAGCCAGTCCCGCACCTGCATGCCGTCGCCGTAGACCGGCAGAGGCTTGCCATCCATCGCGTTGGACACGAACAGCGGGACCAGTTTCTCCGGCTGCTGATACGGGCCGTAGGTGTTGGACCCCCGGGTGACGATCACCGGCACGCCGTATGTTCTGTAATACGATTTCGCCAGCAGTTCGCCCCCCGCCTTGCCCGCCGAATAGGGGCTGTTGGGCGCGAGGGGGTCGGTCTCTTTCGAGAACCCCGATTCTATGTCGCCGTAGACCTCATCGGTCGATATCTGGATGAACCTCTCGACGCCATGCTTCTTGGCGGCCTCGCAGAGCACGAACACGCCCATCACATTGGTCGTGATTGTATTCTGGGCATCGTGAATCGACCTATCGACATGGCTTTCGGCCGCGAAGTTGAGCACAATGTCGGCATCGCGCACGGGGCCATCGACATCCTCGGCGCTGCGAATATCGCCCTTGACGAACGCGAACCTGGGATTATCCTTCACATCCTCCAGGTTCTCCAAGTGCCCCGCGTAGGTCAGCGCATCCAACACCGTGACACGGCAATCATCGCGCTTGTTGAGGATATACCTCACGAAATTGCTTCCAATAAACCCGGCCCCGCCGGTAACGAGTAGTTCTTTCAATCTACTATCTCCGATGAGAACAATTTACTGGTGATATGACGGCACCTGCAGAGATCTGAAACTGCGGCCTTGTTCGCGCTAATCTCGTGTGTCATCACAGTTCCTCAGCCCTTTGGACGCCTTCGACATCGGACAGCCCCTTGTCGAACGACAGCAGCCGGCCCTCGCAGTTCTCCAAAGCCGCCGCGCAGGCGCAGGCGTCGCCGAAATGGGAAACGGTGGTCCCGTAGAGATCGAGCGCTCGCACGTAACGGTCCTTGTCGGGCACTACGAAGCCGTCCATGCTCACTATCGGTTCCAGAGCATTAGCGATCTCAGTCCTGCCAAGCCGATAGCGCGAAGCAAGGACAAAGACGACCTCACTGAGAGTTATCGGGTCGCAGAAGACGACCAAGCGCCCGTCTTCCACACCTTCGATGATCACGTCTGCCTTGGCTGCCAGTTCCTGGTGGTCCTGAGTGAGGTATCGCACGACCACATTGGCGTCTATCGCAAACATCTCAGTCCAGACCTTCGGAGGCGACCTTCTCCGCGACCGCTCTTTCCGCCTCGGAGCGCGCAGCTTCCCAGTCATCCGGCACATTCTTAGCGGCATCGCGGAAAATACCACGCACTTCCCTTACGGACCGGACCGGCACGATCATTATGCCTTTGTCGCTGACTTCCGCGTGCACCTTGGATTTCGCCTTCAGCCCTAAGCGCCTGCGCATCTCGGCGGGTAGAGTAATCTGCCCCTTGTCGGAAACTTGCAGTGTCTTCATACAAACCACCTCACGCTTACATTATACCTCATTTCCGACAACATGGCACGTTTCCGACTAAACAAACTTAATCTCCCAATCGTAAGGCACGTTCGCCGAGTCCCACGGCTCGCGGAATTCGTCGGGCTCACTGGGGTCGTAAAGCTCGCTGGGGAAGTTGATCAGGAGCGATGGCTCGGTGCCGATGGTCTTGTAGCCGTGCATCGTCCCAACGGGGATCTTGAGCATGATCGGGTTGTTGTCGCCAAGAAAGAACTCATTGACCTCCCCACGCGTGGGCGAACCCTCGCGGCAGTCATACACAACTGCTTTGACCATGCCGGCCACGACCACCCAGTAGTCGTCCTGCTTCTTGTGGTAATGCCACGCGCGGATCACGCCGGGGTAGTTCATCGAGACGTAAGTCTGCGCAAACTTGTCGAAAATGTCCCAGTCCGTCCTGAGCATCTCCATCAAATACCCGCGCTCATCCGCATGTCGCTTGAGCTGCCTTATTTCAATTCCTTCTATCATCCGTTTCTCCTGTTTGGGGGATGGGGGATAGGGGTTGGGGGTTAGGGAAGGGAGGGCGAAACTCCCGCGCTTCTAGTTTCGGGATTTCCGTTCCGCATTCGCTTCACTCAAATCCCGAAACACCCTCGCAAGGGGAAGTCCCTTCCCCATCCCCCCACCCCCAACTCCCAACCCCTACATCACGCTCACTTCGCTGTTGTCGCCTACCATTATACGATAAGCCTGAGGTCGCCTGGTTCCTTTGGTGATCTTGACGTTCTTGCCCACCAGGCTGTCGGCCATGCGGCTGCCGACGTCGAGGATCTCCGAATCCTCGAGAATAATGCTGTGCTCTATCTCACTGCCGCGGACGACCACCCCGTCATTGATGGATGTGTATGGCCCGATAAACGCGTTGTCTATCACGCAGTTCTCACCTATGATCACCGGGCCGCGCACGCTGCTCGCGATTATGCGGCTTCCCTTGCCGATCGATACCCGGCCGTGAATCTCGCTCTCGGAGTCCACCTCGCCCAGGTTCACCGGCTGCATGGCGTCCAGCACCAGCCGGTTCGCCTCGAGCATGTCTTCGAGCTTGCCGGTGTCCTTCCACCAGCCCTCGACGATCTTGCTTTCGACCCGATATCCGTGATCTATCAGATACTGGATCGCGTCGGTTATCTCCAGTTCTCCGCGGGCTGAGGGCTTGATCGATCTGACCGCCTCGAACACATTGGCATCGAACATGTAAACGCCGACCAGAGCAAGATCGCTGGGCGGGTTCTTGGGCTTCTCGATTAGCCTCACCACCCGTCCTCCGGACAGCTCGGCAACTCCAAAATCCTGCGGGTTGGGCACGTGCGCCAGCAGTATCTGGGCGTTTGCCCCCGATGCCGTATAGCGCTCCACGAACGATGCCACTCCGTCCCTGATCAGGTTATCGCCAAGGAACATCACGAAAGGCTCACCGTTCATGAACGACTCGGAAATCTTGACGGCGTGCGCCAGGCCGAGCGGGGCTTCCTGCTGGAGGTAGGTGACATTCACCCCCCACTTCTCGCCGGAGCCCACCGCCGCGCGCACCTCGGCATGGGTGTCACCGACCACGATGCCGACCTCGTGGATCCCGGCCGCCTTCATCGCTTCGATGGCGTAAAACAGTATCGGCTTGTTCGCTACCGGAACAAGCTGCTTCGCGGCGGTATGCGTGATTGGCCTGAGCCTTGTGCCCTTGCCTCCGCTCAGGATCAGAGCTTTCATATTCGCCTCCCGGGAACAATCTCGGCTAACGTAGGGATTATAGGTTGCCGCGGCCCGCGTGTCAACGCGGGCTCTCTTTCTATCATTGGTGTTAATACGCTTGAAGCACAGGTTGACGTTACCGGAAACCGCCTGCCCGGAAGGTATTTGGCTGGTCTGTGTCGAATTGGGCGAAGGTGATATCAGTTAGAATCGCATCGGGAGGATTTGCCATGCACGACAATCAAGGCAGCATTAGAGTGAGGTTTGCCGCCGGCGGCGAAGAAGCGTCTGTCGATATGAGCACGTTGCTGGAGTGGATAGCTTCTGGGAGGGTGACCGCGGGTGACTCTGTAAACGGGAAGCTGCTCACCAACGGCGAGTGGAGGAAACTCGGCGATATGGCGCTCTACTATAAGGTCCGCAAGGAAAATGTCCCCGACTGGGTGAAGGATCAGATCGTGGAAAGGGCCTCGGCAATATCGAATTCACGCTCGGCTCTGCGTTTGATATCGACCCTGTGCAAGATCGCGGCGGTGATTGTCCTGATTGGAACGATCATCTTGATAGTCGAAGCCATCTCTGTGATCTCCAATATGGAACCTCTAATGTCGCAAGTCCCATCGGGCGGCTTTGGCTCGATTGGTGGACTCGCCATAGCAGGCGAATTTGTCAAGGGCGCTATAATAGCCCTGCTGCTGTGGGCGCTGGGCGAGATCATTCCGCTGTGGATAGACATCGAAGACAACACGCGCCGCACGGCGAGGAATACGAAGCCGGGAGAGTGAGGGCGACGATGGTTCTCGACGATGGTCCTGGATATGTATCCAGGACCTGGGTCAAGGGGATATTCATCCCCAAAGGGTTAGGCGGTAAGCGAGAGGCTGCTGGGGACGAATGTCCCGGGAACCTTGGCACGGGATGAATATCCCGTCCCATCAAGACTTCATCATTCCTTTCGGGCTTTGACTGCTTTTCGGATTTCGCGATCGGTCCCTTCCCGGCCGGCCGCCTCTAAAGATTCCCGCTTAGCTTGCCGAAAAAAAGGGTAGAAAATACTTGACAGCATTGCGCTCAAGTAATATAATGGGAACGATACACAATGATGCCACAGTATTTCTAAGCGATAGTCTCTTTTGGTTCGCTTGAATATAGGGTATCCAGATATCCGCGGAGGTGATTCAATTGGCCAAGACTGTAGGTATTGATTTGGGAACCACCAACAGCGTGGTTGCTGTTATGGAGGGTGGGGAATCCGTCGTCATCCCGAATGCCGAGGGCAGCCGCACCACGCCGTCGGTGGTGGGCTTCTCCAAGACCGGCGAGAGACTGGTGGGCGTCACTGCAAAGCGCCAGGCCATTCTCAACCCGGACAGGACAATATCGTCCATCAAACGACAGATGGGCACCGATCATAAGGTCAACATCGACGGCAAGAACTACTCGCCAGAGGAGATCTCGGCGATGATCCTGCAAAAGCTCAAGACCGATGCCGAAGCCTATCTCGGCGAGGAAGTCACGCAGGCCGTAATCACGGTCCCGGCTTACTTCAACAATGAGCAGCGCACCGCTACCCAGCACGCGGGCGAGATCGCGGGAATGAAGGTGCTTCGCATCATCAACGAACCGACGGCCGCGTCACTGGCTTACGGCCTGGACAAGAAGTCGACCGAAACGGTGCTTGTGTGGGACCTCGGCGGCGGCACGTTCGATGTCTCGCTGCTCGACGTCGGCGAGGGTGTGTTCGAGGTCAAATCCACTTCGGGCGACACACACCTGGGTGGCGATGACTGGGACGAGAGGGTCGTCAACTGGCTCTGCGATGAGTTCAAGGCGCAGCAGGCGATCGATCTCAGAAACGACAAGCAGGCCCTGCAGAGGGTCCGAGAGGCGGCCGAGAAGGCCAAAATCGAGCTCAGTTCCATGGTTCAGACGAGCATCAATTTGCCTTATATCACGGCGGATGCCGGCGGTCCCAAGCACCTGGACATGGCTCTTACCCGCGCGAAGTTCGAGGAACTCACGGACGACCTGCTGCAGCGCTGCGTCGGACCTTACAATAAGGCAATGGAAGACGCGAAGCTCTCCGAGAAAGACATCGATGAGATCGTTCTGGTCGGCGGGGCGACCCGCATGCCGCAGGTGATCGAGCTTGTCAAGAAACTCGCGGGGGGCAAGGAGCCCAATCGAAGCGTGAACCCGGACGAAGTGGTCGCGGTCGGCGCGGCCATTCAGGCCGGAGTGTTGGGCGGCGAGGTCAAGGATGTCGTCCTGCTGGACGTCACCCCATTGACACTGGGTGTGGAAACGCTCGGTGGGGTCACCGACAAGCTCATCGAGCGCAACACGACCATCCCGACCCGCAAGTCCAAGACCTACACCACGGCGGCCGATGGCCAGACCGAGGTGGAGATACACGTCCTGCAGGGCGAGCGAGAGATGGCTCGGTTCAACCACAGCCTGGGGCGCTTCCACCTTGCCGGTATCCCACCGGCTCCCAGGGGCATCCCCCAAATCGAGGTCACGTTCGATATCGACGCGAACGGAATCGTGAACGTGTCCGCTCAGGACAAGGCGACCGGCAAGCAGCAGAGCATCACCATTTCCGGCTCGACCAGACTTTCAAAGGACGAGATCGATAAGATGATGACAGATGCGGACGCTCACGCGGAAGAGGACCGCAGGCTGCGCGAGCAGGCCGAGGCCAAAAACAAGGCCGAGCAACTGCTGTACGCCACGGACAAGAACCTTAAGGAATTGGGCGACAAGCTGCCGTCGGCGGACAAGCTGGTCGCGGAGAACGCCATGACCGAGATGCGCGCCGCGCTGGAATCCAACGACACCGCGCGCATGGAAACGGCCTACACCGCGCTCGAGCAAGCCAGCTACAAGCTGTCTCAGTTGCTCTACGAGCAGGTTTCACAGGCGCAGGCCGGCCCTCAGCCCAAGGGCGATGCATCGGCCGAGCCCGAGGAGCCGCCCACTGGAGAAGACGAAGAGGTTATCGACGCCGAGTTCAAGGCGGAATAGGGGTTAGGTAAGGGAGGGCGAGGCTCCCCCGCCGAGCCGCGTAGCTGCGGGAACTCCTGAC